>Ga0208695_1000119_pt1 | contig 106807 bp, 84 predicted proteins | sample AD_UKC111_MetaG_FD_184449 | JGI IMG/M metagenome (GOLD analysis project Ga0208695, IMG submission 184449) | Active sludge microbial communities of municipal wastewater-treating anaerobic digesters from Hong Kong - AD_UKC111_MetaG (SPAdes)... | ecosystem: Engineered > Bioreactor > Anaerobic >... | reverse complement strand
GCCCAAGCACACCAAGAAATCATTGCTGCACGCAACCTCCTTCCCAAAGTAACCATCCCTGACTCAATCGTCAAAATCGCCCTAGACATGATCTCGCAGCTAAAAATTGCCTCCCTGCGAGCTGAAATAACCCTTTTCGAAGCCGCTCGCGCCTGCGCCGCAGCAGATAATCGCACCGAAGTCTCAGCAGATGACCTGCGCACCGTTGCACCCCTGGCACTGCGCTTGCGCCAATCAGCCTTCATCAATCAATACCTTGACGCTCAAGCAGAAGAACAACAACGCATCAATACAATCATCAACGCTCTTCTTCCAAAACAGGAGCCGAAATGACCCCACTTTCACACCGCAAGCGCATCGAACACACCCTCGCTGGCAAAGCCACCGACCGTCCGCCCGTTGCTCTGTGGCGACACTTTCCGGTAGACGATCAAGACCCATTCTGCCTTGCTGCGGCCGCTCAACATTTCCAAACGACCTACGACTTCGATCTGATCAAGCTCACCCCTGCTTCGTCCTTTTGCCTCAAAGACTGGGGCAGCACCGATGAATGGCGCGGCAACACTGAAGGCACCCGCGACTACACAACTTTTCCAATTCAATCCCCAGAAGATTGGTTGCACTTGCCCGTTCTCTCCCCCAGCGAGGAACATCTGGCAAAACAACTTGAGTGCCTCAAGCTCATGCTAAAAAATAACGCCCCCCATACACCGGTCTTGCAAACCATCTTCAGCCCACTGGCTCAGGCCAAGAACCTGGCTGGCAAAGACACCTTGCTTGTTCATCTACGCCAATTCCCTGAAGCCCTCCACGAAGGTCTGCGTCGCATTACAGAAACCACCATCGCCTTTGTTCAGACCGTCGTGCAATCAGGGTGCGATGGTATCTTCTACGCTATCCAACATGCCCAGGCCCAGCTGCTTTCAGTCGAAGAATTTAACACCTTTGGCCGCACCTATGATCTACAAATCCTCCAAGCCGCCCAGCCCCTCTGGCTCAACCTGGCACACATTCACGGCAGCAATATTTTCTTCAACCAAATCACAGATTACCCTGTTGCCATCCTCAACTGGCACGATCGTCAAACCAGCCCATCTCTCGCCCAGGCTCAACAAATATTTGGCGGCACAGTCTGTGGCGGCATTCGTCAATGGGAAACACTTGTGCTTGGCACAGCGGAACAAGTTCAAGCAGAAGCTATCCATGCACTCCAACAAACCGATGGCAAACGCTTCATTCTTGGCACCGGTTGTGTAGTCCCTGTCACTGCTCCCCATGGCAACATTCTTGCCGCCCGTCAAGCAGTCGAAACCTTTCACCCCTAAGGAGCTCCCTTGCCCACCCCTCGCGTCATTGCCGGCTCTGCCAAAGGCATCCACCTACAATCTGTTCCAGGTGATATTACCCGTCCCATTACCGATCGCGTCAAAGAAGCGCTTTTCAACATTCTCGCCCCCGACCTCCCTGGCGCGTCCATGCTTGACTTATTCGGGGGAACAGGCGCCGTTGGCATCGAAGCCCTCAGTCGCGGGGCACGCTTTGTTCGCTTCATAGATCTACATCGCGCCGCCACTAGCACCATCCAGGCCAATTTACAAAAAACGCACCTTACCGATCGTGCTGAAGTTATCCTTGCCGATGCCTTCAGCCTGCTCAAGCAACCAGCTGACCGCACCTTTGAATACATTTACATTGCCCCACCCCAATACAAAGACTTATGGCTGCAAGCCATCCAGCTTTTAGACGCTAACCCATCCTGGTTAGCAGAAGATTCTTGGGTCATCGTCCAAATAGACCCAGTTGAATACCGGCCCGTCCAATTACACACGCTCACAGAATTTGAGCAACGACGTTACGGCAGCACCCTACTTCTCTTTTACGAACGCACCTAGTCTGCAAACTGCATGAATAGCCTTCCATCTTCATACCAATATCGTGCCGAAAAAGGCGCGTCACCCGCCTTCATCGCAAAAACCCGCGGTAATAACTGATATAAATCCTCTACCAAATCCAATTGCATCACATCGCCACGCTTGACCCAGGTCAGCTGTCCCTCAGCACTTGCACACACATCCCCAGCACCAGCAAATTCTCCGCGGAACACATACAAAGCAATCCCCAAACGATCCGATCCATCAATCATCACCGTTCCACACAGAGAGAGCTGAACACCTTCCAGCCCGCTTTCTTCCAGCAACTCTCTCCGTGCTGCGCTCAACACATCTTCCCCGCGCTCAATGTGTCCGCCAATACCATTATAACGATTTGCCCAAAGTCGCTTGGTCGCCGCCCCCTTTAGCAACAACACCTCCTCGCCTCGCATCACGAAAATCAAACTACGCGGAATCACCGCATAACGCTCTGCAAACAACCCCTGCTCTTCTATGGGCATATATCAACCTCCAGCAGATACAAATCCCCCCCGGCTAATGATAGACGAGGGGGATACCAAACTTCACAGCAATTAACTCAACCGAGCAACTTGCGCACCTCATCTAGTTGCCCAGCACTGCCCAATTTGCGATTTTTATCAGCAATAAATTTCGCATATTCTGCCATAAAAATCTTCCCGATTGGACGCAAATCAAATACTTCTGGATGATCGCGGAAATATTCACGGTGCACGCGCGTCCACACCAAACGTCCATCCGTATCAATATTGATCTTGGTCACACCCAATTGCGCTGCACGCAAGAATTGTTTATCATCAACTCCCTTGGCGCCCTTCAAATTACCACCAGCCGCATTGATACGCTCAACCTCTTCTTGTGGCACAGAGCTAGAGCCATGCATCACCAAAGGGAAGCCGGGCAGTTCGCGTTGAATTTCGCTCAACACATCAAAACGCAACGCCTGATTGCCAGAAAACTTGAAAGCGCCATGGCTTGTCCCAATTGCCACCGCCAACGAATCGCATTCCGTTCGTTCCACAAACTCGCGCGCCACCTTCGGATCCGTTAGCTTGGCATTGGCCTCATCCACAGCTACATGCTCTTCAACACCGCCCAATTGTCCAAGTTCTGCCTCAACCACAATCCCGCGTGCATGTGCAGCTTCAACAACCCGCCGTGTAATGCGAATGTTGGTCTCAAAATCTTCATGACTCGCATCAATCATCACCGAACTATAGAAACCACTCTCGATACAATCATAACATGCCTCTTCATCACCATGATCAAGATGAACTGCAAAAATTGCATCGGGGAAGATTTCATTGGCAGCGCGAATCATCGCTTCCAGCATCCGCTTATCTGTATAAGAGCGCGCTCCCTTGCTGATTTGAATGATGAAAGGTGCTCCACTATCTACACAACCGCGGAACAAGCCCATGGTCTGTTCAAGATTGTTGATGTTATAAGCACCAATGGCATACTTGCCATAAGCTGCCTGAAAAAGTTTTTTGGTCGTAACAATCATCGTATTCTCCTTAAAAAATTAGCTCAAGAACATCGGCACGCCCATAAAGTCACGCACCTTCGGGCGATACAACTCCATATCATAATAACTCGGCACATCCACACGTTTGCGCCCAGCAAGCACCATCTCCGCCGGCACCGTCGTATACTTTCCACCATGCAACGCCACCATCTTCCCCGTCTCCTTCCGACGGATCAGCTGAATGGCCAAATTACCAAACGACATCGCCACCATCCGATCCAAAGAATCCGGTGCACCAGAGCGCATCAAATACCCCAACTGTTGATACATGATATTTTGCCCGGTTAAGCGTTTGATTTCATCCGCCAAAATCTCACCCACGCCACCCAACTTGCGATGACCGTAAGCATCCGCCTCGCCGCTCTCAATCACATCCATCCCCTCTAGAATAGCACCTTCCGAAACCGTCATAATGGCGTAATTGGAAGCCTTATTGCGCTTATCTTCAATCAGGAAATTGGCCAGTTTATGAACCTCACACGGCACCTCTGGAATCACCGCCCGATCCACATCCGCCAAATAAGCACTGATCAGGCTCGTCTCCCCCGAGTTGCGACCGAACAGCTCCACAATGCCAATTCGCTCATGTGACCCAACAGACGTTCGCATATTGGTGATAAAATCCACACTTCGGGTCACCGCAGTTGAAAAGCCAATACAATAATCCGTCCCAAACACGTCGTTATCCATCGTTTTGGGAATGGCAACAACAGGAAACCCCTCTTTGTGCAAACGCACAGCAAAACTCAACGTGTCATCACCACCAATCGGGGTAAGCACATCAATTCCCAGATGATTCAACACATGCAGCGTATAATCGGTATAATCCATCACGCCGCTATCATCCACCTTCTTCCCCCATTTCGAATTCTTCAGAAAATCAGGAATGCTTTTCGGCGCAACACGCTGCGGATTGGTACGAGACGTATGCAAAACCGTCCCCCCCGTACGATCAATTGTACGCACATCCTCACGATGCAACTCGCGCACATAATAATCGTGCGTTGAAGGCTCATCCATGTTATATTGCAGCAATCCAGCCCACCCACGCCGAATGCCAATCACGCGGTAACCCAATTCTAGGGCACCCATCACCACCGTCTTAATACATGGATTCAACCCCGGAACATCGCCACCCCCCGTCAAAATACCCAATGTCTTACTCATAAACACCTCCAAATAAAAAATAAAATTTATGATGTCTCCTAATTCACCGATACACCTGCACCATCAACTTCCCCCACTGTCGTAACCGGGATCTGGAACGACACACGACTGCCCTGTCCAATAGAAGACTCAACTTCCATGAAACCACCCATCATCTCAACCCGATCCCGAATCAGCTTCAGTCCCAGTCCTCCACGTTCTGCTGCCGTTTTCGGGTCAAACCCCTTGCCATTATCTGAAACAATCACTCGCAGCGTCTTCTCATCCAAAAGAATCTGCACAGTCAACTGCAATTTCGAGGGAGCATCTTGGTTGTGCCGAACAGCATTCCCCATCAATTCCTGCAAAGCGCGAAACACCATCACTTCCTCATAAGGCTCTAACCGACGGTCCGTTCCTTTTACCGTCAACATCACATCTACGCCCATTTGCTCTTTGAATGTATCTACGTACCGGCGTGCTGTAGGCAACAACCCCAAGTCATCCAACATCATTGGGCGCAATTCCGCGATAAACATTCGCACTTTTTGAAACGTGCTCATTGCAGAATTCTTCAGCTTGTTTAGCTCCTCTTTGGCCGCTTCTGGACTCTGATCAAACACATGTGCAGCAATTTCAGCCTGAACAATGAAATTGGAAAGCGCCTGAACCGGGCCATCATGCATCTGACGCGACAAACGTTGCCGTTCCGCTTCCTGTGCATTCACCAACATTTCAATCGTCGAACCACCCGAACGCCCTGCTTTTGCCTGTTGATTGTCTGCAAAAAAGCTATTCGCCTTTTCTAAAATATCCACATACTGCTGCCAAACTTCCTTTTCCTTTTGCAGTCGCTCCAATTGACCTCGCATCAACAGGAGCCGTTGCTGCGAATCCAATGCCGAGGCATAGGCTGTTTGAATATCCGCCTTTGACATACTCTCAAGCTGTGTTCGCACTTGCTGCAAATGTGCAGCAATCGACGTATTCCTCTGCGTCAACCTCGAAAGTTCCGACTGACTCTGGTCAAACATCAACGAAGTCTCACGCAAAGCGTTCTTTGCTTTTTCCAACTCCGCCTGAATCTGCTGCTGAAATTCTTGCCATGGGCTTAATTCACCATCAGCTTGTGGAACCATCTTGCCGTCTCCTTGTTCTTTTATCAACACAGCATCATTTAGGCCCAAAAAGGCCCTCTAAAAACACAAGTATAGCATAACCCTTGCATTCACGCTATTCTTTTAGTACATAGATTGCCATATTTTCCCCACCCTGTCTCGGAGCAAACATTGCCCCTGTGATAAAAACAGCCCGACGCCCCATCGTCAAATGTGGATACCACTCCGGAAAAGTCATCAGATACTCTGCCCCAACTTGCTGCAAATACAAATCCAATTCCTTCTCATCCCGAATGAATGGAATCACTTCCGGTGAGACCAAACCCGCCAAATCCACAATCTCACGCCCGCCAAAATACCCCAACGCACCAATATCATGCGCAGCGATCAACGAATCGGAAGGCGTGTTTTCATGAATCCATCGTGCAGCTGCAACCATTTCTGTTTCAATGATTGCCACATCCTGACCATAAGTCCACGCCCCCAGCCCCCAAAATGCCGCGTTTACCAGTCCAATACTCAATCCAACAAACATTGTTGCCCTGCGCCGCCATTTTTGCACCAATGGCAAAGCTTGCAGCAAAGCAAACGTCCCCAACACCCCCGCTACCCAAAAAATAGGCATTGCTGGCATCAAATAACGCCCATGCTGATACACAACCGGCAAACGCAAGGCATATAACACCGTATACCCGCCCCACCATAACAACGCCCCCATCATATCAACACAACGTTCACGCACCGCCTGCCAGCCAAACATCACCACCCCAGGCAACAACAACGTCCCTGTTCCAACCAAAGGCAGCGTCAATAAACGCCCCAAGCGCACCAACAGCGGCTCTTGCAACAGCACAGCATACTCTGCCTGTTTGGCATAAAATGTATTCGGCCACACCTCGCCTGCAAGCCATTGGTTAAATGCCAGATATGGCACAAAAAACATTCCAAACCCCAAAACTCCCCAAAAAAATCCGCGACGTTTCCCCCCCCACCCCGACTGAGACATCCACAACGCCAACGCAATGGGCCCAAGCAACGTCAACATATCTGGGCGCACCCAAACCCCCATTCCCGCCAAACCGCCGGCCAGCCACCAGCGCCGTTTTTGAATTGCCACAAAGACCGCAGCGACCACCAATGCCGCCAACACTGTTTCCATCCCCGAAACCGACGCCCAAACCAAATGCCATTCCCCTACCACCAGCAAACCAATCCAAGGCCAACGCGGCTGCCAACGCTCATTCAAATTTCTTGCCCAAAGCTCCACCAAAACTGCAGTTCCCCACAGCACCAATACCCCCATGCCATACGTCCAAACGTAGAAAAAATTACCGGGGAACAAATGCCCAATCGCAAGAAGAAGCGACCATAACGGCGCTGTTGAACCCGCCGAAATCTTCCCTGGCACAAACGCCCATTGCCCCAATTGCGCTAAATTGCGTGCATAGGTCTGATGAATCCAGGCATCATCCAGCGGAAAACCTATCCAAAACACATACCAACTGACAAGCAAATACACCGCGCCCCCCAACGCGGCCACTCCACCCAACACCCACACATCCCGTCGTGAAAGCCTCATCCCACCTTATTTCGGGAATGTGCCAAATACCCAATCCCACAAAGGCGAGGTTACCCCATAGCGGCCATTTGGCGTTTTATAATGGTGCTGCATATGATATCGTTTTAAAAATTTCCAATACCCAGACCGCATTGGAAAATGATGAGTTGCATAATGCGTCAAATCATAAGCCAAATAGCCAAAGATGAACGCCGAAAACATCGGTGCCACCCACTGACCAAGCCCCAACAAAACCTGCAAAACCAACACAAACACCCCATAAAACAACAATGCCAAAGGCAAGCTAACCGCCGGAGGCATCACCAAACGTGTTTTCTCCTGCGGTTGTGCATGATGCACGCCATGAAACAAAAAAGCAATTCGTTCCTGCCATGCATTACGTGGCGGAAAATGGAACACAAACCGATGCAGCACATATTCAGCCAAAGACCAGAAAAGTAACCCCAGCACAAACGCCACCGGGATATACCACCAAACCCCGTTCTCCACTTTCACAATCGAAATCACCAGAAAATAAACAGCCACCGGCAGCCAAATCACAGTAATCGTAATTGGACTGATATGTGTAAAAAATTCTAAAAAGTCCGATTGAAACAAACGAATAGGCACATCACTATGATCAATTTTATGAGTCATAACCGCTTCTCCTCTTGAAATTGGGAAATATTGTTTTAATTATAATCCAAACCACAACTTTTTCTGACGGATTACAACCATCTTAAAAAACTGCTGCAATAACTTGATCAAATTTACAGAAAAAACTTGCGCGATCCATTCTGAAATTTAATGACGCATACCGCGCCGCATCAACACCAAATAAAGCCCCAACATCATCAAACCGATTGAGCCCGTGTTCCCAATGAAACTTAACGCAGAACTTGTATCCCCACCAATATACAATCCCCAGCCCGTCATCGCCAACACACCGCCCGGTATCAAAGGCCACCAGACAAATTTTTCCGTCACCACTCGACTGCACAATGTAATCAACCCCCAGCCCAAACCAAAAATCACCAACATAATCCCCGTGTTGGTCAAGGCATTTGTTCGGCTCTCGATCGCCCATCCCAAATAAATTCCCGGCCCAATGCTGACCAACAAACACCCTGGAATGATCAAGCCCAACAAACGGTAAAACAACCCGGGCAACAACAAGCCCAGACCAATTGCCAACCCCAAATACAACACAAAGTCAAAAATTCCAGCAGGACTGAACACAAAACAGGCTGCCAATGCACCTATCCCCAGCATGGGCAGCAAAGGCCACCACAAAAAACGCCCGCACACCCATCGTGAAAACAAAGCCACACCGCCCCAAGCCAGCGTAAACCCAAACAACGTCACTCCAACCTGCCGCAGCACAGACAATTCCAACACCCCAAACGCCAGGTAAGCGCCAACCCCACCCCCCAAAATCAACGTCCCCGCAATCAACAAACCCAACTTACGCATTCGCCACCCCGCCACTGTCAACATCAAACCTGCCACCGGCACTGCCATCGCCAATAACCATCCTGTCTTCAAAATCGTTTCTAAAAAAATGAGGCCGCCCACACCTATCAACGCCACGCCCACCACACTTCGCCAGCGAACGCCCCAACCACTGCTCTTTAAATCTTCTTCCATACACAACCTCCATACTTATTTGTTCAAGATCATATCAAACCATCAACCTATACACATCCATCTTCAGTCACAAACATAATCACACTCATAATAGGACTACAACAGCCCTAGCTCCTGCGCCCTCAAAACAGCTTGCATCCGGTCTTTTGCATCCAACTTATTCAAAATATTGGTCAAGTGATTTTTAACTGTTCCCTCAGCAATCACCAACTGCTCAGCAATCTGTTTATTACTCGCCCCCGTTGCCACCAAACGCAAAATTTCCATCTCACGCTCTGACAACGGATCCACCAAAGGCTGAACTGCACCGCTTGCAGGCCGCACCAACCGAGAAAACTCCGCCATCACTTTCGCAGTAATTGAGGGCAACAAAAAATACTCGCCGCGCGCCGCCGCCCGAATGGCATCGGACAACTTATCCGATGTAACATCTTTTAACAAATACCCCACTGCCCCAGCACGCAACCCATCAAACACAGATTCATCATCATCAAAAGTTGTCAACACAATCACCCGACAATCCGGCAAAGTTGCCTTCATTCTTCGCGTAGCGGTCACACCATCCATCACCGGCATGCGCAAATCCATCAACACCACCTGCGGCTGATGCTGAAGCGCCAGTCGCAACGCCTCCTCCCCATTGCTTGCTTCCCCAACCACTTCAAAATCCGGCTGAATGGAAAGCAATGTATTCAAACCCTCACGAAATAAAGCCTGATCATCCACAATCAAAATACGTATCCTCATCCTGGCACTCCCACATTCATGGTCAACCCCTCCCCCGGCGAAGTTTCAATCTCCAAACTACCATTTAACAAATGCACTCGTTCCCGCAACCCCAACAATCCAAATCCGCCACTTAATTCTTCAGCGCCCACCCCATCATCCCGCACAACCAAATGCACCTCATTTGGCAAAGAATAGTCTAAGACCACCCGCACCTCGCCAGCCTGCGCATGTTTGCGCGCATTATTGATTCCTTCCTGTGCTGCTCGATACAATGTCCAATTTGCCTGAGGGCTCAACAACCGCTCTTGACCAATCAACTCAAACACAATCTTCCCCCCCTCTTCCTCAGACCCGTTTTCCGTCAAACGTTTGATCATTTCCGGCAACGGACGCTCTTCATCCGGATGCAACCGCAATGCCGAAACCGATTGTCTCACGTCCAACAGCGCCTCTTGCGCCAGACTCTGCGCCTTTTCCAGCATCTCCTGCGACCGCGCCGGATTGGTCGGCATTACTGCTTTCGCGGCTTGCACTTGCATGTAAATTGTCGTCAGATAATGCCCTAGACCATCATGAATCTCTCGTGCCAACCGATTGCGCTCACGCGTCACGGTCAATTCCTCAACCTGTCCCATCAACCGCTCAATCTCTTTGCGCGCCTTTTCCTCATCCACCGCCAGCTGAGTAAAAACAACCACAAAAATCAACCCAGCCAAAAACGTTGGCAACCCCGCCCACACACTTCCCCACGTTCCTGAAAACAACCGCACAGTCAGCAAATAAACCCCCACAATCAACATACTCACCAAATAACTCCAACGCTGTGACAAAAGAACAACCGCATGAGCGGCCAAGGGAACCAAAACCATGGCGTTCAGCCCGGCCCCTTTTCCCAAATACACAATTCCTGCTCCCAAAGGAATTTGTACTGCGAAATATGCCCCCCGCAAAAACCAACTCTTTGAACGCACACACACTGCATACCCATAAATTCCAATCAAAATATACCCGACCCCCAAAACTGCCATCATCCCAACGCCAAACAAACTGGCCTCTTTTGAAGAACTAAATGTAGCAAAATACGAAGCCAGCACAACCACCGCAAACGCAAGATCAGTGCTTGTGCCTACCACATTGGATGTTTGACGAAGCGCTTTATCCTCCATCGCCCTAATTATAGCATCAGCTCCTTGTGTTACAGTCACATTTATCTCCTATCCAGTAACACACCCAACGTGCAAGGCAATAGGACGCAAGTCACATCCGCCTTTCCAGTCTTTGACTTACACTCACAAAGTAGTCAATTTAATTTCTCTGCACATAAAATTTCCAAGGAGACTCGCAATGAATATCTTACTCGTAGCACCAGAATTTCCTGACACCTTTTGGAGCTTCAAGCATGCCCTCAAATTTGTCCATAAAAAAGTAGCCAATCCCCCCCTTGGTCTCATCACCATTGCAGCAATGCTACCAGCCGAATGGCAAAAGCGCCTCGTGGACACTAACATCCGCCCCATCCGCTCCAAAGACTTGCAATGGGCCGATTACGTTTTCATCAGCGCCATGGATGTTCAACGACAATCCGTGCGCGCCATTGTTCAACAGTGCAAGCAATATCCGGTAAAGATCGTTGCCGGCGGCCCCCTCTTCACCGGAGAATATGAATCTTTCCCCGAAATTGATCACTTTGTACTAAACGAAGGCGAAATTACCCTCCCCCAATTTCTGCGCGATTTAGCCGAAGGCCACCCACAACGCGTTTACACGACCAGCGAATACGCCGATATCCGCACAACCCCCATCCCAGCCTGGAATCTGCTTGACATGCACAGCTACGACTCAATGGCCATCCAACTTTCGCGGGGTTGTCCCTTCAATTGCGACTTCTGCAACATCACCGCCATGTTAGGCCACCGACCGCGCCTCAAAACAGCGGCTCAAATCATTGCCGAGCTAGATAGCCTCTATGCTGCCGGATGGCGGCGCAACGTCTTCTTCGTAGATGACAACTTCATCGGCAATAAAAAATACGTCAAAGAAGAAATTCTGCCTGCTATCATCGAATGGCGCAAGGACAAAATTGGCAACCTCTTCATCACCGAAGCATCCATCAATCTTGCCGACGATCCAGAATTGATGGAACTAATGGCGCGCGCCGGCTTCCTCTCCGTTTTCATCGGCATTGAGACCCCAGACGAAAACAGCCTTACCGAATGCAACAAAACGCAAAACAAGCGCCGTGACCTTGTTGAAAGCGTTCACCGCATTCAAAATGCCGGAATGCAAGTCATGGGCGGATTCATTGTTGGCTTCGATAGTGACACCCCAACAATCTTTCAACGTCAAATTGATTTCATTCAAGAAAGCGGCATCGTCACCGCAATGGTTGGCTTGCTCCAGGCGCCCTATGGCACACAACTTTATGAACGCCTCAAACAAGAACACCGTATTGTTGAAGAAATGTCAGGCGATAACACCGACGGCACCACCAACATCATCCCCAAAATGGACGCACAAACGCTTCACCAAGGCTATCGCACTATCCTGCAACAAATCTTCTCCCCCGATCTTTTTTACGCCCGCATCAAAAATTTTCTAACAGAATTTCACCCCCGACGCTTCACCGTTGTCATGCAATGGCGTGAAATCTACGCATTCTTCCGTTCCATCCTCTTGCTTGGCATCCTGGGGGAAGAGCGTCGTCACTATTGGGATCTGTTTTTCTGGACATTACGCCATTGTCCAAGCCAAATTGCCCTGGCAGTTACCCTTACCATCTATGGCTATCATTTCCGCACCATCAGCCAAAAACACATTCTCAACCAACCCATAGCACAAAAGCTTCCCCTTTACCCCAACGCCACCAATTTGCCACAAACAAGTCGGATATAGGAAACGATCATTTGGGTGCGACCAAGTCGCACCCAAATCTATTCAACTTTTCGCCAAATCATTGCCCCAGTTGCCATCTCTGGCAACAACAAAGCGCCATTCTGCACCATCGTTCGTTGACCGGTGAGCACATTTTCCCAAACGCTGCCATCTGCAACACCCCCTCGCCACACTGCCATCCCACCCACCGGGCGCGGTAAAGGCCCACGCCATACCACCACAATCATCTCTTCCTCTTCCACATCTCGCAAATAAGCAAGTCCATCTGTTTCCACTTCCAAAATCTGAAACCCGCCATGCCGCAAAGCTGCTGAATCCTTCCGTAATGCGATCAACCGTTGAAAATAAGCCCGTAATTCCACATTCCAATTCTCTTCATTCCAGATCATACAAGCCCGATTTTCTCCATCCGCACTACTCATCCCAACCTCATCCCCATAATAAATACACGGCACCCCCGGGTACGTCAACAACAAAGCCGCCGCCATGCGCACCCGTTGTTCATCATCTTTCACAACCGTGCGAATACGCGGCGTGTCATGACTGCCCAGCAAATTGAACTGCTGCTGCGCAATCTGCCATGGAATCGCCGCCAGGAAATTGATCCAGGTCTGCACCATCGCCTCAGTCGAAATAGCCCCACCCGACCGAACCACCTCTCTCTGCTCCAACACCCAAATTGAAGCGCCACTCAGCCAATGCCATAATGGACGAGCAAACCCCGCATAATTCATACACGCATCCAAAAAATCACCCTGCAGCTGCGGACTAGCATCAAAAAAGTTTTCTCCAAGCAAATATGCCTGCGGATTTTCAGCCTTTACCGCTGCCCGAATACCACGCCCGACCTCCATCCCCAATTGCATCTCACCCTGCCGGGCCAACATATTTGCCACGTCAATCCGCCAGGCATCAATCGCGAAGGGCGGTCGCAGCCAACGTCGAAAGATTGCATCCGCACCAGCATACATCCACTCACGCAACTTTTGGCTACCATAATTCAACTTTGGCAAAGAACGTACCCCAAGCCAACACGCATAATCATCAGGGTGAGAAAAGAAAGTAAAAAACTCTGCCGTTTCCGCATGAAGATCTCGCAATGCCGCTTGAAACCAGGGATGCATCACCCCACAATGATTGGGCACAATATCCAGCATCAGCCGCACATCCATCGCACGCGTCCGTTCCCGCAAGGAAACAAACGCTTCGTCCCCACCTAATGACCCATCCACGTGCTCATAATCCGTCACATCATAACGATGATTGCTAAATGCCGGAAAAATTGGCGTCAAATAAATCCCATTAATCCCCAAATCAAGCAAATAGGGCAGTTTTTGTTCCACCCCAATCAAATCCCCACCATAGAATTCTAGACTACGCCCACGTCCAGTCGCCTGCGAAGCCTCCCCCCACTTTCGCGCGCGGGATGGCTCTCCACGATACACAAACACCCCATCACCAATATTGTTGGTTGGGTCCCCATCAAAAAAACGGTCGGGGAAAATCTGATAAAACACCCGCCCATCCAACCAATCAGGCGCTCGATATTCTGTCAACAACTGAAAATCCTGTCCATCGGTTGGCGTATCATCCTGCACGCCTGCTGCGTTGTACCATAACATGCCCCGTTCAGTCAGCAGCAAAAAACGATACACCACAACAGGCATCAACAGCGGAATTTGCACGCTCCACCACTGACAAGCCCCGTCCATCTGCTCCATTACCATTTCATCAAAACGTTCTTCTCCATCAGGCGCCGTACGCAAGAACACCCGGCGCACTTTAACATCCAGCCCCGTTCGCAATCGCAGCGTTACGGTTTTCCCCACTGATAAACCCGCACCTGCCACCACATAACGTGAAGAACCATCATGATGAATCGAAGTAACAAAAGATTTCATGTCGTTGATTATAACAAACAAATAAGGCCCTGATGGCAAACCATCAGGGCCTCAAGCTTCACTTACAACGAAATATCAGACTTACTTCTTGATCTGAGCCATCTGATCCGCCAGGATCTGATTGGCAGCAGCATTCAGTTCGTCCAATTTCGCCTTGACATCAGCGCCATCCATAATGGCAGAGATGGCCTTGTTCACTTCTTCGCGGACGAAGTCGTAACCAGGCACCGGCGGTTCAAAGTGCCCGTAGGGCAACAGGTCAAAGGCCGCCTTGTAGGTTGGGTTGGCGTCAAAGTAATCCTTCATGCCATCTGCAACACTCGCGCGCACCGGGAAGTACCCGCTCACCTCAGCCCATTTGGCCTGCTGTTCCTTGCTCGTGTAGTACTTGAGGAACAGCCAAGCAGCCAGTTCACGTTCGGGGGTGCTCTTGGGGATGCTCACGCTCGCGCCATAGATATTCTGCACAGGATCAGCCGTCGTATGCGGAATTGCGATCACCGTCCAGGCATGTGCTGAACCGCCATCAACTGCCGACTTGTAGAAAGGCAGACCCGACGAAGAACCCGTCGTGAACAAGATGCTGCCATTGCCAAAGTCCGTCTGATTGCCGTATTTCTCGGTCACAGGCTTGGCGCAGCCGCTCTTGAACAGATCCTGCAAGAAAGTCGCAGCCTTCACAGCCGCTTCGCTATTGTAGGTGAATTCGCCCTTCTCGTAATCATAGATGTCACCACCAAAGGCAAACGTCCACGAAGCAAAGGTTGAGGCATCGGCCAGATCAATTTCATAGCCCATGCTGCCCGTCTGCACGGTCGCCTTAGAGAACGGCTGTGTAGAAGCCTTGCAGGCCATTTCCTTGAACTGTTCGGGTGTCGTCGGGGGATTCTCGTAACCCAATTCCTTCAAGTAGTCCGTATTGACAAACATGACTTCCATCGAGCGGTTCGGGGGGAAGCCCAGGCGAGCATTGTCAAAGTTCGGGAAGATATCCTGAACAAAGAAACCCGGGAAGAAATCTTTCTGCTCTTCTTCAGAGAGACCCCACTTCGGGCTGTTGACCAATGGATTCATATCCAGCAAAGCATCAGCCAGCTGATAGGTTGCAGCCTGATTTTGATAGGCAACCACCAAATCCGGCACGTCGGGCGTGTTGAGAATGGGCAACATCTTGTTAAAGATGTCGGCGTAAGAGCCCTGATTCTCAGCCGTCACAGTAATGCCCCATTCATTGGTCTTGTTGAATTCATCAACCATGGCCTTGAGGGATTCTTCGCGCGCCTTGGTATGATTGTGCCAGAACACAATCTTCTGACCCGAGGGGTCCACATTCGCCCACTCATCAACGGGCGCCGGCACCTCAGTTGGCGCAGGCGGCTCAGTCGGTTTCGGCGCTTCGGTCGGGGCAGTCGTCGGTTTCGTTTCAACAACCGGCGTCGGGGTTGGTTTGCAGGCCGCTAAAACCATCATCGCGACCAACAAAACAGCCAACACACTAGACAACTTTTTCATCTCTTCCTCCATAAAACTGAAAGGGTGGAAATTTATGAAATGGAGAACGCCTCCATTTCAGCCTACCTATTTTATCCTTTAAGGCCTGTTGTGGCAATACCTTCGGTAAACTGTTTTTGGGCAAAGAAGTACACAATCAAGATGGGAATGAGCGTAATTACCGCCCCCGCCATCAACAAATGTGTCTCTGGCCCAGCCTCAGTGACAAAGTTCCACAACCCAACCATCAAAGGTCGCCAGTTCTCACGCGTGGTCACCAACAACGGCCACATGAAAGCATTCCACGCACTTGTAAATGAGAACAAAAGCACTGTCATCATTGGCGCCTTGCTAATGGGCAAAACCACCTGAATCAAAAACCGCAAATGCCCACAGCCATCAATTCGCGCCGCATCCCAAAGCTCATTGGGCACCTGCGCAAAAAACTGCCTTAGCAAAAAGACACTAAATGCATTGGCCATAAATGGCACCGCCAAACCCTGCAACGTATTCACCCATGAGCCGCCCGGCAACGGGATAATCGCCCCACGAATCATCAGCAAATTCGGTAACAGCGTAATCGTTTCCGGGATCATCATCGTACTTAACATCAACGCAAACAAGAAATCACGTCCTGCAAAACGAATTCGCGCAAACGCATAGCCTGCCAGGGTTGAAGTAAATAACACCCCCACCACAGTCGTAAACGTAATAATCACACTGTTCAAAAAATACTTGGCAAATTTCGCCTGATTCCACGCGTCGACATAATTTTGAAACTGCAACTCCGCCGGGAACCATTTGCGGTTAATCGTCTCACTCAACGTCATGAACGAAGTTGAGACCATCCAATAAAACGGCAAAATTGCAACCACAGCACCCAGAATCAGAATCAGGTACAACACAGCCTTCGAAGCATACCGCTTCGCCAAATCTTTCGATAAAAACCGCGTCGTCTGTTTAGCCATAGAACACCTTATCGCCCAGCAATTTATTTTGTGCAAATGTCAACCCCAAAATAACCAGGAAAAGCAACACAGCCTGAGCAGCAGCATATCCATAGTTATTGCCCTTGTAAAAGATATTGAAAATTTCCACCGTCGCTGTTTGCACTGTGTTTTGCGCTGCCGGCACTTGCATCACGAAGATGTGATTGAAGGCTTTGAAAGTCCCAATGAATGAGACCAGGAACAGATAAAACGTCACCGGTGAAAGCAACGGGAAAGTAATGCTCCGGAACAAATCCCATGCGTTAGCACCATCAATTTGCGCCGCTTCATAAATTTCTTTCGAAATACTGCCCAACCCCGCCAAGAAAATGACCGTATTATAGCCAACAAACGTCCAAATACCAAAAATCATAATGCTCACCAAGGCCAGACTCGGCCCTGCCCAAAAGCCCTCAACGTTCAACCCCAAGAGTTGTAAGACAGGTTTAGGCTCAAACAACCATTTTTGCGGCGCAATCCCAAACCAACTCAAAAAAATGTTCGCTAAGGAACTTTCGCGTGGGCTGAAAATCGTCCGAAAAACCACCGCCGTCGAAACAATTGGCGTCACATACGGCAAGAAATACAACATCCGAAACAGTTGTTTGCCGCGAATATTCTGGAACAAAACGTAAGCGAGCAACATCGCCAGCCCCAATTGGATCGGCACCGTAAAAACTGCATAATACAGAGTAACAATCATTGAGGACAAGAACTTCGCATCTCCCGCGACCATCATCCGTCCCCAACCGGTTGAAATCAGCACCCCCGTCACAGCCAGCAACACCGCCGCACCCAACTTTGCCAGCAACTCCCCGCGACGATAGGATCGAAACGCCTTGGTCCACATCCAATAAGCCAGCACCAAAACCCCAATGCCGGCCAGGAAGATTGCCAACCCGCCCCAATCACCAATCAATTGATTATATTGATCTCGCTCCGTAAAGCCAACAAACTCCCCCTTCTTCACCCGCCAATTGAACATGCTCATATACACTGCATAGCCAATTGGAAAAAGCCCAAACACCGCAATCACCAACATCGCAGGAAAAACAAACAAATACCCCGTCAAATTTTCGTAAAGACGATTGATGAATGGAGATCGGTGCGGAAGTCGCGACTGAGATTTTCCTGCAGTAGATGATTCCAAGGCATCCTCCTCTTTTAAACAACCTAAAGATCTGTGACACTCAACTTATTTTACTATCCTTTTGAACTTAAAACAGATTAAGTCCAGTCTCAAACCAATTTTTGACAGCCTCTTAACCGAACTTTAACTACGTTTTACAACTTCATCAATGATTCCTTGCAAAACGCACCAAAACCGGATCGTGATCGCTGAATCGCTCCCCTGCTGGAAATTCAGCATTGATATGCACCACATCCACCTCGCTCACATAAGCCCTCATTGCTGGGCTAACCAACACATGATCCAAAACTTGCGCATTCCCCTCAAATAAGAACGTATATTGTTCTTCTACTGGCAAAGTCTCAACCAAATCCGACAACACATCCCCTTTCAAAGCACGCAAAGGTGCCGAAAACTGAAAATCGTTCAAGTCACCAGCAACCACCACCCACGCTTGCGGATCCAACGTCACAATTTGCTGCACAAAGTCCTTCACCATCAAAGCTTGTTTTGTCCGCTGCACCGCTGAACTTAACAATGGCGGTTGCACTTCACCATATAAGGGCGTATCACCACTCTTTGAATTGAAGTGATTGGCAATCACAAACAAGCGCTGCTGCCCCCATAAAAACTCACCTGCCAATGGTTTGCGGCTATCCACAAATGCCTCATCCTGCGGCGACACACGCCCCGGACTGAGACTCAAGGTTACGCCATCTTCACTTTTAAGCACTGTCACCGGCGTTATTGCATCCCCGCCTGGACGGTCAACAAATTGCACCCGGTCTGGCCGAAACAAGAACCCGACCCGAATATTTCCTCCCACCTCACCACCATCACAGTTATTCTCGGGCGCAATCTCGCGAAACGCATACACGGGCCCACCAGCCTTCTGCACCGCATCTACAATACGCTGATACGTCGCTGATGCATCCACAAGTCCGCTATCCAAGGTGCCATCCCCATCTTGAACTTCCACCAAAACCAAAATATCTGGCCCACCCAAATTACTTGTAATATGTTCAGCCAACATCTCAAAGCGCTTTGCATCATCCTTCGCATCCAAATTTTCCAAATTATACGAAGCCAAGGTCAACACATCATCCCGTGATGGCTTCACACGCTCTGCCATCAAACCGCCCTTTTTTACCGACAGCCGCACAATCGGCTGAATCTTATAATTTCCAAAGCTATAATCCAAAATCCCCACAATTGGCTGCTCAAACCGATCTCCGACAGTTGCAACAGGCAACGAACGCAAACTATCATCCAACAAGATTCGCTCTGGGTTAAAATCTCCTTCTCGAACCACCAACGCCCCACGTGCACTCAACACACTTGCCCGCTCTCCGCCATCGGCAACGACCGCAACCTCTTTATAAGCACTGCTAGCCCCCACCACACGTGCTTCATTAACCTGCACCAACATACTCTCCATGCTCTCATAAAAATCCAACCCGTCCTGCTCAGCATCAAAAGAAGTTTTTCCATCATCGTCAAGAATCGCTTCGGGGGGCATCCTGCCCACCTTCCCCAAAACCACAGCCGCTGGCAAGGCCTGCCCAGTTTCCAAAACCAACACCTGCGCATCCTTCAACTCCGTCACCGAAAGATATCCTGTCTCCGCACCGCCCGGGTAAAACTCATCTACCATCCCCTGCACAGATACCCAATCCCCTACCTTTGTCGTTGGCGGAAAGCGCGTGAAAACGAAAATTCCCTCCGAAGTCGCCAGATCATCATCCGGATTTAACCCCTGCATATAAAACCCATCTGCGCGCAAAGCAGTTACCACGCCGGTTACGTTGGTCACAGTCTGCCCCACCATGGGAGAAACATGCCCTGCGCCTTGAATATCATGAATATCCACCACGTCGGTCAAAGTCGGCGTAACCAGCCCCTCCATCGTTGGTTGCAGCGTTTGCAACTGCGCAACGACATCCGTCTGTGGCACACACGAGGTCAGAATCAACACAATCAGAACACCCAACCACAAACGTCTCATCTATCTCCTCAGCGTAACAAACCTGGTAAAAACAATTTTTTCAAAACCAATGGTGGGTCGTTAACCGTAATGACAAGCTCTGCCACATCACTTCCACCCGCTCCTGCTACTGAAAGCGACACCGTGTAAATACCTGCCGTCGCATAAATGTGCGTAGGATTCTCCTCGCTGCTGCCGCTGCCATCCCCAAAATCCCACACAAGCGTCTCATAGGTGCCTGTTGTCTGATTCTGGAAATCAACGCTCAAAGGTGCCGTTCCCTGCGTCACCGAAGCTGTAAAAGCCGCATGAGGTGGAGGAGGGGGCAGCTCGCAACCGCCCAAATAATCAAGCGTCAATTGCATCACCTGATTGCGCTTTGCTGCCGTATTAATGCCCTCAAAACCAAACGCAAAATACACCATCCGATACACCGCACTCGTAAACGCCACCCCACCAGAATGATAGGGAGAGGGCCAATTCAATACCGTCACCGCCCCATTCAACGGCCCAATGTCGCTCGGATAAGCCTGCGAAACGCCATCCCCACCCAACGACACAGAAACCCCATTCAAATACCCAGCTCCAGTCAAAGAAGACAAATTCGTATCATCATTGTAATAACTTGCATGTAAATATTCCCCAAAAAACGCATCCGTCCCGATATCATAGCCAATATCCTGCCCAGTGACAAACAGACGCCCCCCCTGATCCAAGTAAGCCGAAAGGGCGGCTTGGTCCGCAGGTGTCAACGTATTCGAACTTGTTGCGCCCGTCAGCCAAATCACCCGCCCATAATCCTTCAGCACATCCAAAGATGGACTGCCTGACTGTGACACTTGCCAAACATCATACGCTTCAGCATTGGCAGTTAATGCGGCTTGATAATATGTCTCATATGACTGCGTTCCATCATCATCTACCAATAACGTACAGGGCACGCGCTCCAATGCAAAATTTTCTTCCAACGTACCACCACTTATTGTCACAGTGCGCGTCTGCTGACGGTAATAAGGCGCATCTACAAGCACCTCATACGTTCCATCGCAAACATCCAACACAAATTGGCCGGTCAATGGATCGCTCTCCGCATGATATCCTGTACCCACCAGCGTAATTTGTGCCACAAGCGGCTCACCGCTCGCCATATCTGTAACGACACCTTGCAAAGAATGATTCTCCGCCGGTTGCAAAGCAAAATTTTGAATCGTTGCCGCACCATCAGCCACCGTCACCTGCACTGTTTGTGGTTGATAACAAAAAGCCTCAGCCCGCAACGTATAGGTTCCCGGTAACAGCAAGCGATGATAATCGCCAACCAATCGATCCGTTAAAGCCGGAATATCCCTTTGCCGCACAACCCACACTTTGGCATCCAAAGGTTGCCCTGTCTGCGCATCTGTCACCAATCCGCGCGCCCCCACCAATGCACGCCCTAACCACCAAACCATTGCCTCCTGATTATGATCCCAGAATGTATTCATCTGACTATAAGGCGGCGCCTTGGTGCTCGACACCTCAATCGTCACATGCTGCTCACTATGCCAATAATAAGACCAGTCCTGTAGTCCTCCATAGACGACATACCAATCCGCCCCCTGGATAATTCGCGCCGGATCTGGATAATTCCAGATATCATCGTTGCGTTGAGCATAGCCGGTGCTGAAATTAATAAACTCAGCATTATCCGGCGGCAATTGTTGACTGCTCGTCCACCCATCCCATGGATAATTGACCACCTGCGCTCCACCATGATAATTGGCGCCCAAAACAAAGCGGTGCTGCGTTCCAAACTGCATCATCGCCTGCGTCTCCACTTCGCGCCCCACCGGAGAATCCTCACCGTCCTGAATCGGATCCGGGAAATTTCGATTCAAATCTTGGCTATGCGCATTGTAGCGACTATTGTTCACATACCCATCCGGGTTGCTCAACGGGCAAAGCCAAATCTCCAGTTCATCAACCAACGTTTTCAACTCCGGATCGGGGGTTGCCGCCACATAATTGCTTGTCAGCAATTCAGCCAGGCGAAGCGTCATCTCCATTCCTGTCGGCTCATCCCCATGAATCGTGCTGGAAAACTTTACTTCCGGCTCATCCTCAGCCACATCAGGTGCATCCGTAATCTTCAAGCACCACAAATCGCGTCCCTGCACCGATTGCCCAATCGAAACCAACCGCACAATCTGTGGGTAATTGCTCGCAATGCTTTGCAAACGCGTCGTAATCTGTGCAAAAGTCGGCCAAGTGCTAGGCTGTTGCACCCCATCTTTTGGCCCATACAATGCCCAGGCACGCACGCTTTCATTCGGGATTGGCATTGCATTCAGTCCCATCTCCTGCAATCGCTTCGCCTCAATCGGCGTTACATACACGCGCACCAATCGCGGATACGCAGCCCCTGCTTCCAACAAACGGACAAAGTCTATATCCACCCCCAAATCATACAACACTTGCATCGCCTGCTCATCCTCAACCCAAATTTGCGCCGGATACACATCCGTCCCAGGGTATGGTTCTGGAATCCCTCCTTCTGGCGGCGGCGGAGCTGCCACGCCACTTCCCAAAGCAGAAAACAAAAACACAACCGACAACACCACCCCGGCAACACACCGCAAAGCAAAAAAGCGACGATTCATATTGAACTCACCTGAAATAGGATTTATGCACCCTTCGATTATACAACCGTTTTCCCACTCAACACCCAAGCTTGATTAATCATGCTATAATCTACAAAAGCAATAACCATTTGCAAGAACAAGGAGAAAACCATGCGTAAGGTAGCTGTCATTTTTGTTTTAAGCATCATTGGCCTGGCTCTGCTAGCCATGTTGCTTACCCCACACTTCTATCTGCTCAAACGAGTCAATTCTGATGAAGTTGGCATCCAAATTCGCGGCGGTCAAATCGTCAACGTCGTCCCCCCCGGCATTTATTCTGATATCGGCCTCTATGTTGACCTCGTGACCTATTCCACCCAATCCTACCAGTTTGCCGTCACCGACCCCGAAGTCATCACGCTTGATAACCAACGCATTGGTGTCACCGTCAGCGGCAGCGTCTTTCGCCCCTTTGGCGCAGATGTTGAAGAAGTCAAGGTCCTCTGGACCAAATACCGCAATATCTACACCAACGAAACCGCTTTACAAAATGTAATGAATGACCTCAGCACACAGGCAATAAAAGTCTGCGTAGGCGACCGACCCTTCCAAGACTCAGTCATTGGCTCCGATCGCGATTCGCTGCGCACCTGCATTGATGAAGAGCTTAACAAACTCGCTAAAACCTACGGCTTGAGCATTGCCAATATCACCGTTCCCAATGTCACCCTTTCCCCCGAAGTACAGGCATTGCTTGATGCCATCACTCAAAGCCGTTTACAAACTGAAAAGGCACAGCAAGACAAGCTCAAAGCTCTGGCCGAAGGCGAAGCCCAACAAGCCGAACAAGAAGCTGCCATCCGCGTTGAACAATCCAAAATCCAGGAACAAACCCGGCAACAAACCGTTCTAGCTGCCTTGGAGGAAGAGAAACTCAAAGCACAACTAGCCGTTATCGAGGCACAAAAAAATAACGACTTGTTCTCCGCTCAAAAAGACCTGGAAATCAACCGCGCTCAAGCTGCTGCAGCCATTGAAAAAGCCAAAGCCGACCTGGCCCAGCAAATCGCCCTGGCACAGCTCTACACAGATAACCCCAACTACTACATGCTCCAACTAGCCCTGGCTAACGCCTCAGCCATCAAAAACACAGACAAAATTATCTTCACCCAAGAAGGCGTCTTCCCCAACCTGGTGTTTGGCAACGTCATGCCAACCATGTCTGTTACCCCCAATCCACAATAAAAACTCACTCTCATTTCAAAAAACGGGGTGGCCTTTCTGCCACCCCGTTTTTTGTTGTTATTAAGCCTTTTTCAGCACCAACCAACGCTGCAACGCCCAGATGCTCAACAACAAACTAACTAATATCAGCCCTGCCGCCAAACGCAACGCATCGTGCAATGCCAACACCTCAATTGCAGTTGGCAATATATTTGCTGCTCCTGCGCCAGCATACACACGCATTTGACTCGCCCAAATACTACCCAACAACGCCACGCCAGTTGTTTGGCCCAAGGTACGCATCACCGATAACAATCCCGAAGCCACCCCCAACCGATTGCGCGGTGCTGCCCCCATAATTGCACTGTTATTTGGCGATTGGAAAAAGCCCAATCCAATCCCTACCGGTGCAAAACGAACAATATATCCCCATACCGTTGTTTCTGTTCCCAACGTTCCAACAGCAAGATATCCAATCAATAAAATTGCCAATCCAATCGTTGTCAGAATGCGCGACCCCACCCGATCTGAAAGCCGACCTGAAAATGGAGCAATCACCCCCACCAACAACGGCACCACCCCCATCACCAGGCCCAAACGCGCCGGCGGCAACCCTAACACATCCTGCAAATAGAATGGCATCAACAAAATTGTCCCTGCACTAGCCACAAAAGATAAAAACCCTGTCAACAGGTTAACCGAGAACAACATATCCTGGAACAATCGTAAATCCACCATAGGCTGTTCCTGATGCAACTCCACCCCAATAAACAACAACAGCAGCACCACGAAACCTGCCAACAACCCCAAAACCACCTTGCTTGAAAAACCAAGCTCCTGACCCAACGAAAGTGCCAACAAAAGCGCCAACAAGCCCCAAAACAACAGCAACGCCCCCGCTACATCAAAACGCTGCCCCCCCGTTGGACGCAACAACGGAACATTGCGCTGCACCAACACAATCCCGGCAAGACCAATCGGTAAATTCACGTAAAAAATCCATCGCCAGGACAAACTATCCAAAATCAATCCTCCCAGCGTTGGCCCGGTAATAATCCCCAAAGAAACCATCAACCCGATCACCCCCAACGCCCTACCACGCTCACTCGATGGAAAGGCTTCAGTAACAATCGCTGTTCCCAACGCCATCATCATTGCTGCACCAACCGCCTGCAACACTCGAAACCCTATCAACCAAACAACATTCGGTGCCGCTCCACACAACGCCGATCCCAGCACAAAGATCACAAACCCTGTTTGATAGATGGACTTCTTCCCCACCATATCTGCTAAACGCCCAAACCCCAACATCAACGAAGTCACCGTCAACAAATAAGCCAATACCACCCACTGCACCCAAGCAAAATCAGTCTTCAAAGCCTTCGTCAACGTTGGCAACGCCACATTCACAATACTGCCATCAATTGTCGCCAAAAAGACCCCCATCGCCACAGCTGCCATCACATACCATTTACGACGATAATCCACCGCTTCAAAGTCTTTCACACTGAACCTCAGCTGCATAGAATAGAGATGATGAAAACCAATTCTATCACAAGCCCCCAAAAATTCATTCTTTTCTTGCCCTACTCACAACCGCTTAACAAGAGTATAATCCCGCTATCTTGCGCCAGTATCACTGGCAAAGCCAATCGGAGGCTATAGTCGCATGAATCGACGTTACATCAACCTTTTCATCATCATTGTCTTGTTGGGCATCGCCATCTACACAGTGCTGCCCAGCACAACCAATCTGCTCGGCAAGCCAGTCAAAACTGTTTTAGGGCTTGACCTCCAGGGCGGTATGCAGATCATCATGCAAGTAGATCCAAATTTCGTCGGACAATTTACCCAGGAACAACTGGAAACTGCCCGCCAAATTTTGGAAAGCCGCGCCAACGGCCTGGGAGTTGCCGAAGTCACCTTCCAAACCTCTGGCACGCGTTACATCATTGGCGAATTGCCTGGTGTGACCAAATCTGAGCAAATCATTGACGTCATCAAACAAACTGGTCAGCTTGAATTTGTCAACTTTGGCAGCACACCGTTTGAACCTGGCACAATCGTCAACACGAGTCTTGGCAACGCATCACAAGATGCAATCAACGATCAGGTGTATCAGACCATTATGACCGGCTCTGACCTGACAGAAGCCACAGTTGGCCGAACACAGCTTGGCGAATACGAGGTGCAATTCACCCTCACAGACAATGGGCAAAAAATCTTTAGCGAATACACTGCCCAAAACACCGGCACTTACCTTGGCATCGTCCTGGATAAGAAGGTGATCTCTTCTCCCATCATCAAGACGGCCATCACCGACAAAAGCGGTGTCATCTCGGGCGGTTTCACGTACGACTCAGCCAATGCCCTTGCAGTTCAATTACGCTACGGCTCATTGCCGCTTCCGCTTGTTGTTGAGCAAATTCGTGTCATCGGCCCAACGCTTGGCCAAGACTCGCTCGATAAAAGCCTGATCGCAGGATTGATTGGCTTTGCCATCATCACCCTCTTCATGGGAATCTACTACCGTGTTCCCGGCATTGTTGCTGACCTTTCCCTGGTAATCTACGCCACCATCACCCTGGCAATCTTCCGCATCATCCCAGTCACCATCACCTTGCCTGGTATTGCCGGCATTATGCTCAGCACCGGCAGCGCCCTCGACGCCAACATCCTCTTCTTTGAACGCATGAAAGAAGAACTGCGCGCCGGACGCCCTCTGCTCGTTGCCATTGAAATTGGTTGGCGACGTGCCTGGCCATCCATTCGCGACTCCAACATCTCCGCCCTCATCACCAGCCTCATCCTCTTCTGGTTTGGCTCAACATTTGGTGCCAGCATTGTCAAAGGCTTTGCCGTCACCCTGGCTCTGGGCGTCATGGTCAGTGTCTTCACAGCCTGGATCGTCACCCGCACTCTGCTTACTCTGCTGGTCAGCCGCATCAACGAACCCGAAAAACGGCTTGGCTGGTTTGGCCTGTAAAAGAGGTATCTCATGAATATTCTTGGCAAACGTTACATTTTCTTCGCCTTATCCCTGCTGCTGATCCTTCCTGGCATGGTCATTTGGGCCATCTATGGGCTTCCTCTGGCGGTAGATTTCAAAGGTGGCAGCCTTCTCGAGGTTCAATTCCCCTCCGGCAACCTGCCTACCACAGAACAAGTTACTTCAATCTATGAATCTTACGGCTTCAAAGAAGTCTCTGTTCAAACTGCAGCCGATGGCGATGTTCGCAACATTCTCATCATTCGCTCGCCAGACCTTGAAACCACCATCAACGGCGAAATCATCAACGCCGATGCAATGAAAAATCGCATCGTCAATGATTTGATTGCTGTTTCGGGAGACAACGAAGCCCGTCTAAACCGCTTTGAGAATGTTGGTCCTGCCATTGCCGCCCAAGTCACCCAACGCGCTGGCCTTGCAATCGCCATTGCTGCCCTTGGCGTCATTCTCTACATCGCTTTTGCTTTTCGCGGTGTACAACACGCCTTCCGCTATGGCATCTGCGCCGTCATTGCCATGCTGCACGATATTCTCATTGTCCTTAGCATCACCGCAATTGGTGGAAAATTCTTCGGCTGGCAGGTAGACTCGCTCTTCCTCACCGCCCTCCTCACCGTCATTGGCTTCTCGACGCAGGACAAAATCGTCGTCTTTGATCGCATTCGCGAAAACTCCACCATCCTACGCAAATTGCCGTTCGAAAAGCTTGCCAATCACTCCATCATCCAAACGCTGCAGCGCTCAATCAACACGCAGTTGATGACGGTTGAATTCATGTTGCTTGCGCTTGCACTGTTTGGCGGTATCACCCTGCGCGAATTTGCCGTCATCCTGCTCATTGGCCTCTTCAGCGGTACCTATTCATCCATCTTTGTTGCTGCTCCCATCCTCGTCGTATGGGAAAACAAAGAATGGCGCAATTGGTTCAAGCGTCCCAGCGCGGCCTGATCCGAACATGTTGCTGAGAATGTTGGCCGCATGTAATCCTTGCACGTATATTCATGCGTAAGGCCAAAAGGCGCTTTACAAGCTTGTAAAGCGCCTTTTACTTATCAAATCCAAGGAGAGAAATCATATGACCCAACAAGCTTTAACTGAAGAGCACGTCCCCCTATATAGCCGCATTAGCATCTCTGCTGCTGATGCAGCCATCGCCATCCTGCAAACCGTTGTAGGTGGTGGCGCCCTCACCTACTATTACACTCGCGTCGCCGGCCTGGATGAGGGCAAAGCCGGATTGGTTTGGTTGATCTTCGGCATCTGGAATGCAATCAACGACCCCCTGTTTGGTTTCATCAGCGACCGCACCAAAAGCAACCTTGGCCGTCGCATCCCCTACATCCGCTATGGCGCCCCCATCATCGCCCTCGGTTTCATCTTATTCTGGATCAATTTCTCCAACACCCAGGCAGTTCTCTTCTGGCAAATGCTGATCAGCTTATTCATCTACGATACCCTTTACACAGCAATCGCCACCAGCATTTACATCATGCCCTTTGAAATGGCCGTTTCCAACAAAGCTCGCAGCACAATCTTTATCTGGAAAATCATTTTCATGATTCCCCCGAACGTATTTCCCTTTGTGCTTGCCAGCATTCAACCCGGCCCCGGAGAAGACCCAACCAACTACCGCTGGTTTATGATTGGCCTGGCAGCTGTTGTCTGTCTCATCGTCATTGCCAGCACCTTCTTCTACAAAGAAAAACACTTCCAACAAGAAGAAGTTCAGCCACCCTTCTTCACCGCCATCAAAGAAAGCTTCAAGAACGTCCCCTTCCTCATCTTCCTGGTCAGCAGCTTCACCATCATCTATGCACAAACCAACCTCCTGCAAGGCGTGGCCTATTACTTTGATGAAATCATCAAAGCCAATCAATTGCCCATCTACATTGGCCTGGCTGTTGGCATTGTCCTGGGCATTTTCCTCTGGGTGCGCCAACGCGATCGCTGGGGTGTTAAGCGTTGTCTGCTCACCTGGCTGGCCCTATTCTCTATCGGTTGCTTCTGGCTGCTCATCTTTGGCAAAATCGCCCTGTTGGGAATGATTGGTTTCTTCTTCATCGGCATCGGCTTCTCCGGCGGCATGTACCTCATCCCCATCATGAACGGCGATGTTGTAGACTACGACGAAGAACGCACCGGCCTGCGCCGCGAAGGCATGTATGCTGGCATCAATAGCCTCGTCACCAAGCCTGCCATCAGCATTGCCCAATCTGCGTTTTTAGCCATCATTGCTTCGGCAGGCTACATGCAAAACCTACCCAAAGGCCAACAACCCGCCTCCGTTCACAACGGCATCCTTGCCGCCTGGGTACTCATCCCCGGCTTGCTCCTTGCCATCTCCTTCTTAGCCACTCTTGCCTACCCGCTCAGTGGCGCCAAGTGGGATGAAACCAAAAAGAAAATTGCCGCTCTGCACGAAGAAAAAGAAAAGCGCTTCCTCGAAGAGCACGGATATCGCTTCGTCAAATAAACAAACCTGTCACAACACAGCTCGCCACCAAAATTGGCGAGCTGTGTTTGTTTTTATAAAAGCTATCATCCCAAATCGGTGATAACCGTTACTCCACCCAAAATTCATCTTGATATACAATAAAGTTGTAATTCTATTCATCTAACTAAAAGAGGAACCCTATGCGTAAAGAAGTCGTCTTGATCACTGGCGCCAATGGCGAAATTGGACATGGCCTCATCACCTATCTTGGACAACAAGGCAAACATCGCATCCTGGCACTGGACGTTCAACCACTGGACGAAAGCCTCAAACCCTATTGCGACCGCTTCATTCAAGGCGACATTCTGGATCAAATGCTCTTAGGCCGTCTAGTCGCCGAATTCGAAATCCGCACCATCTATCACCTCGCCTCCATTCTCTCCACCAAAGCTGAATATAACCCAGAAACAGCACATCGTGTCAATGTAGAAGGCACGCTCAACCTCTTACGGCTCGCTGTCGAACAGTCGCAATGGCAGGGCCGTCCGGTCAAGTTCCTCTACCCAAGCTCAATTGCAGCCTATGGCTTACCTGATATTGTCACCAAACAAAAAGCTGGCAAAGTCAAAGAAGATGAATGGCTGCAACCGGCCACCATGTACGGCTGCAACAAACTTTATTGTGAGCACCTGGGGCGCTACTACACCTACAACTACCGCCGTCTGGCCGCCGACGCCGGCAAAACCAGCGTAGATTTTCGCTGCCTGCGCTTTCCCGGCCTCATCAGCGCCATCACCGTTCCCACCGGTGGCACAAGCGACTATGGCCCCGAAATGCTCCACCACGCCGCCCAAAACCTGCCCTATGCCTGTTTCGTCCGCCCCGACAGCCAACTTCCCTTCATGGTCATGGCAGATGCCATCAAGTCTCTGCTTGAGCTCGAAGCTGCTCCCGCTGAGGCCCTCACCCGCCGCGTCTACAATGTAACCAGTTTTAGCCCCACCGCCCAAGAAATTTACGAAATCGTCAAAAAAGCTTTCCCCAACGCCGACATCACCTTTGAGCCACACTTAAGCCGCCAAAGCATTGTTGATTCCTGGCCAGCCGATGTAGACGATTCTGCCGCCCGCACCGACTGGGGCTGGAAACCTGACTACGATCAAACCCGCGCCTTTGAAGAGTACCTCATTCCTGTAATCCGACAACGCTATAGCGGGCCAAATAAAGCCCTGTAAGAAGAAAGGAACGTTAACCATGTTATCTTCCAGCTACGCGCCTAAGCCCTATCAACTCACCGACGAACAAAAATCGGCTTCTTTCATGGCCTATACGACCACAGCACTCTATTGGGGCGAAGTCGTTGTCCGCAACTCCATTCGCGTCAGCACCTGGCTGCGCACCAATGCCGCCCCCGAAACCATCACCATCTACAACGCCAAAGTCATCAACATCACCGCCAACGGCACCCCCAACCCCATGAAATTCACCGAAGTCCATGTACCCAATGCCAGCATCCTTGCCTACCATCTCATCCCACCCGACAAAGACCCGCTTGATTACGATCCGACAGAGCCGCATCGCGTCATGGACCCAGTCACCGCAATCATTGGCACTTTTCGAATTGATGGCAAAATGCGCATGTCCACCCGTTCCACACTCAAAAAATACATCGAAGTCACCCGCGAGCTATTTACCACCCTCTATGACGCCGAAATCTCTAACCCGGTCATGCCAGCTTTAACCAAAATGAAAGTGGACATGGTTATGGTGCGTCAGGCAACCTGCGTCTTCTGCCTGGTCAACCCCCAACGCCCACCCGAGGAATAAACTGTATGACCCTGCCAACCGTCTTTCTCACCCGCGCCTTGCCATCAGAGGTGCTTGCCAAACTGCAACCTTACGCACAGGCAGAAATATGGCCTGAAGAAACACCACCGCCCTATGAAACCTTGTGCCAAAAGGCCGCCCAAGTAGACGCCATCATCACCATGCTGTGCGACCGGATTGATGCCCCACTCATTCAGTCCTGTAAAAACCTCAAAGTCATCAGCCAAATGGCTGTCGGCTACGACAATATTGACCTTCAAGCAGCGGCACAACATCACATCGCCGTTGGCAACACCCCAGGCGTCCTCACCGAAACAACCGCCGACCTGGCTTGGGGGTTGCTCATGGCAGCTGCCCGGCGCATCGTCGAAGCGGATAACGAAGTCCGCAACGGCATCTGGCGTCCTTGGGGGCCCGATGTCCTCACCGGACAAGATATCTACGGCGCCACCCTCGGCATCATCGGCTTTGGCCGCATCGGACAAGCCATGGCACGCAGAGCTCGCGGCTTCGATATGCGCATCCTCTACTACGACATTCAACGCAATCCAACCGCCGAACAAACCCTTGGCGTCCTCTTCACACCGCTTGAAGACTTGTTAAAACAATCCGATTTTATCAGCATCCACGCCTACCTCAACCAGCAAACCTACCGCATGATCGGTCGCCCACAATTTGAATGCATGAAACCGACCGCTGTGCTCATCAACACTGCTCGCGGTGCCATGGTAGACCCCGACGCATTAGCCTGGGCCTTGCAAGAAGGCCGCATTGCTGCCGCTGGAATCGATGTCTTTGACCCGGAGCCAATGCCCGCAAACAGCCCCCTTTTGGCTATGCGCAACCTGGTCATCACCCCTCACATCGCCAGCGCCAGCAAACAAACCCGCCTTCGCATGGCCTTCATGACCATCGAAAATGTCATCGCCGGCCTCCAAGGCCTTCCTCTTCCCTATCCTGTTCCTTTACCAACATGATAAATATACCGTCCAAATGGGTACTTTCATTCCAAAACTTCCACCTCTACAACAATAGATTTGGAGTAAAATAGACAGGTTGTATTTCGCTATCATTAATTTCCCCAAGGAGGAATTTCCGTGGAATCCAAAACTTTAGACGGGCTCATGCAGCCAAAATCTGTTGCTGTTGTCGGTGCATCCTCTCAGCCCGGCAAAATTGGCTATACAGTCGTTGATAACCTCATCAAGAGCGGCTACGAGGGTAAAATCTACCCTATCAACCCCAAAGCTGCTGACATCCTCGGCATCAAAGCCTATCCATCAGTCCTAGCTGTCCCCGACGAAATTGATGCAGCTGCCATTACCGTTCCCGCCAGCCTCGTTGAACAGGCTGCCGAAGAATGCGGCAAAAAAGGCGTCAAAGCCCTCATCATCATCACTTCTGGCTTTAGCGAAGTTGGCAACCGCGATCTTGAAGATCGCATTGTTGCCATTGCTCGCCGCTACAACATGCGCATCCTGGGCCCCAATATCGTTGGCACCTTGTCCAACTCCCAAAAGCTCAACGCATCCTTTGCTCCCTTCCTGCCCCTGACCGGCAAAGCCACCCTCATCTCGCAAAGTGGCGCCCTGCTCATTGCCATGGACGCCTCAACCTACATTCGCCGCGTTGGCTTTGAAAAACTCATCTCCATCGGCAACATGTCCGATGTTGATTTCGCCGACATCATCACCTGGCTTGACGATGACCCGAACACCACCTGTGTCTCCCTCTACATCGAAGGATTCCGCGATGGCCGCAAATTCATGGATGCCTGCCGTCGCGCCCACAAACCCATCATTGCCCTAAAATCCGGGGTCTCCAGCCATGGTGCAGCGGCCGCCGCCTCTCACACCGGCTCACTCGCTGGTGCAGCCAAAGTCTATGGCGCTGCTTTCCAGCAAGCTGGTGTTGTCCAGGCCTCAGACCTCGATAACCTCTTTGACCGAACCCTGGCGCTTTCCTTGCAACCCCCAATGAAAGGCGACAACCTGCTCATCATCACCAATGGCGGCGGTGTCGGCGTTCTTGCCACCGATTCTGCTGAGCGCTATGGATTGCCCCTACAGTTTGCCCCGCAAGACTTGCGCGACGAACTCAAGAAGCACATGCCCGAATTTGGCTCTGCTAAAAACCCAGTAGACCTCACGGGCATGGCTGGACGCGACTGGTACGAAGACAGCATCCGCTTTGCCTTTGCTCACCCCTGGGTAGACGGCTTGGTTGTTCTCTATTGCGAGACCTCCCTCACCGACCCCGTAGATATCGCCTATGGCATCAAAAAAGCCATTGATGAATCTGGCGTCAAAGACAAACCCGTCACTGTCTCCTTTGTCGGTGGTGAACAATCCGAAAAGGCCACCCGCTGGTTGGTTGAACAAGGCATTCCCACCTACAGCGCCCCCGATCTGGCTGTCAATGCCCTGGCCGCCCTGCGCGAATATGCCATCATGCAACAAATGCTTGCCGAAACCAATGAGCCCTGCCTGGACGTAAATAAAGCACAGGCTCTTGAAGTCATTGGCCGCGCCCGCGCCGATGGACGCGACTCGCTCACCGAAATCGAGGCCAAGCAAGTTTTCGCCGCCTATGGCTTGCCTGTCACCAAAACGCAATTGGCCAAAAACGAAGAAGAAGCCGTGGAACTGGCAAAAGCCATTGGCTTCCCAATCGTCATGAAAATTGTCTCCCCAGACATTCTGCACAAATCAGATGCAGGCGGCGTCAAAGTCAACATCAAAGATGAAGCCGGTGTGCGCGAAGCCTATCGCACCATCCTCAACAACGCCAAAGCATACAAAGCCGATGCCCGCATTCATGGCATTGCCATTCAGGAAATGGCACCCTGGGGCACAGAAGTCATCCTCGGCTCTGTCAATGACGCCACCTTTGGCCCGACCATGATGTTCGGCTTGGGCGGCATCTTCGTTGAAGTTCTCAAAGATGTCACCTTCCGCGTTGCCCCTGTTGCCGAAGGGCAGGCATTGCGCATGTTGAGCGAAATTCGCGGTGCCCCCATTTTGGCGGGTGTGCGCGGCGAAAAACCACGCGATCGCCAGGCAATGGCTGCCACAATTTGCCGTTACTCCTCCATGATCGTAGATCTTGCTGAAGAAATCAGCGAATCGGATGCCAACCCCGTCCTCGTCTACGAAGAGGGTAAAGGCGTGCGCGTTGCCGATGCTCGCATCATCCTAAAGAAAAAGTAACCCCAACCCCACTGCTCCACAAACATAAACGGGCGGTTTCATCACCGCCCGTTTTCTTTTTTCAAGCATTCAGCCGTTCCCAAGCCCCCTCCCACGGCGTACCCAACCGATGGCGCTGCGGAATAGTAACCTTCATCAACCGCTGCCCTATCTGCGCCGAAAGCAACGCCACCTGCGCCCAATCCTCCGCACGCACAGCCTCTTGCATTGCCAACCCCAATCGCCGCGCCCATTCCCATTCCATCCGAAACCGATCCGCTTTAACCCAATAATCGCGCTTCTCCCAAGCCACAACCGAAGCATCCACCGTATCGCCAATCTCCACCAAAGCCAGGCCAATAAACGCCGCCAAATCATGCGCCAGCTCGTTTGGCTCTGTTTGTCTCATCAACTCGCGCAATGCCAACACCACACAACGCGTCAGCCGATTTCTATCCTTACCAGCCCCTTCTGTCTGAATCACGCGACCCACAAGCATCCTCCAATAAGAGTTTTGTTATAAAAAGCGCCATGATTATATCCTATTATTGACGTTAAACCTGCTCGCGTTTATAATTCTTCTGCCTGGGGAAATGCTGGAACTGGCAGACAGGCATGACTTAGGATCATGTGCCGAAAGGCGTGCGGGTTCAAGTCCCGCTTTCCCCATCAAAAAATTTTAATCTCAAAAACAGGAAGAAAATACGTTGAAGATCGAAACCACTCCCCAAGCAAATCGGCAAATCGAAATCCTTGTTGAATTTGAAGACCAGGAACTTGAAAGCTTCAAACAGCGCGCCGCTCGCAAAATCTCTCGTCAAGCCAAAATTTCCGGGTTCCGCCCTGGCAAAGCTCCCTACGCCGTCATCCAACGCATGTACGGTGAAGAAGCCATCGAACAAGAAGCCATTGAAATCTTGCTGGATGAAAAATACCCCGAAATCCTAAAGCAGGCAGAAATTACCCCTTCAGGTCCCGGTTCACTCAAAGATATTCCCAGTCGCAAGCCACTTCAACTCCTTTTCCTGGTTCCCCTCCAACCAACCGTAGATCTCAAAGACTATCAAAGCATCCGCCTACCCTACGAACTTAAACCCATCACCGACGAACAAGTTGAACAAGCCACACAACGCATTCGCACCAGTTATGCAACTGCCGAACCGGTTGAGCGCCCCTCAGCCCTCGGCGATTTGGTCTACGTCAAACTCAGCGGACGTTTGCTTGACCCCAAAGAAAACGAAGAAGCGCAAGTCCTGCCAGAGCAGGAAGAACAATTCATCATTGAAGAAAACGAACAAGATTCTTGGCCTTTCCCGGGCTTCACCCCCAACCTCATTGGGCTTTCAGCTGGAGAAACCAAAACCTTCCAACACACCTTCCCCGAGGATTGGGAAGCCGAAGCATTACGCGGACGCACGGTTGAATACACCGTCACCGTTGAAAGCATCAAAGGCCTCATTCTTCCAGACCTAAACGACGAATTTGCTCAATCGCTCTCTCCCGAATTCCAAACCATAGAAGATCTACAAAAACGCATCCGCCAACAAATGGAAGATCAGGCTCGTCGTGAATATGATAACGACTACTTTGATCGTCTCATTGCCATGATCATCGAACAGTCACAAATCGAATACCCGCCCCAGATGCTCGATGAGGAAATCGAACACCTCCTTGAACATCTAAAGCAAGACTTGGCCGAACAACACATTGAACTTGATGCGTACTTCAAGATGATCAATACCGATCGTGCTACCTTTATTGAGAACGAGGTCAAACCCGCCGCCATCAAACGCCTGCTTCGCTCATTGATCCTCGAAGAAGTCGGTCGCGCCGAAAAAATTGACATCAGCCAACGCTCAGAGGAAGTCTCATCTCTTACCATGTCCCAACTGCGCTCTGCCATGGCAGAAAATCCACAAAAACGTCTCAGCGAAGAGGCCATCAACAACGCCACCATGCGTGCTATGATGGCCGTCTACAACCAGGCAATTTTGGATCGGCTCAAAGCACGCGCCAACGGAGAAGAAATCCCAGAGCCACAACCAGAAACCGAAACTGTGCCGCAAACCGAAGCCTCAGAATCTGTCACCGATTCGCCCGCTTCTGATGCCGCTCCAACAACGGAATAACCTTTCCAATTCTCGAAAGGAGAAACTATGTCTATCCCAAAATTTGAATCGCTCATCCCTATGGTTGTCGAATCCTCCGGTCGGGGCGAGCGCGCCTATGACATCTTTTCACTGCTCCTCAAAGAACGAATCATCTTTCTGGGCACCCCTATTGACGAACAAATCGCCAATCTCATTGTTGCCCAGCTGCTTTACCTCAGCCACGAAAACCCCGAGCGCGAAATCCAGATGTACATCAACTCCCCCGGCGGCCAAATTTATGCCGGTTTAGCCATCTACGACACAATGAAAATGGTGCCAAACAAGATCAGCACCGTTGCAGTTGGCGTAACCGCTTCATTTGGCACTGTTCTGTTAGCAGCAGGCGACAAAGGCCGCCGCTTTGCCCTGCCACACGCCACCATTCACATGCACCAGCCCCTTGGCGGCGCCCAGGGCCAGGCCTCCGACATCGAAATTCAGGCCCGCGAAATCCTGCGCCTCAAAGCTCGCCTCAGCCAAATCCTGGCTGATAGCACAGGCAAATCACTAGACGTGATCCAAAAAGACACTGAACGAGACTTCTACCTTGACGCCCAACAAGCCGTGGAATATGGATTAGTAGATCAGGTTTTGCCTTCCCCCAAAAAATAACCGTTTCTTTTAACATTTCACAAAAAAGACCGACGCTGGCCGCCGCAAATCGGCGGCCAGAATGCTCTCTTCAGGCCCCACTTATGAATTCCATCCCCTTTTCCACCGCGCAAGTTCGCGCCCTTATTTTGGATATTGATGGCGTCATTTGGAAAGGCGGTCACCCCATTGGTGACTTGCCCGCCATTTTCTCCGCCATTCAAGCACGCGGGCTGCAATACATCTTTGCCACCAACAACGCCGTCCGCACCATTCCGCAATTTGTCCAACGCCTTACCGCCCTTGGAATAGCGGTCACCCCCAACCAAATTGTCAACTCTGCCATGTCTGTTGCCCGGCTTCTCAAACAGCGCTTCCCCAATGGTGGCCCAGTCTACATCATTGGCGAAGATGGCATTCGTCAAGCATTGACCAATCAGGGGTTTTTTCATGCCGAGCAAAACGTCTTGGCAGTGATTATCAGCTTAGACCGCAACATCAGTTACGAAAAGCTCACCCGTGCCACGCTGCTCATCCGCGCCGGAGCACCTTTTTATGGCAGCAATCCCGACCGCACCTATCCAACCCCCGAAGGTCTTACCCCAGGCGCAGGAACCTTGTTAGCAGCCGTTGAAGCTGCTACCGATGTTGCTCCCATCATCGCCGGCAAGCCCGAACCCGCCCTTTTTGAACTGGCTTTACAACACCTTGGTGTCGAACGCTCTCAAGCACTTGTCGTTGGCGACCGTCTAGAAACCGATATTCTCGGCGGTCAGCGCGCCGGCTTACCCACTGCACTCGTGCTCTCAGGTGTCAGCACTGCCGAACAAGCCGCCGCATGGCAACCAGCCCCCGATCTCATTGCCCCATCTCTTGGCGACCTGATCCAACAGTTATGACCCGTCTCATCTACGACCTGTCGCTGGAAGAATTGAAAGCGCAACTTTCCGCTTGGGGAGAGCCTGCCTACCGTGCCCAACAAATTTGGCAAGGCCTCTACCGCTCCCTTTGGAATGACCCGCAACAATTTACCAGCCTATCCACATCACTGCGCAACCGTCTTGCTGAAGAATTTACTTTCTCGCATCTCAGTCCACAACAAACCCTATGCTCCCAAGACGGCGAAACCGTAAAAACCCTTTTCACCCTCCCCGATCAGCGCGCCATTGAAACCGTTCTCATGCACTATGACGTGCGCCAAAGTCTTTGCATCTCCACCCAAGCCGGCTGCGCCATGGGCTGCGTTTTTTGTGCCACCGGACAGATGGGCTTTCAGCGCAACCTAAGCAGCGGAGAAATTGTTGAACAAGTGCTCCATTTTGCTCGCCTGTTACGCGCCCAAAACGAAGATGTAACCAACGTCGTTGTCATGGGCATGGGCGAACCTTTTCACAATTACCAGGCCACCCTGGACGCAATAGACCGTCTCAATCACCCACAGGGCTTCAACCTCGGTGCCAGACGCTTCACCATCTCCACCGTCGGTTTAGTGCCCATGATCCGCAAATTCGCAGCTGAGCAGCGCCAAATCAACCTTGCCATCAGCCTGCACGCCGCCAATGACACCTTACGCTCTTTTCTGCTGCCCATCAATCGCAAATATCCGATCGCACAACTGATCCAGGCTTGCAAGGAATACATTGCCCAAACCAACCGACGCATCACCTTCGAATGGGCACTCATTCAAGATGTTAACGATTCCCCCCAACACGCCCAAGAACTAGCAAACCTGATCAAAGGGCTGCTCTGCCACGTCAACCTCATTCCACTCAACCCCACCCGTCAATATCCCGCAAACGGCAGCACGCGTCAGCGCGCAGCTGATTTCAGCGCCATCCTTGAACGAGTAGGCATTCCCTGCACCATTCGCATTCGGCGCGGCATTGACATCCAGGCCGGTTGTGGACAGCTTGCGTCGCATCAACAAGCATAAAAAAACACCCCATCGTGTTATAATTAGGTTCCTATGACAGATTTTTTCTCAAAATGGAAAGAAGGACTTGCTCGCACCAGCAAAGCCGCATTTGGCCGCCTTGCCAGTCTGTTTGGTGCCACCGAAATTACCGAAAACACCTGGGAGGAGATGGAAGCTATCCTCATCCAGGCTGATTTAGGCATTGATACCACACAATCTATCCTACAAGCCCTCAAAAAGACCGTCAACAGCCAGGGCCTGACCCACACCAACGAATTGCAACAGGCCCTACAAACAGAACTGTTGGCACGTCTTGACCCACCGCCCGCCAACCACATCCCCGCGCAACACCCCGCCATCATCCTGGTTGTTGGCGTCAACGGCTCTGGCAAAACCACCACCATCGCCAAACTCGGCAAACAATTTGCCAATCAGGGCCGAAAAGTGTTGCTTGTTGCCGCCGACACGTACCGCGCCGCCGCTACCGATCAATTACAAGTGTGGGGCGATCGCCTCAACCTGCCAGTCATTGCCGGCCAACCCAACGCCGACCCTGGCGCAGTTGCCTACGATGGCGTTCAGGCCGCCCTGGCCCGAAAAATGGATCTCGTTCTCGTAGACACAGCCGGGCGTTTGCACACCCGCTACAACTTAATGGAAGAGCTTAAAAAGGTCAACCGCGTCATTGGCAAAGCACTGCCTGGTGCACCACACGCCTGTTGGCTTGTCCTGGATGCCACCACCGGCCAAAATGCTATTCAACAAGCCCGCGCCTTCAAAGATGCCGTCCAGGTCACAGGCGTCATCCTGGCCAAGCTTGATTCCTCTGCCCGCGGCGGCATGGCCTTTGCCATCCAGCGCGAACTTGGTCTGCCCATCCTCTACGCCGGCCTTGGCGAAAAACCCGAAGACCTACAAATTTTCGACCCCAACGCATTCATTCAGGGCATTCTCAGCGCCCGCTAACCCCATTACAACGAGGTTCCCCATGCAAGACTTGCTTGAACGTCTGGAAACCTGCCAGACAAAAATCCGCGAACTCATGGTGCATCTTTGACTGGGCTGAAAAACAACTTGCCCTGACCGAGTTACAAAAAAAAGCCGAAGATCCTGAACTGTGGAATGACCGTCAGCATGCTCAAAAGGTCATGAAAGATCTGACCGATTTGCGCGACGAAATTGAAGACTGGCAAAGCTTAACTGCCCATGTTCAAAACCTGATTGAATTGGCTCAGCTTGAAGACGAATCATTGCGCGCCGAACTAGAAGCTGAAACCACTGCTCTTGAAACCGACTTGCAAAAACGCCAAATCAGCGTACTGCTCTCTGGTCCGTACGATAAGGGCAACGCTTTTCTCAGCATCAACGCCGGGGCGGGTGGCACCGATTCACAAGATTGGGCAGCCATGCTCCAACGCATGTATTTGCGTTGGGCAGAACGGCGCGGCTATGAAGCCGAAGTAATTGACCTCACCGAAGGCGAAGAAGCCGGCATCAAAAGCACCACCATTGCCATCCGCGGCAAATACGCCTATGGCTACCTCAAATCCGAAAAAGGCGTTCACCGGCTCGTGCGCCTCTCCCCCTTTGACGCAGCTCATCGCCGCCACACCTCCTTTGCCGAAGTATCGGTCATGCCCGAAGCCGACGACGACCTGGATATTCAAATCAATCCTGAAGACCTGCGCATTGACATCTACCGCTCCTCTGGTGCCGGTGGGCAAAATGTCCAAAAAAACTCCACTGCCGTACGTCTGCTTCATATTCCCACTGGCATCATTGTCACCTGCCAAAACGAACGTTCTCAAATGCAAAATCGCGAAAACGCCATGCGAGTCCTGCGCTCTCGTCTTCTTGATATTGAACGCGAAAAACAAGAAGCTGAGCTGGCACAACTACGCGGCGAATTCAAAAAAATCGAATGGGGCAGCCAAATCCGTTCATACGTCCTTCACCCATATCAACTGGTCAAAGATCACCGCACCGAATACGAAGTCGGCAACACCCAAGCCGTCCTGGATGGCGATATAGACGCCCTGATTGAAGCCTACTTGAAAGCCCAATAAACACATCTCCACAACACTTTTTGTGACACTTGCGGTAAGAAGTCTGGTCAAATAGCAGTATCCGACCATCACCATCCTTTGATACAATGCCTAACGGGTTGAAATGCCACCCCCACTAGCGTGTTTGATAAGGACAAACTATGACCGATTATCGCATTCAGCAACATCCTATTCTTCCCATCCCAGAACGAAAACCGCTCGAATTCTTCTGGTCTGACCAAAAACTTACGGCCTACGAAGGCGAAACCATTGCCGCAGCGCTCTTTGCCAATGGCATTCGCATCTTTGGGCATCATCACATGGACAATTCTCCCCAGGGCATCTTCTGTGCCAACGGTCAATGTGCCCAATGCCTGGTCATTGCCGACGGGTTGCCGGTCAAAGCTTGTATGGAAGTTGTCAAAGCAGGTATGCATATTTACCCTGCCAATGGCCTGCCTGAACTGCCCAAAGTTTCACAAGTTCCGGCCATGCAACCAGTAAGAGAAATAGAAATCCCCGTTCTCATCATTGGCGGCGGCCCCTCAGGGCTTTCCGCCGCAATTGAGCTGGGCAAGCGCGGTGTGCGTGCCATTCTGATTGACGACAAGCAACGCCTGGGCGGCAAATTGGTGCTGCAAACCCATCGCTTTTTTGGCTCTGCCAATGCCGTCTATGCTGGCACACGCGGCATAGATATTGCCACCCGTCTAGAAAAAGACCTGCGCGCCTATCCATCCATCGAAATCTGGCTCAGCAGCACAGCCTTGGCCGTTTTTAGTGATCAAAAAGTTGGCGTCTTATACCATGGTCACGAATACGTCATTGTCAAACCAAAAGTTTTGCTGGTAGCATCTGGGGCGCGCGAAAAATTCCTCGCCTTCAAAGGCAACACCCTGCCTGGCGTTTATGGCGCAGGCGCCTTCCAAACCCTGGTCAATCGCGACCTGGTCCGTCCAGCCGAAAAGCTCTTCATCGTTGGCGGTGGCAATGTCGGCCTCATCGCTGGCTATCACGCCCTGCAAGCTGGCATCAGCGTTGTCGGCCTGGTTGAGGCACTGCCCGAATGCGGTGGCTATAAAGTCCATAAAGACAAATTGGTGCGCATGGGCGTCCCCATTTACACCTCACACACCATCCTCAGCGCCAACGGAAATGATAAAGTCGAATCCGTCACCATTGCCCAAGTAGACGAAAAGTTTCGCCCCATTCCCGGCACAGCCAAATCCTTTGAATGCGACAGCATCCTGATCGCTGTTGGCCTCGACCCGGTCAACGAATTCTACCTCAAAGCCAAACAATTCAACCTGCCTGCCTTCGTCGCCGGAGATGCCGAAGAAATTGCCGAAGCCTCTGCTGCCATTTTCTCCGGCAAAATCAAAGGGCTTGAAGTTGCCCGCTTCCTCGGGCTAGAAGTCGGCGAAATTCCCGCCGCATGGTATCGCACCAGCGAAATCCTAAAATCTCGCCCAGGCAAAACCCTGATCCAAGAGGCACCTGAGGTTACAACCGGCGTCATTCCCGTCATTCACTGCAACCAGGAAATCCCCTGCAACCCCTGCTCTGCGCTCTGCCCACATGGCCTCATTTACGTAGACAGCCGCGACATCCGCTCCATTCCCGTCTTTTTGGGCAACAGTTATTGCTGCGAAGTCTGCGAACGCTGCGTGGTTGGCTGCCCCGGTCTAGCGATCACGCTAGTAGATTATCGCAACGATCCGGATTTTCCCATCGTTTCCATTCCCTATGAATTCACCCGCGAAACGCTCAAATCCAAAGATGTCATTACCGTCATAGACACCGAAGGCACGCCGTTGGGAGATGTGGAAGTCATCTCAACGCATTCCATCCCCACCTCCGACCGCACCCTGGTTGTTCAGGTGCAAGCCCCCAAAGAGATTGCCAGCCGCATCGCCGGAATCCGCATTCAAGAAGCCGCTGTGACTCAACCGTTAGCTGAATATGTAGACCACATAGCCGACGATATCATCGTCTGTCGCTGTGAACGCGTCACCGCCGGCGAAATTCGCGCCCTCATCCGCCAAGGCTATCGCGACATCAATGAAATCAAAACCGTCACGCGTGCCAGCATGGGCGCATGTGGAGCAAAAACCTGCACAGCCATCATCCACCGCCTCTTCCGCGAAGAAGGCATTCCGGTTGACGAAATTATTGAATCTACCAAACGCCCAATCTTCATCGAAGTTCCCCTCGGAACTTTTGCTGGTGCAAATGGCCAGGAAGGTGAAAACAAATGACCACAATCCCTCATTATGACGTCATTATCATTGGTGCCGGTTCGGTTGGCACACCTGCCGCCTACTACTTTGCCAAAGCAGGGTTTAAAACCCTTGTCCTTGACCCACTCCCTAGCGTTGGCCAAGGCTCGAGTAAAAAAGCCATCGGCGGTGTCCGCGCCACCCACTCAGACCCCGCCAAAATTCGCCTCTGCTTGCGCAGCCTTGAGATTTTCTCCACATGGAAAGAAGAAACCGGCGATGACATTGAATGGTACCAGGGCGGCTATTGCTTTGTCGCCTACCGCCAGCGCGAGGAACAAATCCTCAAAGACCTGATGGTCAAGCAAAAACAATTCAACCTCAACATAGATTGGTATAACCACGACGACCTGCTAAAGATTGTTCCCGACCTCAACCCCAACGATCTAATCGGCGGCACTTTCTCCCCTGGCGATGGCAGCATCTCCCCCCTGCTATGCATCCATTCCTACTACACCCATGCCATGCAAGCTGGCGCCACTTTCCACTTTGATGAACGCGTCACCCAAATCCTCACCCAAAGCGGCAAAGTCACTGGCGTTAAAACAGATCATGCCACGTATGGCGCCGACGTCGTTATTAATGCTGCTGGCGCATGGTCAAAAGAAGTCGGCGCCATGATTGGCCTCAACGTCCCAGTCCAGCCCGACTCACACGAAGCAGCAATTACCGAACACGTTGCCCGCTTCCTTGAACCAATGATTGTAGATATCCGTCCTGCCCCGGGCTCGTCCAATTTCTACTTCTATCAACATCTCACTGGCCAAATCATCTTCTGCATCACCCCCAACCCACCCATCTGGGGCTTCGACACCAATGAAACCTCATCCTTCCTGCCCATGGTTGCGCAACGCATGGTTGAAGTCATGCCGCGTCTCAAGAATCTGCGCGTTCGCCGCACCTGGCGCGGTCTCTACCCCATGACGCCCGACGGCTTCCCAATTGTTGGCTGGGCTCGCGAAGTGCAAGGCTTTCTACTTGCAACTGGCATGTGCGGCCAAGGAATCATGCTTGGGCCTGGCTTGGCTGAAATGCTTGTTCGCCTCGTCCAACATACCAACACCCCCGCAGATGACGAAATTTTGCCCTACATGTCACCCTACCGCGACTTTGGCGGCCAGGAAATGCTAAAATAGTCTCAATCCACCTTAAACTTGCAAACCGGCGCAGGGATTTTTTCTGCGCCGGTTTTGGAGCTTGATTATGACCATTCAAGGACTTATTTTTGATTTTGATGGCCTCATTGCCGACACCGAAAAACCAGAATACGATGCCTGGCAAGCGATTTACCAATCCTACGGCGTTGAGCTTGCCCTTACCGACTGGGCGCGCTGCATTGGCGCATCATATGCCGCTTTTGACCCCGTTACCCACCTCGAATCCCTGCTCGGCTACAGCGTTCCTCGTCAACAGCTCATCACCACCCATCGTCAAAACGCCAATCGCTCGCTCGATCACCTTGAGCCACTTCCTGGCGTCGTCTCACTGCTCCAAAACGCACAACAAGCCGGCCTTCGCCTGGCCATCGCCTCCAGCTCCGACCGTGCTTGGGTGCATTCACGGCTTAAAATCATGGGGCTATTTGAGTACTTTGATTGCATTCGTACCGCTGATGACGTAGAGCAGCTAAAACCATCACCACACCTCTATCTTGCTGCGCTTGAATGCCTTGGCCTTACCGCCGAACAAGCCATCGCCTTTGAAGATTCTCCCAATGGCATCACCGCAGCACAACGTGCCGGTCTATTTTGTGTTGCTGTTCCCAATGAGATCACCGCTCAACTCCCCATCCAACACGCCAATCTCATCATTCCATCCCTCACGCAACTAAGCCTAAGCCAACTACAATCACTTCCACAAACACCCGCTCGCGTTTCTTGACATTCCCTACCCTCACATTTATACTATTCACGGTAGAGGAAGATTTGAAACTAGAGAATCTGCTTGAAATTTTACCCGACAACTACACCATCGTAGATCGCGAACTGATTGAACGCGCCTACAACTTCACCAAACAAGCTCACACCGGACAGTCTCGCAGCTCTGGTGAAAGCTACCTCACACATTGTGTTGCCGTTGCCGCTATCCTTGCCGAACTCCACATGCCCCCCAATGTTGTGATTGCTGGCCTTCTGCACGACACGCTTGCCAACACCAACTTGACAACAAACGACTTAAAACGAGAATTCGGCGATGAAATTGCCAATCTCGTTAACGAGGTCACCCGCATCAGCAGTCTTCCCTCCCTCAGCGAAAATCGCCCCACCGTCGTCCAATCGCGTGAAATTGACCCGGCCACACCGCACCGCTCGCGTCAGCAAGAGGCCAACACCGAGGCCCTGCGCAAGATGTTGCTCGCCATGAACAAAGACATCCGTGTCCTCATCATCAAGCTGGCCGACCGCTTGCACAACATGCGCACCCTGGGCAACTTGCCAGAAAATCGCCGCTTAGTCATAGCACAAGAAACGCTCGACATCTACGCCCCCCTCGCCAACCGTCTCGGCATCTGGCAAATCAAATCTGAACTAGAAGACCTTTCCTTTCGCTACCTTGACCCCGAAACCTACAAAGAAATCGCTGACAAACTCAGCAAAATGGATCAAGACCACGCCAAGAAAATGGCGTTAATCATCCAAAAATTACGCACCGTCATTGAGGAAGCAGGCATTCAGGCCCGCATCTCTGGGCGCACCAAACACATCTACTCAATCTACCGCAAAATGGTTACCAAGGGCAAACCCTTTGAAATGGTACGTGATGTGCGCGGGGTTCGTCTCATCGTCAATGAAGTTGCAGACTGTTACCATGCACTCGGCGTCATTCACAATCGCTGGCGTCCAATCCCTTCTGAATTTGACGACTATATTGCCTCTCCTAAAAACAACTTCTATCAATCTCTCCACACGGCTGTTATCTTTGAAGATGGCAAACCTCTTGAGGTACAAATTCGCACCCAAGAAATGGATACCAATGCTGAATATGGCATTGCTGCACACTGGCGCTATAAGGAAGGGGGGCGTGGAGAAGCCGAATACGAACAACGCGTCAATTGGCTGCGCCGTCTGCTAGAATGGCAAAACGAGGTCAAAGATTCGCAAGAATTCCTGGATGGCGTTAAAAGCGACATCTTTCAAGACCGTGTCTACGTCTTCACCCCACGCGGTGACATCATTGATTTACCCGCTGGCGCCACCCCAATAGACTTTGCCTATCATGTCCACACCCAAATCGGCCATCGCTGTCGCGGTGCCAAAATCAACGGCAAGCTTGTCACCCTTGATTACACCCTCAAAAGCGGTGATCAAGTCGAAATCCTCACCGCCAAACAAGGCGGCCCAAGCCGCGATTGGCTCAATAGCAATCTTGGCCTGGTAAAAACCCCACGCGCCCGCTCCAAAATTCGCGCCTGGTTCATTCACCTTGACCGAGAACAAAACCTGACCCAAGGCAAATTGTTGCTGGAAAAAGAATTCCGCCGCCTGGGCATCCAAACCATTGACATTGACAAACTCACCCACGCCCTCGAATACCGCTCCGCCGATGACCTCTACGTTGCTCTGGGGTGCGGGAATATTTCCATCAGCCGCATCATCAGCGAGCTCAACGAAATTAACGAAGCCGAAAAACACCCCGTCGAAGAAATCCCTCGCTTGGTTTCCGAAAAGCCCGCCGCGAGTACAGGCGTACAGGTTACCGGCATCAAAGGGCTGCTCATCAACTTGGCCCATTGCTGCAACCCTGCCCCTGGCGACGAAATTGTTGGCTACATCACCCAAGGACGCGGCGCCACCATTCACCGCGCCGAATGCGCCAATATCGTCCGTCTGCGACAGAAAAACCCCGACCGCATCATCCAGGTCGATTGGGGCGAACCACAGCGTACCTACCCCGTCAATATTCAAATCAAAGCCTTCCAGCGCCAGGGCTTGCTCACCGATATCTCATCCACCCTAACCGATGAAAGTATTGGCCTACGTGACATCCGTATGAACACCTCATCCAATATTGCCACCTTCCAGCTGACCATTGAAATTAACGATATCACCCAACTCAGCCGCATCCTTAATCGCCTTGAAAACATCCCCAATGTCATGGAAGCCCGTCGCCTTACCCCAGGATAAATCCCCCAAAACACTTTACGGATTACACACCTTGGAGTAAAATCGCATCCTGGTTTTGGGGTATTTTCTAGTGCACGGCCTTATCTTACACCCCAGGAGGAAAAGATGGCAAAAATTCGCTGTCATTATGTAGATTGTGGCTTCCTTGATGAGGGCTATTGCAGCGCAGCTCTGATCGAAGTAGATCCCAATCAAGGTTGCATGACCTATGAACCCACCGCTGAAACCGTCACCGATGATGAATGGGATGAGGAAGAAGAAGAACTGGAAGAATGGGAAGACCTTGAAGACGAAGAAGAGGACGAAGACCTCTGGCTCGATGACGCAGACGAGAGCGACGAATAATCTTCCCACATCCAATTGAATTGGCACAAACTGGCAGTTTTACAATAGTTTGTCAACCTGCCGGTTTGTTGCGTTTAAAATTTCTGTCTTCCCCCTATCATTTGTGCTAAGATTGACACTATGCACACCTCCTCACCCACATTTTACATTCGCGACATCCCCGTCCACGGCAATCTTATTCTGGCCCCCATGGACGGCTACTCTGATCAGCCCTTTCGCAGTTTGGCGCGCAAACTCGGCTCTGCTCTCAGTTACACCGAATTCATCAACACCCTCGATGTTATTCACAAACAACCCCGCTTCCTGGCCGAACGCATTGCCTATACCACAGATGAACGTCCCATCGTATATCAACTTCTCGATAATGACCCCCAACGCCTTCTAGCAGCTGCTCAGCGCCTCTTACCCCACCAACCCGATATCTTTGATATCAATCTCGGTTGCAGTGCCCGCAGTGTCTCTGGACGCGGTGCCGGCGCCGGACTACTGAAAACCCCCGAAAAAATCGCCACCATCTTCAACCTGCTCAGCAAAAACTTACCTATTCCCGTCACCGGCAAAATTCGCCTTGGCTGGGATGAAAACACCCGCAACTATCAACTCGTCGCACGCATCATCGAAGAAAACGGTGGTCAGCTCATCGCCGTTCATGGACGCACCCGCGCCCAACAATACAGCGGACAGGCCGACTGGGATGCCATTGCTGAGATCAAACAAATTGTCTCCATCCCCGTCATCGCCAACGGAGACGTGCAAACCGTCGCAGACATTGACCGCATCCTTGCCCACACCCACTGTGATGGCGTCATGATCGGCAGAGCAGCTACCACCAACCCATGGATCTTCAGCCGCCTGGACCGTCATCAGGTCAGCAACGCCCAGGTTCGCCAAACGCTAACCGAGCACCTTCATGCCAACCTACAATTCTACGGCCCGCAACGCGGCATGATCCTGTTCCGAAAATATGCCAGCCGCTACATCCAACCTCATCTGCCCGAGCTTCTCGACCCGCAGCTACGCCTGAAACTGCTCACCTGCACCGACCCACAAACCTTCCTGGATCTCATTGCACAAATCATCCCATAGGTCACTTGCACATTTTTCACCCCATCGTATAATATTCTCATCCATTTCCATCAGGAGCACCCCATGACCAAATTTGTCGCAGCTATAGATCAGGGCACCACCAGCACTCGTTGCATTGTCTTTGATGCAAGCGGTAACATCGTCGCAGTGGATCAAAAAGAACACCGCCAAATTTACCCTCAACCAGGCTGGGTAGAACACGACCCAATCGAAATCTGGGAGCGCACCCTGGATGTCATTCAAAATGCCTTACGAAAATCTGCAATCTCCATTGAAGATATCGCGGCCATTGGCGTTACCAATCAGCGCGAGACAACCTTAATTTGGGACCGGTATACGGGCAAACCTTATTACAATGCTATCGTCTGGCAAGATACCCGCACCGATGCCATTTGCAATCACCTGGCCGCTACTGGCGGACAAGATCGCCTCCGCCCCCAAACCGGATTGCCCCTTGCTACCTATTTCTCAGGGCCCAAAATTGTTTGGCTGCTCGAAAACGTCCCCGGCCTGCGTCAGGCAGCTGAAAATGGCTCGGCCATCTTCGGCAACATAGACACCTGGATTATTTGGAACCTAACCGGCGGCATCCGCAATGGTGCCCATGTCACCGATGTCACCAACGCCTCCCGTACCATGCTGATGAACCTCAACACATTACAATGGGATCCTGAAATCCTCTCCCTTTTCAACATCCCTGCCAACATCCTCCCCCAAATTCAACCCTCTTCTGCCATCTACGGTTACGCAACAGGCCCCCTACAAGGCATTCCGGTCTGCGGTGACTTGGGCGATCAACAAGCCGCACTGTTTGGACAGACTTGTTATCAACCCGGCGAAGCAAAAAACACCTATGGAACTGGCTGCTTTATGCTTCTAAACACAGGCAACACACCTATCCAAAGCAAAAATGGCCTCCTCACCACCGTTGGTTACAAAATTGGCAATCAACCCGCAGTTTACTGCCTGGAAGGATCCATTGCCATTGCCGGCGCCTTGGTACAATGGCTGCGCGACAACCTCAAAATGATTGATTCCTCAGCGGATATCGAGCCACTTGCGCGCACGGTTGAAGACAATGGCGGCATCTATTTTGTTCCTGCTTTCTCTGGCCTTTTTGCACCCTATTGGCGTAGCGATGCGCGCGGCGTGCTGGTTGGCATGACGCGCTTTATCAACCGCGGCCACATTGCTCGTGCCGTGCTTGAAGCTACCGCCTATCAAACCCGAGAAGTGCTTGAAGCCATGGAACAAGATTCTGGTGTAAAACTAACCGCCCTAAAAGTGGATGGTGGCATGGTTGTCAACGATTTGCTCATGCAATTCCAGGCCGATCAACTCAATGTCCCCGTCATCCGTCCCCGCGTTGCTGAAACCACCGCGCTAGGCGCCGCTTATGCAGCAGGGCTGGCAGTCGGCTTTTGGAACAACTTCGATGAATTGCGCGCCAATTGGGGCATGGACCGTCAATGGACGCCGCAAAGTGATCCGGCCACCCGCTCTCGCCTCTACGCCGGCTGGAAAAAAGCCGTTGCCCGCACTCTCAATTGGATCGAGTAGATGAACTCACGTCCCTCTATACTCATCATTGGCGCTGGTTTTACCGGCTGCGCCCTGGCGCACGACCTCAGCTTACGCGGCGTCAACGTCACCGTCCTTGAAAGAGGCGAAATTGCCTCTGGCACCTCTGGGCGCACACATGGCCTGCTTCATTCTGGAGCGCGCTACTGCGTCACCGACCCAGAAGCCGCCATTGAATGCATCACCGAAAGCCGCATCCTCAGCCAAATTGCAGCCCAATGCATTGAATACAATGGCGGCCTGTTCGTAGCCTTGAACGACCAAGACCTGGCCTACTCTGCTGCTTTTGAACAAGGCGCCCAGGCAACGGGCATTCCCATTGAACGGCTATCGCCCCAACAGGCCTTACAACGAGAGCCCAATCTCAACCCCAACCTTCTAGCCGCCTACACCGTCCCGGATGGAACATTTGACCCTCTCCGTCTGGCTTTGGCCTTTGCTGCCACAGCTCGACAAAACGGCGCAGTCTTCCTAACCCACCATGAAGTACAAGCCCTGCACGCAGATGGGCAAGGGCGAATCACCAAACTCACCGCCTGGAATCGCCATACCGGTCAACAGCAAACCTTCACAGCAGACCTGATCATCAGCGCCACCGGCGCCTGGGCAGGGCAAATTGCTGCAATGGTTGGCGCAAGCACCGTTGTCAAACCCACACCGGGCATCATGGTTGCCTACAATCAACGCCTTGTGCACCATGCCATCAATCGTCTTTGCCCACCCGATGATGGCGACATCCTCATTCCCCAACGTCGCATGGTTGTCATTGGCACAACCTCGTTCGAAGTTGAAAACCCCGACTACATTCCCATCACCGCCGAACAAACCGAACAAATGCAGCGCGCTGCCGAAGCTCTCGTCCCTGCCATTGCCAACACCCAACGGCGCGGCGTTTACATGTCTGCCCGCCCACTCATCGTCTCTGGCAGCAGCGGACGCAGCCTATCCCGCACCTTCAAATGCTATGATCATGAAGCCCTTGACGGCTTGCCTGGGCTGATTACCATCACCGGCGGTAAAGCCACAACCTGCCGCATCATGGCCGAAAAAACAGCGGATTTAGCCTGTCAAAAACTTGGCCTCTCCGCCCCCTGCCGGACCAAAGATGTGCCGCTTCGATCCTATCGCCTCTATTATTCATAACCATGGAGGAACATTGCCCACCCTCTGGAAAATCACTCTTGAAATTTTGCGCCAACGGCAAAATCAACCGCCACACGTTGAATTATTTGAATTGGAAGTTGACCCCGATGAAAACGTGCTAGACTGCATTGAACGTGTCTGGGCATTCCACGACCGAAGCCTCACCTTCCGTCATGCTTGCCACCACTCCACCTGCGGCGCCTGTGGAATGCGCGTCAACGGCGTGGAAAAACTAACCTGCATCACCCCCGTTCGAGAAGTTACCCACCCCAATGGCGTGCTTCGTGTCGAACCCCTGCGCAACTTCCCCGTCCTCAGCGACCTGGTCGTAGATGTCAGCGGCTTCTTCCAACGCATGGAACAAACCCAACTTTCTTCCATTGCGCCCCTCTCTCAAGCCAAGCTGCCCTTTGAGCCCAATCCACCCACCATCTGGCAAGGGCAACGCCTGATTGATTGCATTGAATGCGGCCTATGCGTCAGCGCTTGCCCCGCCGCCAACACCTCAACAAGTTACTTCGGCCCTGCTGTGTTGGCCGCCGCCCAACACGTCTACCGACAAACAAACAACCCAACTGTGATGCAACTTGTCAACTGCGCCGACGGATTATGGCGTTGTCACAGCGCCTATGAATGCTCTGCCGTATGCCCATCCAACGTAGACCCGGCCTGGCGCATCATGGATATGCGCCGCGCCACTGTCGCACATTCGCTGCGCAACATCTTCAAACGTCCCAATCAAAAGGTTGCTCCATGAATCAACCCTCGCCCCGCAATATCCTACGCTGGTTTGACCCCCGCCATCGCCAACCCGGCACCTGGGCCTTCATCCTCAACCGCATTACTGCCCTCGGCCTAACTCTCTACCTCGCCATGCATCTGATTGTGCTAGGCAAACTTGCCCAAGGCCCCGCTGCCTATGATTCCTTTGTTGCCCTGGCGCACAGCCCATTGGTCAAAATTGGCGAAATGCTCGTCATCGCCGCCGGAATCCTACACGGTTTGAATGGCTTGCGCGTCGCCATCACCAGCCTTGGCTTTGCCACCCGCTATCAAAGGCAACTCCTTTGGGCAAGCACAATCCTATCAGGAATTTTAATCCTCATTTTTGCCCGCGCCATGTTCCTTGGAGGTTAAAGCATGACCCAAATTTCACATCCATCCAATCCCAAAGAGCCTCTTGGACTATGGTTATTCAAAATCATCACCGGCCCGATCATCCTTGTCATCCTAACCATCCATTTCCTGGTCAATCACTTGCTGGCACCAAACGGCCTGCTCACCTACGCAGAAGTCATTGCTTATTATAAAAACCCCATCGTCCCCATCATGGAAATCATCTTTGTATGCTTTGCCGTTGCACACTCACTCACCGGCCTGCGCGGCATTGTGCTAGACCTCAACCCATCCCAACGCATTCTGCGGATATTCGATTGGCTTCTGCTCATTCTTGGCAGCACTGCCATCCTATACGGCATTTGGTTGGCCCTGACCATTGCCTCAGCATAGGACGATATGGCACACCACACCGTCCGCTCTGGTTTTTCTCAACTAGCTGACCGTCTCAACCGTTTTCCTCAAGGCGCCCCTCCTGGTCCAACCCTCTTCAAACTACTTCGTGTACTGATGAGCGAGCGCGAAGCTGAACTCATCTCCTTGCTCCCCATCAGGCCCTTCAAGGCCGAAACAGCGGCGCGTGCCTGGAACATGCCTTTGGCCCAAGCACAAAGCAAACTCGATGAATTGGCCGGACGCGCCCTTCTCTTGGATATCCTCGGCGAGCAAGGCTATCAATACGTCCTACCACCGCCCATGGCAGGCTTCTTTGAATTTTCACTGATGCGTCTGCGCAATGACCTCGATCAGCACCTGCTTTCAGAACTCTTCTATCAATATCTCAATGTTGAAGAAGACTTCATCCGCTCCCTCTTCATCGGTGGCGAAACCCAAATGGGCCGCATCTTTGTTCAAGAACCTATGCTGCCTACCACCAACACGCTCACCGTTCTGGACTATGAGCGCGCCAGCCACATCATCCGCACCGCCAGGCACATCGGCGTTGGCATGTGCTACTGCCGTCACAAAATGAGCCATATCGGACAAGCCTGTAACGCCCCCATGAACATTTGCATGACCTTTGGCAACACCGCCGATTCACTCATCCGTCATGAATATGCCCGTCGAATTGACGCTGCTGAATGCCTCGACCTGCTTGCCCAAGCATATGAGCACGGCCTGGTGCAATTTGGTGAAAACGCTCAAGAAAACGTCAGCTTTCTATGCAATTGTTGTGGATGTTGTTGCGAGGCCATGCAAGCCGCACGACGTTTTGCCATTCTCAACCCAATCCACACCACCAATTTCCTTCCCACCCTCACCCCTGAAGCCTGCACAGGTTGTGGCAAATGCATCAGCGCCTGTCCAGTAGAAGCCATGAGCCTGGTATCTGCCCACGATCCACTGCGCCCACAAGCACGCAAAGCGCATCTCAACGTCGAAACTTGCCTCGGCTGCGGTGTTTGCGTACGTTCCTGCCCCCATAATGCCCTAAAGCTTGAACAACGTCCACAGCGCGTCATCACCCCTGTCAACGGTGCCCATCGCATCGTGCTGATGGCCATTGAACGCGGCAACTTACAAAACCTCATTTTTGATCAACAAGCGTTGGCATCTCATCGCGCCATGGCTGCTATCCTTGGCGTCATCTTACGCTTGCCACCTGCCAAACAAATCCTTGCCAACAAGCAAATCAAATCCCGCTATCTCGCTGCCCTCTTAGACAAAGCGAACTAGCACAAACTCTCTTGACGAAATTGACCTCCACAGCTAAAATTAGCCCTCGTGGTTTTCCACAAAATCCAACATCGAGCGAAGGTAACCCCCACCGAGGGGTGAGAGGCGCTCAAAGGAAAGTACAATGAACAAAATCATCCTTCATGCCACCCCGCGTTCCATCACCGGCAAGAAAGTCGGTGCACTGCGTCGCGAAGGCAAACTGCCCGGCATTCTCTACGGGCACCAATTCCCCTCCACGCCAGTTCTCTTCGACCTGCGTGAAACGAGCCGCGCCTTGCAAGGCCTGACAGCCTCCAGCATCATCACGGTAGAGCTAAATGGTCAGGAACATGCCGTCCTCGTCCGCGAGAAACAGCGCGACTACATTCGCAACGTTCTCCTACACGTAGATTTGCAAGTTGTGTCACTCACCGAGAAACTGCGCGTCAAAGTCAATGTTGAGCTGACAGGCACAGCCCCTGCCGTCAAAGATTTCAACGGCGTTGTTGTCACCGGCATTGATAAAATTGAAGTAGAAGCCTTCCCTCAAGATTTGCCCGAACGCATTACGGTGGACATCAGCAAACTCACCAAGATTGGCGATGCCATCTACGTTCGCGACCTGCAAATCCCAGCCAATGTTGAAGTCCTCGAAGACCCCAACGAAACGATTGTCACCATTGCCTCCGAAATGGGCGAGGAAACGGCTGAGGAAGAATCCTCCATTGCTGAACCAGAAGTGATTGAACGCGGCAAGAAAGAAGAAGAACCAATAGACTAAACTGCTTTGCAGAAAACGCTCTCCGGGGTTTCAATCACAATGATTGAAATCCCGGAGAATTTTTAACAACCGAACTGTTATCAAAGCCGTAATCCCCCACAAAATCTGTCCTTCATAAGGCTCATAATAAATTACATCCATCGTCTGACCGCGCAACTCCGTAGGGCGAATACTGAAATTTCCGGGCGCATCTAACCAACGCAACGGAACATGAAAAACTTGAGCAACCTCATCCTGCGAGATACGCAACCCATACGGCCATGGAATCACACCCACAAAAGGCGTTACCAAAAAATTACTGATCGTCAAAAACTCATCCATGGAGCCCAATAACCGCACGTCAGCCGGATGAACACCAATCTCTTCCTCAGCCTCCCGCAGTGCCGTCTCTTGTAAACTTTGATCCCTTGCTTCTTGGCCCCCCCCTGGAAACGCCACCTGCCCGCGATGATCTTGCAAATGTTCCGACCGACGAATATATAACAAATGCCACTCCTCATTCGCACGAAACATTGGCAACAACACCGCCGCCCTACGCACACCGTTTGGCGTTTCTTCATAAGAACGTTTGCCAGCCTGCATCAACGCACGACGAATACACTCTTCTGTCAGAGCGCCCAACCACAGATCACTCATTGCTCCGCAGCCTCCCTGCACAAACAGTCACAGTAAGCGACCATTGTGTTTCTCTATTCACCCGTCCCATTGTCTTGCATCAGCTCCATTGCTTCAGCAACGTCCCCCCCTGATGTCGCCACCCCCGCTTCTGCAAGTAACTCTGGAGAAACCTCATCATCCACCAAAACCGGACGAGCAAAAATCAAAAACCCCGTATGAGCCACCATCCGATCCGTTGGACGAAAGCGCGTTGGCTCTGGTTTGTAATAGCGCAACAATACCTCCATCACATCAATGAACGCAAACCGTTGCCGGCGCAAAGCCAACAACAATTGCGTCACCTGATTGGTTGTAGGTAAAATGCTGCCAAAATACCCACCCGGCTTCAATGCCGCCTGCACCTGCACAATATAATCATGCGGATTGGGAACATCCAAAAATAGTGCATCTACCCCACGCTCATCAAACCCCTCGCTCACATTACGCAGTTTAAACGTCACCTGCTCTGCCAACCCTAATCTTTCCAGGTTGTGGCGCGCCAATGCCTGCATTTCCTCCCGCTGTTCATAACTCACCACACGTCCAGTCGTCCCCACCGCATAAGCCAGCGCCGCAGTCAGCGCGCCCGATCCTGTTCCCGCCTCTACCACATGCTTCCCGGGGCCAATCCCCATCGTAACCAAAATAAAACCAATCTCTTTCGGATAAAGAATTTGCGTCGTGCGCGGCAATTCACGCAGCAAATCCGCCAGCGAAGGCTGCAACAAAAAGAACGGATTCCCCAAATGACTGGTCACCTGCGTCCCCCATGGCTTACCAATCAAATCATCGTGGCGCAAATACCCCCGATGTGTGTGCAAAACCTTGCCTGGTTCAAGCCGAAAAATAAAATGCTTGTGCCGCAGTCCAACAAGCTGAACCAGGTCTCCGGACTGAGCAACCTGTAAACCAATATTCCATTCCAAATCAACACACTCCCTTATTCTTTTTTAAACTGGGCCAAGTTGTTGCTTAAAGAATTCCGTAATAGCATTGTAGCATTGCACCCGATTTTCATACTTCAACACATCATGACCTTCATTTTCAAACATCAAATAGTCAACTTGCTTGCCCTGCTGACGCAAATATGTCACCAAATCGCGCGATTCAGGCTCAACCACGCGCGGATCATTCTTGCCCTGAATGACCAACATCGGACAGGCCAATTGATCCATATAGGTGCGCGGTGAACGCTCTACCAAAAATGCCCGATCCTCCACCGGGTCTCCGAGCGCAATGCGAAAATAAGGTTTCCACGTTTCCGGAATGCGCTGCGAAAAAGAAACCAGGTCAAATGGCCCAAACATGTCTACCGCCCCCTTCCAAAGTTCGGGATGACGGCTAGCAAGCGTCAGCGTCATATATCCACCATAAGAACGCCCCACCACACCTGCGCGGCTCACATCCAGGCGGCTATCACTCGCCAAATGCTGCATCGCATACACATGGTCCAACCGATCTTGCCCGCCCCAATCACGATCCACCTGCTTGGTGTACTTCAATCCATACCCCGTGCTGCCTCGCACATTCGGAACAAAAACCGCAAACCCATTCAAGGTCAAAAACTGAATCAATGGCATCGAGAACCATGCAAAATCAGGCCGTTCCTGACCCTGAGGCCCCCCATGAATATAATAAACCAACGGACGCGCCCCACGAAAGCCCAACTCTGGCGCAGGCAAATACAATCGCGCCGAAACCCGCATTCCATCATGAGAGATAAAAGAAGCATCTTCGCCACGCGCCAGCAAATGTTCTGGAATTCCTAGCACATGCTCATCCGTTTGTTGCTGCAAACGTCCAGTACGTCGGTCGAATAGGTAAATCTGCGTTGGCGAAACGGCCGTCGAGAACGAAAACGCAAAGCGCTCCATGCGACGTTCATACCAAAACGACTCGAGTACGCCATCAGCAACCGGCGGCTGCCCAACCAACACCCGCTGAACCATCAGCTGATACTCTGCCGGCGTGAACAACACTTCATAAACCCATGAACAACCATCAATGTTATAAAACAGAAGATACTGATCCCCTCTTAAATGAGAAATTCCCACCAATTCGCCAACCCCCTGATGCGCCAACCCCACCACATGGACCGGCGTCAGCTGCTGCAAATGTTCAAGGTCAAGATAAGCAACGCTATAGGTATCCTCATACAACACGGTTGTCACCAACAAGCCGCGTTCATCATTCGCAAAACAAACACTACCAAAACCACTCAGCACAACCTCTTGATCGGCACGACGCGCCTCCAAAGGCACACCATACAATACCTCAGCTGCGTGCTGCCCCTCATGCCACATTCTCAGCACCACATCTCCTGTCGTATACCCCTCCGCCAATACCACGCGCTTGTGATCCTTAGAATATGCCGCCGGATAACGCCCCCATTCACTTTCACCCATCAGCACAACCTGCCCCGTTCTTAAATTGCAGCGATAGGAACGCGACACCGGTTCTGTGCGCGACTCAGCCACCAAATAAACAATTTCCCGCTCCAAATCACAATCTACCAGATGGCAACGCGTGCCATCAAAAAAGCCATCAAAAGCCATCTCTGGAAAGCCCCCATCCAGCGGGATCAACATCGGCAAGTAATTTTCGTCCCCATCTTGATCAATCATCACCAAAATCTTGCCAGATTTAGGGAACACACAAAACGCCAATCCACCAATCAGGTGCGGGTTTTGCAAAGCAATATTCGGCGGCAGCAATGGCTGTGGAATGCTGCCCCCAACCCGCATCCGATATAGACTAAGCTTTCCGCTTAAATTTGAGAGAAAGAACACCGATTTTCCCACAGATTGTGGAGACAAAAACAAACGCGCAGATAACAACGACTCAATTCGATACATTGCAGCCTCCTTATTTCTTCTCAACCTGAACCAAACTCAACCAATGCCCCAAAAAGATGGTAATTGCGCCAACAAACACCCCCATACCAATATTCAACGGCCCATATGCCGCAAAAGTCCATCCCAACGCTGCCCCCAGAAAATGACCCACCCAAAACCCCAAACACCCCAGAGCCATATACAACAACAAACGCCAAATTTCCCCCCCTCGCCACAAATGATACAAAATCCCCAAAAAACTACCGATTACCAACCCCAAAACCACTGCTGGCAATGTCATCTCACACCTCTTTCTCCCATGCAATCTGCCCACGTCCCAACACATTGATACCATCATAGAATACAGCAAATTGCCCCGGTGTGCAATCTCGCACCGGCGCTTGCAAAATCACCCGCGCCCATCCATCCTCCGTCACCATCACTCGTGCAGCCACCGCCTTTGCCTTATAACGGATTTTAACCTGTGCATCAAACGTTTCAGCTGGCGGTTCCCCCGCCACCCACTCCATCGGCCCAGCCCAAAATTCCGTTCGCCCCAGCGCTTCTGCAAACCCAACCCGCAAAATGCCTTGCTCAATATCCTTTTCCAATACATACAGCGGACGCGCTGCAGCCACCCGCAAGCCCTTGCGCTGCCCAATTGTATAAAAAGCCAAACCCTCGTGTTCTCCCAACACGCGTCCCTGCTCGTCTACGATTGGCCCCGGACGCGTCACATCTGGCAATTGCTGCCGCAGAAACACTCCCTGACTGTTCTCATCCACGAAGCACAAATCCTGACTATCCGGTTTATCGGCCACTTCCAGGCCAAGTTCACGTGCTTTTTCCCGCACATCCGTCTTATACCAATCCCCCAATGGCCAAAGGGTATGCGCAAGCTGCGCCTGCCCCAAACCGCTCAAAACGTAAGACTGATCCTTTTGCAAATCCACTGCCTGCATCAAGCGATATTTGCCGTCAGATCCAATCTGCACCCGCGCATAATGCCCCGTCACCAAAAATTCAGCACCCAAAGCTTGTGCCTGCTGCAATAAAAACCCCCATCTCACTCTGGAATTACACATCATACATGGATTAGGGGTCCGCCCACGTCGGTGTTCCTCCAAGAAATACTGCACCACCTCGCGATAAAACAAAGCTTGTGCATCCAAAACATAAAAAGGAATCTTCAACCGTCCAGCCACGCGCCGCGCTTGTGCAACCGCATCAGGCGTACAGCATCGATTCCCATCCTCACACGCCTGACTCCACAACCGTAACATAACCCCAATAACCGAATACCCCTGTTCAACCATCAAAGATGCCGCCACAGAGCTATCCACCCCACCACTCATCGCCACAGCCACTTTTATCTTCTCTTGGCTCACAAGCATCCTCATCTTTCCACAACTGCGCGCTCAACCAAAGCAGGCAAAACCGACAAGAACGCATCTATCTGCGCCTCGTTTGTCTCACGCCCCAACGTCACCCGCAGTGAACCCAAGGCCCACCGCGCCGTAAGCCCCAGGGCTAATAACACCTCCGAAGGCTGCGGGTTCCCCACTTTACAAGCCGACCCTGACGAACAAGCAAAGCCAGCTTGATCGAGCAACGCCACCAAAAAATTACCATCCACCCCCTCAAACACAAAACTGGCATGATTGGGTAACCGTTGTTGCGGATGTCCGGTCAGGCGCGCCCGACAACTCCCCAAAACGCCAGCAATCAACCGATCTCGCAACTGCACAAGCCGCAAGTTGCGTTCCTCCAGCCCATCCAACGTCAGACGCAGTGCCTCCACCATCCCCACAATACCAGCCACATTTTCCGTTCCCGCCCGCAACCCATGCTCCTGACTGCCCCCTGTCTGCATTGGCAAAATCGGTGTTCCCTTGCGCACATACAAAGCTCCCACACCGCGCGGCCCATAAAATTTATGTGCCCCAATCGAAAGCAGATCAACCTGCTCTACGGTCACATCCAACTTAAGATGCGCCGCTGCCTGCACCGCATCACTATGAAAAGGCACACCCGCCCCCCGACACACTGCCCCAATCTCAGCGATTGGATTGATCGTCCCAATCTCGTTACTGGCATATATCACCGATACCAGCGCCGTATCAGGACGCAGTGCCTTAGCCACATCATCCGGATTCACCTGTCCATACCCATCTACAGGCAAAAACTCCAGCTCAAAGCCGTGTAATTTCACCAATTGACGCGCTGTCTGCATCACAGCCGGGTGTTCCACCGGACTAATCAGTAAATGTTTCTTGTTTGATTGGCAGCGCGCCCAAGCAACCCCACGCACAGCCAAGTTATCGCTCTCACTCCCACCGCTGTTAAAAACAATTTCCGATTCCCCTGCATGGATCATCCCAGCCAGCCCTGCACGCCCTTCTTGCAAAGCGGCCTCCGCCATCTGACCCTCAAAATGAATTGAAGAAGGGTTGCCAAAACGATCCCGCCAACAATCCTGCATGTCCTGCAATGCCTTTGCGTGCAGCGGTGTTGTAGCAGCATAATCCAGATAAATCATCATCTACCAACTAGCTTCAAGCCGTAATTCCCTGACCAGCCCAATCTCCTAGAATCTCAAAAGAAGCCCTGTTATTAGAGACCAAGGTCAGCGCAGGTTTTCCTTTTTGATCAATCACAATCTCACAATGAGCAATCGCTGTACAAAAACAAATCTTGCTACTGCCATGCGGCTCCATCACCTTAAGGATCATGCACTCATTCGGTTTTGCTTCAATAAAACCTTTCACACTTAACTCACGGCCCGACGAAGCAAATTCCCAGCGCAACCCTTTCAAGACACTTTTTGCGGTTAACGCCTGCCCATTGCTATTCAATGGCAAGTCTTGCATTCCCAATCGCAACACCATCATCGTTGATGCCGGCATCCACAACGGACCCGCCTTATTTTGAATCGTTGCGCACTCAAATGAGGCCTGCGCAATATTATCAAAACCAATCACCTGTCCCCACAGCAACCGATCCGGATACGTTCGCCCCCAATGATGCCCAATACAGCCATTCCAGCCCTCAATTAAAACCGGATCACCATCCACCTGCAACAACCCATCAAACACCACCCCAGGCATGGGTGTAATCATCTTGATCTTTGAGCTTCCCCCAGTATACGCCCCTTCCGGCATCAACAAAAGCGGTGAATTGGGTGCTCGATATTTCAGCGCCCAAATCATCATATGTCCATCGCTGTTTGCCGCCCCACCCAACTTAGTCGTTGTCAGAGTTGAAGCGCCAATTCGCACTCGCATCTCAGTCGGAGAAAAGCCGCACTGCTCATCGGGCAGTGCTTCTTTCACCTTGACCACGCGCCCATTTTCACCATCAAAATAGGAGACCGACAGTTCACCAACCGTATGTTCAGGATGCCCTTTTGGACAAAAAACCGTATACCGAATCCAAAACGCCAATGGACGCTCCGGATGATTGGCCTGGGCAAAATATACCTCATAATGTCCCAAAGTTGTTGCCGGATCAAATTGCAAACGACTAGCCACACTGCGATCGCTAAAACTCTCGGCCATAATTTCTCCTAAAAATCTTGTTTAATCATACCACATTCCAGAACATCTTTTAAGAAATCTTGACCATGTTTTCACAAATCATCTTACCCCTTATACCTGGCCATATCATGGTAAAATGTAGGGCGCATTTTTAAAGTACAAAAGGTCTCCAATGAATCAAAAACTCTCAAAAATTCTAGCATTTTCCATGCTACTCCTTTCCATCCTTGCTGGCTGCACCACATCAACCATCACACCATCCCAGGCCACTACGGCTCCCACAATGGCGGCTGAACAAACACAAACCTCACAACCCATCACAAACGCCACAGCCACACTCGCTCCCGAAACGCCACAGCCCTCCGCAACAGCCACAATCTATTCTACCCCCACACCAGACCTGCGTCCCAAGCCAGAAAACTGGCAACAATGGCCGGTCATTCCCACCATCAGCGCCAATGCGGTTGCCATCTACCAAAAAGGCCTCACCCTCGGCAACGATCCAACCCATTTCTCAAAAGTCGGCGACTGCCAAAGCATCAGTGAAGTTTTGCTGGGTATCTACGACCAGGATATGTACATGCAGGTCTTCAAAGATCAGCCCAACCTGCAAGAAACCCTGACCCAATTCAAAGGCTCATTCAACCGTGACGGCATGGCCGTTGAAGGCGGCTTCAATGCCGCAGCCGTTCTTTCGCCCATTTGGGCCAACCCCGATTACTGCCAGGCTGGTGAAACCCCCATCGAATGTGAATATCGCGTTCACCGCCCAAGCATCGCCATCATCAGCCTTGAAGTATGGTGGAATGGACGCTCCCCCGAACAATACGAAAAATACATGCGTCGCATCATTGAATTCTTCATGGAACGCGGCGTATTGCCAATTCTTTCCACAAAAGCCGATAACGTTGAAGGCGATCACAGCATCAACTACACCACTGCACGCTTGGCCTACGAATATGACATCCCTCTTTGGAATTTCTGGCTCGCAGCTCAATCCTTGCCCAATGGCGGCCTCGATCCAGTGCGCAACGACGGCTTCCACATTTCCACCGATGCCTGGTCCGTTCGCAGCTACACTGCACTGCAAACGCTTGATCAAGCCTGGCATATTGCCCGCCAGGGTCAAACTGTTGCCTACCAGCCCAGTGCAACCCCAGCTGCTCAAACCACAACCTTACAATACCCCACCCTTCCACTTGCAAGCCTGCTCACCCCTACCCCCAATCAGGCCACGCGTGTGCTGTTCAGTGTCTCTGAAAGACAAAGCAACTCAACCAACAGCGCCGGCATCTTCGTCTTAGATACAAATACAGGGCAAGTCAATCAACTTTTCCAGTCTGGCTACAATCTGCAAGCGCTTGCCCCCGATGGCAACAGTATGCTCATCAATCAAGCCAATCAGCTCTATCTTGCGCGATTCGACCAGGAAAACCCCCAACTGATCAGCGATCAATTCTTCGCTTATGCCGTCACAGGTGGCGCAATGTATGCCAAAGATGGACAATCCATTTTCTACATCACCGGCTCGCCCAATGCCACCACCCTTGTCCATCACCCGCTCAACGGCAACCCAACACCAATCACCCCCACTGATTCGCACCCCATTGAAATCCTCTCCATCAACCAATCCTCATCCATCTACTGGTTGCAAGGCACTTGCACACTCACCGGAGACTGCCGCAGTGAAAGCACCTGGCGCTCCGACCTAAGCGCCCCAACATCCCCTCAACCCATTTCCGTCAATCGGCCTGTGATCTCCCCCGATGGCGCCCTCATTGCCTACACGCAGCAATCCTCCGCCGATTTGAGCAAATTTGCCTTCGCCGACTCGGCCTTGCAAAACCCCGTTGAAGTTTATCTCTCGGGCAATCACGTCCTCAATTATGCATGGTCACCCGATAGCAATTGGATTTCTGTCATGACCTCAGTGCGCAATGACTATTCAGGAAAAAACCTTAGCATTCGTCAATTCCTTGTTGACCGTGCCTACGGACGCGCCTTCCTCCTAACCGAATCAAACGGCCTCAGTCCCCTTTCAGTCTGGTCCCCTGATGGTCTGCATATCCTCAAAGTTTCATCTATTCGGTCATCCGAAAAGCCAGAAGATCAATCCACTTACATCAGCATTCAACTGATAGACGCTCAAAATGGCGCCAACCAAACCGACCTCACCAGTCAAACTGGCCTAAAAAGCAATTCCTTCCTGGCAATCACCAATCTTTTCTGGCTTTTGCATTAGCTTAACCACCCAAAACAATCAAAGGAGTTTTCCATGTCTACCGATCAATTAATTGCTTCCCTCGCTCAACAAATCGCCACCCAAATCCTAAAACGTCCAGACAAAAAGATTAGCCCTGATGAACCCATCCTTTCCAGCGGCATGATTGACTCTTTCAACCTTGTTGACCTCAGCATCCTTATTGAAGAAAAATTTGGCGTACGTCTGGATGACGCCGAGCTGAATGCCAACACATTCGATACCATCCAACAGCTAGCCGCTATCATTGAGGCCCGTCAGTGACCACCTTTGCCCAAATTCTTCAGCGCGCCTATCAAAGCCGCCCAGAAAAAACTGTCCTCACCCTGTTAACAACAGGGCAGCCAGATCAATCCATCAGCACCTCGCAACTCGTACAAGGCGCAACAGGTTACGCACAAACCTTACAAGCTCACGGCATTCAACCAGGTGAGGTTGTTATCCTCATCTTACAACACGGCCTGGACTTGGTCTACGCGTATTTCGGCTGCATCCTACATGGCGCCATCCCTTCCATTATGCCATTCCTGACCGAAAAGCTACTGCCAGAGCGCTACCGCGCCGATTTGGCTGCCTTGGTCAGCGTCACACAACCCGCCGCCATCATCACCTATCCCGATTTTGAGTCCGAGGTGCGCGCAGCGCTCAAACCAGGTGATTCCGTCCGCCTTGTCTTACTGTGCACACAGGCCAACCCTCCCTGCCCGCCCAATTTTGACCAGCTGCCGGGCTTATTGCGCACCCCGCAAGACATTGTGCTTCTGCAACACTCCTCAGGCACCACAGGCCTACAAAAAGGTGTTGCCCTCTCTCATCAAGCCGTTCACCATCAGCTACAAAGCTACAGCAAAGCCATTCGCCTCAACGAGCAAGATGTAATTGTCAGTTGGTTGCCCCTCTACCACGACATGGGCCTCATTGCTGGCTTCCTCATGCCCATCTTGCTTGGCATCCCCCTGGTTCTCATGTCCCCCTTTGACTGGGTTCGTTCACCTGTCCGGCTCCTTCAAGCCGTATCACGCTACCGAGGCACGCTCAGTTGGCTACCAAATTTTGCTTACAACTTTTGTGCCCAAAAGATTCGTGCCCGCGACCTGGAAGGAATAGATCTCTCTTCATGGCGCGCAGTCATCAACTGCTCTGAACCCATGCGCTGGGAAAGTCAACAAAATTTCCTGCAACGCTTCCAACCCTATGGCCTGAACCCCGCTGCTCTTTGCACATGCTATGCCATGGCAGAAAACGTCTTTGCGGTTACCCAAGGCGGCATAGACAGCCCCGTAACCGTTGAAGCCATCAATCGCGATGCGCTGCAAACCCGCCGCTCTGCCCCACTCGCCGCAGCTGACGAAGCAGCAGTGTACATGCTTTCTGCCGGACGTCCGATTGAAGGCGTATCCATTCAAATCCGCGACGAAGATGGGAACCCCTTACCCGAACGCTCAATCGGTGAAATCGCCATCCAAAGCCACTGTATGCTCAGCGAATATTATCACCGCCCCGACGCGACCGCTCAAGCATTGGTCAACGGCTGGTACCGCACCGGTGACCTTGGCTATCAAGCCAACGGTGAATTATACATCACCGGACGCAAAAAAGATCTCATCATCGTTGGCGGCAAAAACATCTATCCCCAAGATCTAGAGCTGCTCGCCATGGAGGTTCCAGGTGTCCACATGGGGCGCGTCAGTGCTTTTGGCATTTTCAACGACGAAACCGGCACAGAAGATGTTGTCATCGTAGCAGAAACAGATGCCCAAACCCCTGCCGAACGCGAAGCAATTGCAGACCAAATCCGTCAGGTCGTCACGCGCGGCTCCGCCATTGCCTTGCATCATGTCTACATTGTGGATCGCCACTGGCTCGTCAAAACCAGCAGCGGCAAAACAGCACGGTCGGCCAACAAAGAAAAATATCTAGCCGAAATCGCTCAACACTAACCCATCTAACAAAAACGCCTTCAAATTCAAAGGCGTTTTTGTTTGCTTCTACATCTACTACTTAATCAGTGCTTGATATATAATCAAGAAAATGTTTTGAGAGAATTCACATGAATTCACCAAGAAACATGAGGGCCTTCCTCAGCAATTTATCCATCATTCTAACGCTCGCATGCCTTCAGGCGATCGTCATATTTCAAATTACGCCTGTTCATGCATCCTCTTTTCCCGCCATCCAAACTCGCACCATTCGAGTAGCCGCCGACCAAAATTACCCACCTTATTCTTTCGTTGATAAAGGCATCCCATCCGGTTTTGATATAGAAATCCTGCAGGCCATTGCCGAAGTTCAAAATCTACAGCTCCAAATCGAAATGATGCCATGGAGCGAAGCCCGCCAAAAACTCGAATCGGGCGAGATAGACCTGATTGCTGGCATGTCATACTCAGATGAGCGCAGCAAGATATATGATTTCACTATTGCCACAACCCAAATAAGCTTTGATATTTTCACCCGGCGCGGCAGCTCCATCCAATCCATTGAAGATCTTCGAGATAAAACCATCATCGTCCAACAAGGCGGCCTAATGCAAGAATGGCTTGCTCAACAATCCTTTCCCTACAAACTCATACTTGTTCAAGACATGCCTCAAGCCATCGAAGAACTCTCCATTGGACAGGGAGACTGTGCCCTGCTAAACAAAAACCAGGCATTGTATCTGACTGAAAAATACGGCACCGTCAAGGTTGTTCCAGCAGGTCTCAGCATCTCCCCACAAGACTACGCCATTGCCGTCAAAAAAGGCAACATTGAACTACTCACAATCCTTAACGAGGGCCTTAATCTCATCAAAAACAACGGTCAATACCATCGCATCCACGAAAAATGGTTTGGCATTTACGAACGAGCCTCCTTTTGGAAAACCAACTGGTATCTGTTTGCCAGTTTAGGCGCTGCCATCATTCTGCTGGCCAGTTTCATCCTCTGGTCATACACCTTACAAAAGCAGGTTGAAAAGCGCACCCATGACCTTGCCATCAGCGAAGAACGCTACCGCCTCATCATTGAAAATGCCACTGAAGGCATTCTCGTTATCACCAACAACCAAATCATTCTTGCCAACCCTTACGCAGCAAAATTATTTCACAAACCCGTTGAAGAATTGCTTCACAAAGACTTACACGAACTGATTCATCTCAAAGATCGAGAAAAATTACGTCGAGTTTTAGAAGCCTGCCTGCAAGAAACGGGCACCACCCAAGAATACACCTTACGTCTCAACTCCTCAACTCCAACCCTGCTCAAATTTTTCTCCGTTGGCATCCGTTGGATGGAACAACCTGCCATCTTAAGCCTTTTCTATGACATCACACAAGAAAAACGCATCGAACAAGACTTGCAAAAACAAATTACCCAACTTGACACCTTGCGCGCCATAGATATTTCCATCACCAATGGCATGCCCCTCACAGCCACCTTGCAACTCCTGTGCGAAAAACTGGTCGAAACCCTCAAAGTAGACAGTGCTGATATCCTTGTCCTGAACGAAGAGCAAAACCGCCTCTATTACTTCGCAGAAACAGGATTTCGAAACCCCACCCCACCCAACCTGAGCATAGATTTAGATCACAGTTATGCGGGGCAGGCCATCAAAAACCGTCGTATGCTTATCGCTTCTTCCGCAGACCCCGACATGCCGCAACTTCTAGGCTGCCCTCAACGCGCAAAAGAAAAATTTGTCTCCTGTTATGTTCAACCACTTCTTGCTAAAGGCAAGGTAAATGGCGTTGTCCAAATCTTCAGCCGCACACCTCTCAATCCCGATGAAGAGTGGTTTGACTTTCTTGCCACAATGGCCGGTCAGGCTGCCATTGCCATAGATAACCACCTTTTGGTTACCGGCCTACAAACCGTCAACCAAGAACTATCGCAAGCATATGATGCCACCATTCAGGGCTGGGCGCACGCACTTGAACTTCGCAGCGCCGAAGCCGACGACCACACCCGCCGCCTTTTGGCGATGACACTGCGTCTAGCACAAAATCTAGGCATTGAGCCAGAAAAAATGATCCACATTCGTCGCGGTGTCATCCTTCACGACATTGGGAAAATGGCCATTCCAGACCGGATTCTTCTCAAACCCGGCCCCCTCAGCGTTGAAGAATGGATCATCATGCGTCAGCATCCACAATATGCCTATAGCTTACTTTCCTCGATTCCCTATTTGCGCCCGGCGCTTGAAATTCCTTATAGCCACCACGAACACTGGGATGGTTCTGGCTACCCGCTCGGCCTCAGCAAAGAAGCGATTCCCTTATCGGCGCGTATTTTTGCTGTTGTAGATGTCTGGGATGCCCTCACCCACGACCGTGTTTATCGCGCTGGCTGGCCCAAGAAAAAAGCCATGGAATACATTCAAGAACGCTCAGGGACGCAATTTGACCCCAAAATTGTTGAGGCCTTTATCCAAATGATTAGCGAAGACTAACTTTCCTCCCTCTTTTCTCCCAAAACAACAAAATTACCCAAGCTGAAATCCCTCCCCCTACCTGAAATATGCCACAATCAATTACCCAACAGTCACATGGCCCCCAATCAGTTTACGTGAAACTACTAAACAAAATATCAAAACGACGGTCAAGGTGAAAAATTCCAGATAGCATCAGTATCATTGAACCGCGCAGCCAGCCAAATCTCTCCCCGCTCATCCTGCCAAAGCGAATAGATCCGCAGCTGCGCCACCTTTTGCCACTCTTCCCGCTCCAAAGAAGCAATTGCCAACGGCTCAAATAGCCAGGCTTGTCCCTTCTTATCAACCAACAATTGTCCAGAATTGAGCGCCATCACCCCAGCCACAGGCAACCAATCCCCGTTCACCCAGTGATACGCGACTCCCCAAATGTCACACCCTGCTTTGCCACACAAGCCAAACAAAGCCCACACCCCACCCTGACTATCCACCACCAACTGACGCACAAAGCCATAGCTCAAAGCACTGTCTGTCAAAACCGGTGGTTCCCATTCCCGCCATTTTCCCCCACTACGCTGCCACAAATTTCCATCCACGCCAGCCCACAAATCACCTGCTGCATCAAACACAATTTTCTGCAAACAGCCATTTTCAACGGGCAAATCACCATCGTGCCAAACAGCACCATCAAACCAGCGCAACCCGCCCCCCCCAACCGGCCTACCATCCAACCAATGGCACGTCCCCACCCAAACGGTCTCACCATCCGGTGCAAGTGCAAAGCTCAAAAGCACACGCATCGCTCGGCGTGCCGGCTCGGTCAAGCCGACCTCTCCCAACGGATACACCCGCCAACGTCGCCCATCAAAACGCCGCACATCTTGCGCGGTCACCAACCAATACCCACCAAGCGCGTCGCGCCGCAAACCAGATTGCGCCAATGCCTGCCCCTTCTGCACAGCAAACCAATACCACCCCTCTTTTGCGCCATAATGCACCCATTGCACCCCGTCCCAAGCCGAAATTTGTTCTCGCCCGCGATCAATCACCCAAATACGTCCCTCATCATCCGGCCCAACCACAAAATCCCAAAAACGCGTTAAATAAGCCCTACGTTCGTTTGCAAAAATACGCGCCACCCCCCGATCCGAAGCCAGCCACAAAGCGCCATCCCGTGCCACAAACACATCCGTCAACACCCCCGGCAACAGCGGCTCAATTGCCGAAACCAACCGCAGCAAACGTGTATCCGCTGCAGGTGTTGCAGTAGGCGACAAAAGCGACGGCGTCGCCGTTGCCCTTTGCACCACCACCGCTTGAGCAGACGCTGGCAACGCTGTCATCTCGTCACCCCGATCAGCCTGAGCAAAAACAGGCAAAGCCACCTGACAACCGATCAACAAAAACAAACCCAACCAAGCAACAAGTTTTTTCATATCTCTGATTGTACGATAAAGTCACAAAAATTTTAATCTTAAATCGTCTCAAAACTATTGACTCTTAAGGTGAAAATCTTTATACTGAATTCACAGGGAGCTCCGAGAAATTGGAAGTTCTCTCGCCGAAAAAGCCAACGCAAGTTTGTTCGGTCGTTAGACAACCAAAAAGTGCAAGTCTTTTGCTTGAAAGCGTTGGTCTTGCTCCACAAAATGAGAACCTTAACTTTCACCAGCTCCATTACAGGATGATCCCTGGGCCAGGAATGTCCCACCATCCACAAATGGCTTCCCTGAGTGAAAAAGGTCATCATATCCGGAGTAGCGGAAGATGGGCAACTGTACAGGACCTCATAGACTTTAAGAAAGTGTCAGAGGAAGTTTTCGGCAGAGGTCCAAATTCGGCGAAGAGAAAAGTGAGAGAAAAGTGAAGGTTACTTGGGGCCCCTGTACCTTTCGGCCCTGGTTGCTTGTGAACCAGGGCCGTTCTTTTTTACAGACGATCGCCTTTCAGCAAACCGATAAAAGGCAAATTCCGGTACTGTTCGCGATAATCCAGCCCATAGCCCACCACAAACCGATCCGGAACATCAAATCCCCGATACTTCAACGGAATCTCCATCAAACGATTCTTGGACTTGTTCAGAAAAGCACACACCTCCAGGCTAGCCGGTTGTCTGGCCTGCAAATTGCGCAGCAAGTAATTTAATGTTAAGCCTGTATCCACCATATCTTCAACAAACAGCACATGTCGCCCTTCAATCGAAATTTCCAGATCTTTCAACAATCGTACCCCTCCCTGCCGATCATTCTTATGGCTGTAGCTCGAAACAGCCAAAAAATCCACCTCCACCGGCACTGTCACACACCGCAACAAATCTGCCATAAAGAACAAGACCCCCTTCAGCACCCCAATCATCACCAATTCTCGCCCAGCATAATCCAATGAAATTTGTCGGCCAAGTTCCTGCACACGCGCCGCAATTTCCTCTGGACGAATTAAAACTTCACGAATACCATCTTCCAGCCAACCCTCATCCTCGTGCGACATCTTCGACCTCTTCCTCCATCATCTGCGCTTCCGTACCCAACAATTTCTCAGCCTCATCATACAGACCAAACTTAATCATCAAATCGCGCATTTCGCGGCGCTTCAACAATTTGATATGCACATCCGGGTACAACTCCGCCATTCGACGCATCTTGCGGTTTTTCAACGTTGAAAGGCGCGGACGCAACGTCGTCAATTCAATGTACAGATCCTGATCCGGGAGATAGAAATCGGGTGTAAACGCAAGCGTCACTCGTTTCTGTTCGTCCCACTCCAAAGGAAACGTACGCGGCTCGTATTGCCACGCAATCCCATAAAAATCCAAAATCCGCGCAAACACCACTTCTGCCGGATGCATAAAACCAACGCGTTTTGAATCTGTCAATGAAACACCCTTTCAATTCTTACGAAGGAATACAGCCCTTCACTGCACAAACAATCAAACTAGCAGCTTGTTCAACCGAAAAATAGGCCGTATTCAATATCAAATGATAAAAATTGCTATCTTCTATTGCGGCTTGCAAATACAGGCGCAAAAAATTCTGCCGGTGCCGATCGGAAGCCTCTACCTGTGCCTGAGCTGCCAACAGCCCAATCCCATGTCGCTGCGCAACTCGTTCTGCTCGCAATGCTGCCGGAGCAATCACTCGCACATGCAACGCCCCTGGCCAATCATGCAAAATCACCTGTCCACCACGTCCAATAATTACCACATGCTCTCCTCCTGCAAGTTCCTCCATCACCTGTCGCACAGCAGCAACATACGCCCGACGCGCCGCTGCCGAAGGCTTAACCCCTAGCAACCCCAGCTCATCAATCATATCCAAGGCCACCTCCGGCGCACCCGCACGCCGAGCCGCCTGATTGATTAAATCTCTACCAATCACTGCATATCCCAACCTGCGGCCTACCTCTTCGCCAATTTCAAAGCCCAGGCTACCCAATTGCCGTGATAACGTAATCACACTCATGCCTTAATTATAGCACCTTGTGTTTTTTAGACGTAAACAATACGGAAAAAGTTATCAATTATCCCTATAATCAAATCCGACGTAAATAAATTACGGAAAAAGTGATCGATTATTCCTATAATCAAATCTGGAGAACCCCATGAAAAAAATCTTTTGGCTCATGTTCGTCTTCGTTATCTCGTTAGCACTTGCCCCCACTACCCTTGCCGCAGGCGATACACCGCCACACAAACTATACCTTTCGGTCATTGTCAAACACGGCGAACCAGCAAGCTCTTCCGCCATCATCATTGATCATCACAACACAGACATTACTCAAATCCCGGATAATTGGCTAGCACAAGCGCGCCAAAATGTTGTCTGGGTATATGGCTCAACCTCCCACGGCACCCAAATCTGGGCCGGCGCAGAATACTTAGATGAGTACATTGATGGCATACGCTACAACTTCCTCAAGCACTACAACACCCCACCTGCCCAAAGCTCCCCAACCTACTTGCGCATGGGCTATGACGATGGATGGAGTTGGGACCCTTCCACCTTCCTGAACAATGCTCGTTCTATGCTTAACAACGCGCCACAAGGCACCGCATTCATGTGGTCCTGGTGTGGACAAATGTCCGACCCCAATTACCCCAATGCCGCCAATCAATACCTGAACTTAATGGCCCAACTTGAAAGTGAATACCCCAACGTCACCTTTGTCTACATGACCGGACACACCGACCGCTGGAACGCAGATCTCCTCAACCAAAACAACAATCTCATCCGTAACTATGTACAACAACACAACAAAGTCTTGTATGATTTTGCTGACATCGAAAGCTGGACCCCTGATGGCGTGCCGGTAAGCGACCCCAACGACGATTGCCCCTGGTGTGAAGACTGGTGTACAGCACACCCCGACCAATGTCAAAATCTGCCAAGTTGTGCCCACTCACACGGTTTCAATTGTCGCCTGAAAGGTCAGGCCTTTTGGTGGCTATCCGCCCGCCTGGCCGGATGGGATGGCGTCACTCACTAAAAATTTGCCGATACGCATCGGATTGCTGCATTAACTCCTCGTGCTTGCCCATAGCGACGATTCGCCCTTTGCGCAGCACCAAAATCAAATCGGCCCAACGAATCTGCGACAACCGATGTGTGATAATGAACGTTGTTCGCCCGCGCGCGGCCGCATAAATCGCGCGCTGAATCTTATCCTCTGTCTCACTATCAATTGCACTGGTCGAATCGTCCAAAATTAAAATGCGCGGATCGGTAAGGAACGCTCGCGCCAGGGCCAAACGCTGACGCTGCCCGCCCGAAAGCGTTACCCCCCGCTCCCCGATAACGGTATCATACCCATCCTTAAATTCCAAAATAAAATCATGCGCCTGTGCTGCGCGTGCTGCCGTCTCAATTTCAGCCCGACTAGCCCCAGGCTTACCAAAAGCAATATTCTCGGCAATACTGCGCGAAAACAAAAACACATCCTGTTCAATAATCGAAATATTGCGTCGCAAAACTTCCAGATTCCATTCGCGCACATCAACACCATCCACCAACACCTGGCCACTATTCACATCATAGGTGCGATTAATCAGCCGCATCAACGTAGTTTTTCCGGCCCCCGTTTGCCCAACAATAGCCACTGTTTGCCCTGGTTGCACCCGAAACGAAATATCTGCCAAAACCGCTTCCTGACAACTCCCCTCGCCATCCACAAGCGGATAAGCAAAACAAACCGATCTCAGCTCAACCTCACCGCGCATCGTCCCAGCATAGCCAAGCGCATTCTGATCCAGGTTCGCCTCGCGGTTCATCAAATCCAAAATCCGACGCGCCCCAGCCAATCCAAGCGCAATTCGCGAATATGCAAACAGTGAAGTAAACGTTGGAAAATCAAGCATCAACAACAAACCAAAATACGCCACCACATCCCCAACGCCCAAAATTCCCTGCTGATAGAGCAAAATTGCGTGGAACAACCCGGCAGCCAAACCAATGCTCAACAACAGCAATGGCAAAAAACGCGCTTCCACATTCCCCTGACGCACCGCTGCATTGCGATACCGATCCGCATTGTCCGAGAACAACTCAACCTCATAGGTTTCTTGTGCCGCCGCCTTCACCGTCTCAATGCCATCCAAAACCTCGGCCAAGCGTGTATTCAGATGCCCAAAGGCCGCCCGCACTTCGTCTGTAATCGGCTTAAGCGTCTTCAAATATTGTCGCAAAGCAATAAAATAAAACACCATAAAAAGCAATGGTGTCAACACCAAACTCGGATGATACGTGGGCGCCAAAATCAGCGGCATAATCAAAAAATTCAGCGACCCAATCACCATATTAATCCCAGGGCTAAACAAAAAGTTCACCTCGCGCACATCGTTGGTTGCTCGCGCCATTGTATCCCCCACAGCTTGCAAATTGTGAAACGTCATACTCTTGCCAAGCAAACAACGATACAGCTCATCTCGCACGTTCCTTTCCACACGTTGAGCAATCCACTCAAACCCAAAATTGCGACCAAATTGAATCAATCCACGCCCTGCTTGCGAAACTGCCAACACAATTGCCAACCTCGCCAGCTCATCCAATTGTGGTGGCGTTGCTGTAACCAGGTCAAATGCTTGTCCAATCATCATCGGCAAAAACGCTGCCAGTGCTGCATTGCCTACAGCACCCAGCAATGCCACTACCCACAGCGGCCATTGACGCACCGCGTGAGAGAAAATCCAACGCACCGGCCCGCGCCGATCTGTTCGATAGCCTACCGGCAAAGAAAACTCACTCGTTTCCACCTCATTTACCCCAACGGCTTACGCGCCCGCAACGAAAACATCAACGGCACTCGCTTCATATCTTCTGGAATACGCCAAATCGTATCGGGTTGCGCTTTCAAAAAAGGGAACATTTCGTAGACTGTAAAATCATGTTCGTTGAAAAATTCTAATTGTAAACCTGCTCTTAACAAGCTGTTGATAATTTCAGATAGGGAGTGCAACCATTCATAACTAATCGGCTGTTGCACAACAGCCAAGCGGTCCGCATAAGACCCAGACACCTCAAATTGCAACATGCGCTTCTCAAAATAATCATAACTCACACGCCATTTAGCTTGCTGCACTGCATCATCAAACACCATAGCAAACGGATGAAATTCAGCAAGATAGACAAACCCACCCGGTCGCACATAGCGGGCAACAATTCTGGCCCATGTCTCCAAATCCGATAACCAATTCAAAAAGCCATAGGATGAATAGACAATATCAAATGTCTCTTGCAAATGCTGTTCCAGCTCATAAACATCGCAACACACAAAGCGCGCCGGCAAATTCATCTCCTCACTCAATGAGCGCGCCAGCCGAATCGCCTCCTCCGAGAAGTCCACGCCGGTTACATTTGCGCCCAACATTGCCCACGAAAGTGTATCCATTCCAAAATGACACTGCAAATGCAGCAAAGAACGCCCCCGCACATCGCCGACCTCAGCACGTTCCAAGGCATTCAGCTTGTTTTTCCCCGCTCGAAACTCCTCCAACCGATATAAGGTAGACCTGGCATTAACTGCCGTCCATTCATCCCACAAAGCCCGATTTGCTCGACGATATGCATCCATATTGGCTCCTTATCAATAAGATTAAATTATATCGCAAAAGTAATCCGTCGTGTTTTTTTGTGCTACAATACGCGCCCATGAAACACGCTTTTGCTTCTCTGATTTTCTGCCTTCTTGTTCTCTCTGGATGTATCACGCTTCCATCCGCCACACCATTTCCGCCTTCCTCAAGCCCAGCAGAAACACCCACAGCCACAAAAATTGACCAGGATGCAACGGAAACACCCTACGTCCAGACCCCATCGCCAATAGCATCCCCCACCCCAACAGCATCAGCCACACCCACCTTACCCCCCAATTATTGGATGAGCTTACCCGTCATCCCCATTGCCAACGCCAATGCAAGACACATCTATCAACGTGGCCTACAAGCCGGAAACAACCCCCACGCATTTTCCATTGTTGGCGATTGTCTTAGCCTGATTGAAAACCTGTTTGGCGATTACGGCAAAGGCCCGGGCTTTTATGAATTGGCCCAATTTCAGTACTTGCAAGAGACCATTGACTGGTTTGAGGGTTCGTTTAACCGTCAGAGCTATGCAGTTGGCAATGGATTCAACACCGCTTCTGTTTTAAGCCCACTCCAGGCAAACGCCCAAGATTGCAACCCCAATGAAACACCGCTTGCCTGCGAATACCGCATCCATCGCCCTGCCTACGCCATCATCACCCTTGGAACAGACGACTTCGAAACCAAACCGGAAACTTATGAAGCTCGCATGCGCCAAATCATCGAATACACCCTACAACAAAACATCATTCCAATCTTAGCCACCAAAGCGGATAATCGCGAAGGGAACAACGCCTTCAACAACATCATTGGCAACCTGGCCTACGAATATGATCTGCCCGTATGGAACTTTTGGCTTGCCGTGCAACCCCTCCCCGCACACGGATTGAAGCCGGACGGCTATCACCTCACCTGGGGGCCGAACCACCTCGATTATCCCTATATCCTCTCGCTTGGCTTTCCTGTTCGCAACCTCACAGCGCTGCAAACCCTCGATTCGCTGCGACGCAGCGTTCTGGGAGAACCAACCGTCGTTCCACCGCCTACCCCCACGTTTACTGCACCATGAAACACACACAACGTTTTTTCTACTCCTTGCTTCTCTGGATCATGATTGCCCTTGCTGCCTGTCAGCCATCCACCCCGGCTCAACAGACTTCTGCCCTCACTCCTGCCCTTCTCACCCAAGCCCAACCTCCCACAGCAACCCCCACTCCCCCCCCAACCCCAACCGACATCCCAGCGACTGCCACCCCACTGCCCCCACCCCCGCGCGATCATTATCAACTAACCGTCCAGTACGACGACCGCGCCCACCGTCTTGAAGTCAGTGCCACGATAGACTTCACCAACAACTCCACAGAAACCATCCCTGAGCTTCGTTTCCTGGTTGAACCACAACTCTTTCCAAACAGCTTTGTGCTCCACAAACTCACCTGGGGCGACGGCAGCGAAGTACTCAACCCGCTTTGGGATCGCAACATCCTCACGCTCCCCCTACCACAAGCATTGACGCCAGGACAATCTCAACGGGTTTGTTTTGAATACACCCTCAACGTACCCTATAGCTCTGCCGACACTGCACGCCCGCTTCCCTTCGGCTACACAGAACGTCAAACCAACCTGGTGGATTGGTACCCCTTTCTTCCCCCTTATCGCGCCGGTGATGGTTGGCTGGCCCACCCGCCCGGCTATTATGGTGAACACGATGTCTACAACATCGCCGATTTTGATGTCACAATTGAACTGCTTGATCCGCCCCCGAATCTTACCCTTGCTGCAAGCGCCCCGGCCCAACAATCAGGCCTAACCTACACCTACCATCACACAAATGCTCGCAATTTTGTTTGGTCTGCCAGCAGCATCTATCAAGTATACGAACAACAAGTTGGCCCTACCACCGTCCGCAGTTACGCATTTCCTTTCAATCCAGCAGCCGGTCAACGCGCCTTACTTGACACAGTTCAAGCGTTACAACTGGCAAACGAACTATTCACTCCCTACCCTCACCCACTGCTCAGCGTAGTCCAAGCCGACTTTCTCGACGGCATGGAATATGATGGTTTATACTTCCTTAGCCGTGGTTTCTACAACAGCGGCATCACTCCACCCCGCGCATACCTGACCCTGATTGCCGCACACGAAACATCTCACCAATGGTGGTATGCGCGCGTTGGCAACGACCAGGCGCTAGAACCCTGGCTGGATGAAAGCATGGCAACCTATTTTGAACGGCTCTATCTAGAGCGCTACTACCCCGATTCCCTTGATTGGTGGTGGTCTACTCGCGTCCAATATTTCCAACCCGAAGGCTGGATCAACCTGCCGCTTTACGATTATGCTGGCTATGCGCAATATCGCAACGCCGTTTACCTCAACGGGGCTATTTTCCTTGAGCAAATTCGCCTTGCCATCGGCGACGATACCTTCTTCGCCTTCCTCAAAGATTATGCATCTCGCATGGATGGACAACAAGCCACTGCCAAGGACTTTTTCCAGATCCTTGAAGCTCATGCACCCAACCCGCAAGCGGTGACCATTGTGCGTGAACGATTCTTCAAACCCTAAGCGCCTTGCCCCTTCAACAACTCCTCACGTCGTTCCGCCATCATTTGTCGCACACGCGCCGCATCGCGCGGATACGTAAAATAAAACAACGTAAACAACAAACCACAAATCAACCAGGGAAACGGAATTGTCCACAGCAAAGCGGTTGTCAACCCCAACCGATCCGCCAATGCTCCGGCAATCAGACCCGAAAACGCTGATAGTCCACCTTCCACCAGGCTGACCACCGAATAAGCACTTGAACGGATTTCTGGCGGCACAACCGCCTGCATCATCGGCTCCTTTGATCCGCGTCCCGGCCACCCGATCAGCAACGCCGTCATGAAAGCCCAGCCAAACAGCTGCAAAAAGCTCCATTCCGTCGCCCGAGTCAGCAAAATGTACATCAATGGCACGCCCGAGAACACCGAAAACTGTCCAATCACCGTCCTGCCATAACGGGGCGAAACTCGCTCAGCCGCGTCACCGATCACTCCGCCCAAATAATTGCTAATTGCCGCCCCAACCACAATAGCCGCAAAAATCAGCGGCGCACTACCTTGCATATTTGCAAAATCAATCCCATTTGAATAGCCCAAATTCTTCACCATCCAATTGATGAAGTAAATTCCCATCACCACCCAGGGCATCGAACCACTCACTCCTTGTAAGATCGCCGCCCAAATCGTCGGGATTTTTAACGTCGCAAACATATCTTGCCAACGAATGCGATATTGATTTTCATTCTCATGCGTCACCAACCCGGCCAATTCGGGTTCTGCTGCACCGCGCGGCGGTTCCTCAACAAACAACCATATCACCAACCCTGAAAGCATACTCGCTATGCCCAACCCAACAAAGCCCCAACGCCACAATTCTGCATTTGCCACAAAACCAAGCGCCAACACCCCAAGCACCGTTCCAAACAACCCCACCATACCAATCACCCCCAACGCTCTCCCACGCCGCTCTTGGGAATAATGATCACCCAACAATGAGAAAGTCGCCGGCATTAAACACCCCAACCCCAACCCCGAAATCGCTCGAATCCATATCATGCTCAAAAAATTGGGCGCCAGCCCAACCAAAATCGTCCAGATTCCCCACACGCCCGTCCCAAAGATCAATACCTTACGACGTGAAAAACGGTCTGCTGCATACCCCCAAAACGGCGCACTAATTGTTTGCGCTATCGTCCGCAGCGTTTCCATCAAACCAATTTGCCCAAAACTAATTGCCCACACACTTTGAATAATGGGCGATAGCACCCCCATTGCTTGCCCTTCTCCCTGATCAATCAAATACCCCAACCCCAACGCAAACAACGTACGCCCCGACCGCTTGGGTTTTTGAACAGCTGCCATGTTTCACCTCGGAAAATAGAATTACTCCTGAAATTATATAACAGAAAAACCGATGCCCTGTTCTTTCAAGGCATCGGTTTTGGATTCCCAAAAAGCAATTTTACGCCAGCGCTTGCAACATCTCAATCGCCCTGCGCACGCGCTCTAACACCTTCTCTTGTCCCACAATCTCCATGCTTTCAAACAAAGGTGGACTGACGCGTTGCCCCGTCACTGCCACCCGCAAAATGCCAAACACCTGCCCAGCCGAAAGCCCAAGCTCTTCAACCAAGGCCCGCATTGGCGGCTCAGCCACAGCCAAAGACAAATCCGGCAACCCTGCCAACACATCATAGATGCGTTTTGCCACCTGAGCAGATTCAGCCGCTGTCAACCCCTTGGCAATCAACTCTTCCGCCTTTGGTTCAACCATCTCTCGGAAGAAAAACCCCGCCAACTCTGGGCCTTCATCCAACGTCACCATTCGCTCCTGAATTAACGGAGCAATTTTTAGCAGCGTGACGTCATCCGCCGTATAGCCGGCCATCTCAAAGTAGGGTTTAAGCCGCCGGGCCAACTCCTCCACCGAGAAAGACCGAATATGCAAGCCATTGAAGTGATCCAACTTGGTAAAATTGATCGCCGCAGGCGAAGGATTCAAATGTTCCAGGCTAAACTTTTCCACCAGGTCAGGCAACGTAAAAAACTCAGTGTGATCATCATAACTCCACCCCATCAGAGACACCCAATTGACCACCGCCTCAGGGGTATAGCCCAACCCACGTAAATCGCGCACGAAAATAGAGTAGCCGTCCTTGATTAAATCCGCCGCCTCGCGCTTGCTCATCTTGCCCTTGCCGCTCGGTTTGAGAAACACCGACAAATGCACCCACTCGGGTTCGGGCCAGCCAAACGCCCGCACAATTAACGCATGCAGCGGGAACGTCGGCAGCCACTCAGACCCGCGCACAACGTGCGTGATCTTCATCAAGTAGTCGTCCACCATGGCCGCCAAATGATACAACGCCAGCCCATCCGATTTGACAATGATGTAATCATCCAACGTGCGGTTCTCTACCCGAATTTCTCCCCGCAGCACATCACGCACCACAGTCGTGCCCGTCTTGGGCGTGCGAAACCGAATCACATGCGGCTCACCCGCCACAACCCGACGTCGCGCTTCATCCAACGGCAAATCGCGGCAGGTGCCATCATAATGCGGTGGCTCCTTGCGCTTTTGCTGCTCCTGACGCACTCGCTCCAGCCGATCCGGCGAACAGAAACAATAATAAGCATTCCCTTGCTCAATCAATTGTTCCGCATAGGTGCGATAGATCTCCTTACGCTCTGATTGGCGATAAGGCCCATACGGCCCGCCGACATCCGGCCCCTCATCCCAATCCAAACCCAGCCAGCGCATTCCTTCCATCAGCTCTTCCTCAGTGCCAGGCACAAAACGCTTGCGATCCGTATCTTCAATTCGCAAAACGAATTGTCCTCCCGTTTTACGAGCCAACAAATAATCATACAATGCAGTACGCGCACTGCCCAAATGCATATGCCCGGTGGGCGATGGCGCAAAACGAACACGAACAGGTTTCAAATCGTTGGTCATAACACTCCACAAAGATTAAGAAGTTTCACTGTGAGCAGCCACACTTTCCACCAACCCAATTCCTAAGATAAGGGAAAGCAAAGAACTGCCTCCATAGCTGACAAAAGGTAAAGTCAAACCAGTTACGGGGAGAACCTTAAGATTCACGCCAACATTTACCATAGTTTGAAAGAACAACAACGTTGCCACGCCATAACACACAAGCGCCCCAAACATATCCGGAGCGCGCCGCGCAATCCGCAAACAACGCAAAATGACAAACACAATCAAACCAACCACAAGCACTGTGCCAACAAAACCAAACTCTTCTGCCATTGCCGAAAAGATAAAATCTGTATGCCGCACCTTCAAATAACGCAATTGCACCTGTGTTCCATGTCCATAGCCCATGCCAAACCAACCGCCTGAGCCAATTGTAATGAGCGCCTGATTAACATTGAATGCATTGCCATGCCGGGCGTTTTGATCCTGAAAGAAAAAATCCACAATCCGTTTAAGTTGGTAATTCTCCAAAAATGGCAAAACAGCTAACCCCACCACCATTACCCCCCCAGCCATCCAGGGCAAAAATTTCAACGGCAACCCACTAACCCACAACATTGAAAACCAAAGCACCACCATCACAATTGAAGTGCTAAGATTGGGCTGCAAGAAAATCCAGATCATAATGCCGGCCATCATCGCAAAACTTTTTGCCATCCACATCAAATCTTTCGGACGATCTTTGTTACTGGCAAAAAAGTTTGCCAAAACCAAGATCAACACAATCTTAGCAATTTCAGATGGCTGAATCAGAATCACCCCCGTGTCGAACCAGCGTGCCGAACCATACAAAGCCGTACCCAAAGCATAAATTCCAATCAGTGCCGCCACCGCCACCACATACATGGAGCGTGCCAACGCCGACCAATAGCGATAATCAATCAGCGTTGTGATTAACAGCACCACCAGACCAGCGCCGACAAAAATAGTCTGCCGCATTGGCGAACCAGCAATTTCAGCATTGCCAGCCACAGCAGAACGAATCATCACAATGCCAAAAACACACAGCAGCACCACTGTACCAAACAACCAATAATCAAAACGCTGCCAAATTCGGCGATCCATCTACGACTCTTTTTTTCCCTTTCTCAATTTCTTCATGCAGGGGAACGTTTACGTCGCGCCGGAGTGCGGATGGGAATATCCGCCACCAAACGATTCTCGCGCCCTTCCTGCGAAATAGAAATTTGCACTGCCGTTGGGTCAATATCCACATAACGCGAAATGACCTGCAACAAATCATTTTTCAGCGCCTCTACCTGTTCCGTCGTCAGGTTTGTACGATCATTGATCAACACCAGCTTTAACCGATCCTTGGCAGAATCAGCGCTGTGTTTCTGTTTGCCCAACAACCGCTCCAACCAATCTGCCATGTCAATTTCCTCCTGGCCGCATCCAACGGCTTAAACGATGAAGAAACCCATCTTTCTCTTCCAAATCCAAAAAAGCAACCTGTTCCCCCTTCAATCTTCGGGCAATATTTTGAAATGCCATCCCCGCCTTTGCCTTTGGATCAAAAGCCACCGGCTGCCCACGATTGGTACTGACAATCACATTCTCATCCTCTGGCACTATGCCAATTAACTCGACTGCCAGCAATTCAAGCACATCATCCGCGGTCAGCATGTCGCCCCGCTTCACCATCGCTGGGTTCAAGCGATTCAAAATCAAACGCGCCGGGCCCTTTTCTTCCGCTTCAACCAACCCAATCACCCGATCAGCATCTCGCACCGCTGAAACCTCGGGGTTTGTCACCACCAACACCACATCCGCCGGTGCCAAGGCATTGCGAAAACCGCGTTCAATTCCTGCGGGCGAGTCAATCAAAATCCAGTCCACTTCGCCGCGCAACTCATCGCACAACCGCACCATATCGCTCGGCGAAACCGCACTCTTATCGCGCGTCTGCGCTGCGGGAATAAGAAACAGATCTGGCAAGCGTTTATCGCGAATCATCGCCTGCCGTAAACGACAGCGCCCCTCCACAACATCTACCAAATCATACACAATCCGATTCTCCAAGCCCAAGACCACATCCAAATTGCGCAGACCAATGTCGCCATCAATACATACCACTTTTTGTCCACCCAACGCCAAAGCCACCGCCAGGTTGGCCGTAGTCGTTGTTTTGCCCACGCCACCTTTTCCAGAGGAAACCGTCACAACAGTAGCAGCCATTGTCTCCCTATTTCTCCTTAAAATTCCATGCTTCTAAAATTACTCGCCCATTTTGCAGGCGAACCATCTCCGGTTGTAATTTTCCTTTGCGTTGTGGCAAGGTCACAACCATATCCGCTATGCGCAACTGCGTTGGCATCAACTCCAACGCGCACACAATCGCCTGTTCATTCCCATCAGCACCAGCAATCAACGTCCCACGCGCCCTGCCCCAAACAACCACACAGCCACCCGCGCTCACCTCCCCCCCCGGGTTAACATCCCCCACCACCACAACATGACCTTTTGAAACCACGCGAAAACCCGAGCGTATGGTCCGTTGTACCAATACTGCATTTTCACCTTCTAACGCGTTTTCCACAGCCCGCACCACTCGCTCGGGGCGCGGTGTATTCATCCGCGTTGCCAGGCCCAAAGTTTGTGCGGTTTGTTCCGTCACCGGCGAACTGCTCAACACTGCCCACAAAACCACTCCCTGATCCGAAAGAACATCTCGCAAATAGCCCATCTCCGCAGCGCGCAAAATCCGGTTTCCCACTTCCAGTGTCAACCGCGCCCCCTTGAAAAAGCCCGACTTCTCAGAAATATAAGCAAGTAGCGCTGTCTGAACCGTTGGCCAATCCCCGTCCCCAACGGTGACCAACAAGCCATCCCGCACACCCTTCATCTGAATCAACGATTCGTTTGCCATTGCCATCATCCTACGGTTGCACAGCACCCGATGCTGCATCAAACTCCTTGAACATAAAATAGGCCTCAATCACCTTGCGTACCACTGGTGCAGCCAAAATGGCACCTTCAGTCCCATTATACACGAAAGCAACCACAACAATCTCTGGATCATTGTAAGGAGCATATCCGACATACCAGGCATGTGCCGGCCAGCGCCCAGGCTTGCACAAGTCTTTCTCCTGAGCCACATTATCACAATACTCCGCTGTCCCCGTCTTACCCGCCGTTGGAATCTGAGCATCAATATTGGCAAAAACCTTCTTGGCTGTTCCATCAGATACCACCAACCGCATTGCCTCTTGCGCTTTGTCAATCACCCAGGGTTGCACAGTCTTCATTTCACCCGTTGTTAAGTAATTCTCATCATACACATGAATCACCGGGTCTTTTGTAATGTCGCGCAACTGCACCGGCTGGAAAGGACGGATAACATTGCCCTCCGAATCAAGAATTTCTTTCACCAATGTTGGCTTCATCAACTTGCCATCATTCGCAATCGTCGCTACAGATACCAACACCTGCAATGGCGTTGCCAAAACGTATCCCTGACCAATCGCTGCAATATATGTATCTCCCGTAGCCCAGTTCTCACCATAATTCAACCGCTTATAGTCTGGGTCTGGAATGAGTCCCTTTGCCTCACCAGGCAACTCAATTCCCAGCTTTTGCCCATACCCAATGGCGCGCGCATATTCACCCAATCGCCAAATCCCCAACCCTTCTGGCACCTCATCCTGATAACCACCCGTCACCTTGTAAAAATACACATCACAAGACTGTGCCACCCCCGTCAAAAAATCAACCATTCCATGACCGCCCCCGGTCGTTTTATACAAATAACAGACAAACTCTTGCGGCTTTGGATTGGGATCATTCGGTTGAAACTTCTGCTCAATCGTGATCATTCCCGGGTCATCCACCTGATATTCTGCTGTTACTACCCCCTCATTCAAAATACCCAACGCTGCCGACATCTTAAACACCGAACCCGGTGGATGCTCTGCTGAAACCGCATGATTAAACAAAGGCCGATTGGGGTCCAATTGCAGTTGCTGATAATAATCTCCCGGAATGAAACGTGCCATCCGATTATTCTCAAATGTCGGCTCTGAAACCAAAGCCAAAATTTCCCCCGTTTTGGGGTTCATAGCAATCACAACCCCATTGGTATAACGCGTCTCATTCAACCAACGATTCCAATCGCGCATTTCACCCTGCAAGGCCTCTTTTGCCGCTGCCTGCAAACGAGTATCAATTGTCAACCGCACATTTTGCCCAGGCACAGGCAAAACCGGCGGCTCCAAATCTCCCATCACTTGCCCCGAAGAATCCACCTCCACCACCCGCTGTCCATTTGTTCCTCGTAACAGCTCATCCAGCGTCGCCTCCACACCGGCATATCCCACCTTATCCCGATTGGGCACAAACCCCAAATCACGATATTCCTTCTCCAACGAAGCCGGAACTGGCCCCAAAAAACCGATCACCTCCGCGGTTGTATACCCCGTTGGATATTCGCGAATTGGCCGAATTTCAATGCCCACACCGGGCAAGTCTACTGAGCGTTCTCGAATCAACATTGCCAATTTTGCATCTATATTGCATGCAATCTGTACCGGCGCATAGGGAGCATTGGTATCACCAATCAACACAATCTCTGTAATGCCCAAATCGTTATCGCACGGCTTGAAAACCTTAGCCACCTCATCCCGCAGCAAACCATCCTCATCATATGCGTTCGGATTGGTCACCGGAATGCCCAACAACAACGACAACTGCCGATACACCTCACTTACCGCGCCAATTTCCGGCGACATCGCCACCCCAAACAACTCGCGATAACTATCAATTACCATGGTTGGATTTCCCGGCAAATCAGCCGGCGTCACCACCACATTGTAAGAAGGCGCATTCCGCGCCAGCACAGTTCCATTCCGATCATAGATAACGCCGCGTTGAGTTTGCAAATTAATCACCGAAGTACGATTATCTTCTGCCTGCATCCGATACAGCTCGCCATCCACAATTTGCAGGTTAAACAATCGCAAGGTATAAAACCCAAACACAAGCGCCATCGCAACATAAAAAACCACCAAACGCCATTGCTCCAAAGGCGGCGTGTTGGTTATTCGTGGCTCATTCATTCTTCCTCCGAAGGATACAACCCATTCGCCAAATCTCGCACCAACATATAAACCGGCAGAACCAATACCAAATTCAAAATCACGCTTGGCAAAGTCACCAGGCTCAAACCATCCAACACGGATAAATTAGCGCCTTGCAGCTGCTGCCAGATCAAAACCGGCACATGCTCCAGCAAAGACCCGCCAAACACCAAAAAAAACACCACCAACACCGGCATCTGCCAAACTCGACGGCGCAAATAGAGCGCCACGAAAGCAATCCCCAAATACACCACACTCCACCAATAAAACGGTGTCGCCGACACAAAACCGACCAACACAGCAGCAACAACAGCCCAGGCCCAAACATGTTTCACTTGCTCCTGCGAAGCCCAAGCAGCCAAAAAAACCAACATCAAATCGGCTGTGCCATACAACAATGACATGCGGCTGACCGCTGCCGTTTGCAGGATAAGTACTCCAACCAACACAGGAATCGCAATCAACGCCTTCATCAATACCTATGGCACAAGCGGAGCCAAATCAATCGGACGAAAATTGGTAATCACCAAAACAGCCAACAAAGAACGAAAATCCACAGCCGATTGCACAGTAGCGCTCTGAAACACATCGTTCTCGTTCTTTCGCACGCTGATGACCTGTCCAACCAATACATTCGGCGGATAGCTTCCCCCCAACCCCGAAGTCAAGACCAATTCACCAGGCTTCAAGGGCACATCTTGGGGCACCATCTCCAAATACAACTCACCCGTCACAGAACCAACCAGCTGAGCATCAACCTTCAAAGATTGCAACTTAACGTTAACCACAGAACTAGGATCTGTGAGCAGCTGCACCCGTCCCCCCTGTGCCGTCACTGCGTCCACCCGTCCCACCAACCCTTGATTGGTCACCACCGGCATTCCGTGTTGCAACCCCTGATCTGAACCTTGATCAATATAGACAAAATGCAAAAATGGATTCGGGTCACGCCCAATCACAGCCGCCGCCGTATATTCGCTCTGTGGACGTGAACGCGCAAAGTCTAACAAACTATACAACATTTGCGCCTCGCTCACCTGTTGCTGCAACTGAATCACCTGCGTCTGTAAACTCGCCACCTCTGAGCGCAACTGTGCATTTTCCGCTTGCAATGCTGCTACATCTGCCGGGCGCGTCACCAAATCGCGCAACGACGAAAAGCGCTCCGAAACCCAGCGCTGTGCCTGAACCACCGGAAATTGTGCAGCGCTCAGCACCGGACGCAAATAACCGCCTAGCGCCAAAAACACCAGCCCAATTCCCACCAGCCCAAAAACAACCACCTGCCAAAAACGTGAATTTGGGACCTTCATTTCATCAAATCACAAAGCTCATCTTTCCTCTTCGGCTTAAACCGAACAGGCTAAAAAGTATCAGCGCGCAGCTGTCCGCTCTAAGCGAACCAAATATTCCATTTCAATAAATCGTTCCAGATCCTCCAGGATCATTCCAGCGCCGCGCGCCACACAAGTGAGCGGGTCAGCCGCTACCCAAACCCGCAAATTTACCTCATCATTCAACCGATCCGTCAACCCTTGCAATTGCGACCCTCCGCCCGCTAAACAAATGCCACTCTCAATCAAATCTGCCACAATTTCAGGCGGAGCTTCATCCAAAGCATCCTTAATTGTATCCACAATCACCTGCACTGAGCCAGCAATCGCCTCGCGCACCTCCACCGAGGAGATCTCCAGCGTTTCGGGCAAACCCGAAACCAAATTGCGCCCGCGCACCGTCATCGTACGCTCCGTCGTCAATGGATAAGCCGAACCAATCGTCATCTTCACCTGTTCAGCCATCCGTTCCCCAATGAATAAATTATATTTATTGCGGATATATTGGATGATATCCTGATCCATCTCATCCCCCGCCACCCGCAACGAACGTGAAACAACAACCCCGCCCATTGAAATAATCGCCACTTCCGTTGTTCCACCACCAATATCCACAATCATACTCCCGCGCACATCAGCCACGGGCAAACCCGCTCCCAAAGCAGCTGCTCGCGGTTCCTCAATCAAATAAGCCTCACGTGCTCCAGCTGCCCGCGCCGCATCATAAACTGCACGCTTTTCAACTTCTGTCGCACCAGATGGAATCCCCACCACCACGCGCGGATTGGGCATTGGCATAATCGTCTGCAAATGCACTTTGCTCAAAAAGTACTCCAACATATCTTTGGTGATATCAAATTCAGAAATCACACCATCTCGCAACGGACGAATCGCAATCACATCTGCGGGTGTACGCCCCACCATCTCCTTTGCCTGCGTGCCTACTGCAATCGTTCGCCGCGTCCGTTTATTGATAATCACCCACGACGGCTCATTAATCACAATGCCTTTACCACGCACGTTCACCAATGTATTTGCCGTTCCCAGATCAATGCCAATGTCCAGGGAAAGCAAGCCAAGAAACCAACGAAATGGATTGAAAGCCAAAAGTATCTCCTTAATGAATGACCGATGATATTGCGAACCACATCCCGGCAATTTTTCAATCAATTGTAAATTATACCATAGCCGCCAACAATTCTTGACAAGCCTCAATTTGCGATTATAATACCACTATTCCAAGCGGGTGTCGCCAAGTGGTAAGGCAGTAGCTTCCCAAGCTACCACTTCGTGGGTTCGAATCCCATCACCCGCTCTAGCGCCCACAATTCAACTGGGTGCTTTTTCTTTTAAGCGCACCCTTTTAACTGCGACTTTACAAATGTGTTAACCTGATTCAACTAAAAAAGGTTTAATTTCTGGATAAAAACAGGCAAAAAACAGTATCTAAGTTTTCGCCTTTTGTGCTAAAATCGTAATAGGAGTTTTTTAACATGAACAATCCAGCCATTATCCTGCACGTTGAAGACAATCCCGAAAACCGTTTACTGGTGCGTCGCCTGCTGCTATCCGAAGGATATGAGGTTTACGAAGCAGAAAACGCAAAAAAAGCACTGCAAATTGTCCATGAACATATCCCTGACCTGATTCTAATGGACATCAACATGCCCGACATGGATGGTTACTCCCTCACCTACGAAATCAAAGCTCTGCCAGGGCTAGAAAGCGTTCCCGTCATTGCCCTAACTGCCAACGTGATGAAGGGCGACCGCGAACGCACCTTGCAAGCTGGCTGTGACGGTTACATAGAAAAGCCCATTGATGTTGATCGCTTTCTTGACCAAGTTGCCGCTTTCTTGAAAAACGCCTGAGGATGCCCGATATGGATAACAACCAAACCAATCAAGAGTCAACCAAAGATATCACCGTTCTCGTTGTTGAGGATAATGTTTCGAACTTTGTCCTCATTGCTCGTATGTTGGGATTTCTGGGCATTCACTGCGAATGGAAAACCTCTGGCTACGAAGTTGTTGAATTTGCCGACACACTGCCCAAAATAGACTTGGTCCTGATGGACATTCGCCTACCCTACGAAGATGGATATGGCGCCCTGCGCAAACTCCGCAATTCCCCAAGGTTGAAAGACGTAACGATCATCGCTGTAACAGCCGAAGCCAGCATTGAACAAATGAACAAGGCCCGTCAGGCTGGTTTCAATGGCTTCTTAGCCAAACCGCTGGATCCCGATCGCTTCCCCGACCAAATTCAACGAATTCTAGCTGGCGAATCAGTTTGGGAAGTGGAATAAGGAGTCAACATGCCCCAGCGAGCTGAATCTTTACCATCAAAAAAGAACTTCCATTTTCGACATAAACTTGCTCGCAGAACAGTTTTTCAGGTACTGCTGCTCGCTCTACTTCCAGTCATCGCGGTCAGCACCGCCATCCTTATCCTCAGCCGACAGCTCCTCACCAACCAACTCTCCGCCCAATTCAACACCGTTCACCAAAACTACGCCAATCAGCTTGCCAACCTGGTCAATTCACGCCAAGCCACATTGGATAAGCTAAAGCAAGATATGCAATTCTCAGAAGCAGCCAATGTGCTTCTCAATCCCCAAGCAACCGAAAGCCAGCTTTCATTGGCGCGCTGGCAAATTTTAGCTGTTGTTGCCAACGTCAATTTTTCGCCTGGCGCCGAAGCCAGTTTCGATCAAATCATCATTGCCGACCCCCTTGGCAACATTCTCTTCAGCACCCAACCAGATTGGCTTGGAAAAAACTATTCCTCCATTCCCTCTTTGCAACGCCTCTTGGGCACAAATGAATCCAACCTGATCTATGACATACCGGAGCTTTATCCCAACCAAACCGTGTTAGTCAGCTCTCGTGTTTTCGTCTCTAACCAGGTAGATAGCATTGTCACGATCATGGGGTTCAGCCTCAATAATTTGCCTCGCGACCTGCTTGCAAACATCAAAACCTACTTTCCCGCTGGTGTAGCCTATCTCTACACAAGCAATCAACAAATTTTGGCTTATGATTCCGCGAACAACCGTATTGTAGCGCTGCAGCTAGACGAGAATCAGCAAGAACGCTGGGTTTCGCGCATTTCGACGGCAGCGCAGGCAAAAACAATTGATAGCCTATCATTCCAAGGGATGCCCATCCTCAGTTATGCTGCTCCATTACCGGGCACCAAAAGCAGCCTAATCATCGAAGTCCCTCAAGATTTCTTCCTCAATCAATTCCAGCAAATCATCAATCTTTCGCTTTTACTACTTGGGGTAGCTCTTGTATTGGTCGGCGGGCTGGTCTATCTGGGCATCAATCGCATCGTACGTCCATTGGTAAAACTGTCTGGAATTGCCCAATCCTTCAGCAATGGCGACTGGGCACAACGAGCTGAAATCGTGCGCGACGATGAAATTGGTTTGTTAGCACACTCCTTCAACGCCATGGTGGATCAACTAACCGATCTATACCAATCGCTTGAAGCAAAAGTAGAAGACCGCACCCGGCAATTGCGCACTGCCTCCGAAGTAGCACAGCTAGCAATTCAATCGGCACAACGACAAGAAATTGCCCAGCGCACAGCTGAGCTGATCACTGAACGTTTTGGCTTTCAATATGCTGCAATCCTACTAGTGGATGAGACCAACAGCTATGCTTCCATCGAAGGGGTAAGTGGGGCTGACCCAGAAATTCAAAACATTTATCAAAAACGCTTTTCACTCAGCAATCACCCCCAACTGATAGAAGTTGTTTCGCTCAATCAAGCACGCGTCAACCCCAGAATTGATCGCGAAGATCCCACCTTCCAGGATACGCTCATCTTACTCGGCTCCGAATCGCAGGTACTGGTACCGATCTCCATCGGCTCAGAAGTCATCGGCATTCTCGATGTACAAAGTGATCAACCAGGCGCCTTCGATGCAGAAAACCTCCCCGTCTTCCAAACCTTGGCCAATCAAATTGCAGTAGGTTTGCGCAACATCTTCCTTGTTGAAGCAGCTCAAGTCAACCTGGAAGAAACCAACCTGCTCTACCGCACTAGCCGACAAATTGCACAGGCCAACAACGAAGCCGAGGTCTTGCAATACCTTCAAGAAGCTATGGCGCAAACCAGTTATGTCAGCCTCATCCTGAGCGTTGAAGAAGACCATCTCATCCTTTCAAAAGTCCACGATCCACGCGGCGGAAGATTAGACGCAAATCTAAGTGGCATCTCTCTGCCAATGCAAAACGGACGAGAACGTTTGGCCGAAAACCACATTCTCATCCAAGAAAATCTGTTGGCACCTTCTGAATTTGCCAGTCTGATGAATTTTCTAGTTCGGCGAGAATGCCGCTCCGCAGCGATGATCCCCATCCTGGTAGAAGGCGCCCCAACATTGGTCATTGCGCTTGGCGCGCGCGATGTCAACGCCTTCAACGTCAGCTCCCTACAGCCTTTCTCCAGTCTTGCTGAGGTCATTGGCAGTTCGCTGAACCGCTTCAGACTGATTCAGATGCTGCGCCAACGTCTTAGCGAGCTAGAGATGCTGGCCTCCATGAGCGACACCATCTCAACCGAAACAGACCCCATCACGCTCTTCCGATCATTACACAAACTCTTCAGCGATTCGTTAGGCCCAGACCTGACCTTTGCTATCACCCTCTACGACGCCACAACCAACATCATTGAAGTCCCTTATATTTATGAGGGTGAAGAGGTAACCAATGTACCACCATTCCCACTTGGCGAAGGTCTAACATCCTATCTTATTCGCAACAAAAAACCCTTGCTCATTGCCCGCAATGCCGAACAAGTCACCCGGCAATTAGGCGCAAAAACCATTGGCAAACATGCCCGTTCCTGGATGGGCGCCCCTCTAATGGTAGGCGGTGAAGTTGTCGGCGCCGTCATCCTGCAAGACACAGAACAAGAAGAGCGCTTTAGTGAACAAGACCTCAAGCTGTTATCAACGGTTGCCCCATCCATTGCCACCGCAGTACGAAACGCTCAACTGCTCAGCAAAATGCAACAAAGCATTCAAGCCTACGAACAAGAACATCTACTACTTGAAAATTTGTTGCACAACATCCCCGAACAAGTCTTCTTCAAAAATACCGAAGGACGTTACCTGCGCGTGAGCGCATCTTACCTTGCCCACTACCCCAACATCAGCAACGCATCAGACCTGCTTGGCCATACCGACCTTGAATTGCAAGGAGAACAAGCCGCCGCAGCATACCGGGAAGAACAAGCCATCATCTTCAATGGCACACCAGAAATCGGCAAACTCATTCAAACCATTGATCCACAAGATGGCAATCCACGCTGGTTCATCCATTCCCGCCTTCCCATGCAAGATACTGCAGGCCTACCCTTTGGCCTCATGGGCATCATTCAAGACGTGACCGAGTTAAAAGCCTCTGAACAGCTTTCACAACGTCGCGCCGAGCGCGTCAACACCGCCGCTGAAATTGCACGCGACACCGCCGGCACCCTTGTGGCCGAAGAACTCCTTCGTCGCGCAGTAAACGTCATTCGCGAACGTTTTGGTTTCTATCATGCTGGCATCTTCCTGATTGACCAAGGAAACGAAATGGCCATTCTCAGTGAAGCCACCGGTGAAGCTGGCGAGAAAATGAAAGCTGCAAAACATCAACTTGCCATCGGCTCAGTTTCCCTGGTTGGACGCTGTGCCGCTTCTCACAAACCAATGCTCAGCAACGATGTTCGCAAAGAGCTCAACTACTTCCCCAACCCATTGCTTCCAAACACCCGCTCAGAGCTAGCCATTCCACTCATTGCAGGTGATGAACTACTAGGCATCTTGGATGTACAAAGCACCCAAGTAAACGCCTTTAAGGAAGAGGACATCAACACCCTGCAAGCTGTTGCTGACCAGCTTGCTACCGCCCTGCTCAACAGCCGCCTCTTTACCAAAACGCAAGAAAACATCAGCAAACATCGCTTTTTGCATCAAATTACAGCCGCAGCGGCAGCAGCTGGCGACCTGGATTCGGCATTGGCAATCACTGTGCAGAGCCTGCGCATCTCTCTAGGCGGCAACCGAGTAGCTATTTTCTTCCCCGACGCTCAAGAAATGCTCAGCATTCGCGCTTCGGCCGGCTACGAGGAAGCCTCTCTTCAAACCACCTGGGTTAAATTCGGTGAAGGCATTGTAGGCACAGTCGCCCAAACACGACAGCCCATCCGCGTCAATGATACACGCACTGACCCTCGCTACATTGCTGCTGACCCAAGCACGCGTTCCGAGCTCGCCGTGCCCATTCTATTCAAAGACGAATTGTTAGGCGTCTTGAATATTGAAAGCCCCAATCTCATGGCCTATGATGAAAATGACCAAGAAATTCTTGCCACACTTGGCAACAACCTTGGTTCCATCATCGCCAATGCCAACCTGGTTAACCGAGTCCGTAAACAAGTCGAACGTCAGCGACAACTTTATGAAATTACGGGGCGCATTCGCCGCTCAAACGATATTGAGGCAATCTTACAAACCTCCGTCAACGAAATTGGTCAAGCCATCCGTGCCCAAAACGTACACGTGCGCATCTATCCGCCCAGGCAGGAGGAAGAATGAACCGTCCTACCGGAAGACTACAAGCCCGCCTGATTTTGCTCATCCTCAGCATCACCATCCCATTGTTTACAATTTCGCTCATTATCTCGAACCTAATTGCTGGCGATGCACTCATCAAACAAGCCGAAGAATCGCTGCGATTGATCAACCAAAACATTACCCTCAATATTAACTCTTGGTTCACCCTCAATCAAGGCTCACTCCTACAAATGTCGCTTTCGCGCGACATTGAATCCATGGACCCAGTTCGCCAAAAACCAATTTTACAGGCCCTCACCATTTCCAACCCCAACATCTATCTAGCTAGCACCACCGATACAAAAGGCATGAACGTCACCCGCAGCGACCAGGATGGCCTGGCAGACTACAGCGATCGCCAATGGTTCCAAGAAGCTATCAGCGGAAAAGAATTTGCTTTTCAAACTCTCATTGGACGCACAAACCGCAAACCCGCTTTGGTGATTGCCGCCCCCATTCATAACGACAACAACCAAATCGTTGGCGTTGCCATGTTCGCCACCACCCTTGCTTCACTTGGCGACCAAGTCACAATCAGTAAAATTGGGCAAAGCGGCTACGCCTATATCATTGACGCTCAAAACAGAATCGTTGTCCATCCTGACCCTGAGGTCACAGCCCAATTACGCGACGTGAGCGATTATCCCCCTGTTGCCGCTCTGCGCTCGGGTAAGACCGGCCTATACATCTTCACCGATGAAGACGGGCGCAAATGGCGCTCCTACTTAAGTCTTGCCCAAAACGATTGGGGCGTAATCGTTCAAGCGCCAAATGACGAGATCCTTGCCCCAGCTTTTCAAATTCGCACAAATGCTTTCATTATCGTTATCCTCGGTGTCCTCTTGCTTTCCATCTCCACAACCCTTGTTGCCCGTCGTATCATTGGCCCAATCAATGCATTAACAGAAACTGCCGTTGCCATCTCTAGCGGCAACCTCAATCGCGTTGCCCCGGTTCAAACCAATGACGAAATTGGCATTCTGGGCACCGCATTCAACGAAATGACAAGCAAACTGCGTCGCTCATTAGAGGAATTGCAGTACGGCATTCAGCAACGCACAGCGCAATTGGAATACGCACTCCGTCAAGTTCGCACCGCTGCCGAAATTTCAACCTCAATTGTCTCAATCAACGACACACAAATTCTGCTACAAAGTGTTGTGGATTTGATTCGTGAACGCTTTGACTTTTACTATGTAGGCCTGTTTCTCAGCGATGAACGAGACGAATACGCCATTTTGCGTGCTGGCACGGGCGAAGCAGGTGAAAAGATGATCGCCGAAGGTCACCGTCTGCTCATTGGTGGCTCTTCAATGATCGGCTGGTGCATTGCACGACGCGAAGCGCGCATCTCTCAAGAAGTCATGTCTGAATCCGTGCGCTTTAAAAACCCCAACCTGCCCCTCACACGTTCTGAAATGGCACTCCCCATCATTGGCCGCAAAAAAGCGCTTGGGGCTCTCTCCATTCAATCAAGTCAGCCCAACGCCTTCAACCAAGACGACATTCTGGTACTACAAGGCATTGCCGACAACCTGGCTACCGCACTTGAAAACGCCGAATTACAATCGCAGGCCCAACAAGCCATTGAAGAAATCCGCATCCTCAATCGCACCTATGTAGAAAGCTCCTGGGAAAACGCCTTACAACGACACGGAGAGCTTGAAGCACAATACCAAACCGCGCGCAGCAAGCGCAAAAAAGCCGCCTTGCAAACCATACAAATTCCCCTCACATTACGCGACAACAAAATCGGCGAAATTGAAATTGAGATTCCTGGCGAAGAACTCTCAGAAGAGGACCTGGAATTCATCAATGCCCTCGCAGTACAAACTACCCTGGCCATTGAAAACGCCCGCCTGCTAGAAGAGACCCAACGCAGCGCCTTGCAAGAGCAACAACTCAACCAACTCACTGCTCTCTTCTCACGAGCTGTTTCCATTGAAGAAATCCTCAAAACTGCTGTCAGCGAAATTGGCAAAATTCCCGGCATTGCCGAAATTTCCATTCGCCTGGCCGAAGAACAAACCCAAGAAAACGAGAATGGCCATCATTCTGAGGAGACCTCGGCATGAATCCTTCTTCCAAGAATCTGCCAATCAATACTGATGAAAGCCTTGTCCTGCGCGATAGGATTTTACGCTACATCTTAATTGGCGCAGACACCGCGGGTGGTCTGGCCTACTTTGCCGTCATGTACAACGTTGTGCGCAACAATCAATGGGCACTGGTCGCCATTTTCTCGGCTCTTTACTTCTGGGCTTTAGCTATCTCTTTCGCTCACGCCCTGCCGTTCAAAGTGCGCGCCTTTAGCTTTGTCACCATTGTGTACCTGCTTGGCATCGTCAGCTTACTAGGGAGCGGTCTCAGTAGCAGCAACGGTGTTTTGTTCCTCCTGACCTTTGTGACCCTCTCCACCGCTCTCATCTCTTTTCGCGCCGGTGTCATCACCGGGCTAATCAGTGTAGCCACCATCATTATCACAGGAATAGCATTTACAAACAAACTCCTGCCCCTTTCTTTCCTCAACTTTGCTCAAAAAGCAAATACCCTAACCCTCTGGTTAATCAACAGCGTTGTAATGTTATCGCTCTCCACAATGATTGTCAGCGCACTTGGTGTCTTGACCGTCGGCCTCAATCAATTCTTGCGTGGCCAAAAGAAATTAACTGAAGAACTTGGTCAGGAACGCTATCTGCTTGAACGGCGCGTTCAGGAGCGCACCACCGAACTTGAAAAACGCGCCTCACAACAGCAAGCCGCCAGCCAAATTGCCCGCACCATCTCAAGCCAACCAAGCCTCGAAACCCTGCTAACCGTCGCCGTCCAACAAGTACAACAACGCTTTGGCTATTATCACTGCGGCATCTTCCTGAACGACGAGCGAAATGAATACGCTGTTCTGCGCGCGGCCACAGGCGAAGCCGGACGCAAAATGCTCGAAGCAGGCCACAAACTACGCATCGGCGAAGAAGGCATTGTTGGCAACGTCATCAGCCGCGGCGAACCGCGCATCGCCGTAGACGTCGGCGCCGATGCAACACACTTTCGCAATCCCTACCTACCCGAAACGCACTCCGAGATCGCCCTCCCCCTCCGCAGTGAAGATCAAGTCATTGGGGCCTTGGATGTGCAAAGCCGCCAAGAACTTGCCTTCACCAAAGAAGACCTGGATATGCTGCAAACCATTGCCGATCAATTAGCCGCTGCTATCGCCAGAATCAACTTAGTCGAGAGCCTGCGGACCAAAATCACAGAGCTTGAAACCCGTTTCGCCATCGTCACCCGACAAACCTGGCAAACCTTCCTTCGTCAAACTCGTCGTCCCACCGCCTTTCGCTTTTCTCCAACGCTACATACCCTAACCCCTGGAGAAGGTGCCTCTTCTCAAGAGGCGCAACTTGCCTTACAGCGCGGCCATGCAATCACTGCCACACGCACCGACGAAACAACACACACCACCATTGCCATTCCAATTAAATCACGCGACCAGGTTCTGGGCGTTCTTGATGTGCAACTTGAAACAGCCAACGTCTTACCAGACACCCAAAAAATTCTTGAAACTGCCACTGCGCGGCTAGGCGTTGCATTGGAAAACGCCCGCTTGCTCGAAGAGCTGCAAAGCCGCGCCGAACGCGAACACCTCGTCAGTGACATTTCAAGCAAAATCCGTTCCACAAGTCAGGTAGACCAAATCTTGCAAACAGCTGCCGAACAACTTGGACGCGCCTTGGGCGTCTCACAAGTCATCGTTCAGCTGCGCAAAGAAGATCAACCCTTATCCGAATCCATGCCATCGGGAGAGACGACAAACCAATGAGCCAAAACCCGACAGCCCCTGTTTCTTCATCTTCCTCGCGTCCCACAGACCCGATCGCCCTCCAGATTTACGCCATCACCGCTTACGCATCGGGCTCTGCTACCCTCACATTTTTGATTAGCGCATTCATCCAATCTCGCTGGCAACTTTTCTTGCTCAGTGGTGCACTGGGAATGCTAACCATCGTCTGCGGGTTCCTCTACACACGCTTGCTACAAACCAGCCGAACGGGCGGTGTGCTTTCTTACATGGGCACGATGTATCTTGCATTGATCGTCGTCTCTATGACCATTGCCAACACCGCCCCGCTGATGGCTGCTTTCATTTTGCTGCACGCCTTGCTCATCTCAAGCAGCACCCTCAGTCACCGCATTAACCAAGGGATTGTCTTTGGTGTCGTCGCCAGTGCCTTAGCCGCTTTCATTGGCCTGTTTTCGCCCATTCCACAAATCGCCACTGTTGGTGCACCGACAATGGATATCCTCATCGTCGGCATCATCGCCATGATGTTCATCCTTGTCCTGGCATTGCTGACAGCCCGCTACCTGACCAGCAGCCTCAGCATCAAACTCATTACCAGCTCGATCTCGATTGCCATCATCCCGCTTGTACTTGTCTCCGCCATTCAATCACGCTTCACCCAAAATGCGCTCCAATCCCAAACCAACCAGGCCTTGCAACTAGCTGCCAACGAAACAGCCAACCGCGTCGACGAATTCATCCGTACCAATCGTCAAGCCATCATCAAACAAGCCGAACTGCCTGTCTTTGTCAACTACCTGCTCATCAATCCATCCAACCGTGCCGGCAGCCAACAAGAAAAAGAACTACAGCTGACCCTTGATTCATTTGTTGCCCAAGGCAACACATATCTTTCCTCTTACGGCTTGCTAAACATTGATGGCAAAAACATCTTTGATACCAACCCACTTGAAATTGGCAATGACGAAGAAAATACCGATTACTTTATCCAAACCGTCACCAAAGGACAAGTTTACGTCTCGCCGATCATCTTCTCCGCTCAAAACAACGACCCATACATCTACTTCACCGCGCCCATTCGCGACCCCCGTCAGCAAATCATTGGCGTCTTACGGATGCGATATGACGCCTTTGTACTCCAGGCTCTCATCAATGACGCAGCCAACCTGATTGGCAAACGCTCCTACCCCATACTGCTGGACAAAAACTTCATGCGCATTGCCGATGCGCTCACCCCCAATCTAATTTATCGCACACTGGTTGAGCTCCCCCCCGAAACCGTAGAAAACCTTCAATCCCGGCAACTACTCCCCAACCTACCCAAAGAGCAACTCTTTTCCAATCAAAAAGCATTTCAATCTGCCATCAGCAACTACGTTGCAGAACCGTTTTTCTCAGTTCAGGCCATGCCAGGTGACAAAGAGCACGTCATGTTTGGCACCGTTGTGCCCTTAGGCAACCAGGGCTGGTACATGATTTTCCTCAAAGAACAATCCGAACTGCGTGGACTATTGCAGAACCAGGGTAACATCTCTGCACTGATTGCAGTCCTGATCTCCACAATTGTTGCTTTGCTTGCAACCCTATTCTCCAATGCACTCAGCCGGCCAATCTTGCAGCTGAAAACAACAGCCGACCAAATTTCCAATGGGGATATCAGCGCTCAGGCAATCGTTGAATCCAGTGATGAAATCGGTGCATTGGGGCGAGCCTTTAATTTGATGACCCAACAACTCCGCGACTCCATTTATGACTTGGAAGAGCGCGTGCGTGAACGAACCGTTGAAATTGTCAAACAAAACGAGGCCCTGCGTTACCGCAGCCAACAACTCTTGACCGTCTCTGATGTCGCCCGCGAAATCGTTTCTGCGCAAGAGTTATCCTCCCTCCTGGAAGAAATTGTCAGCCTCATCAGCGAACGATTCCGCTTCTATCATGTTGGCATCTTCCTGCTCGATGACAGAAAAGAATTTGCCATCTTGCGCGCCGCCAACAGCGTCGGCGGCAAACGAATGCTAGCTCGCGGCCACAAACTCAAAGTCGGCGAAGTTGGCATTGTTGGCTATGCCACAGGAACAGGCACACCGCGCATCGCTACCGATGTTGGTCAAGACGCCACATACTTCAACAACCCCGACCTTCCCCAAACTCGTTCTGAAATGGCATTACCCCTTAAGGTCGGCGATGAAATCATTGGTGCACTTGATGTTCAAAGCACCGAATCAAACGCGTTTACTGAGGAAGACATCAATCTCTTTACCACGCTAGCTGACCAGGTTGCCATTGCCATCCTAAACAACCGGCTGTTCACTGAAACCGCCAAAGCACTTGAAGAAGCGCAAAACCTACACCGTCAATACCTCAATCAGGAATGGCAACGCGAAACCCAACAGCGTCAACAAACCGGCATTTTGTTTACCCCCGATAGCATCACCCCCAACAGCATCATCACCCCCGCAATGCAAAATGCACTGCAAACAGGCCAAACCATTATGCAAACCGAAAACGAAACCGCCCTTTTGGCCATCCCCATCACCTTGCGCGGCACCCCCATTGGCGTTATTCAGCTTCAACGGAACCAAGCCAGCAACCAGGAATGGAGCGAAAACGAAATTGCCACAACGCAAGCCGTTGCCGATCAGGTTGGACAAGCGCTTGAAAATGCCCGCCTCTTCGAGCAAACCCTGCGCCGCGCCGATCGCGAACGACGCGCTCTTGAAATCACAAACAAAATCCGCTCAACCAACGATCCACAACTGATGATTCAAATAGCCGTTCAAGAATTGCAACAATCACTGCGCACCAGTCGTGCCCAAATCTTAATCCATTCCCCTTCCACTCAAAAATCTGAAACAAACGTGGAACATTCCCAAACATCAGAACCCATTTCAGGCCCAGGAGTTACACCATGACCTATTATATTTCCATGGCAAACGAAAAAGGTGGTGTCGCCAAAACCACCTCAACCATTTCTTTGGGCGCGGCGCTTGTGGAAAGCGGCAGCAAAGTTCTGCTTGTTGATCTGGATCCACAATCCAACATGACCCTTGCACTAGGAATTGACCCCGAAAAAAACACTCATTCCCTTATCAACGCCCTGCTTGAAAACAACGAAGTCAACAGCATCATCCGCCAAACCGGTGTAACAGGTCTACACATTGCACCAGCCAATCACGAACTTGGCTTCGCAGAACGCTTCCTGCCCACCCGCCCCGGCTACGAGACCCTCATTCGCAAAGGCCTGCGGCCGCTAAAACTCGATTATGACTTCGTCCTTTTCGATTGCCCGCCTTTCCTCGGAGCGGTCACGCTATGCGCCCTCACCGCATCCGACCTGCTCCTCATACCAACTCAGGCAGAATATTTTTCCATCTATGCCATTCGAAACATGAATAGCCTTATCCGACGTGTGCGTTCGCAATCCAACCCACAGCTAATGTATCGCATTTTGCTCACCATGTACGACCGCCGCAACCGCATCCATCGCACCCTCTACGAACAACTCAGCAACACGTTTGGCAAAGGCGTCCTTTCCACCGTAATCGAAACAGACACCAAACTGCGTGAAAGCCCCATCGTCGGCATGCCCATCATTTACCATTCCCCCAAAAGCCGTGCCGCCATCCAATATCGTTTGCTGGCACAGGAGATTAAGCAATATGCCCAAGAAACAATTGAACAGCCAGCTTGAAAAATTGTTCTCACACTTCGGCAACAAAGAACAACCCCAACCTCCCCAACAAGGACAATCGCTGCCTGCCTGGACATGTGAATGGGATACGGATGGCAAATATCAAACATGCAGCCCAGAGGTCGAAACCAGCCTCGGCATTCAGGCAGGGCGCTTCATCGGCCAACCCGCCACCTTTGGCATTTCGCCCCAATCAGCCCCTCTTGTCCAAGCGCTTTTAAAAAACCCACAACATTCAGCACAAGTTGATGTCTATTATCTTTCGTCAGAAGGCGCGCATGTGCCCGTCCGCCTCCATCTCCAACCCCGTACAACAAAAAACGCGCAACCCTCAGGGTGGCAGGTAACAGCCAGCGTATTACCTTCCGAAAGCTCCATTGCTCAACTCCCCACCACAGATGCCTCACCTTCCATCTCGCCTGCTGCCTCACCCAACATATCGTCCACGCAACTGATTGGCCTGGCCATTCAAGGCGATCAGATTCAAGCCGCAACCGAAACCTGGTCCAGTGCCGGCCACACTTGTGTCCAAACCAGACAACCCGTCATCCGACCAGCAAGCCCATCCGCACCTGCTGCCATCGCCATGCCTTTCCAGGTACGCGATCAGTTCTCCGGCGTGCTCGAATTATTAGACGAAGACCAAAACCGCACTTGGAGTGAAGATGATCAACTACTCGTGCGCGAAGTACTCTCCCAACTATCCCTGGCAATTGAAAATGCACAACTCTATGCCGCCGTTCAACAAGAATTGGGCGAAAGAATTCGCGCCGAGCAAGAAATTTTGCGCCGCAACCAAGACTTAGCCGCCCTCAACCAAATTGGCCAACGCCTTAGCAAACTTGCCACCCCTCAAGAAATTTTTGCCCTCGTATATGAAATGATCGGCAGCGTGTTGGATAACAGCAACACAACCATCGTTGCCATTGACCGCAACACCGCTGAAATCAGCTACCCCATTTGCATAACGCAAGGAAAAGCAGCCACACACCCCGAAAAAGTTGTCAGCCACGGCTTGGTTGAGCTGATTGCACACACTCGCTCGCCACTGCTGTTAACCGGAAAAATTAAAGAATATCTTACCAAAAGCCAGGTTGAGCTGCCCACTCCAATTCCGCAATCGCTGCTTGCTGTGCCAATGCTCACCGGTGAACGCATCCTAGGCATCATTGTCCTGCAAGATTACACCAAAGAATCAGCCTACGGTCAAATTCAAGTTGAACTCCTCTCCAACATTGCTTCACAAACAGCCAACGCGCTTGAAAACGCCTACCTCTTCCAAGAGATTCAGCACGCCTTCCAGGCCATTGAAAACCGCGAACGCTACCAGGCCAATGTTGCCCGCGCAGTTGCCACACTCACCGAACAAGGCAGTTCCTCATTGCCAACCGTTCTAGAACTGATTGGACAAGCCGCAAAAACAGATCGCGTCTACTTTGCTGAATCCTACGACTCAGACGAAGGTGTGTACTGGCGGGTATATTCGCAATGGCAGCGTCCGGGTGCAACCTCTTCTCTCAAACCCTTACGTAGCCAAGATATCCCTGCCAGTCGTCTAACCTATCTTGCCAACCAACTACGCGAACGCAGCTGGATCGCCCTCACCCCCCAAGATATCCCAGCCAATGATGTTCGCTGGCTAATGACCTCAAAAACAGCATCGCTGCTCATCATGGCCGTCAAGACCAAATCTTCCACGCCCAGCTTCATCGCCCTTGAGGAATTTGATGAAAGCCGCAAATGGCTTAACGAAGAAATCAATGTCTTGCGCGTTGCAGCCGACGCACTCGCCAACACCTTTGTCCGTGAAGATCTGCTCCAGCAGGTCCAATCCACCCTGGAAGAAACCGAAAATCTGTACAACACCAGCCACGAACTGGCGCTTGCCAATGATTTTAGCGAAATGATTGTTGCCATTGCCGAGGGCTTGCACATTGCCCATATCAATCGCGGTCTTATTCTCATCACAGACCATGACGCGAAAAACAACCTCATCGGTGTGCGTTCGGTTGCTAGTTGGCACAACGGTTATGGTACTCCCCCTCCCGAAAATGGCACCAATTTCTTCCTACCCGAATATCAAAACTTGTTCTACAACCAAAGCCCCGTCTTCATTGACGACATTCATGAAGCTGCTCTTCCTGCTTCCACGCGTCAGGCACTTGCAGAATCACACATCCGCGCCATTGCCTCTCTGCCCCTACAAACCACCAAGCGACAAATAGGTACTTTCCTGCTTATTGCCCAAGATCCACACCCTTTCAGCGCCCGCGAAAAACGCTCGCTCACCTCTCTTTCAGACCAATTGGCAACTGCCATTGAAAACCGGCAACTCTTCGAACAAACCCAAGCTGCCCTTGCCGAAACAGACCTGCTCTACAAGCTCAGCGCCGGCATTGCTGCCTCCAAAACTACAGATGACCTGGTCACGCTCATTGCCAAAAACGTCCTGCCCAAAAACGCTGACCGCACATCCATCATCTCCATTCGAACCACCCCTGAAGGCGAACCAATTGACTTGGATGTTGTCGGCTTCTACGACAAGAAAGGTGAATATCAACGAGTAGGCATTCGCCTGCCCGGTGCAGCCATGCCGCTGCTCAAAACCATCGGTGAAAATGCAATCATCTTGCCCAATGTTGCCCTCTCTGATCTTGACCCAATTTCCAAAAAGACGCTCCAACAATTCAACATCGTCTCTGGCATTTTGGTACCATTGACCAGTTCGGGGCATCTCGTTGGCATGATCACCGCCACCGCGCGCCAACCAGCAGAATACACCGCCGAAGAGGCAAACCTGTTGCAAGTGGCAGGCGCAGGGGTTGCCATTGCCGTTGAAAGACAACGCCTGTTGCAAGAAGCCCAACGCCGCGCCCTGGAACTGCAAACCGCAGCCGAAATCGCCCGCGACACCACCAGCACCCTTTCCTCCGACCTGTTACTGGCTCGCATTGTCAATCTGGTCAGTGAACGTTTCAACTTCTACCATGTTGCCATCTATCTGACCAATGAAGCCGGCAATTACGCCATCATCCGTGAAGCCAGTGGTGCAGCTGGTCAAGCACTAAAAGAAAAAGAGTTCAAACTAGCAGTAGGCTCTCGCTCACTGCTTGGCACCGTCTGTGCCAAGGGCATCCCCATGATCATCAACGACGTAACCCGCGAGCCACTCTTCTACCCGCAAAGCGAACTTCCAGAAACACGTTCCGAAATCGTCCTACCACTCAAATCAGGCACACGCATCATCGGCGCACTGGACATCCAATCCAACCGTGCCAACGCCTTCAGCGAAGATGATATTGCCGTCTTTCAAATTCTAAGCGACCAAATTGCTGTTGCCATCGAAAACGCACGCTCCTACGAACTGGCCCAAAAAGCTGTTGAAGAAATGCGCGAAGTAGACCGTGTTAAGAGCCAATTCCTTGCCAATATGAGCCATGAACTGCGCACCCCGCTCAACTCCATCATCGGCTTCTCGCGCGTCATCCTTAAAGGCATTGATGGCCCGGTCAACGACACCCAAAAACAAGACCTCACCGCTATCTACAACTCTGGCCAACACTTGCTAGGCCTGATTAATGATATTCTCGACCTTTCCAAAATCGAAGCCGGCAAGATGGAGTTGCAATTCTCCGACATCAACATCAGCGATATCATTGTCAGTGCCCTCTCCACAGCTGTTGGCCTCACCAAAGACAAACCAGTCAAACTCAAACAAATCATTCCACCCGACCTTCCAACCGTGCGCGCGGACGCCACCCGTGTCCGTCAGGTGCTGATCAACTTCCTTTCCAATGCCGCCAAGTTTACGGAGGAAGGCGATATTACTGTCGAAGCTTCCATCACCACCAACCCCGATACCAAAGGCCCCGAAATTATGGTCACTGTCACCGATAGTGGCCCCGGCATCGAAGAAAAAGACCGTCACAAACTCTTCCAACCCTTCTCACAAGTAGATGATTCCCCCACCCGTAAAACAGGCGGGTCGGGCCTTGGCCTCTCCATCTGCAAATCCTTCATTGAAATGCACAAAGGCCGCATTGGCCTGCTCTGGAGCGAAGTTGGACGCGGCTCATGCTTCTTCTTTACCTTGCCTCTGCCCATGCCCGAGCCAGAAACATTGCCAGAGCAAATCTCCTACACCGAAAAAATCGTCCTTGCCATTGAAGACGACCCACAAGTCATTAGCCTCTACGAACGCTACCTGAAACCACAAGGCTATCAGGTTGTTCCTGTCACCGATGCAACCCAGGCCATTGACCGCGCCATTGAATTACACCCCTTTGCCATCACCCTTGATGTGATGATGCCACAGCGCGATGGCTGGCAAGTGCTAAGCGATTTGCGCAACCACCCCGAAACCCGCAACATCCCCATTGTCATCTGCAGTATCTTGGAAGAAGAAGAAAAAGGGTTTAGTCTGGGTGCTGCCGATTACCTGGTCAAGCCATTCCTACAAGAGGATCTGATCAACGCCATTCACCGTTTAGACCGCACCGGCAAGATTCAAAGAATCCTTGTCATTGATGATTCTGCCGAAGACCTGCGCCTGGTTCAAAAAATCCTGGATGAAAGCAAACGATTTGAAATCATCCTTGCTCAAAGCGGCAGCGAAGGCTTACAAAAAATGTCTTCCGAAAAACCAGACGCCATCATCCTTGACCTGTTCATGCCCGATATGAACGGCTTTGCCATCCTTGAAAAAATGCGCAGTGAACCAAGTCTCAGCAACCTGCCTGTTATCATTCTCACCGGCGCAGATCTAACAGCAGAACAACATCAACAGCTTGCAAATTTTGGACAACAAATGCTTCATAAAGGGCTATTGCGTGAAAACGAATTGCTCAACACATTA
>Ga0208695_1000118_pt1 | contig 106825 bp, 115 predicted proteins | sample AD_UKC111_MetaG_FD_184449 | JGI IMG/M metagenome (GOLD analysis project Ga0208695, IMG submission 184449) | Active sludge microbial communities of municipal wastewater-treating anaerobic digesters from Hong Kong - AD_UKC111_MetaG (SPAdes)... | ecosystem: Engineered > Bioreactor > Anaerobic >... | reverse complement strand
AAAGGTTCTATGCTGTTAGAACTTTCTACTCTTTTGATGATTTCTCTAAACAATTAAGTATATACAATAAAAGAGACTACAATAATTTTCCTATGAGACCTTTATTATGGCGCTCACCTAAACAAGTATTAGATGATTTTTTTAGCTCCAGTGTGTAACATATGTTTGACAAACCTACAATTTTTAATAAAATTTGTAAGTTTTATTTCATGTTTGTAGTTGCTCTATTATATTCCTTAAAACCACAATATGTCATTAAAATTATAGTCTTCACATGGGTTATTTACAGGAACAGATCAACTGGCTGAATTTCCACGGGTTTATACCCATGCTAACCCATGAATTTGAGGTCATATGCCATTGTTAACGGGTTGCAGGTGACATAAATGATCTGGTCAGAAGATAATTGCTATATTTTTATTCAAATATCTTTCTACCGGCTGCTCCTTAACCTTCGCTCCGCGGTGAAATATGACTTGAAGATGCTTTTGAGATGTTTCAAACTATCCAAAAATGCTGTCACTTCACTGTTCAATTTGCTTTGGCCCATATACACACTCCTATCAATAAGATATTGTCTTCTTTATAAAAGTACCTTTTTTCAAATCATCAAAAGCCTTATTCAATTCTTCCTTAGTGTTCATGACAATAGGGCCACCCCATGCTATTGGTTCATCCAATTGCATTGAACTAATGAATAAAACCTGGGCTTTTTTATCGGTAGCCTTTATATCTACATAGTCACCTGGGGTGAGTCTTACCGCCGTCTTTTCCTTTACCAGGTCGCCTCCGATATATGCGTCCCCTAAAAGGGTAAACACCATGACGGCCCGCTCACTTTCTGTATTCAAAACAACTGATGCATTTGGTTTTAGGTGTAAATCGTAATAGTCAAGGGGTAGATATTTGCTCATATATCCTTTTCTTCCTTCAAACTCGCCCGCCAACAGTCTCAGTTTGCCCCAATCAAACTCTATTTCCTCAATTTCTGAATTCTTGATGCTGCGATAAGCCGGAGGAGCCAATTTGTCCTTTGCGGGAAGATTCAGCCAGAGCTGCACACCAAGCAGTCGCTCGGCAGTCGGCAATTTCTCTTCATGCATAATACCTGAACCTGCTGTCATCCATTGGACCTCTCCGTCACCAATGGTATCCTCATTGCCTAAGCTGTCTCTATGAGTCATAAAGCCGCGATAAACATAACTGATTGTCTCGATACCCCTGTGGGGATGCATGGGGAATCCGGCCGTGTAATCCGCAGGGTTTGTGCTGTCAAAGGAATCAAGCAACAATATCGGATCATATTCCTGAACAGTTCGGTGTCCCAATACCCTTACCAAATTCACTCCTGCTCCGTCTTTCGTTCTATAACCTCTAACCTCTTGTTTAATCTTTCTTTCCATTAGTTTATCCTCCTTGTGGGTGTTTCGATATATAATTTTACCTTAGAGCATCCTTTAGTTCTTACTTCCTAAGGCTGCTCCCAGACCTATCCCTATGGAAAGACCTATTGACACCCAAAGTCCGATATTTTTGTTGCAACTCCAATAGCCGTTCCGATGGATAAACCCAGGCACATTCCTTTTTTATTCTTCATGGCATTTTTACCTCAAATAATATTTTATAAACAACTGTTTCGACGTGAAGTTTTTAGGTGTATATGTACTTAATAATTGAAATTAGTTTTATACTCCTAATCTGTTCTCCTTAATTACTTCATTATGTAAATTCTTAGTAAATTTATAGTGAAAATTAGACATGCCTTGTTTCTCATAAAAGTTATGTGCCCTTGTTCTTAATTGATTGCAACTTAACTCAATCTGAAGGCAATCATTGTCTTTCGCAATTTGGGATGCTTTCTCAAAAAGTTCCTTCCCTACTCCTTTGGAACGGTATTTATCCATTACCGCCAATTCTAAAATTTCTGCAATTTTCGATGTGTGATGAAGTTGATGCTCTATCCTCATATTTAAACAACCAATGACGGTTCCGCAATCTTCCGCTACAAAACAAAAAATCCTGTCATCTTCAAGATATTTATTTAAAACCTGTTGAAATTTTTCATAATCCAATTTTGAATTTTCCATATCACAGATTAAATCGTAAACAGCTTTAACATCAGTCGATTTTGCCATTCTTATATTCATTTTTTGCACCCCTTAATTCCTAATATAACAAATGTTTCATGTAATTACCAACTTTTATACAGTGGCTTATCTTCGCCGTTTTCTATGAAGGGAGACAAACCCTTTACATAAAGACGGCACACTCCACATGGAACGATAGCATCAGATTGATGTCGGGTATGTATTTTATCATTTTCCAGTTCGTTGGAATAGGTCGATAGGTGTTTTAGCGTTTTTTCCGTACGCGGGAACATATCCACAGTATTATTATAGTTTTAATCCGTTCTCGGAAACAAGTCAATATATAAACCGCCAGTATTTCATGACAGGTCTATGTTCATGCTGATTTGATACAATAAAAGAAGGGGAATTCCATCCCCTTCTTTTAATACTCTTAATCATCCTCTTCAAACTCTGTTATAAGACCGGTGAAGGCATCAATTTTTATCTCATACTCGATTCCATCTTTTCTGATTTCTATTTCATATTCAATATCATCATCATCGTCAAGGTCATCATCGTCCAGTTCAAACTTTACTATTTCACCGTTTACTCTTCCAAGGGCGATTTTCTTAGCTTCATCGGCTGAAATAATGCTTCTTCCACCTATTGACTGACCATTGCTTGCCTGGTCATCATCACTTTCAAACTCTGTTATAAGACCGGTGAAGGCATCAATTTTTATCTCATACTCGATTCCATCTTTTCTGATTTCTATTTCATATTCAATATCATCATCATCGTCAAGGTCATCATCGTCCAGTTCAAACTTTACTATTTCACCGTTTACTCTTCCAATGGCGATTTTCTTAGCTTCATCGGCTGAAATAATGCTTCTTCCACCTATTGACTGACCATTGCTTGCCTGGTAATCATCCTCTTCAAACTCTGTTATAAGACCGGTGAAGGCATCAATTTTTATCTCATACTCGATTCCATCTTTTCTGATTTCTATTTCATATTCAATATCATCATCATCGTCAAGGTCATCATCATCCAGTTCAAACTTTACTATTTCACCGTTTACTCTTCCAAGGGCGATTTTCTTAGCTTCATCGGCTGAAATAATGCTTTTTCCACCTATTGACTGACCATTGCTTGCCTGGTCATCATCACTTTCAAACTCTGTTATAAGACCGGTGAAGGCATCAATTTTTATCTCATACTCGATTCCATCTTTTCTGATTTCTATTTCATATTCAATATCATCATCATCATCAAGGTCATCATCATCCAGTTCAAACTTTACTATTTCACCGTTTACTCTTTCAAGGGCGATTTTCTTAGCTTCATCGGCTGAAATAATGCTTCTTCCACCTATTGACTGACCATTGCTTGCCTGGTCATCATCACTTTCAAACTCCTTGACCCTTCCCGTGAAGGCATCAATTTCTATTTCATACTTGACTCCATCTTTTCTGATATAAATCTCATACTCTGGAGTATCATCATCATCCCTTAAATCATCAAGCTCTATCTTTATAATCTCTCCGTTCACAAGTTCAAGGGCAATCTTGCTGGCTTCCTCCTTGGATATATATGGATTTGTGGAAATCGCATGTTCAAGATTCCCTGCAACCACCAAGAACAAGTCCTGGGTATTGATATTATTATCCCTGCTATATTTTAGCAATTGCTTAATTGTCATATTTGATAATTCTTCAGCACTTAAGCTAGTTCCTACGTTTAATATTCTTTGGGCTACTGCTTCTTTTCCAGATTGGTTGGTACTACTCCTACCTTCCTCAATTGCCTGATTCAGTATTGTAGCTTCAATCTGCTTATTTTCCAGGAAGGCTCTGATCGTTCTATTTACTCTTTCCAACAACTCGCTGTCAATACTGTCATCCTTCACAGTTATCATTACGATATTGTCATCTCCACCCCTTATATTACCTGTCAGGATCATCAAGTCCACTAGATCACTAACAACTCCTTCCAGGCTCCTATCCTTAGGATTGAAATCTTCAAGAAGTTCTTCAGCATCTAGATTTAGGGGATTTATGTCCACAACCCTATTTAATCTATTAGTCTCAATTTCTATGCTTGGATTAACATCCATGGTCAAACTATTGGATGGCAGCATCACAAATAATCCAAGACCTACAACTGCTATTAACACTACTGTTAAAATTATGGTCAAATGTCTCTTAAGGTTCATTTCTACTTCCTCCTTTTGCCTTTATACTCATATAATGCATGAGGGTTGACTTTTATTGCATGGATTTTAATATTTTTATTTAATCTTCATCATCAACTTCAAAATCCAGCACCCTGCCTGTATATTCATGGATTTCTATTTCATACTTTCTACTATCCTTGAGAATTTCTATCTCATATTTAGCCTCGTCATCATCCTCTTCAAGGTCCACTGATACAACTCTACCTCCTCCAGTTAAGGAAAGAGCTATTCTAAGGGCTTCATCCCTGGAAATAATCCTTCTAGCCTCTGGTTCATTCCCAGTATCTATTGTCCCTTCGTCTTCATCATCATCCAAATCATCGTCGTAATCATCTTCGTAATCATAATCAAGATCATCCCCGCCAACATCTTCAATGACAGGTCCTTGAGGAATCCTATTGAAATCATCACTTTGTATTATACTTTCTAAATCCAATTCCATTGTTCTACCCACTTGAATCAATTCCTTCAATGATAGGGCTACCAAATCCTCAACCTCTAGCTCAGGATTTAGTATTATCATATTTCTAATAAAGGTCATCCTACTTGGGGATATCCCAAATTCATTGGCATATTCTTCTATGGTACTTGTCTTTTCAATGTTCTGAAGCAGTACTATGGGAGCAAATTCTTCCTCCTTCAAGAAGTTATGAATTGAAAGGTTTAATCTGTCCTTTTGATCCTCTTTCTTCTTATAATCCTCATTATATACAGATACCAATAGATAATCCTCAGAGTCCCTTATATAGCCAGTAAGAATCATCTTCTTGACCAATTCTTCAGTCACCGGTACCAGGTCTCTTCTTCTATATTCAACATCCTCAATTAAATCCTTGCCTTCTTTATTAAATGATACTAAATCGATAACTTCATCCTTCTTATTGGTAACTATTTCAATACTTGGATTTACATCCAGGTATACATAGCTATCGGGTCGGTTTTGATTGAACTGCCATATCCCAAATACAAATAGGAGAGAAGCAGCCAAGGACACCATGGGTAGTATTGACTTTGGGATAGTCCTGGTATTTTTTTGTCTTGTAATCTCATCGTGTTTGATCATCCTAGGAATATTCTTGGATTTTATAGAATCCAGCAAATCTATTGGGGCCTTTTCTATTGAGTTTTTTATGCTAGTTAGTATTCTATCTTCTTCCATGTTCTAACCTCCTTCCCTCAAGGTAGTCTTTTAATTTCTTAAGAGCCCTGTGGTATTTTGAAAGGGTTGTGGATAGATTAAGTCCAATATTCTCAGCTATCTCCTTGTGCTTCATTCCAGATACTGCATAAAGCATGATAATTTCCCTTTCTTCCTGGCTTAGTAAGCTTAATACCGCTTCAAGTACCAATCTATCTTCAATATCTGTTACATATGAGAACCTCTTATCATCAGAAAATCCAACTGGATCAATATAATCAAGCTTTTTATCCTTTCTAAACTTCTGGAAAAACAGGTTCTTTGAGATGGTGAATATCCAGGCCAGGGGTTTTCCCATGGGCTTATATAGATGGGCTGCAGAAATTAACTTCACATAGGTATCCTGCATTATATCCAAGGATGTCTCATGATCCCTTGTAAGAGATAGAACATAAGCATAAAGAGCTCTCTCAGTCTGCCTATATAGGATATCAAAAGCCTCCATGTCTCCCTTGCCTATTCTTACAATTAGATTTTCATCTATGTCCATACCATTATTAAGTTGTTCTCCATCCCCAAGAACAAAAGCAAATAATATCATGATTTACTCTCCTTAAATATATAATGCAGAAAGTAGTGATTTTATTGCATGGCTTTTTAAATTTCATATGAGTCTTCTTACTTATAACCTAAATTTGATATTAGGATAAAATAAGCGTACCTCTTTACCGCTATTGGTTAACTGTCGGGTGATTACGCCTCTCAAATGCCCGGTTACATCTGTTATCAAATATAGCATTTCCGTATTAACCTCCTGCTGTTTATTAGCCTTTTATACCTAATCCTAAATTTACATCTATCCTGACCACACAACCTCAGAAAATCCAAAAAGACATCTAAATCGCTCTGTCACGTTCAAAGTCATGCCTTTGGACTTGTTCCCACGAAGCGATATTTTTGCGTTTTTTATATATGATATTTACCTTCGAACCTCTAAATCCCTTTATTTACAGGTTTCTTACTACGCTTACTTGTTAACCATTGTTATCAATACTACCGTCTCAACATGGCTCGACTGGATTTTTTTAATTACAACAACCGCACATTTCCAACCTATCGGTTCGGTAGATACAGTCCACAGTTTTTGCCTGTTCGGTAGATGCAGTCAATCTCAATATGTCCGTTTGGTAGAACAGTCAACGATAAATTGGAAATTAGCGTTCTCATGTTAAACTCCTAAGGATTTTTCATTAATTGTTCTAGCCCTTCTTCGGATGTTAACTTTTCAAGATTATTAAATATCTTTTCTTCATCCCAGTTCCACCATTGAAGCTTTAGCAAGAATTCAATCTTTTCGTCACTAAATCGTTTTTTTATATACTTAGCTGGATTCCCACCATATATTGTATATGGTTCAACACTTTTTACTACTGTTGAGTTAGCAGCAATAATCGCACCATCACCAATTTTAACACCTGGCATAATAGTGACATTCTGGCCAATCCAAACATCATTTCCAAGTACTGTGTCTCCCTTGAAAGGGAGTTGCTCAATTGTAGGGGTCACCTTTTCCCATCCACTACCAAAGATGTTAAAGGGATAAGTCGTAATTCCATCCATTCTGTGATTTGCACCATTCATAATAAACTTAATACCCTCGGCAATTGCACAGAACTTGCCTATTATCAGCTTATCTCCTAGAAATTCATAATGATGCTCTATATTGTCATAAAATTTCTCTGGTGAGTTTTTATTATCACTATAGTAGGTGTAATCTCCAATCTCAACATTGCTCCTTTTAGGTAGATTACTTATATAGCAAACTGTTTTTATGTTTTCATTTGGATATAGCTTTTTCTTATCTGGTCCTATCATAGGATATACCTCTCTTTCATACTTTTATATATTTCTATTGTGTTTTGTATGATTTATTATTTTGATACCACAGCAAAGCATCCTTTTCTAGTTGCTTTACAAATGCATCCTTACCAGCGCAGTAGCCTTCAATATTCTCCGGGAACCGATTAGCCAGTTTCATCTTTAATTCACCATACTCTAAAGCGATGTCAGGATGTGTACGCAGAAAGTTCCTTACTGCTATGTGCCTAGTAATATCTTTGTGATTGTTTTGCTCAAAAATATGAATTTGGTGTGTCCTGTTATCGCCGCCTTTACGGAAATATCTCCGCCCTTTAATACCAAACTCACCCATACACTCATATCCAATGGCTACAAATTCTTCGTTATGCTTATCAACCAAACTAATATTTGTCACTACGGACATTATATCTATGATTGGTTTAGCATGTAACCCTTTAACTGCTGTACTGCCAATATGGTAAATCTCCACCAATATGTCCTTCAAAATACTACTTATTTTCTGTGCTTCATTTTCATACGCCGCTTCCCAAAAAGAGTCGTATGGAACTACCTGTATAAACATTTCTAAACCCTCCAATCAGATATTCATATCTTATTTCAATACATTAGAAACTAGCTTTATAATGAAGCCGCTAGCCAGAACAGACTATACTGACCAGCGACTACCTTAAATTTAATGTTTCAGATTTATTTTCTTATCACTAATTTCATAAACCACATCAGCTACATTATCGAGTAGCCGTTTGTCATGGGTGATAAACACTATAGTCCCAGCATACTCCTTCATTAGTATTTCCAAAGCCTCTAAGCTTGGTATGTCAAGGAAGTTGCTTGGTTCATCCATTAGTAGGATGTTATATCTACCCATAAGCATTTTAGCTAACAATAATTTCATAATTTCACCGCCACTTAAAACAGCTAAGCTTTTTCCTATATCGTTTTGTTTAATTCCCATTGATGCTAGCACTGAGCGAATTTCTGAAACATTGTAATCACAATCCTCCTGCATAAACTCCAGGACTTTCTGATTACTGTTGTACTTATAACCATTTTGTGCAAAGTATCCTATTTTTGCCTTAGGTGAAATAGAAATGCCCTCTTCATAGTTTAAGATCATTTGGATTAAAGTTGTTTTTCCTGTTCCATTACCACCAGTTAGAGCCACTTTTGATCCTAGCGGAATTTGAAAAGATGCATTTTCAAACAGTACCTTATCCCCAAATATTTTAGTAATTTCCGTACCGACAATAGGATATGGATTGTGGAGCTCCAATGATTTACTTTGTCTGAAACGAATCCTGCGAATGTCTTCTGGAGCTTCTACATTTCCTAAGGCCGCAATCCTATGTTCTATGGATTTAGCGGCATTATGCATCTTTTTTTCCTTACTTCCTATTGATTTTTGATGAGCTAAACGCCCTCCGCCTTCAGTACCTTTTTTCTTTGAAGCACCTTTTGCCTTCTGTTCTATTTTACAGGCCTGTTTTCGCTTTTCCTCCGCGGCTTTTTCCAATCGGGCACGTTCCGCAATAAATTGTTCGTATTCTGCAGCTTGGCTCTTACGTTCTTCCTCTTTCTGACGAAGATAATCAGAATAGTTCCCCCAATACTCAGTGATTTTGCCATCTTTCAGTTCCCATATTTTATCTACTATTTCATCAAGAAAATAGCGGTCATGGCTAATAACTAACAGTGCACCTGTAAAATATTTTAGCTGTCCAATTAGAAAATCAATTCCTTCACGGTCTAAATGACTGGTAGGTTCATCTGCTAAAATACCATGAACTTGTGCTGATAAAGCCTGTGCTATTTTAAGTCTTGTTTCTTCACCACCGCTCATGGTCTGTATATCTAATTGCTCAACACCCAGCTTGCCTACAAGTGCAAAATCTTTTTCCTCCCGCAAACTTACTTCATCCAACTGAGGGATATAGGAAAGTTCACCCAGACGATTAATTTTACATCCTTCTGGAGTTAATTCCCCTAAAAGCACCTTGAGTAAAGTGCTTTTCCCTGCACCATTTGCTCCTACTAAACCAATACGGTCATAATCATATACTTCTAATTCATCTATATCCAAAACATCTCGCCCTGTGAATTCCACACGAATGTCTTTTACTTTTAATATCAATTCCATCTTATTTCCTCCTGTCTATAATCGCATGCTTTCATTTGCTTGTACGCAGGGAAAACCCTGCGATTTTAGCAGGAAGAATTACATGAAAATAAGATACATAAATATCCCTCCAATATTATTTTATTTTAAATCTAATTTTCTAACCTCTGTTATCATGGGGCACACTATAGCAATGCCAATAATTAAAATACCTGATAGTAAAAACCAATGATTTACACCAATTCTATCAGCAAAGAATCCAGAAAGAATTAATCCAATTGGCATAGCAAATGACATAATACTTCCGGTCAAAGAAAATACACGTCCTAAATATTCAGGCTTAATCTTCTCCTGAAAAAGAGCTGTTTGCACACCGCTATAAAATGGCACCGAAAGCCCCATTACTGCACAGCAAGCTACAAATATAACAAATCCACTTGGAGGAAGTAATCCTGAAACGGCTAAACTGGCTCCCATTATAAAGAATGAACCTGTTATTAGTAATACACGCTTTTCAAAGTTCCCCAACCTTCCTAATAGTAGACCGCCTACTAGCATTCCAGATGCAAAAGCGATTTCGGTAATGGAAATATGCACAGGTGTTCCATTAAAGTATTCCATGCTAATTAAAGGAAATAGTGCATTAATTGGCATATACACAAACGTATATAGCGTTCCTAAGAGTAATAAGGCAAATAAGCCTTTGTTTTGTCTCAATGCGACAATTCCTTCTTTCATTTCTCTTAAGAAATTTGGTTTCAAACTTTGCACTTGATCGCCCAGCTTAGGAATACTTACAATTGCTACCGTAATAGATGCAATCACAGCGCCCAATACATCGATAGCAATAATTGCATTTAATTTCCAAACGGAGTATAACAATGCTGCAGCCGCCGGACTAATAATATAGCTTATCGACTGCACAGACTGACTATAACCTGCACATTTCGTAAGCTGTTCTTCTGGTACTAAAAGCGGCGTAACCGCATTGAGAGCCGGAGAATGAAAAGCCGTTCCAATGCTGCGGATAAACAATACTACCATAACCATCCATACAGATAACTCCGTATACAATGCAACAATAGCGAGCACTGCTCCAGCTGCTGCTATAATTAAATCAGCACCAATCATTATCTTCTTCCTATCATGACGATCCACTAATACACCAATGGCTGGTCCAAAGACCGCATAGGGTAAAAACCCTACTAGTGAAGCCATAGACAAGACCATCGCAGATCCTGTTTTTTCTGTAAGGTAGAAAATTATCGCCATTTGCAGGATGGCACTAGTGATTAAAGATACCGCCTGCCCTGCCCATATAGTATAAAACTTAAGTTTCCAATTTATATATTTTTCCATTTCTATTATCTCCTGCATATTATTTTTGCTTAAATTTCTATTTTAAATAGTATTCTAGGCAATAAAAAATGCAGGCCAAAATCCACAATGTGGCTTTGGTCTGCATAACATACAACATGGAAACATTCTTTAAAATGACATAGTTAAATAAAACTATAGTAAAATAGTTTAAACCTCACCTTAACTAATGAATGCTCAATATCGTATAAATAAGCACAACAAAAAAGCCTATCATCGGGATAGATTCTGCCTTTTTTATTGCCAGCTTATCTTAAACGTATTGATGCTGTCATAGTTTCGGTTCCTCCTAAACTCTTATTTGTGTCAGCGTATATTTTAACATAATAAGGTGATATAATCAATACTAAAATATAATATCAGGAAAAACCGCCAAAGTGCGGTCTTTCCATGACTTACGTTTATACTTCTATTTCAATCCCCGACTTAAACCTCACAACCACGTTGTTTTCAAATATAGTTGCTTTCTCAACTAATAGCCTTACCAGCTCTTCATCGTAACCAAGAATCTTGTCAGCGTGATTTTCTATGAATTCCATCATCTCTGTAATTCGGTCTTTTTCGCCTTGGCTTTCCGCTTCCTCTGTAAGGATAGTTTGCTTTCTTTCGCTAAGTGCCTGTATTTCATCAGCAAGGCTTTCATAGTCTTTGCCCGAATTAGCATAGCTAATGAGTTCCATCTGTTTCTCTTCCATTTGCTTGTCAATGTTGGCAATGGCTTGTTCATTGCTCTCGCAGACCACCGATTCTATATTTTCTCGTAAAATCGCAATCATCGATTCGCCACCGCCAAGAACCTGGTTAAACGCCTTTGCTACTGCGGAATGGAGGTCTTCCTCCGAAATTGTCCTTGATGTGCAACCTTTAGGTCCCTCTTCCAATCGTGTAACACATCTCCAAACCGTAGACTTCTTTCCACGGTTGTTCCAATAAGTCCGTCTATATATGTCTCCGCAATAACTGCAAAAGGTGATGGAGGATAATGCATACTTACTGCTATATATCCTTCTTTTTCCGTCTTTGCCTTTAAACAAAAGACTTCTGCGTTTCATTTCTTCCTGCACCTGCAGATATAGTTCCCTTGGAATGATAGCCTCGTGATTATTCTCGACATAATACTGGGGAACGATGCCTTCATTCTTAACACGCTTTTTTGTTAGGAAATCCACCGTGTAGGTTTTCTGTAACAGTGCATCTCCCATGTACTTTTCGTTCTGCAGTATCTTTTGGACTGTTTCCGGTCTCCATTTCGGATTGCCCGCCGCTGTGTAAATTCCGTCTTTCATCAAACCCTTACAAATTCCTGCGAGGCTCTCGCCCTCAAGGTACTCTCTGAAAATTCGCTTTACAACCTCAGCTCCCTTTGGCTCAATAATAAGGTTTCCGTCCTCGTCCTTTGTATATCCAATAAATCGGTTATGGTTGACCTGCACTTTGCCTTGTTGGTATCTGTATTGAAGACCAAGTTTAACATTCTGTGAAAGTGACTGACTTTCCTGTTGTGCTAAGGATGCCATAATGGTAAGGAGCACCTCACCCTTGGCATCCATTGTATTAATATTTTCCTTTTCAAAATATACCGGAATGTTCTTTGCCTTTAAGTCACGGATATACTTAAGGCAATCCAAGGTATTACGAGCAAATCGGCTGATGGACTTGGTAATAATCATGTCAATGTTGCCCGCCATGCATTCATCTATCATACGGTTAAACTCATCACGCTTTTTCGTGTTTGTGCCAGAGATACCATCATCTGCAAAGATGCCTGCAAATTCCCATTCAGTATTTTTCCTAATGAAATCTGTGTAATGCTCCATCTGAGCCTCATAACTTGTAGCCTGTTCATCTGTATCCGTAGAAACACGACAGTAGGCTGCAACTCTGAGTTTCGGTATATTTTCTGTTGATACTGTATTTCCAACCCGTTTTCGAGCCGGAATGACAGTAACATTTTTGCCTACATTTATATTAGCCATCAGTCCACCTCGCTTTCTATCAGACTGTACATATATTCAGCTTGTGCAAAAGGATCATCAAAAAACTTCGTCTGCCTGCCCAACTTAAATCGTGTTTGTGGAGTAGGGGGTAGCGGCTCTTTATATTCCTTTATTCTTCCAAGAGCCAATGCCCGTCTACGTATTTCATTATTTGCCTTATTAAAAACGTCGCTATCAACAATGGCAGGGTAATAATCATCACCAACATAATGCTCGTTTTGTAGCATTCTTTTTGCTGAAGCATGGTACAATTTAAGTCCTGCTTTTTCGGCAGCCACTGTAAGAGCCAACCCAGAGTTATAAACTTCAAAGAGTTCTTTTACTTGACCTGCTGCCGTTTCATCTATAACTGCCTTACCGCCTTCAATGCGGTAACCATATGGTGTATGTGTCATTATTCCACCAGCCTTTCTTTTAAGGAAAGACCGCATTTCAGTTTAAATACAATCTCCTCCCTGGAATTTACAACTATCTCATCTACAAAATCCTCAAAAACATTATCGTTAAATTTCAATGCCATTCTGTTTCTGCTACAGAACCTTATGAGCCTTTGGGTTTCATCTATCTTTGATGCATTACCGCTTACCGCATAAAATATATGTTTTTTCTCTGTGGCAAGCCGAGCAAACTCACTTAATAATTCCGTATTCTGCTTTGTAAACAGTCCCGGATTTAAAAGTCCCTTTGACATAAGTTCCATAAGCACATTACGCTGATTTTCGTTCTTCTCAATGCGTTCCTCAATTTCAGTAATTTTCTTCAGATATGCTTTCTCATCAATATTTCTCAACCCTTGCATAAAAGGCTTGAGTAGCATATCGCAAGAAAAAATCAACTTGTTTAACATTGTTACGAATGCAGTCTTAATATCCTCATCCCTTATAAATTTCATTGAACATTTGACTGTGTGATCTATGTGCTTAGTACAGCACCAGGCAATGTACTCGTTTTTTCCGGAGTAATGAATACGTCTTTTGAAACGGGAACCGCACTCTCCGCAGGTTATTTTACCGGAGAATACATACCGCTTTTGGTATTTGCCTTCCTTCTTGAGGACACCCTTTTCCTTTCCACGTTGCTCCATAATCGATTGTGCCTTTTCAAAATCATCATGGTTTATAATAGCCTCATGATGATTTTCAAAAAGGTACTGATTTTCTTCGCCGTAGTTTATGTGGCGGTTAAATTTGCTGTCAGTATAGGTCTTTTGAAAGATTACATCTCCAGTATATTTTTCGTTCTTAAGAACACCTTGAACCGTTGATGGATGCCATTTCGTTCCTCGCTTGGATGGAATGCCTCGCTCATTTAATTCTTTGGCTATGAGAAAGGCCCCTTTGCCGTTAATACACTCTCTAAAAATGTTGCGAACTATTTCCGCCTCCTCAGGCACAACTTCCATCTTGCCATCAGTATTTGTGTAACCGTATGGCGGGTAGGAAATTATAAAAGTGCCGTTTATAAAGCGTTTCTGAATAGCCCATTTGCTGTTTTGTGAAATGGAAACAGACTCGCTTTCGGCAAGACTGCTTAGTATGGAGAGCATTAACTCACTTTCCATAGAACCTGTATTAATGTTTTCTTTCTCGAATTGAATGAACACACCAACATCAATCAGTCTTCTTACCATTTCCAAGCAATCGGTTGTATTTCTTGCAAAACGGCTGATTGACTTTGTAAGAATAAAATCAATCTTGCCTTGCTCAGCATCTGCAATCATATCCAAAAGACCGGTTCTGTTATCTTTCTTAGTACCGCTCAAGCCTTCATCATAATAAAGGCCTGCAAACTCCCATTCGGGGTTCAATTTAATGCAACTTTCGTAATGCTCTTTCTGAGCCTTTAAACTGACCAGCTGTTCATCACTATCAGTAGAAACTCTGGCATATGCAGCAACACGAAGTTTTCTCTTTGAAGTGGCTGCTATATTGTCAACTTTAAATATCTTTTTCATCATCTCACCTCGCTTTCGGTATATGACATATTCGCTCTAAAAGCCAGTAATAGCAAGTGTTTTAGGACATTATCTTTGCTAAAACGGGTGAGAATTTTTTACGATTCAACTCTGTAATTTTGTCGAATTCATCCAGTGAAATTAACTCCGCAGATAAAAGCTGTTTAAGCAGTTTTTGAGCCATATAGTAATCAGCCTCTTTCTGCATTTGGCTGTTAGTCATTTTTATAGTTTCACTTGGTATTGGGTTGTTGTCTGTGACTTGAAAAACATTCATAAAAAAACACCTCCTACCTGGTAGCCACGGCGGGAGGTGAAATCTGATGTTTTCACTAATCTTTTTTGTAAAAATCGCATTCATAACCATCGGCATTAAGGAGTAGCCCCTTTGCCCAGGGAGGAACTCTACCCATCTGCTCACATACGCTATCTATCGACATTCGAGGGTCTGCCTCAATGATTACTTCATCATGCACATGAGCCACTATGTTGCAAGTACGGAGTGTCTTCATAGCATGCATCAAAATATCACGGGAGATTGCCTGTACAATGTTTTCTACAAACTTGGGTCCATAACTTTCGATTCTTTCCCATTTCTTTGTTCCACCTACACCTTCATAAGTCACAGACTCACCACCGAAGATATTTTCACCGATACGAGGTTTTACATAGGAAAGCTGTCTGCCGGAAGGGAGAACTATAAATAGCATTCCACTCATGCAATGAAACTCAATGTTATTAGTTTTCTGTGACTTATTTTCCTTGATGCATTTCTTAACAGCACTATCAACATCCCACCAAAACTTTACGATGTTTGGATTTGATGCTCTCCAGGCATTAACAAGGGGTTTCAACTCTTCTTCTTCAAGTCCCATCTCCAACGCACCCATAGCCTTTAATGCACCGATAGATCCACCATATCCAAGTGCCAATTCTGCAATTTTTCCTTTTTGCCTTAGATGACCGTTCACACCATGCTTTTCCACAGGAACTTTAAACATCTGTGATGCCGATGCACAATAAATGTCACCGCCGCTTGCGAATACTTCGGTTCGCCATTCTTCACCTGCAAGCCATGAAAGCACACGAGCCTCAATTGCAGAAAAGTCCGCAACAATAAACTTGTTGCCTGCCTTTGGTATAAAAGCTGTGCGGATAAGCTGCGAGAGGGTGTCCGGTATATCTTCGTAGAGCATTTCAAGCGTTCCATAATCACCGTTTTTTACTATGCCTCGTGCCTCTTTTAAATCCGGCATATGGTTTTGCGGCAGGTTCTGTAATTGCACAAGCCTTCCTGCAAAGCGGCCGGTTCTGTTTGCCCCGTAAAACTGAAACATACCTCTGGCACGAGAATCCGCACAAATAGCATTTTCCATTGCCGTATATTTCTTAACGGACGATTTTGCAAGCTGCTGACGGAGCTTAAGAACTTCAGCCAAATGCTCAGGTGCATCCTTTAATAGTTCTGTCACAGCCTTTTTACCAAGTGTATCTGTTTCAAGGCCGTTTTCGGAAAGCCAGCCTTTCATCTGTTGTACCGAGTTGGGATTATCAAGTTCTGTCATTTGCTGTATTGCTGACATCAGTTTTTCGTGAGAAACATCATCCACAGCAATAGCCTGTTTTACAAAATCCATATCAACTTTTATGCCACGATCATTGATTTCCTGGTCGAGATGGTATTCATCCCATATGTCTTCTGGCACAGGAAACTTTATAAGCCTTTGCTGTATCTGCGTTTCCGTTTCAACATCACGCTTGTTGTAAGCCTTAAACCTCTGCCATTTCTCCTCATCATCGCTTGGCATATTACGAGTTCTTCCACCATTGGATTTTGTAGGAGCACACGGAACACAGAAGTATCTTATAAGGTCTTTACCTTCGGTCAGCTTTTGCTTTTCAAGGCCAAGAACGGCACCCACACCTTCCAGGGAAAGGGGAAGTCCCATATATGCCGACCACACCATTGAACATTTCCAGGATGAAGGGTTTAGATATCTTGCCATTTCCTTTGACAATGGATGATTGTCGTTAAACGGGTCAAGGCTTATTCCCATATCTGACAGATACCTTGACAGGCAGATACGCTCAAACTGAGCATTAAATGCCCACTTGGTTACCTCATCATCGGTTATGGCATCGAGTATTTCTTGCGGTATTTTTTCTCCACTCACAAGATCAACCACCATAACCTCTCCGCCGTCAATTGAATAACCAAACAGTAATATTTCAAAATCATCTGCCTCCACATAACGATAAACTCCGCTCTTTTGTAGGTTAACAGATGAATAGGTTTCAATATCGATTTCCAAGTTCTTCATAGCACTCCTCCATTCCTAAAAGAAAAAAGGTGGCAGAGGGAAAGCCTCCACCACCGCAATGTCATCGTTCCTTTTAGGCAAGGAAGTCATCATCTACAAGAGTAGTAAAATCATCTGCTGCAGATGTCTTGCCACCAAGAGGTTCGCCGTCCTTGATTTTTTGAATATTTCCAAGACCACAAGCTACACCTTTATTGCCGTTGGAGTTGAAAGCATAGAAGTTAAGAGAAACTCTTCCATAACAACCGCTGTACACTTCACTGCGATCCAAAATAGGTTTAACTTTTTTGTCTACAATTTGCGGGGCGGTTATGCTATTGGCATTGATAAAATAATGCCCTTTGTATGCCTCATCATCACGCTCTACATCTCCGTCACGGAGAGGAAGTTTAATGGTAGCCTTATTCGGTTTCTTACCACCGAACTTTGCAATACCTTCTTCTATAGCTGCATCAATGGCAGCATTTACTGCATCAATAGTTTCCTTATCATCCTTTGGAATTAGAACGGATACGCTGTACTTTTCAGCACCGCCGTTGATAGATACCGGATCCCATCCATGGAAGTAAGAGAGCCTTGTGTTTACACCTGTGATAACCTTAGTTTTATTAGTGTTATTTGCCATAATATTTAATCCTCCATAATTTCGTTAAATTCGATTTTTGCATCTGCTACGTTCATAGCCGGTCTTTTATCCGAGTTGGGAACAAGAGTCGGCTTGCCCGGTGGTTTAAAAATGAGATCACCTAGAATTTCCTCAAATTTGGTTTTACCCATCAGTTTCTGCATCTCGGTCATAGGAATAAGGCTCTTACGGTAAATGTCCTTATATCCACTTGCTTCAGCTTTATCTGCGATGGCATCTTCATCTTTGTACTTGCGGACTGAGCGGCCTTCTACAACCTTAAAACCATTCCACTCTTTGCCGTGGTTTACTGCAGCATCTGTAGCATAAGCAGTTATTTCATTTGCCCATTTGGTAAGGTCAGGAAGAATGAACAGAATCTCTTCTATCTCATTGTCAGTAAGTAACGGTGGCATCTTAAACTCTGTCTGTGCGAGTTTTAATTTTTCTTCGGCTCTTGCACGGCATCTGACTGCGGCTTTGCAGAAAGTACACCATTCACCTGGCATATATTCACCTTCGCCGTTATAAGCTTTGACTGCCTTTGGTTTGAGTTCTTCTTCTGCCCAACTCTTAAGCTCCTCTACCGGTACTGTCCATGTACTGACATTTTCTCTTCTTGGCTGGAAAATCGTCATTGACACCTCATTGATATCATAGAGGCTGTCATAGATTGCAAGAGCACCTAAGGCATACAGTTTCATCTGGGGATTGTCCACTGCGTCCACAAGCACACCCATGCCATATTTGAAATCCACTATGTGAAGTCTATCATCTGAGATGATTACACAATCTCCAGTGCCGAATCCGTCTGGCACATAACAGGAAAAATCAAGACGCTGCTCGATAAGGACGATAGGATCATTGCAGATATGCCTTGCAAGCTCCACCTGTTCCATAACGAAATCAACATAAGCATCTGTGCATTCTTCCATCTCATCTGTCGTATAGTCTGATATAGGACGCTTACTCCTTATATGGAGTGCCTTTTTCAGTTTGTGTTCTGAAAGCGCATGTGCCGCTGATCCTTCGTCTGCTGCTTTACCGCTTGTATTCTCAAACTCAAGTTCAAGCCTTGCTGACGGCAAACAATGAAGCCATCTGTGTGAAGATGATGCAGATAATATTGCGTGATTACCCATTGCCAAGAACCTCCGCATCTTTCAAGATGTCAGCATAAAAAGCCTTGTCAACGGCACTTAGCTTGTCAGCACCATACTTCCCAATGATTCCTCGTACTTCGGCGGTAAATCCAAGCTGGCTCTTTTCAGCAAGCACCATACGCACTTTTTCCAGTGGGATATCCGGCACTTTTACTGTTTCTGTTTTTGTGGCAGGCACTTCTTTGGGAGCAGAATCACTTTCCGTCATTGCATCACAAACTGCCTGTATGCTGTCTGCAAGGCTTCGCATATTGTTTACCACATCAAGCAGTAACTTTACTTTGCTCAAGGTCACTTCCTCCTTTCGTAGTCTCACAGATAGCGAGTTCCTCGACACTATCTCCGGGAATCAGAATGGTTACACGCTGTTTATCTCCAAGGAGGAAACGTAGGATGCGCTCCCTTACGGTGACATTACGGCAAGTAACGATTCCGCCTGTCTGTGGCTCTTTTGAAACACTGATTTTTAAGCTGTGTTTCATGTCCTTCACCTCTTTCTTAAAGGGCGATTTATTTGTTGCCCTCTACCTGGTAGCCACGGGCGGAAAGGAAATCTGATGGTTTTTTAGAAAAAAATAATGCCCTCGGAAGTTTTTAGACCTCCAAGGGCATAAGCTTATTTAGGAATTTTCAGTTTCTGTCCGGCATATATGATATTTGAAGTCAGCCCGTTGAGTGTCTTAATCTCTGTATATCTTTCTCCATTACCAAGTTGCTCTTTAGCAATCTTCCAAATGGAATCACCTTTAACTACGGTGTATATCTCATAAGGCAGAGTAGATTTTCCTGAGTATACAACTTTTCCATATTCATCAAAAACGTTATACCCTGGGTTGTCATCTACACAGCGTATGGCATTTTCTAACTCCCTATATGCTCCCTTTTGTGATTGGGACTCATCCCAGTTTTTTCTCACACGATATAGAATATCTCCCATTTTAGGTGTTGGGTTTATAGGTTTTAGTGCCATCTTCACATCTTCCCGAAAGTCATCCATAGACTTGCCATGTTTAGGAAACCAGTGCATGACGTCACCATGATTACTCGCATTTCCCTTCTTGTATCCTTCACTGTGGCAGATGATGTTTTCCTCAGTTAAGCCATAGAGCTTGCAAAGATATATACAAAGTTCAACGGCCTCCCGGTACACCTTGCCAAAGTAGGTGTTGTCCGAAAGACCATCCTCACAAATCTCAAATCCTATATGGGTATTGTTTGCACTGCCTCCTGCGTGCCAGCCTCGATAGTTCCATGGCAACGTCTGGTATGTTGCAATTGTTCCATCCTCCAGTTTGCCTATGAAAGCATGAACACATACCTGCCTGCCATCCGGCTTATCTTTGTTCCAATGGTTGTTATATTGGTTTCTACCTAAAAGACCGTCATCGGGTCCTACATATCGCTTAAGCCACGGGTTGTTTGCACCGGTGGAATGAACCATAATACCTTTGGGTGTAATGGTTCTACCAGCTTTGTAGCAGGCATTGTTTGTAAGGATCAGTTTTCGAAGATTCATATATCAGACCTCCTTGTCGCTTTTGTTATGAAGCTGTTCTAAAATATCCTTCAGCTTTTGCGGCACAGGAAGACCGATTCTGGCAGTGTTTTCTAAAATTGAAATACCCTCGTTAGAGAGATAGAAAAAGATTACTGCTGTTCTAATCACAGAACCTTCTCCTATTACGCTCTGATCGATGATATGCCCAATGGCCACAAGTGAGAATATAAGCACTTTCTTAAAAATGCCACGAAAACCGACTTCGCTGGATAGTTTTTTATCCAATACTGCGCACATAAGACCGGTAATATAGTCGATGACAACAAATGCCACAAGTGCATATAAAAAGCCATCCCAACCTCCGAGAAAGTATCCAAGCCAACCTCCAATCGCTGCTATAACTGCCTGACTCCAGTTCCAAATTTCTTTCATAGTAGACCTCCTTCTGTTTACTGCATAAAAAAGACGCCTGCTACAAAAGCGGACGCCTTGATGACATTTATTCAAATGTATATAAAGCCTTGATGTCCTCAAGGCATTGCTTTATTCATAAACTCTGCTGCTGCTTGATCTGTCTTTTGTGATTCTTCCAATATAGTCACTGAGTCTGCCTTTACCCAGTTTGCCTCCACTGTCTACAGTGAAATCGGTATAAAAGCCATCTTTCCCAAAACGGTGGGTAATCTCAGTTATGAGTCCAAGGCTAGTTGAGCCATCGTTGTCAGTAATAACTGCTTCATCACCCAGGATTACTTGAGGCCTAAAGGGTCCTGTAAAGCTTTCAATCTTACCCACATACTGAAGATTATCAGCAATCTGGGCAGCATAATTTTCTGCATCTAGGAGAGTCGTTCCTTCTGGTACATTGATATAAAGGGTCTTGTTAGCTTGTAGATTCCATCCTGTATATGTCTGTACATCCCGATACACCTTGATGCTGAAATCCCGGTTGTGGACACAAACCCGGCGATATGCATCCTGATCATCCTTGATAATGTTCCTGCTAAAAATGTCTTTGTCTCGCTGGAATACATAACTTGAATTCCTTGTAAATCCCGCAAAAGAAGCATCACCAATAACAACTGTACCATCGACTATTTCTTTGATTTGCCAGTTATCCAAGGCTTTCAAAACTTCAGTAATTCCTCCAAGAAAACTCATATTAAAATCAAAAAGATACCCTGCGGATAAGGTCGTATTCTGCACCAGCATTTCATCTGAGCTGATGTTTGCTTTATAGAGGATGTCTTTAAGCATCTGGTGCAATATTTGATAAGGGTAAACATTATCTTCATCAAAGCTCTGATCACCCAATGCCTTACCGATAATATTTCGTCCATCTACACTGACGGATTCTCCGAGGAGTTGAAAATTGCTACGGTCAACATAGAAAGTACCCATTGGGTAGGGTTCACTGTCACCTATACTAAACTCAAACACTACTTTACTGCCAGGAGACAGCAGGCTGGACTTTTCGGATATTGCAACATTGCCTTCGTATTCTGGATTTTCATTAATGGGATTATCAAGGCTGAGTGTAAAAGATGCAATCGGTGTGTCCATGGAACACTTTATGCTGCCGGAATGCAGATAGCGATCCATTTCAAACATATACTCATGGATGAGCAGTTTCTGTGCATATGGAGTTCTGAAGCAACCGACAATCCCAAATCCGGAGAGGGACTTGAGTTCTAAATTGCTTAATTCCGTATCTCCCTTTGGATTAATCAAAACCGTATCCTGCCACACGGGTGCTGAAAAGTCACCATTCAGTCTATTGCTGGGTGTTCCGTAAAGCAGACCGTTATTGATAAAAAAGAGTTGCCCCTCAGTCTTTGGAAACTGAATAAAATCTGGGTACAGCCCACCGCCGATTATGCCGTCATACTCAAAAATAAGCTGCATAGAATCACCTCCGTTCCATTAAATCTATTGTTAATCTTGACTACCTTGAGTATCATATTCCTTTGTACTATCTGGTTCTTCTATAACTGGGCAATCTGTCAAATCAACAGGAGTATCACATAGGTAGCACTTCATTTTGTCAGATCTGGATTTAATACTTAAAACTGTGCCACAGCCGCTGCAAACGACCGTTCCAACTCGCCATGTACTCATGTTATTCACCTCCATTGGCCTTCAAAATTACATTTCTAATGTAATGGCCGGTTTCATTTTCCAAATGATCTTGCCTTCCCTGCAGTTTGAAATGACAAATTCCCGACTCCTGCAAAGCCTTAATCTGCTCCAAACCCAGTCTCATTTTAAATCTATCATCGTTTTGATTCCTACAGATGCAGGTATCCTCGTAAGCCTTATCAAAACGCTTCATCTGGCGGGACAAGAGCTTGTAATGTTGACCACGCTCCGCACAGTTCTGATAGCAGTTTTCGTTCACAAGAATTTGCAGTTTATCAAACCCCAACCCTGCCAGCTCCTCCAGATGTGTGTTGAAATCTGGGTTGACCGCATAATAGTTGCAACCTGTTATTTTGGGAATCACCGACGTTATCGATGAGGTGATTGGAAACTCAGGGTAGTATCTCCGGATATAGTCATAAAGCCTTTGTTCAGAAACAATCACCCCATTCCTTTGGTTTCTTGCCAATTTCTCAAGCACAGCATTACACTCGTAATCGCCAAGTTCGTCTTCCTCAACAATTCCAGAAAAGGACGCATCCACACCTATCCCATGAGAGTTGAATAGTTCAATGGTGGCTATAAAATCCTTGTATCCGGTGTTTCTATTAAAAGGTATCCGCCCACCATTCCAAAGAGATGTAAATGCAGCATCATAGACTTGCACCTGGTAACCTTGTTCCATTAACTGAAGTGCGTACTGTAGCAATTCATCGGGATAAGATACTGCACCACCTAAATGCCAAGTAATCATACGCCCTCCGCATAACTAACCGAGAATGTGACATCCAGAACGAATTGGTCTGTTTTATGGATGCCCTCAGTTTTATAGGATGCTGTAACGGATTCTGTATCTGTTGGCGGTGTTGCCAATGTCACAAATACCTCCGAATCATCCACATAGAAGGTTCTGGCTGAACGATCAATGCCGCAATAGAAAACGGAACTGCCATCAGTAATGATATTGGTTACACTCGTAACGGAATGTGAAAGGGGCGATTGTGGTACATAGTACTGCACACCATCTGGCAGCAGTTTAATGAATTTTGCATTGACTATATTGGAATCACTGATCAAACAGAGTCCATCTCCTACAAGACCACCACCATAGAGCGACATTGTGTTACCATATGAGCCTGAGTAGGTCAGTGTAAACACACCGCTCACCAATTCATAAATCTTATAATTGCCTGCTGCAAAGGTATAGATTTTGCCATTATAGTTACAGACGGCAATCTGATAAGTTGAGTCGTATACCTCCTGAGTAATTGTTTCATTTATTCTATCAAGCGAGACAATAACCAAACCATGGTAACCCGATAATACTGCATGGTTTCCATCGGCTGTGATGAAGTTATTCTGATAGGTGTATCTACCAGAGCCACCCGCTTGGGAAGTCCCCACACGATTATATTTACCATCAGCTGCTTTTTTTGCCAGCCTAACATACCCTGCACTGTTGTCAGAGTAAATCAAAAACTGGTCATCTTGGGTCATTACACCTGTTGATGGTGTTATATCTCCAAATCTTGATAGAATCGACTTTGCCTGGTCTGTTGAATAATCAACCCATACATTTGCAGGAAGTACACATATTGATTCGGTATTAAGAAATATCGGCTGACTGGATGATTTGGAACTATAATGTGGCTTATCGGGAAACGAGCCAACTGATGGACTAAACATCCCGTATTGCCTTAAATAACCACGATGTACCTTTCCATACATCACCTTATACTCGCCATTTCCAATCCACTTATTCCCCCAAGGTGTGGGATATACTACGCTTGGATAAGAACTGAAACCTGAGCCGCCGTTACTATGATTAGTACCACATGATAGTGCAATCCTTGGCTTTCTTTCTATCGTATAGGATACTGCCACTGAATTAACCTTTACATCTACGAGCGGTGTCTCAATGTACGGGCTGGGGAGCAAAAATTTTGTCTTTATATTATCACCGGTGCCAAGCGGTACATTTTCATAGAGAACCTTGCCAATGAGTGAACTCTCAGGCACGATAATGGAGGCGGTATCCGCAACCTGGATTTCCTTGATAAAAAGATTGGCATCTGCTATCTCAAACCGTACCTTATAAGATTCTGTGGCTGTGGCAACATCAAAAGAAATACGGCTTGCAGATTTGGATGCTGCAGATGCGTCATTAATGCCTGCAGCGTTGATTGAATCAACATCAAGCGGCATTGGATTTCTACCGACTTTTATATTTGTTGTGATGTACCCATAGTTTAGGATGTAATATGCAGCTCCATAAGACACCTGGGATTGACTGAACCCCAATGGTGAAGTGACTGAAATCTTACAGTAGAGCGTTGCATAAATGGTCACAACATCAGTATCAGTCTTAGTGAAACTAATAGGGTTTCCTTCAGCATCCTTAAGGAGTGCATGAGTCACCAGCCGGCTATAGCCCCTAATACCAACTTCTGTTATAGTTTCTCCAACTGCCGTACTTGGGGAGAGTTCGATTTTCTCCTTTATATATCCCGAGTCACTTGAATATACTTCCTCTACACGGGTTGAACTGACTTGTGCAATTTGGGAAAAAAGAGCCGTCCTGTCTGGAGTTAACTCCCCAGTTCCTCTGCCATAGCAGATGTAGTCAAATGGACTTCTCCTGTCAGATATAATCTGTGTCCACATTGCATTTAGCACCATGTTGTATGCAGTGCCTACAAGACGCTCCCTGCCGGTTCGTATGTCCTTGACATACATTTCAAATTTATTGTGAAGCTTTACGCTTGCATTAAAATTCATGTTAAACCTCCTGTCTATAATGGATTTGTCCCGACTTTTATTAGGTCAACGGCCACAATTGTTAGAACAGCAGATACCTTTTCTTCTCCGAGTAGATTTGAAAATGTACACTTGATAAAATTGATATTTGTTAAACTCAGATTCGGTGTGATAATTTCAGACACTGACGGTGGCTCTCCAGTGGCAAGGATGGAGAAACTGCTAAATTCAGGCTTGCAGCAATCGGAATAGAAAGAATTTATGCCACCTAGACCGTTATAGGTAACTGTCCAACTTCCTACACTGACAAGTGAATTTGCTGTTGTCAGTTGAAGAATCCTTGAGCCGAACTTAGCAACTGTTACAACCAAGTTATTCGAGATAGTAAAACATTCAGGACAATTTGGAACTTCATAAATGTCCGTATCATACTCAATTTCAATTAAATGGTTATCCATCCGCTTCGCACGAATGATAGAAGGTGTAAAGTTGATTATCACATCAAACGGGCAGAAGTTTACTTTTCCAAAAGTAATGTTCGATTCAACACGCTCTGTTGCTTTTAAGTCGGTATATGTGATAGGAATTAACTTGACTTCATTCAGCGCAAGCACCCCATGGATATTTTCAGGAATCAGGGCCATACCTGACCAGTTTCTTTGAGTGATAACCCACTGAATATCCCGGTTCGATTTTTCTATACAAAAGCCAATCCTATAATCATTCGTCAGGAACAAATTAAGGTGTACAGCATTGGTAACAGTGGAGATTTGCCGTGCAATTTCCCATATGACTGTGCCATCTGCCTGTCTGCAGTAATTTCGATACCAGACTGAACCATCTGTTTTGATGTATCCAACAACGATGCCTTGATCAAGTTCAGCTGAATATTGATTTCGCCATGCTCTAATAGCCCTCACATAGCTGACACCTGTATCAAGCTGAGAAAGTGTGGATGCATCGTCCCAAAGCTGCCGCCAAAGCACACCACTTGTGTCTACCCAAAATATCCACGGCTTTTCATCAGTTACAAGTCTCCATGCACTGCGGTATCGTTGCCAGTTGCCATCAAATGCCAGACCAACAGAGACTCCTCCACCAAGAGTGAACTGATCCTTCCAGCCTTCTTTGAAGGTATCAGGGTATTCTCGAATTGCCGTCCCAACCACACCATTATCTACATGGATTTCATAGATTCTATTCGGACGGCCATAAGGCTTAAAGCGTCTGGGGGCAACACCGATATCGCCGAGTCCGGTTTTTTGACGGATAGTTTCAACTGTCCAGTAGTCTGAGTCCATGATGGTCGCTCTTGCACGGCTAACTTGGATGCTCATTCTGGGTGAAGCCTTGTTTGCAGGTGTTTGCTGAGTGCTTTTGAGTTTTTCGTTCATCAAGGAGCTTAAGTTTCTCACAGCACCACCTCCTCCTTGATGATCATGATAACCTTTCCTTCAAAAAGACTTCTGTCCTTATCGCCATGAGCAAAGTTTATACGTTTCCATGCAATGCCTTCATCAATAAACACTAAATACTTCTTACCGAGAAAGATTAGTACCAGCGAGGTGCCTTGATCAACAAGGCTATTTAACATTTCTGCTTGATTGAAAGTTGATATGATGACACCTTCCATCCTTCTGAGAGGACTGCCGATAATCTGTACATGATAGCTTCCATCCAGCAGCCTGTTCACTTGTTTATTTGATGAATATTCTATTGGGGAGACTTCTTTGAGGATCTTAGAAAGCACAGTACCTGTGGATGTTTCAAGTCTTATCATCAGATTCTCGCCTCCCTTCTGAATTGGTCCATTATGATTTCCACTACTCCGGTGAGTTCATTCTTGCTGTTCACTCCCCTAACTTCAATAATTCCTGTATGTTCAACAACGGATTTTGCATTCTGTTCAATTCCGCTGATACCACCATTCATGTTTAGGTTTGAATCTACATCAAAATCAGTAGGGATAGAGGACTGCATATCTCTTGCAACTTTATCCATAACATGGTCAAACCCGACTCCGATACCAAGTCCCATATTTTCACCGATTCCTGCAAATACCAAGGAGGGAGACTTGATTCCAAGCATTCCTTTTACACTGTTCGTAATGCCGGAAAAGAACCCACTCACCTTATCGGTAATCCACGAACCGAGAGATTTAATACCTTCCCATAATCCAGTAACGATGTTTTTACCGATTTCAAAGACAGCACCAACTGCTTTACCAAGTCCTCCCACGATTGCAGAAATAATCTGCGGAATGGCCGCTACAAGTTGAGGTATTGCTTTAATCAGACCCACGGCAAGCTGAACGGTGAGGTCAACACCCATAGCAATAATGGCAGGCAGATTGTCGGTTATGAAGTTGATAATGCTCGTAATGATTTGAGGTAAAGCTTCTATTAATTCAGGAAGGGCGTTCAATATGCCTTCAGCTAGACCTTTTATGATGGCAAATGCCGCTTCGAGGATTTTATCCATGCTATTAAGTAACCCCTGCACGATGGTTATAATTGCCTCAATCGCAGCGGGAATTAGTTCCGGTAGTGCCAATCCGATACCTTCTACAAGCGCTGTTATCAATTGCACCGCAGCATCAATGAGAAGAGGAAGGTTGTCTATGAGAGCTCCCACAATTGTCATAACAGCATCTACCGCCGCGGGGATAAGTTCAGGTAAAAGAGTAAGGATGGTATTAAGCACCTGTGTAAACAATTCCGTGACGGTTTCAAGAAGTGTAGGCAACAACTCAGCGATTGCCGATAAAATGGCATCCATTGCCGCAGGTAATGCAGCCACTATGTTTTCTATTACAGGTACAATATTTTTGACCACTGCTTGAAAAGCATCGACAAGATTTCCAGTTAAGTTCGTCATGTCAGCATTGGCATTACCAAGACCTGCTGTAAAAGAGCCAAGGGCTGCTTGGAATAGTCCAATGGAACCCGCAATGGTTTCTGTGGACTCCCTAGCGAAGTTTCCGGCATACTGCTGGGTGTTCTCAAAGAACATTTGCATAGCAACTTCCGCTTTTTCTGCCTGTGTTGCACTATTCCAAGTAAAATCCAATCCCTTAGCTAGTGCGTAAGCCTCGATGTTTGTGGCATTCATAGCTACACCCAGGTTATCCATCATAGTAAAATTGCCTTTTGCTGCACCTGTGACTGCTTCCATCGCCATGGACATATCAATTCCCATGACAGATGCCATGTCGGCGGCTCGTTGCATTGCTTTCTCGGTCAGTTCAAGCGACTTCTGCTGTTCGATACCGGAGCCTTGGAACAGAGCGCCCATCTTATTGGCGGTTGCCAAGTAGTCACTTTGGGAGAGTCCAAGGTTTTTGTACGCTTCTTCACCGGTCTTTTGGATGGAATCAGCGTATTTTCCAAAAACCGCTTCTGAGCCACCCAAGTTCTGTTCCAGTTCACCGAATTGCTCAATGACCTCTTTGCCCAGTTTGAAGGCTGCAGCTCCTGCGGCAACAGTTGCAGCACCCATCGCTGCACCGACACCCTTGAGAATGCCACCTAGTTTTTCAAACTTCCCACCGGAATTCTCAGCGTCATTGCCTGCTTCTTTCAACTCATCCCCTAGTTCATCTGCACTTTCAGCAGACTGCTCCAGTTCTCGTTCCATGCCATTAAGTTCAGCCTTTGCATTATTCAGCTGAATAGCCCAATTTTGGGTACGGCGGTCATTTTCGCCGAAACTCTCGGAGGCATTCTTCAAGGCGGATTCGAGCGTGGATATTTTATCTTTCTGTGCATCGATTGACTTGTTCAGAATTTCGTTTCTGGCAGCCATAGCCTGAACACTTTTATCATTTTTATCAAATTCCGAAGATACAAGTTTCATCTCGCTTCCTAGCACTTTGAATGATTGATTAATATCAGAAAGAGCTTTCTTGAATTCTTTTTCGCCCTCAATGCCAATCTTTAAGCCAAAATTATCCGCCATATCTCATCACCTCCTTAGATTCCGTTTGGAATGATTTCATCGATGTAATACTCACGTTTTGCTTTTGCAAGTCCGTTAAACTGTTTATATACCTCCCACTGATCGAGCAAATGTCCGATTGGCATGAGCCAAACATCACGCTCCGCCCGTCCGAGTAAGGTTGTTCCATAAAAAATCAGTCGGGCAAACAACTCTTCATCGCTTACCCGACCGACACGTTTTTTGAGGGTTCATCCGCACTTTCAACATTTCGTTTTGTACCTTTAAGCATCGCTTCCATAATGCTGTTTTTGTAATCTGCCAGTTCAAGTGGAGAGGTTAGAAGTTCTACCACATCCTCAGTAAGAAGTTCTCGCTTTTCTGAAGGATTTTGCAGGTTATGCACCAGCACCGATTGATTAGCAAGCAAGGTGATGAGCCAGATGATTTCATCGAGAGCCATTTCAAAGTTCTCTGACTTCATCAATTTTTCGCCCAAGTTAGAAAGACCGCCATATCTCTTGGCGATCTCTTTGGTGGCCTTGGTGGTTAGAAGCATTTCATATTTCTGTCCACCGATTGTTATTTCTGAACTTCTTTCATTATCCATTATCTATACCTCCGTTAAGGTGTAACAGCAAACACAGGCTCATAAACCTGCGTATACCAGCCTGTAATTACAGATGCCGGAACTGTTGCATCATCCTCATTAACCTCTGCCTTCCAGGGATGTTTTCCATTGCCATCGATTTTATTTCGGCGGAACACTGTACCCTCGATAGTCGGTGTAGAGAAGGTAATGCTGTCACCCTTGGTCTGCAGATTGGTAGCTGGGATTCCGAAAACCACACGGTAAAGCCAGAAGTAGCGGTATTTCCCGTTAGCTTTCTTGGCACGAAAACCGACTGCAACAGGAATGCCGCCATCTTCACTGCCCGATATCACCACATGGTTGTCATCAAGTTTTGCTCCGGTCAAATCTTCAGCTGCGGCTGTGCCAATATCATCGATACCAAGTGACAGCGTTCCTGATTTGAATTCTTTTACCACTGCAGCAGGCCCATCGTCTGCATAAAGAGTGGCTTCTGCAAGTTCCACTGACAAATCAGCTTTCATTGCCTTTGCAAGTGAAATGGGAGTTCCATAGGTTTCTTCACCGTTTTCACCCTCCGTGATTTTTGCATAATATAGTTTATCAAGACCAATTGTAGCCATTTGTTATTCCTCCAGTTCATAAAGTTTCGCTATGTCTATAGCGTAATGATGGTAGCCGGTATCGTCCTCATGACCAATATACCGGCGGTCTGTTATTGTAATATCCACTGAAAGCAAGGCACGGACGATAGCATTTTTTGTACTAAGGTAGTTGCCTTTATCAAACAGTGATATGCGTACTTCTTGTATATCTGTGCCCGGAAGGTTATCTGCGAACAATTCAAATGTGTCAGCAAGAGGTGTGAACACAGCATATTGATTCGAAGCAATGTCTGAGAATACACCTGTTTCAACAGGAATGCTCAAACTTTCAAAGATCACAGTCAATTCGGATAGCAGGCTCATATGCCGTTCACCTCGCTTTCCAGTTTCGCCTTCATTGCTTCGATGCAGGACTTTTTGCTTGCCGATTTAGCAGGTTTTAAGAATGGTTTAGGCGGCTGACCACTTTTACCGTATTCAAGCACGCCTGCAATCATGGCATTGCTTTTGCCATCCGAGCGAGGCTCAGTAAAGCCTACTTTGACATTGAAGTTGCCGTCCCTATCCTGTTTTGCAGAGGACACACCAAGTGCAGAAACAAGTTCTCCTGTAGAGTGGCTTTCTTCCTGTGTACTTCTTCCGATAACAGCCTGCAAATTAGATCTAACCTTAGCTTCCACAACTTCGCCGCCGGCTTCAAGGACACGTGGTATTATTTCGTCTGTCTTTTCAGCAAGCCGTGATATTTTAAGGAGAAACTCCTCTGGTATATTCATAGTTGCCTTAGCCACCAGGCCTCACCTCCTTGGCAAACACCTCAGTATACATTCTTCTTCCTTTGACATCTTCTACTGAGGTGATTTCAAAATGTCCGTCCTCACAGACAATGACCATTGCGGTTGTCACTGTGACATCCGGTATAAAGCGAAAACGGAAAAGGTCGGTGGCTTCAGAGAATGTGGCTCTATTCGCCCATTTCTCATTGCCATGCCGACCTTCCCTGTATGCCCTAACCGAAGCCAGTATGTTGTCAGTTTCTATCGAAAACCCTTCACTGTCCTTTATGTTTACTTTCTCAATGATGTCAATAAAGGTGTTCATTTTACCAAAGCTCATGCTCTACACCTTCCAATCCCGGTCAAGCCTTAGTAGAAGGTTGACTGTATTCCACACCTGCTGACCAGCTTGCACATTATCAGAGAAGAAACCGCCGGTGCTGCCATCCCTTGATTCATAGAAATGGGATGTGAGCATAATTACAGCCTGCTCGGTAGTAGGTGGCATTAGGTTTAGAGTATAGAAATCCTCTGGCAGATGTTGATAGCTCTCAGCATACTTTATGGCGGCAGTGGTGTACATCTGCAGGAGTTCGTCGTCAGCGCTATGCTCGAGAATAAGGTTTGCTTTGACTTTTTCAAGTAGTATCATTCCACCACCGTCCTTTCATTAAGGTGTATCTGCCGTCATAATCCCTGCAGCTTTTAACTTGGTAAGTAAAGCATTAAAATCGGCGAGAAGTCCTGGTACATCCGTTGCTGTACTTTCTAACTGATTTTCAAGCATTGGAAGCCCCGTCACCGAGGCTCCTTGCTTAATCTCTAAAGTACCACCAATAACGGTTTTATCGCCGCCTTGTTCGGTGTAATTCTTTGTGTTGTAACTCATAATCCACCTCCGTTAGGCTTTCTGCTGAAGTACCTTAATGGCTTCAGGCAGAATCAGTTTCCCATCTACACGCTGAGTAGCTACAAAGCCTACCTGTCCTGTCACTGCAAAGAGTTCATTAAGTCTCTTAAATACACGACCTTGACGATCGGCTACCCAGTAATAACTGAAATCACCGAATGCTATTGTCTTTGCTCCAGCTTCAATAGCAGGCACGTAGGAAGATGTATATAGCGGACGGTTAAGAATCGTATCTGGAGTTCCAGCCTGTATAGATGGCTGCCATAGGTACTGACCTTGACCGTCTTTCAGCTTACGAATCGCCTTTACGGTTGAGTCATTCATGATGAACACAGACTTATTACGATAAGGTGCTTTTAACGAATAGAACAGATCAAGCACTTCATCAAGAGTAATAGCTGTGCTACCTGCTGTAGTCACACCAAGTTGTGCTCCTCCTGTGGCTGCTAGGATACCAGTTGGTTTACCGGAACCATCGCCAGTGAAGAAGGCTTCCTCTTCCTTATTACCAATACGTCTTGCAAATTCAGTTGAAATATATGGTTCAAGTCTAAATACACTATCGTTCAAAAGTTCCTCAGAAACTTTGATCATAGTCCCCAGCTTATACGCACCAATGGATACTTGACCAAAGCTGTCATCACTTTCAGGGATTGCTCCTTCTTCATCTATCCATGAGGCTGTACCCTTTGACGCTACCACCGGTATTTTCCTATCACCGGATGCTGTGGTAATGACATTAGCTAGTCTTCTGAAGATATTCTCTTCCTTTAAAGCTTCTACAAGAGTTCTCTCAAACTCATCAGGCACTAAATATCCACCTTCGGAATCTGTACCAATTTGAAGAGCGTTTCTTACGCTTGTGTCGAGACCTTCGCCAGCGCGAGTACGCATGGCATTCCAGAATGCATTTTTGTATTCATCAGAAGCCCTTCCCATTTTAGTGTCCATTTTTGATGTGGTAGGCTTTCCTGTCAACGGATTAGCCGTAGGAGCGTTAAGTTCCGCATCCAATATGGCCTGTTTTTCCAAGCGGTCTATTTCCTTACCTAGGGCGATAACATCCGCTTCCATTTTGTTATAGGTGGCTTCATCCTCAGCTGAAATCAATCCATCTGTACCACGCTTAGTATCTAAGAACGCTTTGGTAGCATCCCATGCTTTGGCGCGTTTCTCACGCAGTTCTAAAATCTTGTTCATATTCTTTTCCTCCTATTAATGAATGATGTTGTTGAGTCGCTTTTCCAGCGAATCAACGGGTGTACCTTTTTTAGCAGATGCTTTCTTGGGACATACTTTATCAAGCAGTGAATTTGTCACTGCCCTACGACTAAAGGCATAGGTGAAATCATCTTGATGGTTATGCTTTTTCTCATCCTCCAATATTTCATCTGCAAAGCCGAGTTCAATTGCTTTATTGGCATTGAGCCAGGTTTCTGCATCCATGAGGTGGGAAAGCTTGGCTCTTGATAAGCCTGTTTTGATTTCATACGCATTGATGATGCTTTCTTTTACCTCTGAGAGCATATCTATGGCCTTTTGCATTTCCTCGCTATCACCGATGGCTACGGTCAATGGGTTATGCACCATCATCAGTGCAGTTGGAGCCATCAGCACGGTTGTCCCCGCCATAGCAATAACGGAAGCAGCAGACGCTGCGATACCGTCAATTTTGATGGTCACTTTGCCTTTGTAGTCCATAAGCATGGTGTAAATCTGGCTTGCTGCGATGCAATCACCACCCGGCGAGTTCAGCCAAATAACAATGTCACCCTCTCCGGCAATCAAATCTGCTTTGAACGCCTTAGGGGTGACATCGTCATCAAACCATGATTCCTCGGCAATCACGCCGTCGAGGTAGAGCGTTCGGGTGTCGGATTTTTCATCCTTCACCCAGTTCCAAAATTTCTTCATTGGGTTTCCTTCCTTTCTGTAGTATTTGCGAACGCACCTGCGTCCTGTAATTTGGTCATGGCTCCATTAATGAGATATAAATCACCGCCAAGTTCCACTGGTATTCGGTCGAGGTTCTCAAGTTCCCGGATGTCATTGGCGCTCATCCATCCATTCTGTCTGGCAGTTGCATAACCACTCATACGGCTTGCATAATCACCACGTAACAGACCATCCACATTAAATTTGATGAATACAGTAGGCTTTTCACTTTCCATGAGAAGAGAACGGCACATTGTCTGTTCCCAGCGGACTACCCAAGGGTCAAGCGTGTATTTCACAAATTCCAAGGACTGCTGCTCTATGTTGGAAAAAGATGATTTCTCCAGGTCAGCAAGCATATGGGGCGGTATTCTAAAAATACGGGCGATTTCATTAATCTGAAATTTACGTGTTTCCAGGAACTGTGCCTGTTCAGGTGGGATGCCTATCTGCTGATACTTCATGCCTTCTTCAAGAACAGCCACTCTATGAGAATTGGCTGAACCTTGATAGGCGGCATTCCAGCTGTCTTTTACCTTTTGAGGATCCTTGATTGTGCCGGGGTGTTCCAGCACTCCGCCAGGAGCCGCTCCATTAGCAAAGAACTTCGCTCCGTATTCCTCTGTAGCCATAGCCAATCCTATAGCATTCTTGGCCATTGCAATTGGCGAATAACCCACCAGTCCATCAAAACCCAAACCAGGAATATGGAGCACATCGGACGGACCCAGATAAACCATTGTGTCTTTTCCGAGGGTAGGTGCGTCCTCCATACTTCGCTGATACAAATAAAAAAGTCGGCCGTTTTTATCTCGGTCGACTGTCATTTTGTTTGGCATAAGAGGATAAAGAGCAATAACCTCACCACGGGCATTGCGGATAATCTGTGCGTAAGCATTGCCCCATAATAAAAGATGACTCATCAGCGTTTCTCGGAACGTGAAGGAAGTCATCTCAGGGTTTGGCTCATCGTGGAGCAGTTTATATAAAGGATGTTTTAAATATTTCTCTTTTCCACCGCTATCGTTGTATTTGTAGACATGAAGTGGAAGTCCAGCTAATGTTTCAGCCAGTATCCTCACACATGAGTAAACTGCCGTCATTTGCATGGCCGTGTGTTCATTGACAGGTTTTCCGGCAGTTGTGCCTCCGAAGAAGAAACTGTAATGACTGCCGACCAGACTATCCTTAGGTTTATCTCGAGCTTTAAATATTCCTTGTAAAATTCCCATAGACATCACTCTCCTTTACTAAAAAATAAGCAGACCCCTATCATCATAAACCGATGAACCTGTTCCTCCACCACACCTTATCGCTCTATCAAGAGCCATGATGGTTGCTACTGCACCGTCAATCTTCTCGGTTGACTTTTCCTTGTCTGCTTTGATGTTTCCGGCAGGATCTGTTCGAATATAGATGTTATCCATCATCCAGCGAAGAATCGGATGCCCACCATGAGCAATTTTCTGTTCCAATGTCAGTTTCATCAATTCTTTGGTTGGTGGAGACATATCTTTAAATCCTTGACCGAAAGGAACAACTGTAAAACCAAGGTTCTCTAGATTCTGGGTCATTTGCACAGCACCCCAGCGGTCAAAAGCAATCTCGCGGATGTTATATTTTGTTCCAAGTTCTTCAATGAAGGTTTCAATGAATCCGTAATGCACTACATTGCCTTCTGTAGTTTTAAGAAATCCTTGCTTCTTCCATACATCGTAATTAACATGATCCCGCCGGACACGCAAATCAATATTGTCCTCCGGTATCCAGAAGAATGGAAGAACAACATATTTATCATCTTCATCTATTGGAGGAAAGACCAGCACAAAAGCCGTAATATCTGTACTGCTGGAGAGGTCAAGTCCCCCGTAGCAGATTCGTCCTCGAAGTGATTCGGGATCAACAGCAAATGCACAGGCATCCCATTTTTCCATAGGCATCCAGCGTACTGCCTGTTTGACCCATTGGTTAAGACGAAGCTGCCTAAAACTGTTCTCTTCAGCAGGATTCTGCCTTGCTGATTCAAAGGCTGCTTTGACCTTATCCATACTGACTGTAATGCCGAGTGATGGATTCGCTTTCTTCCATATCTTTGGGTCAGTCCAGTCATCCTCAACGGCAGCTCCGTATATAACTGGATAGAAAGTGGGGTCTTTCTTTCTGCCATTTATGATATCTAGTGCCTTCTGGTGTACTTCCCAACAGATGCTGTTCTGATTGTCTCCTGCAGTGGTTATAAGGAAATACAGCGGCTGCATTCTTGCATCACCACTGCCTTTGGTCATAACATCGTAGAGTTTTCTATTCGGTTGGGTATGCAGTTCATCAAACACCACACCATGAGTGTTGAAACCATGCTTGTTGCTGACATCGGCTGACAGTACTTGATAAATACTGCCTGTAGGTTGATAGATGAGCCTCTTTGTGGAATCTAGGATCTTAACTCGTTTAGATAAAGCCGGACTCATTCGCACCATGTCCGCCGCAACATTAAATACTATGGATGCCTGATTGCGGTCGGCAGCACAGCCATAAACCTCAGCTCGTTCCTCGTTATCTCCACAGGTGAGCAACAGGGCAACAGCCGCCGCAAGCTCACTTTTTCCCATCTTCTTTGGTATTTCTACATAAGCAGTATTGAACTGCCGATAGCCATTTGGCTTAATAATCCCAAATACATCACGGATGATCTTCTCTTGCCAATCTATTAGTTCAAAAGGTTTCCCCGCCCATGTACCTTTGGTATGAGATAAAGCCTCTATAAAGGACACGGCATAATCTGCATAAGACTTATCATAGACCGAATCAGCCGCCTTAAATATTGTTGGTGTGTATTTCTTGAGTTTCCGTATATCCGCCACCTCCTTCCGAGCATAAAAATAGACCTGCATATGCAAGCCTTCATAATCTATTTGTACGAGAAACAGAGCCGTTATTGGCACTGTTCTCTTGTTAGGTTTTAGTTATTTATTTCTCCTCACCGGTCAGAATGAATCGGCAATAGGCACCAATGTTATCAGCAAGGTAAGCAATCAGCTCGTCATATCCTTCCCGCAGAGCTATTTCCTGCACTTTTGGCACATCAAACATATTTGTTTCGCCTGTGTCACGGATGGTGAGTATTTGTTCCTTTATCCTTTTATCCATTTTTGTCCTCCTTTGAATCCTCTACGGCCTGTTTTAGAATACCGATATCGAAGTTTGCACTCTTATATCCCTCTAAGATAACACTGTAATAATAGCAGCTTGGAGTTCCAAGAGGCCTGCCTTCGTTCATGATGTACACCATGGTTTCTACGTTCTTTTTGCCATATTTGACTTTGACCATTTCCTTTCGATAAAGGAATGGATAGCCCTCATAGCGGTCAAGTGCTGTTTCATCAGCCAGGGTAATCTCCCATAGCAAGCATGGGACTGTCTTGCCTTTTAAAGGCTCCACGGTTGCCACAGCACCGCCGTGTCCACCTCTGAACAATAACTGGTAATCCTTTAAAACAACCGTGCCGATAGGCTTTGCTGTGGGGCAACGGTACGCCATTTGCTCAAGGTTGAGGTTTGAGCCATAGGCGAGATAGAATGTTTTACTCATAGACCTTATCCTCCTTATATTTGCTGGGCAACCCTTTAGGCTGCCCGAAACCGCCAAGCTGCCGAGCCGTCCAAGTGGGCGGTCAAGTGTTCACGGCAGTTTGCGAATTCCTCGCCGATGAAACCGATTCGGTTGAGGTAGGTCCGCATTGCAAACTTTTCATTCTCCACCTGTGGTTTCTTTGCCGATGCACACTTTTGTGTCAGTGCTTGGTTGTTCAGTGCAAGGGCAAGAACAATGTAGCTTCTAACCTTGCCTGCGTGAAGTTCGCTGTTGAAACCTCTAAGCTCTACCGTGTGATTTCCGTTGAAAAAGCTGTGCAGGTTAAGGAAATGGTATCGGCTTGAATGGTAATGCCTGGTGGTACTTTCGCTGTAGCCCTCATACCAAAGGCTCTCAATTTGTGCCAGCGTTTTTGGCTTCTTGCGATTGATTTTTTCCACCAGAATCTCATCCATTTTTTTGCAGTAACGAATTCGTTCAGGTTCTATCTGCAAAGCCTTGTAAAAAAGGTCGTTCTTGCTTGCGATGATGTTTACAAAGTTTCGTATGCTCCTTGAGGTATGGTCTGCTCCGTCCAAGTGGATATGGATTCCGCAGGAGTTGTTTGTGAAAGCTCCTGCCTCGCGTAGCCTGCGTATCAGTTCCTGCAGTGTTTTAATGTCCTCTTGGTAGGTCAGGATGGGACTTACCAGCTCCACGCTATATTCTTTGGTTGCTGCAACCTTCCGCCGTCCTTGTTTCTTCTGGCAGGAGATGCTGCCGTCGCTCATGATTTTCCAAACTCGCCCGTCGGTGGCTGTGACCTTTTTGGTATCGTAATAGTCTCCTGTGCTCACAACCGTTCCGTTTAGGTAGTCGGCTGTGACTTTCGCCGCTTCGTTTCTTGTTATTCCTGTGAACTCAATTTCAATTCCGAACCTTGTTCTTAACATTGATTCTCGCTCCTTTTAAAGTGTATTTGTCCCTTTCGGTATGTACATATATCACTCTAAAAGACATATATAGCAAGACTATTATTCAATAATAAGAAGCATTTTTCACACAATTTTACTCTGCTTTTTCAAGTGAAAAGTGTGTATACTATTCTTCAACTCTCCGGCACAAATCCTCTCCATAAACCACATTTAAAGAAGAACCGTTATCCCAATGAACCATGATGCTGCCTGTGTCATCTACTCCGGTTACAAAGCCTTTTGTTCCAATAGGAGGTGCTTGAAAGTCATCCATGCGAACAAGTTCTACACGGCAACCCACCGGGTATTGCTTGCGGATGCGTTCCACAGTTTCTCTTGAAGGAAAGTTATTCATCAGCCATTACCTCCTCGGGTTTTGGTGGAGCCCCATTCTTAAAGGCAGCATTGCCTGATAGATTCTTTAGCAGGATTTTGCGTTCTGCTTTGTGTTCTGAGCCGACGAAACCGAGTCGGATTAGAAAACAGCGAAAAGCGTACTTCTCATTTTCGACTTGCTTTTCGGTGGCATTGACTCTCTGCTGTGTTTTTGCCATCTCACAGAGTGCGGTAACAAAATGCGTGTAGGCTTTGACCTCTTCAGCTACAAGCTCCCCTTGAAACCAGGGGAAACTGACTGTTTCTTCGTTTGTTATTATGGGGATGCAATCAGCAGCTAGAGCCTTTTTTATTAAAGACGATTTGCTTTCTACCAATCGCTTGAGGTTTTCAAGAGCCACATCGGTGAATGCCGACCTTGGCAAATCGATGGTCAAACGGTTAGTTTCGATCTCACCACTTTGCTCAGGTTCTGCATATGTGGGTGGCTCCTCATAATCACAGTAAGGACTGACCCTGCCACCAAGAGCTGCCTCGTAAGGAATTTGGATATCCTCCGGAACTGCTTCCGGTTCTGATTCTGGAAGTGGAGTGTCGTACTCTTCTGTAATCGCTCTGAAGTCATGCAATCCCTGCAGGTCAGCAACTAAGTTAGGATTGTCCTCACCCTCGAGCATCCCATTCTTGTCGATATGGTAGCCGCCTACCTCATAAGCAAAAGTAGGTGCTCCGAGGTATTTTGTTGGAGCATTTAGTTCCTGGCTTATTGCTGCCACCAGCAATTTTCGTTTTGGACCTGTAACATTGTAATTAATCTTCATTTTTCATACCGCCTTTCATTTTTCGGTACTACATATATCACTCTTAACGCTGTAAATAGCAAGTTGTTTCGAGCATTTTATGTAGAGAATAATGTTCTTTTATTCGGCGGTATCTTGCATGGATAACACAATGCCGGACAAAACAAAACATACGCAAGGCAGTGCCACTCCGTTGCCCCACATCTTATATTCCGCAGAATCTGAATGCGGGTCTTTAAGCCACTTAGATATCTGCTTTAAGGTCTTAGGTTTAGATGAACCTCCCGTAACCTTACGATGAGTTTCGAATATTCCATACCATGTGCGTAAATCATCCATTGTTGGGTTTTCTGTTCCAAGGTCACTGCACCACCCGTCCGGGAAACCTTGAAGTCTTGCACATTCGGTCGGAGTTAATCTTCTGACCGTGTAAAGAGTGCCGTCTGTATCATTTATAAGCGGAGGGTCTTTATAGTCAGTAGCAACCAGCGTATTTGCAAGTTCTTCTTCAGCGGCAGTAAAAAATGATGCCTTGCTTGAAGAGTAGGTAGGAGTTGCCACAGCACTTGGCCCTTGTGCATTTAGTGTTGATGATATTCCGTCTTCTGTAATCCCAAGATTCCTTGCATAGTTTTGGCCACAGTTGTAAGATTCTCTATCAATAGCATAAACAACAGCGTGCTTATCAACTGTGTTTAGAGTAAAGCTAATATCCTCATTAACTCCATCCCCCTGTGGACCGTTCTTATCATTTCTGCCTATCATGGAGCCTTGCAAAGCATAACTTTCCACAATAGCAATTCCGCCTTGATTGCAGGAAGGATTTCCACCATTTCCATCTATGGTGCGTGAAGTATCAGCCTCATACACACCACTGTTGGGATTGGATGATTTCATGGAATTGCTGTCTTTTGAACAGATACCATAGGCTTTCGGAACAAATAATGTCTGGTCATTATTGCATGACAGTGTTGCTGATTTATTATTCTGGATAAGTGCACCTTTACCACCACCCTCACAGCCACAACGGATTTTGAGGGTTTTCGGTGTATCACCAACCACAAAAGGCTGATTATTGCCACCTGTTCCATAAGTGGCAGATATTGTTGGTGCAACATCAATCGGTCCCGTAAAGCGAGTATCTCTCCCATGATTATCAAAAACAGCTGCATCCATAACACAGGGTGGATGATGTGCCTCTGCTCGAAGAGTACAAGTGACATCTTCTGTGATATCCATACGATTGCCACCTTGATCATTTAAAATCACACTGCTTGTGCCTGTCTCTCTAATGCCGTTTTCAAAACAATCGGCAGCTCCTTGCCACGAGCGGAAGCTCTCCTTAGAATACCCAGACAAGCCTTCTGACTTAAATAGTATTTCTCCGGCACTCCCACCTGCAAAATCTGCGACAAGGAAGATGCGTTTTCTTCGTTGGGGAACTCCCCAGTATTGAGCGTCAAGCACTCGCCAGGCAATGGAGAAATCATCTCCCACGATATTACCTGCTTGCCTCCATTTATCAGCTTTAGGAACTGATAAGGTTTTATCTTTGATGTGACAGATGCTTTCAAGGACACATCTGAAGTCCTCTCCTTTGTTTGAGGAGAAAGCACCCGGCACATTTTCCCAGACGATGTATCTTGGATATTCGCCATCTGTAGCACACCTCATTTCTTTTACAATTCTAATTGCCTCATAAAAAAGACTTGAACGCTCTCCGTCCAAGCCATTACGCTTACCTGCCACGGACATATCCTGGCAAGGTGAGCCAAATGTTATAATATCAACCGGTTCCATCTTACTGCCATCCAGGATGGAAACATCACCATAGTGTTTCATAAAAGGCAACCTTTTTGTAGTAACCCTTATAGGAAAGGGTTCAATTTCGGATGCCCATAATGGCTCGATGCCACAGAGTAGACCACCCAAGGGAAAACCTCCGCTGCCATCAAATAGAGAACCAAGGGTAAGTTTATGTTTCATCAGCACTCACCCCCGGCAGGTCACTGTATCGGATTTCCGAGGCATCTCTCAAAAGAAATACACCATTAGAATTTCCAACCTGCTCGATATACCTCTTTACAATTACATCACAGTACTTTTCATCCAGTTCAATTGTATGGCATATCCTGTCCGTCTGTTCACAGGCGATCAGGGTAGAACCACTTCCACCGAAGGGATCGAGTACGATACAATTAGACAAGCTGCTATTGAGAATCGGGTATGCAACCAAAGCTACCGGTTTCATGGTCGGATGGTCTGCATTTTTCTTCGGCTTTTCAAATTCCCATATGGTAGTCTGCTTTCTATCGGCATACCAGTTATGTTTGCCGGACTTCTTCCAACCGAAAAGAACAGGTTCATGCTGCCATTGATAAGGCGAGCGGCCAAGAACCAGTGACTGCTTTTTCCAAATGCAAGTACCTGAGAGGTAGAAACCTGCATCAGAAAATGCCTTTCTGAAATTTAAACCTTCAGTATCTGCATGGAACACATAAATAGAAGCATCCTTCGCCATTGCTGCTTCGGTGTTTTGAAAAGCCGCCAGCAGAAAATCGTAGAATGCTTCATTTTCCATGTTATCGTTTTTGATTTTACCCGCCGATCCTTCATAGTTGACATTGTACGGAGGGTCCGTTACAACAAGGTTTGCGAGCTTGCCGTCCATCAGAAGTGTAAAAGTATCAGCCTTGGTGGAATCACCACAGACGAGCCTGTGCTGTCCGAGTTTCCAAACATCACCTTGTTTGGTGAGTGCAGGCTTTTTAAGTTCAGCATCCACATCGAAGTCATCATCATGAATACCGTCCTTGAGCGAGTCCTTAAATAGTGCATCCAGTTCAGCAGGTTCGAATCCTGTGAGTGATACGTCAAAGTCTGCACCTTGCAAATCAGCAATCAAAAGCATCAACTTATCTTTATCCCAGTCACCGCTTATTTTATTGAGGGCGATATTGAGCGCCTTCTCTTTTTCCTTATCCATTTCAATAACCACACACTCGACTTCGGTTAAGCCTAAATCTAACAGCACCTTCAACCGCTGATGGCCACCGACAACATGAGATGTGGTCTTATTCCATATAACGGGTTCAACATAACCGAACTGCTCGATGGAACGTTTCAGCTTTTCGTATTCAGGGTCACCGGGTTTCAAGTCTTTACGTGGATTATAGTCGGCTGGAATCAACAACTCAGTTTTCAGTTTTTCTATCTGCATATATTTCAGCCGCCTTTCTTAAATTCGTGTACATATTGACATTCTCCCAGGGGAACAGACTTGAATTAAAATGTCCGTAAACCGACGTATCGGAATAGATGACATTTCTTAAGTGTAATTTTTCGATGATTGCAGCAGGTCGGAGGTTAAATACTTCCTGCACAATATAGGAAAGCTGATCATCTGCGAGTTTGCTTGTACCAAAGGAAGTCACATCAACCGCCACAGGATTTGCCTTTCCTATGGCATAAGAAAGAGCGACCTCACATTCCTCTGCAAGACCGCTCCAAATAATGTTCTTTGCAATGTAGCGTGCCATATATGCACCACTTCGGTCAACCTTGGTCGGGTCCTTACCGCAAAGGGCACCTCCCCCGTGGGATGCAAGGCCACCGTAGGTATCGACCATGATTTTTCTGCCGGTCAAGCCTGTGTCGGCAGCGGGACCACCTTCGACAAATCTGCCTGAGGGATTAATAAGGATTTCAGTATCATCATCAAATGGAAAATCCTCAAAGCACTGCCAAAGTACATTACTAAGGATATCCGACTTCAATTCTTCCTGGGTTTTGTCCTTATCATGCTGGACTGAAACTACAATGGTTTTCACACGCTTTGGTTTACCATCCTCATATTCTACCGTGACCTGTGCTTTTCCGTCCGGCAGAATTCCTTTGATGAGTTTTCCTTTGCGGCAGTCATCAATGCGCTTTACGATGCGATGGGAAAGTACCAGTGGCAGGGGCAGGTTCTTACTGGTTTCATTGCTTGCATAACCGTAAACCGTACCTTGGTCTCCGGCGCCGACAGAACCATATGGATTATTGATACCATTTCTTGCTTCAAGTGCATTATTAACACCCGCTTCAATGTCTGCGCTTTGATGGTGCACGAATACAAATACTGTGAATTTCCACGGATTGTATCCGACCTCTCGAAGTACATTTTTTACGATGAAACGGATGTCCACTTTACCGCTGCAGGTGATTTCGCCCGCTACGATAATCTTGCCTTTGGTAGCCATGACCTCGCAGGCCACACGTGAAGCTTTATCCTTATGCATACAAGCATCTAGAATATTGTCAGCAATGAGGTCGCAAAGCTTATCGGGATGTCCGGCACAGACACTTTCAGCTGTTTTATAAGTAATCATATTTATTCTCCTATCATATTTATTTTCCTCGCCTCGCTGTTAGCAGACGCTCCATAACATCGTCCTGCGGATTTGCTCCGCTGTATTCACCGGTGCAGTTTTCTTTTACAATCTGGAATATCTCCATCCACAACCGGTTGGTTTGGCTCATGTAATTCTGACCCATTGCCACATATGGACTTTGAATGGCATTACCCGTAGTCGGGTGTTTTGCTAAAAATCCATATTCCGTGACTGCTTCCTCACATTGAATCCAACGAGCCACACTCATGGCATAGCGTTCTAATAACTGAGGTGATACAAGAACCGCACACCCGCGTTCGTTCAGCCACTGCCATGTACTTCTGAAGATTTTTCCTGCTACCAGAGCCTTGCCGTCCTTTTGTATTGCCTCAAGCATTTTATTTGGCTCGGGCATTTCAAGTCCTTTTAGGTCTGCTGTTTCCTTAAATTCCATCACGGTCAGTTTCCTGCCGCCTGGATTGCCTTCGGCGATTTTTTCAGTCAGGGGTTTCTTTTTCGCACCTGCACCGACACGAGCGCCACCTCGATTTGTACCGTCTTTTGCCATATAATCACCTCACTTTGCAGGGTTGGGGTTATTCCCTCGTTTGAAACTGCATTTTTTCACACGAAGCCCCACGCCGCTGTCCGCTTAAAATAGTTTTAGAGATTTGACCGCCCCCACCGGTCACCGCTCTCAGCAGTGATTCTTGAGTGACAGGATTTACAGAGAGCCATGAGATTACTCTTCTCATTACCTCCGCCTTTGGAGAGGGGGAGGATGTGGTGTACCTCTTCGGCAGGGGTGAGTCTACCTTGTTTCTCGCACTCCTCACAAAGGGGATGCGACTTGATGTAACGGTCACGGATGCGTTTCCAAGCACGACCATATCGTTTATTGGAGACTGGGTCACGTTCATGTTGGTTGTAATGTTTGTCCATTGCCTTTTGATGCTCGGCACAGTATTGTTCACGTTCAGCAAGCCGACCGCAACCGGGATAAGCACAAGGACGCTTTGGTTTGTAGGGCATCATTTCACCTCGCTTTTGGGCATAGAAAAAGCCCTGCAGGACGAACCCACAAGGCTTGGAATCTATTCTATTTTGCTGATTATATAATAACATAAATGCAACTGTGGTATCTTGTTGCAAAGTGTTGCAGAATGTGCAAACTAAATTTTAATAGGATCTTCAGGAAGAGTCACATGGTTAAGTGCTGCATTGTGCCACCTATAAACTGTTGTTCTGTCGGCATTAAGTTCATCGCCGATTTGCTCCCAGGTGAAGTTATGCACATAACGATAGCGTAGAACCATGCGTTCATCCGTGTCTGCAACCTCGTTTATAACACACCTTATCTGCTCTTTGAGTGCTACAAGGTTATCCACCTCGGCATTTATTTTACTTTCCAAATCTATAATCCGCTCTAAGCATCTTACAAACTTGGCATCCGTATTTCGTGAAGTTTGCACCTTTTCATCCCAACTTGGAGATGATACACTTGTTGCCATTTCTCTGAGGCACTCCATTTCCTCGATGTCAGATTGTATTCTTTTATCAAGCCTATAAGCCTGGTGTAAATATTCCTTTACTTTCATAATCTTCTTACCTCCGATCTTAATTTTTCAATTAGGAAATTCCCATCAACAGAGGTAAGTTCTCTATACCAATCAGAATGGAAGAACCTCTCCACCTCGGATATCATGTCCTTCGCAGGATCATAGCGGGGACGTTTTTTCAGTTTCTTTAGTGCATCCCTATAATCCTTGACAGCTTGCAGAATAATGGCATTTGCAAGTTGTTCATAAGGGTCGGTCATCGCACCACCTCCAATTTTGCTTTTACAGCATCAATTAAAGAGGTTTGTGTTTTTTCTTTTCTTGTAAGTGCAGTCATAACATCTTCATCTATGGTGTCTTTAGCAATAATGTGGTGTATCACAACCGTTTCATTTTGACCTTGCCTATAAAGACGGGCATTAGTTTGCTGATACAACTCCAAAGACCAGGTAAGTCCAAACCATATAAGGGTTGAACCTCCACTTTGAAGATTAAGTCCGTGTCCTGCACTTGCCGGATGAATAGCGGCTATTGGGATATTGCCGTTATTCCAATCTTCAATATCTTTCGATGTCTTTATCTGCCTAGCAGAAAATCTCTTCTGGATACGCTCCAGGTCATGCTTATACCAGTAGGCAACCAGCACAGGTTTCCCATTTGCACCTTCAATCAAGTCCTCCAAGGCATCAAGTTTTCTATCATGAATAAGATGAGCTTTATTTTTATCATCATAAACAGCACCATTGGCCATCTGCAGGAGTTTGCCAGAAAGAACTGCCGCATTTACTGCATCAATTTCCTCATCACCTAAATTTGCAACCATTTCATCTCGGAAATCAGAATAAATGATCCATTCCTTTTCACTCAGATACACAGGCACTTCATTTATGACGCATTCAGGCATTTTGAGGTAATCTGCAGACTTCATGGAAATCGTAATATCAGAGATTTGGCTGTATATCCTTTCTTCAGCACCCGGCAGTGGCTTATATGAAAAGATAATTTCAGCATTACGCTTATCCGGCACAAAGTAGGCACTTCGGTAGTGGGTTATGTACCTTCCAAGCCTCTGACCTAAATCAAGGACACGAAACTCTGCCCATAAATCCATAAGTCCGTTACTTGAAGGTGTTCCCGTAAGACCTACAATCCTTCTTACAGATGGTCTTACTTTCAGAAGGCTTTTAAACCGCTTTGCACCATAGGACTTAAAAGAGGATAACTCATCAATGACAATCATATCGAAGTCAAAGGGGATTCCGCTCTTGTTTACAAGCCAATCTACATTTTCACGGTTGATGATATAAATGGTGGCTCTTTTCATAAGGGCATTGATTCTGTCTTTTTCCGTTCCTACTGCCACAGAGTATGATAAGCCTTTGAGGTGATCCCACTTTTTTATTTCTGCAGGCCATGTTTGAGATGCAACTCTTAATGGGGCTATAATCAAGACTTTTCTTATTTCAAATTTATCAAGACAAAGGTCAAACAATGCAGTGAGAGTAATTGCAGTTTTTCCTAACCTAAGCCCATATCAAGGAATATTGCAGATATTGCCTTGCTCTCGATAAAATCAATTGCATACTGCTGATAATCATGTGGTATGAACTTCATTCGGCATCACCTCCCATCTCTTGTAACACTTCATCAATCTGCTCTACACTATCAATGCAGTAAACTAAAAAACCTAACGCTTCCAGTTGTCTTTTTCGCCTTACTTGCAGGGGACGCATCATTTTACCCGGTGCTTTTAATTCAATAAATGCGATTCTGCCCATAGGAAGCAGCACAAGGCGGTCTGGCATACCATTAAATCCAGGACTTACAAACTTCGGGGCAATGCCTCCCATGTTTTTAACTGCTGCTATCAATTTTTGCTCTATATATTTTTCTTGCATAATGTCCTCCATTTCTTATTGGGGAACAACAGGCACAACTTTGAACGATTTTTCCTATATGCGCGCACACACGACATTTCTACTATTACTTTTTTATTTATTACTAAGTAGTAAAAGTCTTGTTCCTGTTATTCCCGTTAAGCCGAAGTATCGGTATTTGCTACGGTTTTAAGAAAACAACTATAGGAAACAACCAAAGAACAAGGAACTACCTTTACCTTTTTCGCTCGTAACAACGTTGCTTGCCGTAAATCGGAAAATTGCTTGTTCCGTTCTTGTTCCCGGTGTACTTGTTCCATTCACCGATCTTCTTCATAATGCCTGCAATGGCATAAGAGTCTGCAGGTTTCATGGCAGCCGCATCCTTGCCGAAACACTCGCACCAGATTTCCATATTGCAAACAAGGGTACGTTCCACAGTACCTACATGAGATTCGCCGCCAAATTCACTACCGTTCAGGAAATTTCTACGCTCGTAGGCTGACATGGTATCCCAATTCTCTGGCAAAAGCGTATCAAGATAAGTTCGAACCAACCCTTCACGCTCATCACTTTCCATGGCATCATCTTGTTCACTGGTAGCTAAATTTACATCATCACCTTCAAGATAGAGTTTTTCGCCCTTTTCATAAAGCACCAGTGTTTCTGCCCATATCTGCTCAACATCATAAACAGACATCTGCCAGGCTTTCTTTTTACCGTTACCGCTGATACGAACCGGCCAGAACCTTCTGTTGCCTGTGATATCTCGAAGGAATCCACTCTCTGCATTGGTAGAACCTACAATTACACACTGACGGGGATGGCTTTCAACATTGACACCATAGCTGGCGCGGTACTTGTCATCACACCTTGATATAAAGGATTTCACAACTTCAACATCGGTCTTGCGCATCCCGGCAAGCTCCCCAAGTTCCAACATCCAATATCCCTGCAATTTTTCAGGGCCGGATTTATCCTTCATATCCGTTAAAGTCAAGCTATCTGAAAACCAGTCTCCGGCAAGTTTTGCAAAGAAGGTTGATTTACCGATTCCCTGTGGACCATTAAGGATAAGTACACTATCAAACTTTGTTCCAGGATGATAAATGCGTGCTACCGCAGCAACCATTGTCTTTCTTGTAACGGCCTTTGTATAGGAATTGTCCGTTGCTCCGAAGTAATCAACAAGTAAGGTTTCAACTCTGTCGATACCATCCCACTCCGACAAGTTGTCGAGATATTCTTTTATAGGATGATAGGCCCGCTCTGCTGCCACAGCAAGAATGGCATCTTTCGTCTTAGTTGGGGAGTAGACCCCATATTTATTAGATATATACACTTTTAGGGCGGCGTTGTCCGAGTCATTCCATCCTTCTTTCATCTGATTCCAAGGCAGACCGTTTCTTGCATCGATTCCGTCACGGTGTTTGTTAAAGGCAAGGGACTGAAGCTCCGGGTCATTTCGGATTATAAGGACAATGTTGTCTAGGGTATCCTTAATCCTGCCTTGTTTATCAAGTTCGAGTGCCGTCTGCCAAGTATCCTCAGTAAACTCAGCCGTTGCTTGATCCATACGCTCTTTGGCAAACTGAGCCTTTACTTCATCATCCTTAATTGCGAACTCACACATAGCAACATAGGATGGCAACTTACTCGGTGATGTAGCCTCCGATGCTCTGTCATCCAGATTGCCAAACTTATGAATACGGACAAGATCAAAAGCATTAAGAAGTCTCCCGCTTGCTGGATCTGTCGCGTGGTGGGAATAAGCAAACTTATCATCATAGATAATGACACCTGCACTTGAGTCAGCCGGCATATAATCATATCTGCCTGTCATTGCTGAAGGCTCATATACATCTTTCAGAAACTTATCAATCGCATCTGTTACTGAATAGGTACGGCAGAAAGTGCCGACCACACCTTCCTTGGAAAGCGGGTCAGCTTGTTCTTTTAATGAACGTTCTATTACCTCTGATTGCCTTGAGGATACAGGCCATGTGCTTGTGTCATGCCAATCATCATATTTATTAAGAAACACTTCCGGGTCAAGGAGTGAGCCGTCTTTTTCTTCATATACAAACTCGCCGTTTCTCGATGTAGACGGCCAATACATCAGTCTTTCCGGTTCATAGGTAGTGTCATCAAAAAGGTCAATGCCTACCTCCTTTGCGACCATACGGCTGACTGCAGCATATTCTTCCTCTCCCACATCGCGGGATAGGGGAATGATCAGCCTAAGCCTTGGATTTTCTGGGGTATGCTTATGGGTAGAATAAATACAGCACTGATATGGGAAGAAAGTGCAGAGTTCACCCCATATACTGCTTGTGCCATAATCCATATCAAGGGTTAGCACAGAGCGTGACAGCACGTTGCCTTTTTTTCGTCTACCGTCTTTTAAGTGACCACCGACAAAACCACCGACATCTTTGATTGAATCCTGCCCACCCTTTTTCATCTTTCGGTATTCTTCCACGGTTTCGGTGGTACGCTGTGTGGTCTTAACACGGGAGCAGAAATCCTCCCAGCTGATATCACTGTTTTTCCACTTTTTATCCATTCGGCTGTTGCCGTATGCTATCTTCATAGAGCCTCTACCTCCTCAAAATCTTTATTGAAATATCTAACCGTCTGCCTGCGTTTCTTTGCCTTTTCTATTTCAATACTCATACCCCTTGAAATAACATCACCGAGTACCCACACTTCCTGGCATTTTCCCATAAGGATGATATCCATGAAAATAGCGAGGTCACGCTCTTTCTCGTTGCTGTCATCCATGAAAGGAAATAGAAGGTGTGGGGTCAGTGGGATACATCCACAATTAAAAGCAAATTCTGCAAAATGGGTGGCTTTTAATGTGTTTTCCGTAATAGCTCCATTAAAAGGGGCGCATATATAAACCAAAGGACGGAAGGCGGGTTTTGATACCGCCTTATCCTCTCTTTCAATATTGGTAAGTGCTTGATATGGCACTAAGTCCATGTAACCTTCAGAGTTTTTCATATCGATTCCCATATCACACCTCCATCTCAATCTGCGGATAGATACCGTCAGCCTTTAGCTGTTCATAGATAAAGAGCCTGCCTTTTTGCGTCCACTTTGTGTGAACCTTGGTATGCTCAAAGCCATTACTGTCTTCATAAACATGGGTATTGGTTCTTGTATAACCTTTGTCTGCGTGTTTCTGATACAAAAGCCAAGTATCACTTTGCTTAAACTGAATTCCCTTGTCATGGAGATACTCATTCATGCGAATACCGCTCCAGCCATAGTCCTTGGCAATAACAGAGATGTTTACGGCATCCTTACATTTAAGAACCACATCATAATAAGTGGCTTTCGGTTTCATCTCAGCAATCTGCTGCTGTTGTACTGCAACTGCTGCCGTAAGGGTTTTGTTTCTCTCACGTTCTTCTTTAAGAGCAGTAAAAGCAGCTATTGCAAGGTCGGGATTGGCAATTAAATCATCTGTTGCGTAGATACCATGTTTACGAATAGCAGGGAGTACATCATTTGTAACCCAACGCTTGAACTTTTTAGCATTTGGCATCTTGCTTGAGAGAATAAGGCTGTATAAACCAGATTCATTTATAATGATAGTTTCCTTATCCTGCGTTCCATCGAAAAACATTGCTTTCTGCCTGTCCTCTTCATCAACATGGCGGTTTATATCTCGACTACCGTTTTGGTACCCGAGGATATCTGTCACATCCTTACCGACAAAATACGGTTGCCCACCAATAGTTGTAGTGCGTACAGAGCCAAACTCTGCATTTTTGTAAATTTGTAATTCCATTAGAATTACCTCCTTAATATTTTTTTGGAGGTCTTGACCTCCTACCTGGTAGCCACAGGATTTGGTCAAATCTGATGGTTTTCAAAAAATTCTTTAAGTTTTTTCTCTGCACGCTTTAACTTTTGGCTGATATTATTTTCATCAGCATCGATAGAGCGAGCATATTCACGGATTGGTATGCCATCAATGCGTACTGCGATGAACATATCCGCCCAATCTTTCTTTTTACCAAGTGCCTTATGTATCCATTGGCAAATATCTTCATACTCGTAGAGGCGATTACGCTCAGCCTCCTGTGAATCATCAGCGAAGGTATCCATTACATCCGTTTCATCTTCAGATTCATCTTCCTTGCGATAAGGAGTCTTCGGATCGCCAAGATGCCTATGAAACCTGCGCCAGTTGTTGTATTCCTTACTGTTCATAAGGTCTAACATTTCCTGTACAGTCTCACAACGCTTTACTTCTGCCTTCTTTTCTGGTTTTGCCTCTGCAAGACGCTGCTCATAGTCGATATCCAGCATGATACTGTAATCATCATCCGGAATATCAATTGTGGTGTAGAACTTGTGGCCGTTTTTGATGTTTTCTTCGTACAAAACTCGAATCTTCATTAAGTATTCCTTTCCGTCCCGGCATTGGGCGGCGGAATACAAAAAGAGCCTGCGGTGAAGATGACCACAGACTCCGCTTGTCCTTAAAATGGGCACACGAAATCACGGTGGGTGCATCTTCATTCCAAACACAGTCTTTATCACTGTGTTCTGAACTCTTATGCATCCCGCCGTCCTAATGCGCATCTCGGACATTGAGATTTTATTTAGAAAGCATTGCTGCTTATCTATAAACTAATTTAACACGGATTTTTTTTTGGAAATGGACACGCCATGTCCTATCAAAACCATGAAAATAAAAAAAGCCGGAGTTATCTATTTCTGCCTTTTATAGGCTTAATAGATAACTCCGGCGGTTTGCTCCTCGATTGGTTACGGGGCAGATTGCGGTAGCTTCTGCTTACTTATTGGCTGCCTTTGCAGCTTCGACCTGAGACACCACTTCGTCCCATGGGATTGTTACGATTTTCTTCTTATCGTTTTTTATTTCTAAATCGATATTATTACCCTCGACTATAACATCGAACACTCTCTGCGGCGTTGGTCGCTCTTTGCTGAAACTAAGGATAGGGCGTTTTATCATTTAAGACCCTCCCTTCAGGTAGTCGGCAATAAGACCTCGAACTGCTGGTGCAACCTTTGCATCAAGTTCCGTCACTTGGACGTGCTTATACAGTTGGGCAGCGTGTTTTTTTAGAGTTCCAAACGGGTCATCAACGGTGTAGAATGCCTTTTCCCAATGATGCCCGTCTTTATCAGACCAAACGAATATAAAGTCATACCCTTGGAGTTTTTCCTTATCGGCATCCGAGTACGAAATGATAGCTAATCCTTTCTTTGCGTCAATATTTTTGCAAACAAAGATGTCATCAGTAAGAATCCATTTGTAGTCGGGGTTTAAGTGCTGCGGGTGATACACCACTTTGTCTTCGTTCTCTTCAGTAACAAGACCCATTTCCTTATATTTATCATTGAGGACTGTCATAACCCCACCCTCAGATTCCCACTCAATAATGTTTTCCTTGGTCTGCTCACATAGCTTTATAAGGAATTTCGCTACCATATCAGTGTTGCTCTTTGGAATGGACAAGTCAGTTCCAAGCAAGTCAGATAGACTAATATCGAAGATTTTGGCTATCTTCCAGACAACATCAATACTAAGCTTCTTATCGGAACTGGGTTTTACCGTTCGGGAAATATAGCCACTGCTAATTTTTAGAAGCTGCTCAAGTTCTCCCATACGCATATCGTATTTTTTCAAAAGAAACGCGATGTTAGTATTCATGATGGTCTTATCAAAGTCCCCGAATTTTTCAAGATATTCCTCAATGTATTCATCCTGCTGACGGAGCATCCAGAAGCAAGGATGTCCGCTGTCAGGTTCGAATTGATTTTCACACTGCACAAGGAGTTCCCTAATGCGCATGGCTTCAATAAGATCCTCCAGGGAATTAATATCTTCAATAAGAGAATACCACTCACCGTTATAATCAAATTTGCCTTCTATTGATTCGTCATATTGGCGTGACATATAAATATTACCTCCGTTCAAATATCTTTGTTTATATTATAATATTTGAACCCACATTTGTCAATGGTTCAAATAGATTTTAATTGCAAATTGTTTTTGAACCAAAAACAGACCCGTGCATTAGCACAGGTCTGCTGATATTTCCTATTAGGACATGCCATGTCCGTTTTTATCAAAAATTTTTTTTAAATTTCCACGCCATATTGAGATAAATACTCTTGAACCGCCCATAACGGTTCAGGATATTTTAGAACTAAAGCCTCTTTCATCCATTGGTGTTCATTTTTAATTGGACTAAACTTGCAATTCAATACCTCCATAAGCTTTTCGCTAATAACAGGGGGCAGTTTAAGGCCAAAACATATAAGCACAGCTGTTTCCACAGTTGGTTTTGTTGCACCCTTTACTGTGCGGCTTATAGTTTTTGGGTCACGGTCAATTTCTAACCCAAGGTCTGTATATGTCATATTACGCCATTCAAGGAGAAGTTCCATGCATTGCTCAGGATCATCAGTCATTTTGCGACGAATCTCCATAGCTTCAGCTTGCTGTTTCTTTCGCATAGCAACTTGGCGTTCCTGTGGTGCATTTTCAAACCCATTATGATACTTAATTTCAAATGTAATATCACTTGGTTCACGGTTTAAAAAACATGCAGTGTGATATGTATTCTCGACCCTGCTAGTAATGCTCATATCAAATACAAGACAACACTCATCCATATGAGAACGGGCATATCCAGTTAAATCCAACTTACCATTTTCATCACGCTCCACATAAAGTGGTGCATTATACACGAAATGGTTGTCTACAAAGAGATAATCCCCACCTTCTGTTAATGCACGTAGTTCCGGATTTACAAAACGCTGAATAGCTGCATCCTGTGCACTTAAAGAAAATGTCTGATTAACCTTGATGGAACCTTTACGAAAGCCGTGAGGTTTTACATAATGGCCATCAAGATATGTATATGTTCCAATAGCCTCCTCAAAGCCTAATTCAACAAGACGAATTTTTGCAGCTTGCCTTGATACCCCAAAATTTATCTCTAATGCAGTAATAACTTTTTCCATCACATCAACAGTATGTCTTGCATTGGTTTCACGCATAAATTTTGAGATATATTCATTCGTTTTAATTCTGAAAGGTTCTGCTGGCATTTGAATTCTGGGAGTAAGCTGATTAGCTTGTCTTTCCATAAATTCAGTAGATTTTCGTGATACTTTTGAAGCGGCACCTCCGGCCACTTCACAACTAATGCTGGAGGCCTCAGTGTTATAAAGTTTTTCAAGTTCAAACACCTTTCGATGTTCAACCCAATGTACACATTCATGCACAATCGTATTATTGACAGAGCCAAGACTTCGGAGCAAATACATTTTGGGATCCACAACGATAGTTCTTCCGTCGATGTGCACTGTAACATTACATTTTGTATTTGCATCGTACATTTCAGCATCAGTATCTACAAAATATATCTGTCCGAAAACCGATGCGTCTTCGCTTATATGCTGAGATTTGATTGTTAACCCTAGTCTTTCAGCTAGAACATTAGGGTCAACCCAAACAGGTGGCTGACCACGCAGAGTAATCTTTAGTGCTTCTGGATAGTATTCCTTTAAAAAGGTAGTGGCTACCTCTTCTAATTTCTCATATGGAATAAAGGGTACAAGAGAATCATCCATCGGATTTTTAACACGATTTTTCCCATTGTAGCTAGATACATCATATATCTCAAAGTCTTGCAGATTACAAGCAAGGTCCCCTCGGCAACGAACCATTATCCATATTTTCTTTTCTTCTGAATCATCATAATGGTAGTCAGCCTCTGGGATTTCAAATATAACGGACAAGGCCACATCAAACTGAATTTCCATTTGTGGCAAATTATCAACCCAGACGTGTTCAACTTGAACATCTGCAATTTCTGGTTCACCAGCTTTATGAATTTTATATAGATTTATATCTAGGGGATCGAAATTCTCACGCAGATAATCTTCGGCCACTGCCCAGAATTGATTATCAAATGTATTTTTCACATATTCTGTGAATGAACGACTATCTGCCATAAGCACTTCCCCCTAAATATCACAAAATTCACCTAAATGATAAATCAAGTCTTATTTTAAATTCAAATCTGCTTGCTTACAACATAAGACTCATTAATATTTTCATTAATTCATCATATGTTCCATGATAAATATCACCTTCATTTTCAGTAATGACTTTCTCCACACTTTCGTTTGGTAATTTTAGTTCTGTTTCTTTAGAAACCCACAATCGAATTTCATCATTTCCTTTTTGTAAAGCATACACCTTCCTATCTTTTACTACAAATCCGTAAGATAGTAATTCCCAGTTAATTTTCTTTTGCATTTCTATGTCAAAAATATTCAATTGACCACTTTCGACAGTTTTTTCTTCATTATTTTCGTCTTCTATATCATCAGCAGAACCATCCTCTAGCTCGTCTATTACATCACTAAATCTTCCTCTTTTTTGTACTCTTGAACGTTTCTCAATTTCCTCTGGTGTCATCTGTGAAGAAATTAAAAGTAGAACCTCTTCCAAACGAGGATTTATATTTAAGTTTCTTTCTTGCTTTCTTCTCACAATACCATAGCATCCTACAGGAGAAATATATATATCTTCTGGAGCATCAGGCGATACAATGGATTTCATATCCGAAAAATGGCTCACCTCTGGGACCGATGTACAGTTTATTGATAATTCTTGATTAATGGTAACAATATCTTTTCCTAAATCAAGATAAAATCCTTCACCTTCAATATCATGACGTCTCTTCATTATGCTAAGTGAGTTTTCCGCCAAATTATATTCATCTTGATTGTAATCTAATAATCGTTTCCCAATCCACTCAACAACTGGTACTGCCCATGAGTTTCCCGTTGCTTGGTATCTATTTGTTTTCCTAGCACCCTTTATATCTGTGTAATTATCCGGGAATCCCATTAGTCGTTCCGTTTCTAATGGGGATAGTCTTCTGATTCTATCATCCTGAACAACAAACAATGAACCATTGTATGCCGCAGCATTTCCATTCCACTTCGTTCCATAGGCAGAATACAAGCAGTCTGTATATTCTCTAAAAACTTCAAATTTATGTCCATCTTTTTCAAATGCTAACTGTGATGATGGGTACTCAGCCAAATCATGTTCATGTTTTTCAAATAAAACATTTTCAGGGTAAAAGTCAGTTCCGCCTGCCATGACATAAAGCCTTTTTCTTTGTTGTGGCAACCCAAAGAATTTTGCATCTAAAACTCTCCAAGCAACATTTCTTTTGGGTCCATGAATTACTCCTGAATTAGGCCATTTTTTCCCACTAATTACATCAGTTAATCCAGCTAATGAAGATAATAGGCAGCCAAATGCGTTAGTCTTATCCTTTAATACCCCTTCAACATTCTCCCAAAAAACTATGGTTCTATCCTTGCCAGAAGTTAACCTAACTTCATCATTAGCCTCAATGATATCCACAAATCTTAATGTTAAATTTCCTCGGTCATCATTGAGTCCGTTTTTCCATCCTGCTAATGAGAATGCCTGACAAGGCGTTCCACCACAAATCATATCAGGTGCTGTTATTTCACCCTGTGTAATTTTCTCAGGTATATCATTCATATCTCCTAAATTAGGGATACCTGGATATTTTCTTTTCAACACCTTTGAAGGGAAGTCTGCTATTTCAGAAAACCAGTCAAAACTAAGTCCCAATGGTTCCCAAGCAACTGACGCTGCCTCAATACCAGAACAGATACTTCCAACTCTTTTTATATCCATCAATTAATACTCCTTTTTTTTCTCATAGATTACCTAATAATTTGAAGTATATCAAGTATAATAATCCACAAATCTTTTATTTTAAATTATTGAGTTTAGCCCTCTTCTCCAGGCTTCAAAATCGTACCATCCGCAACCAATGCATCCTCTTTCTGCTTCTCTTCCAGTAGTTGGACAGTCTGAAGGCCAATCTTCATCACCCACATAATAATACTTTATCCCCATTGGGTATCCACGTTTTCCGGTTTGAATACATTGCTCGCAGGCACGTGATTTCAATAAATTGTGATTTCCTGAAGAATCCTTTTTAAGTAATTGAAATTTTCTTTGAATATCATCTATGGACATATTTACATCATTAGTCTCTTCACTTTCTCCCCATCTCTCCATTGGAATTCGATGGTCAATTACAAGTTCATGAGCTTGTCTTCTTCTCTGTTCAATTGTATCTTCATAACTATAGTGGTCTAACACTCTATTTTGTAACTTCTTTGGGATACCAGAAGCAGAATTGGCTTGCTGAAATTCACCTGTCCATCTGTCCCATTTTGTTCGTTTACCACAATCCTCACAATACTCGGAAATTGTATCAATAACGATTCCTGGACGATTTTTAGTTCCTCGCTGTAACCCCTGTACACCACCGCCTCCGGCTAGCTGTTCAGAACCAATAATTCTTTGTGCACATTTTCGACAATGATATGTCTGATCACTTAATAACTCAAAATACTCCGCTTGTAATGAACCAGAAGTTAGTGTATCACGAAAATCATTTATATCCATTATTTATTTCCTTCTTCCATAAGTCTCTTAATAACTTTTTTCCTCCAGGTTTCAATATCATACCAAGGACATCCTATACAACCCTTCTCCGCTTCTTTTCCTTTTTGTGGAATTGACGGGTCCCACTTCGAATCACCTTCATAAAAATATGGTATTCCAAAAATGATTCCTCTTTCTCCAGTTTGAAAACAATTTCTACAGACTTCTCTCTTTTGTTGGTTTCTTTGATTATTTAACAACTGGAATTTACTTCTAATCTCCTGATCTGTCATTGTGTCAGGATTTTCAGACTTGGTATCAGCATCCCATCTAATTTCCGAAAATTTATGGTCTGGTAAGCAATGTTGGTTTGGGGTGTTTTCATAAACCTCCACTCCTCCAAGAACTCTTATTATTCTTGCTCTTAATGCCGGAGACCATGTTTCATATCCATTTCCTGCGAGTTCAACCCTGTTAATAGGTAATAAAATAAGGCGAGTACTCCTATTGTTTCCACAAACTGGGCAGCGATAATTTACATGAGTTGCTAATGTATATCCCATTTCCTTTAGGTCCTGAATTCTTCGAGCAAAATTGGGGTTTGAAATATCGCAATTACGGCAATGCCATTTTCCATCGCTTAAAATATAAAAAATATCTTTGGTTTCTACAGAACGAGTAGCCTCCCATAATTTATCTTGTGTTTCTTTCCAAGAAGAATAATTAGACGGGTGCATTTGTTCATATATACTGTTTAAGTGTTGTTCCAAGGCTTCGGTATCATCTGAAGCAATTGCTACTCCAGTCCTACGATATTCAACAGGAACCCAACCATCCCATTCCTTATTAACATCTGGATAGATAAACTTCACATGAACATATTGTTCTGATGCTTTGGTATTTACTGTTCTTCCTTTAAATAAGGTAATATTTTTGTTCAGTGCCATAACTCAATCCTCCAAGTATCTTATTTTTTATCATCGTGATTTTGGACAGTTTCTAAAATATCTTCAATTTGGCAATCTAATGCTTCACATATTTTAAGTAATACATCCGTTGTAATGTTTTCTCCTTTGCCAAGTTTAGCAATTGATGCAGAGCTTATGCCAGCTACCTCTTTAAGTTGCTGCTTGCTCATGTCACGATCAATCAACAATTTCCATAGTTTCTTATATGTTATTTGCACCTTCACACCTCCAACGAATTATATACTAATATTAAGAATTACACATTATATTCTATCAAAATATACGCGGTTTTACCAGAAGTAATTTTCTGTTATTGTGAATTTTATTTTCACCAATCATTCTAAACTCTTTTAAAAAGCAAAAATCCCCTGCGTATCGATACAAAATATCGCAGAGGATTTTTATTCTACACATTAAAGTAGTTCTGACTTTGTTATGCCGCAATCTTATTGCTACTCAACTCTTATCTTACAGTAATATTATCAACTCGCCAACTTTTTGACAGTAATTTCGTCAACTCACAAAGCAAAAAGTAATTCTATCCACACAACCCTACAGTTTTTCGGTTTTGGATAAGTTCTTACAATAAAAGAATCCGTGACCTAGAACCCAACTTGAATATGAGTTCAAAATCACGGAAATCCCTTTATATCAAGCACTTTTACACTTTTATTTCTCAACCCTTGACATCAATACGACCGTCTCAACGTGGCTCGAGAGGTGTTGATAGCTGTCAAAACGGTGTTTTAGTTATATTTTTACCTACTCTCGAACTTAGGAACATATCCACGCTCGTAAATGGAAACATATCCAAGATTGACTCTCGTTTATGGAAAAATATCAAAGTCAAATTTAAATAAAAAAATTCTCAAAAATATATTGACAAGCGGAACATTCTGTGTTATATAATAATTAGCACTCAATAAACGAGAGTGCTAACAAAAAAATAAATTGAAAAGGAGTTGTTATTTATGGCTGGATTAGTACCTTTTAACAAAAAGAACAAAGAAATCTCTACAAACACTGGCTTTGAGGACTTCTACAACGTACTTGATGACTTTTTTTCCAATGACTGGCCTTTTAGAAGAACCCTCACACATGACACTTTCAAAGTTGATGTCGAAGATAATGGCAATGAATACCTAATTGAGGCTGAAGTGCCAGGTATAGATAAAAAAGGCATCAATGTTGAACTTAACGATGGAAAACTTATGATTTCTATTACTAGGGATGAAAACAGTGAATCAAAGAAAAAGAATTTCATCCACAGAGAGAGACGTTATAGTTCTATGAGTCGTTCAATTTATTTGGAAGATGCCAAGCCAGATGGTATTAAAGCAAAACTGGAAAATGGTTTACTTAAAGTTGTAGTTCCTAAAGAAGAAAAGCCAAACAACAGCATTACAATTGATGTTGAATAAGGCAAAATAAAGCACATCGGGTTATTCACCCATGTGCTTTATTTTTTATACTATCAATTGCTTTTTTTATTTTTCTTGTTTGTGTTCATTTTATTTACTGCTTTTAAATTAATTAGTGTTTCTTTATGTAATTTTGACGTTATATTGGGGAAAGCAGCAAATACTCTTTTCACAAACTCTTTATTTTGTTTTGATATATCATTAAATTTTTGGTTAAGCTCATCGATTTTATTTGTTAATACCCTAATCTGAGACAGTTCTTCGTCAGATTGTATTGATTTTAATTTTATAAAAAGTTTCTCTGACATCGTCTCTTTGATTTCATCCGCAATCATATGAAGCTTCGATAGGTTGGTATTCAATTTTAAAGCATTTAGAGTAGATATTATATTATCAGTCAAGAATATGGATAGTAATATTAAACTTGATGTGTAACGCATGCTTAATGGCAACTTGTTAATCATATTAAGTAAAATAGGATTTAGAAAATATATTGCGATTAATGATAATCCTCCAAAAATCAACGAATTATGTAATACGACTCTTCCATGAATATTCAACTTATAATTTGAATAATCCCACCATTTTAAATGGTATATTCGTTCTAATAAGTATCCCGTAACATATTCCAAAAGACTAGTTATAATCACTGCAAGAAAATAAACTATTATAGGATTATCTGAAAAAGGTGTCAAAATATTTATGACTGCAAGTGCTCCAAAGCCATAAATAGGACAATATGGGCCTATTAAAAACCCTCTGTTCACAAACTTTTTATCCGGAAACGAACAATATATTACCTCACATACCCAGCCAATAAAGCTGTATGTTAAAAAAAGCAAAAATTCTTTTATTATATACTCCATAACGATCCCTTTCTATAATTCAATATTATTCGAGAAACTTTTTACTAATCTGCATTTTGTCTCAACAACTCTTTTAAAGCTTTCCTGTTCGATATTAGCCATACAGATGAAAAAATCTCTGATTTAAAAGCATCCGAAAAGCTCTCGGACTTAATAAAGCAAAGGAACTTATCCGATGAGTATGAACAAATCCAAGGCAATACCAATATTTTATTTGCTGTAATATCATTTTCCATCTGATGACATCTTTGAAAATAATATATCTCCACAGACGACGGTCTCTTTACTCCTTTTTTGCTTTGTAAATAGTATTTAGAAATCTTCTTTGCATTTCTTCTTCTAAATCATTATCGTAGTCCTTTGTGTGCTTATGCATTGCATTAATGAAATCTTCAAAATAAGTCACATCATCAAACAGGCTCCTGTTTTCAATAAAGAAATTATAAATTTCTCTGTAATAAATGACAGTATACTTTTCACCGCACGAAAACTTGCTTAGTTCAATGTGATTGTAATTAGGTGAAAAAATAAAGCAACTCACAGATTTCTTGCGATACTCATCATCAGTTGTGACATATTGATAGTATTTTTTAAGCTGTGATTGTACCTTATCACTGTAAATATCGTGTCGGTCATCAATACCATTGATGCTTGATTTGATTTTATTTTCTATTACAATGGCATTGTTTTTGTCAGAGATTAGCAGGTCAATATTTCTCTTTTCTCTCTCTATGGTGAAATCTGTTTGTATCTTGATAGATAAAACTTCATGCGCAAACTTAGAAAAAGCTTCTCTATTTATATTGAAAAAGTAAGCAAGCATATTGGAAAAAGCGAGTTCATTGTCTTCCTGCTTAATTATTTTAAGGAAATTGAAATATGGATCTTTTTGAAGCTTTGGCAATTCAGAAATTGCTTGGTTCGTATTAGTATCTTCCCATAGCTCTTTGGCCTCAATTATCTGATTCAAATCAGCAAAGGAATCCGGCTTTTCATTTTCGTTGTAGAACTCTCTTAATGTTTGTTTGCCAAATCCTTTATTTGTACGAATGAAAAAAGTGTTATCTCCACTAACAAATTCATCGTCTGTAATATAAATATGATTTTTTGGCTTAATAACCCTATCAGCGACAAATGTGGTATAAGCATTTTTTTCTTCTTCAAGACTACCACGATAGGAATTTTCATTAAATAAATCAACAAGACTTACTCCACCGTAGGTTAGTCCCAATGCAACTTGTCCTTTATATCTTTCTATTCGCGGAAGTTTGCTATCGGCGAAATCAAGAATTGTAATACCCTCTGCCTTCGCCAGTATTTTATATGTTTTTGAGGCAAATTTCCGTACCAACAAAACGGTTATACAACTTTCTCCATGAGATGATTCTATTGTGCCTTGAGAATTTAGATAAATATAATTTTTCCCATCATCTGCTTTGTATAGGTTTATGATTTCATGCCCTATATTATCTCCCTCTGACAAATAGGTTCCGACATACATTTTGTTGATTATTATTTCACGGCTCGCACGTTTTGGCTTTACTGTGGTCTGTTGTTTATATTCAACTGGGGACACAGTCTCATCCAATGACAAAAACAATCGAAATCTTCTAAGATGAGACATGTAACCACTAACAAGTGATTTAACATTGCCTGTCGAGTTCTCAGAAAGAGCTGTTATTAATTCATCCCTTGCCTCATTCTCAAAATCAGTAGCAGTCACCGCATTCCAGAACAGGTCTTTGCTCCCTTTCCTCCAGAGGTAAAAGGTGTCACCATAAGCAGTATTGATTGTTGCTTTGGAAAGGTTCTGGCTATGTAAGAATTTTTTATATAATGATCGTAACTCTTCATAAGATAAAGCTTTCATGTTGTTTATCTCCAAAGTTGTCCCTCCTTTACCCAATCAAATCTACTCATCCTCATCCTCGTCCTCCTCAGTAACATCGATACCAAATAACATCTGAAACTTATCGAAGTTATAGGGGTACGAGTTATCTCCATCAAATCTTACAGGTTTATGGCCATTGCTATATTTAAATTCCAACTCCCACTGCGTACCATCACACACCGTATATCCAAAACGTTTAGTTGAATATCGTCTTCGCCATTCACCGATATGAAGATCTTTAAGTGCAGCTATAAAAGTATCCTTTATACAAGGCTCCTGGTTATCATCATCCCATAACGAGAGAGGTTCTTCATCTTCCCATAATTTTGTATAGGCTTTCAATTCACCAGTTAGTTCTACAATATAATTTTGGTGGCCACCAAAGTAACCTCCAATGCTAAAGGTTATCTTGCTGATGGCATCTATATTTGCAACAAAGTCAGCGGCCTTTTCTTCTGACTTTGATAAGGTATACGTTCCACCAGCTTCAGCATAGGCTTCCTTGGCTCTCTCTAAATATTCACGATTCCAGTGTAGGCGGGTATCTTCACTTGGATGCATAACAGTTTTAATGCCAACATGCGGGTTTTCCATTGAATTTTTTAGACGTCCTATTTCCTGCTTATGTCCCCGTATAGCGGTCATTATCTGTTCTTTAGTTTTTCCTTTAAGACACTCTTCGTAATAACTTTCTGGACTAATCATCATATTAGACCGCCTCCTTTACTCATTGCCTGTCTTTATTTCATTGCCATCAGGCAAAATAAATGCCTGCTCAAACTTAATATCCAATACATCGGCTATAGCCTTCAACTCATCCAAGGTTACAGTTTCACGTTTTAATTTCTTATTGAAATTCTGTGGAGTCTGACCAATACGTCTAGCAAGTTCCGCAACGCTAATATTCATTTGTTCACATAGTTGCTTAATCATATCTGCCGTAGTCATACAGCACCTCCAATTTACACTAAATTACATTATAAACCATTTGGTTGATAATAACAATAGTTTTTTTAATATTGCATAAATTATATACCAAAAGAAAAGCCCACAACTCTACTCCTGAGTCATGGGCCATCTAAGTTCCTTTTTTCATACTTCAACTTCAATGCCAGATTTAAAGCATACTACAAAATGGTCATCGTAAACAGTAACATTCTGTATTAACTTTCTTACAAGTACATCATCATATCTTTGGGTTCGGTATTTATTGTTGCGGATAAATTCAATCAGCTCGTTAATCCTCTCATTCTCACCACTTAATGATGCATCTTCCACAAGAAGGGTCTGACGTTTTTCACGCAGGTTATCAATCTCATCTGCCAAGTGTTCATAGTCTTTTCCTTTATTAGCAAGGCTGATTAGTTCCTTCTGCTTTTCTTCAAGCAAGGTGTTAATCTCTGAAATTTGATACTCTGTGGTGTCACCAATTACCGCATGGATGTTTTCTTCCAGTGTTTTTATCATGTTATCACCGCCAGCAAGTAATCTATTAATGGCAGTCATAACAGCATCATATAAATCGCCTTCCTTTACTGTTCGGCTCTTGCATATTTCGGGGCCTTGCTCGATTCTTGTTACACATCGCCAAACAATTTCTTTTCTACCGTGAACATTCCAATATGTTCGTCTATAAATATCACCGCAATCACCACAGAAGGTTATGGTACTCAGAGCGTATTTACTGCTGTAAATTCTTTTATTCTTGTCTGTGCCTGTGTAAATGTTATTCCGGCGATGAAGTTCTTCCTGTGCTTGTAAAAAGAGTTCTTTCGGAATGATAGCCTCATGGCTATTTTCAACATAATACTGTGGGAGATGACCTTCATTCTTGACTCTCTTCTTTGTAAGAAAATCAACTGTAGTGGTCTTTTGCAAAAGTGCATCACCGATGTATTTCTCATTCGAAAGAATTTTCTTTAAGGTTTCTGGTCTCCACTTTGGTTTTCCGGCGGCTGTTAAAATACCATCCTTTTCAAGATCCCTACCAATACCCGCCAGGCTTTTGCCCTCAAGGTATTCTCTATAAATTCGTTTAATGATTTTTGCCTCTCCAGGAACTATTATTAAGTTGCCGTCTTCGTCTTTTGTGTACCCCATGAAACGCTTGTGGTTGACCTGTACCTTTCCTTGTTGATATCGGTATTGAAGTCCCAGTTTAACGTTCTGCGAAAGGCTCTGACTTTCTTGCTGTGCTAGAGATGCCATAATAGTGAGCAGTACTTCACCCTTGGCATCCATTGTATTGATGTTTTCCTTCTCGAAAAATACCGATATGTTCTTCTCCTTAAGTTGTCTAATGTACTTTAGGCAATCCAGAGTATTACGGGCAAATCGACTAATGGACTTGGTAATAACTAAATCTATTTTACCCTCCATGCACTCGTCTATCATACGGTTGAACTCTTCACGTTTTTTGGTATTAGTGCCAGATATGCCGTCATCTGCAAATATGCCTGCAAACTCCCATTCAGTATTTTTCTTTATAAACTCCGTGTAATGATCTACTTGCACTTCATAGCTTGAATTCTGCTCTTCTGTTTCTGTAGAAACACGGCAATAGGCAGCGACACGCAGTTTCTTTATTTTTTCTTTTGCAACTGTGTTTCCAAATCTTTTTCGTGCTGGAATTACAGTTATACTTTTTTCAGTCACTTTATCCCTCGCTTTCTATCAGATTATATAAGCACTCTGCTCGTGCAATAGGCTCCACTGGAAGTTTACCTTCTACTTTTCCCATCTTGAATCTTTCCATAGGAGGAGGAGAGGTAAAAACTGCAAGTTCCACAATTCTCCCTAAGTCTTTCGCACGTTTATTTCTAACTTCCTCCGCCTTATCAAATGTTCCCTTATCTATGATTGCTGGATATATATCATTTCCGAGATAAAGGACATTTTTCAAAATACGTCCCATCACTGAATGAGTCTTTTCAATACCTGCCTGTTCGCCAGCCACTGTAAGGGAAAGTCCTGATATGTATTTTTCAAAGAACTCCTTTACTTGACCTGCTGACTTTTCATCGACAGTAACAACCCCATCCGTAATTGTATATCCGTATGGTACATAGGCCATTTATCTCACCACCTTTTCTTTAAGGGAAAGACCACACTTCATTTTAAATATTAGTTCATCCCTTGAATCTACAGTTATGTTTTCAACAAACTTTTCAAATGCCTCATCTGTATAATTACCATCAAACTTTTCTTTCGACACATAATCAAGAAGTGCCTTTACCTCGTCCGCCTGTGAAGTGCCATTGGTAAATGACATTACTAAGTTTGTCTTCTCAGCAGTAAGATTTTTTATCTCTATATCTAGGACATTTCGTTCCTTGTTAAAAAGTGCTGGTTCGAGAAACCCTTTTGTCATAAGACCAATAAGAGTATTGCGTTCTTCGGTTAATTGTTCCATGCGCTTATCTATGGCATCAATTCTTTCAAGGTCGCATTCTTCGTCAATTTTGTTTATTGAATCGTAAAGTGGCTCCAGTATTATCTTTCTGCTGAATGCTAGCTTATTCATCATCGTTGCGAATGTTGCTTTTATCTCTCCATCACGCAAAAATAACATGGAGCAACTGTTCTTGTCTTCAATGTGACCTATGCAACTCCAGGCTATATAACTTCTGCCAACAGAATAGTTTGTTTTTCTTCTAAACTTGGAACCACACTCTCCACAGATTATTCTTCCACTCAATACATATCTGTTTTGATAAGTATTCTTAGCAATGGATTTATTACGATTCTTTGCTCTTTCTGCTATCAGCTTTTGAGCCTTAGAGAATACTTCTCTGCTGATAATAGGTTCGTGGTGATTCTTACAGTAAAACTGATCCTTCTCGCCATTGTTAATATGACGGTTGAAGTTGCTGTCCGTATATGTCTTCTGGAAAAGGACATCACCTTTGTATTTTTCGTTCCGGAGCATTTCAATTATCGTACCTGAACTCCAATGGTTGCCTCTTCTTGCAGGAATCTTATCCCTGTTCAGGCCTTTTGCTATGATACTTCCACCTTTACCTGAAAGGCATTCTGCAAAAATGCGTTTTATTATTTCAGCTTCCTCTGGAACAATAACCATCTCACCATTTACATTGGCATAACCATAAGGAGGGCTGCCAATAATGTAACTACCATTTTTAAATTTCTTATTGATTGACCATGAGGTATTTTGTGATATTGACGCAGACTCTTCTTCTGCAAAACCCGAGAGGATAGAAAGCATAAGTTCGCTCTCCATGTCACCTGTATTTAAATTTTCTTTCTCAAAATAAATATAGACACCGATATCCATCAAACTTCTTACCAATTCTAGACAGTCCATTGTGTTACGGGCAAACCGACTAATTGATTTAGTAACAATAAAATCTATCTTCCCATTCTCACAATCACGTATCATGCGAAGAAGTTCTGGTCGTTTTTCCTTTTTGGTTCCTGATATACCTTCGTCATAATAGAGACCTGCAAACTCCCATTCTGAGTTGGATTTAATATAAGTTTCATAGTGCTCTCGCTGTGCTTTAAGGCTTACAAGCTGTTCATCACTATCTGTTGAAACTCTAGCATAGGCTGCAACTCGAAGCTTCGTTTTAGATAATAGCGGTCTCTCCAATTCATTTATTTTTGTTATCTTTTTCATCATCTCACCTCACTTTCTGTCATTACATATATCACTCAAAAGGTCACTAATAGCAAGGGTTTTATGACATAATCTCAGCTAACTTTGGAGAGAATTTCTGACGGTTTAATGCTGATATTTTGTGTAATTCATCATCTGTAATCTTTCCATCTTTATGTAGCATTCCGACAATCATCTCAGCTATATAAAAGTCATATTCATTTTGTAATTGCTCATCTGTTATCTGTTCAATCTCACCCTTGATAGGACAGCCATCTTTCACTTCAAAAACGTTCATAAAAAAACACCTCCTACCTGGTAGCCACGGCGGGAGGTGAAATCTGATGTTTTCACTAATCTTTTTTGTAAAAATCGCATTCATAACCATCGGCATTAAGGAGTAGCCCCTTTGCCCAGGGAGGAACTCTACCCATCTGCTCACATACGCTATCTATCGACATTCGAGGGTCTGCCTCAATGATTACTTCATCATGCACATGAGCCACTATGTTGCAAGTACGGAGTGTCTTCATAGCATGCATCAAAATATCACGGGAGATTGCCTGTACAATGTTTTCTACAAATTTAGGTCCATAACTTTCGATTCTTTCCCATTTCTTTGTTCCACCCACACCTTCATAAGTCACAGACTCACCACCGAAGATATTTTCACCGATACGGGGTTTTACATAGGAAAGCTGTCTGCCGGAAGGGAGAACTATGAATAGCATTCCACTCATGCAATGAAACTCAATGTTATTAGTTTTCTGTGACTTATTTTCCTTGATGCATTTCTTAACAGCACTATCAACATCCCACCAGAACTTTACGATGTTTGGATTTGATGCTCTCCAGGCATTAACAAGGGGTTTCAACTCCTCTTCTTCAAGTCCCATCTCCAATGCACCCATAGCCTTTAATGCACCGATAGATCCACCATATCCAAGTGCTAATTCTGCAATTTTTCCTTTTTGCCTTAGATGACCGTTCACACCATGCTTTTCAACAGGAACTTTAAACATTTGTGATGCTGATGCACAATAAATGTCACCGCCGCTTGCGAATACTTCGTTTCGCCATTCTTCACCTGCAAGCCATGAAAGCACACGAGCCTCAATTGCAGAAAAGTCTGCAACAATAAACTTATTGCCTTCCTTTGGTATAAAAGCTGTACGAATAAGCTGTGAGAGGGTGTCCGGTATATCTTCGTAGAGCATTTCAAGCGTTTCATAATCACCGCTTCTTACTATGCCTCGTGCCTCTTTTAAATCCAGCATATGGTTTTGTGGCAGGTTCTGTAATTGCACAAGCCTTCCTGCAAAGCGACCTGTTCTGTTAGCCCCATAAAATTGGAACATACCTCTGGCACGAGAATCTGCACAAACGGCATTTTCCATTGCCGTATATTTCTTTACCGATGATTTAGCCAGTTGCTGACGGAGCTTGAGAACTTCAGCCAAATGCTCCGGTGCATCCTTTAATAATTCTGCCACAGCCTTTTTGCCAAGCGTATCTGTTTCAAGACCGTTTTCGGAAAGCCAGCCTTTCATCTGCTGTACTGAGTTGGGATTATCAAGTTCTGTCATTTGTTGCATTGCTGACACCAGTTTTTCGTGAGAAATCTCATCCGCAGCAATAGCCTGTTTTACAAAATCCATATCTACCTTAATGCCACGATCATTGATTTCCTGGTCGAGATGGTATTCATCCCATATATCTTCCGGCACAGGAAACTTAATCAATCTTTGTTGTACCTGTGTTTCTGCCTCCACATCACGCTTGTTGTAAGCCTTAAATCTCTGCCATTTCTCTTCATCATCACTTGGCATATTACGAGTTCTTCCACCATTGGATTTGGTAGGAGCACAGGGTATACAGAAGTATCTTATAAGGTCTTTGCCTTCGGTCAGCTTTTGCTTTTCAAGTCCAAGAACGGCACCCACACCCTCCAAGGAAAGGGGAAGTCCCATATAAGCAGACCACACCATTGAACATCTCCATGATGAAGGATTCAGGTAATATCCAAAGGGATAGCCAAGATAACGGGAAAGGCAGACACGCTCAAACTGAGCATTGAATGCCCATTTGATTATGTTTCCATCGGTTAAGGCATCTAGTATCTTCTGCGGTATTTTTTCTCCATTCACAAGGTCAACCACCATAACCTCTCCGCCGTCAATTGAATATCCAAACAGCAATATTTCAAAATCATCTGCCTCCACATAACGGTAGACTCCGCTCTTTTGCAAATTGACAGACGAGTATGTTTCAATGTCGATCTCCAAGTTCTTCATAACATGCCTCCATTCCTAAAAGAAAAAAGGTGGCAGAGGGAGTACCTCCACCACCGTAAGTTACCGTTTCTATTAGGCAAGGAAGTCATCGTCCACAAGAGTAGTGAAGTCATCTGCTGCAGAGGTTTTTCCACCAAGAGGTTCGCCGTCTTTAATCTTTTGAATATTACCAAGACCGCAGGCTACACCCTTATTGCCGTTTGAGTTGAATGCATAAAAGTTAAGAGAAACCCTGCCGTAACAACCGCTGTACACCTCACTGCGGTCCATAATAGGTTTAACGCTTTTGTCTACAATCTGCGGAGCGGTTATGCTGTTGGCATTGACAAAGAAATGCCCCTTGTATGCCTCATCGTCACGCTCTACATCACCGTCACGGAGCGGAAGTTTGATGGTAGCCTTATTCGGTTTCTTACCGCCAAACTTTGCTATACCTTCTTCAATAGCTGCATCGATTGCAACGTTTACTGCATCTATGGTTTCCTTATCATCCTTTGGAATGAGAACGGACACACTGTATTTCTCGGCACCGCCGTTAATAGATACCGGCTCCCAGCCGTGGAAGTAAGAGAGTCTTGTGTTTACACCTGTGATAACTTTAGTTTTATTCGTGTTGTTTGCCATAATATTTAATCCTCCATAATTTCGTTAAATTCGTTTTTTGCATCTGCTACGTTCATAGCCGGTCTTTTATCCGAGTTAGGAACAAGAGTCGGCTTGCCTGGTGGTTTATAAATGAGGTCACCGAGAATTTCCTCAAACTTGGTTTTACCCATCAGTTTCTGCATCTCTGTCATAGGAATAAGGCTCTTACGGTAAATGTCTTTAAATCCGCTTGACACAGCTTTTTCTGCGATGGCATCTTCATCTTTGTATTTGCGAACCGAGCGACCTTCCACAACCTTAAAACCGTTCCACTCTTTGCCGTGATTCACAGCGGCGTCTGTGGCGTAGGCAGTTATTTCATTTGCCCATTTAGTAAGGTCAGGAAGAATGAACAGAATCTCTTCTATTTCATTGTCAGTAAGTAACGGTGGCATCTTAAACTCTGTCTGGGCAAGTTTCAGCTTTTCTTCGGCTCTTGCACGGCATCTGACTGCAGCTTTACAGAAAGTACACCATTCACCCGGTATATATTCGCCCTCGCCGTTATAGGCTTTTACTGCCTTTGGTTTAAGTTCCTCTTCTGCCCAACATTTAAGCTCCTCTACCGGTACAGTCCACGTGCTGACATTTTCTCTTCTTGGCTGGAAAATCGTCATTGACACTTCGTTGATATCATAAAGGCTGTCATAGATTTCAAGAGCACCTAAGGCATACAGCTTCATCTGGGGATTGTCCACTGCATCTACAAGCACACCCATGCCATATTTGAAATCCACTATGTGGAGCCTATCATCTGAAATGATTAAACAATCTCCAGTACCAAAGCCGTCTGGCACATAGCAGGAAAAATCAAGGCGTTTTTCGATAAGGATGATAGGATCATTGCAGAAGTTTCTTGCAAGTTCCACCTGTTCCATAACGAAATCAACATAGGCATCTGTGCATTCTTCCATCTCATCTGTCGTATAGTCTGATATAGGACGCTTACTCCTTATATGGAGTGCCTTTTTCAGTTTGTGTTCTGAAAGCGCATGTGCCGCTGATCCTTCGTCTGCTGCTTTACCGCTTGTATTCTCAAACTCAAGTTCAAGCCTTGCTGACGGTAAACAATGAAGCCATCTGTGTGAAGATGATGCAGATAATATTGCGTGATTACCCATTGCCAAGAACCTCCGCATCTTTCAAGATGTCGGCATAGTAAGCCTTGTCAACGGCACTTAACTTGTCGGCACCATACTTTTGAATGATTCCTCGCACTTCGGCGGTAAATCCAAGCTGGCTCTTTTCGGCAAGTACCATACGCACTTTCTCAAGTGGGATATCCGGCTCTTTTGCTGTTTCTGTCTTTGTGGCAGGCACTTCTTTGGGAGCAGAATCACTTTCTGTCATTGCATTACAAACCGCCTGTATGCTGTCTGCAAGACTTCGCATATCATTTGCCACATCAAGCAGTAACTTTACTTTGCTCAAGGTCATTTCCTCCTTTCGTAGTCTCACAGATGGAGAGTTCCTCAACACTGTCTCCTGGAATCAGAATGGTTACACGCTGTTTATCTCCAAGGAGGAAACGTAGGATGCGCTCCCTTATGGTGACATTACGACAAGTAACGATTCCGCCTTTCTGTGGCTCTTTTGAAACACTGATTTTAAGGTTGTGTTTCATGTCCTTCACCTCTTTCCAAAGGGCGATTTAATTTGTTGCCCTCTACCTGGTAGCCACGGGAGGAAATGAAATCTGACGGTTTAGAAAAAAATAATGCCCTCGGAAGTTTTTTTGACCTCCAAGGGCATTGCTATATGGATGTATGATTATTGCTGTTAGTTGATACAGTGTAACTTTACTCGCTGTACTTGATGAAGGCATCCTTAAAGCCAGCAGCTTTAAGCTTGATAAGCATGGCATCTGCGTTTGCCTTAACGGAGTATGCACCTACCTGCACACGGTAGTATTTTTTCGGTGCTGTAGGTGTGACGGGAGTGGGCGCTTCTGCTGCTGCAAGCCCGGCTTTTACATCAGCACGAAAAGTATCCATGCTCTTGCCGTGCTTTGGGAACCAATTTTTAGGATCGCCATGATTTGAAGCGATACCTTTCTGATACCCCTCATAATGCCCGATTATATCTTTATCTGTCAGCCCATACTGTTTGCAAAGATAGACGCAAAGTTCCACGGCTTCTTTGTATACGGCAGAAAAATATGCGGTATCGGTCAGACCATCCTCGCAGATTTCAAAACCGATGTGTGTATCGTTAGCAGAACCTCCGGCATGCCAGCCTCGGTGGTTCCAGGGCAGAGTCTGATAGGTTGCGATACTGCCATCCGCCAGTTTGCCAATAAAGGCATGGACACAGACCTGCCGCCCATCCGGCTTATCTTGATTCCAATGGTTACCCGCTTGATTCTTTCCTAGTAAACCATCATCAGGCCCAACATAGCGTTTCAGATAGGGGTTGTTCGCCCCGGTAGAATGCACCATGATGCCCCTTGGTTTAATAGTCCGGCCTGCCTTGTAGCAGGCATTGTTTGTAAGTATTAGCTTGTGCAACTTCATATTACTCACCCTTTCCATTAAGCTGTGCGAGAATCGTTTTTAAGTTGTCCGGTACAGGTAGTCCAATTGCTACTGTATTTTCAAGAAGGGAAATACCCTCATTGGAAATATAGAAGAATATGACCGCTGTGCGAAACGGCGCACCTGTCACACCAAGTAGATAAACATCCGCAAGGTGGCCTATACCGACAACAAGTAATATTGCCACTTTTTTCGCTATTCCTTGTGCACCAATCCGACTGGACAAACGTTTCTCAACAACAGCACGGAGAACTCCCGTGAGGTAGTCAACCGCTATAAAAGCTATCAGTGCGTAAAGAAATCCATCAAGACCCCCTAAATACCAACCGAGCAATCCGCCCAGCCCAGCAAATCCTGTTTGAATCCAAATCCATAAACTTTTCATATTCTTTCACCTCCGAGTTATTAAATTGCTTGTGTCCAGCCGTAAACGCCCGGCTCCCAGACATTATCGGACACATTTGATGTCCAGTGCTTGTTGTTGTGCGATACCTTGTCTCCAATACCATAAGCATCGTGCGCGCCGATAGGCGGAAACCATGTCGGCCATTCATCGGCAGGATCGCCGATTTTAGTCCACATTGACGGTGTTGCACTTGGCTTGGTATTTTGGCCGCTACTCACATCGTGGATGGAACGGTATAGAACTCCTTCATCACTTACAATACTTTTTGCTTTCCCTGTCCAATTTTCATCCCAGACCGGGAATAGAGTAGCATGCTCCGTAACCGTTACATCATCAAGTTGCTCGCTTTGTGCAAGGAAAACAAAAACGAGTGACGATATGTCACCCGCTACTTTCACAGACTTTCCGAACAGTAGTCCCAAATCTCTGTCATTCATTTTCAAACCCCTCCTTCAGACCTTCCATAAACGAAAGCAACCGCTCCGCAGTTATTTCCGCTTGAGGTACTTGCATAAACTCCACTTCAAAGACACCACTTTCGGGAAAGCTACGATATGAGAACAGCTTCCCATAAAGCGTATAAGTTTCAACAACCTCCCCGGTATCGGTCTGCACAACCAGAGCTTTCGGATCAATTTTTTTAATCTCATCCAATGTGGTGCTGTGCAAAACAGCGCAGAACCGCTCTCCGGCGGCATAGTTGGTACAGAAAATCCCATTTAGTTTCATGAGGTTACCTCCGTTTCAAAATCATACAAAGTCCAGGTGCTACTGTTGGGAGTATGAAGCTTATATCTTCTTGACCCTCTGGCAGGTGCGAGTTGAGAATAGAATGCAGTAAAGGTCTCGTTGTAATCTCGCTTGATTATTCCACCTAAGCCGTTAAGCCCAAAAACAGTGCATACAGTCGGATACTGATTATTTACAATAGCGATCTTGTTAAAGGGAAGAAACGAATACGCGTTGTATGCATAGCTTGTTGTACGAAAGAGCGAGGCATGACGCATAAGAGCTCCTTCGGAGATTTCTAATATAACTGCAGCTGCTCTTGCGCTTCCACCATCATCGCCCCAATCGATGTTGTTCCATGAAAGTAGAACCATCCCATTTTCCATGACCACTGCTTGATCAGGGCTGTTAAGGGTGCTATGTGGGGTTTTCGCTGAAAACTCAAGATAGCTTGATATGAACCTATCCCCCGATGAATAGATAGACACCATGACAGCCGGATAGGTAGTGGTGCTTTCACCCTTTTGATAAACCCCAACTAACGCACCTTTTGTAAAACTAAACTTGCTGCCGCTCATTTCACTGGTATATCCAGAATATGCCCTTGCATATTCCGAATAGGGATGGGCTACTTTACCTTCCCACACTAGCCCGATTTGGCCGACTGAGCAACCGTACAGCCACCCGTTAGCCGCAGTTGTGTACATATTGTCAATACGCCAAACGTACTTGGCAAGACCGCTTTCACGGTCAAAGCAGCAAAAGAACGGTCTGTGCAGGCTGGCGTTTCCGATGCTTGCAGTCTGGATGCCTATCTGTAGCGGTTCACCCGTCGAACCCTTCATGATGTCACAGGTTATATAAGTCGTGGATGCGGTTGCCTTGTAAAAGATGTACAGCATATCCTTGTCAGGATCATAGGCTATACCATAGCACTGCCTTCCGTAGTTGTCGTTTGCGGTCTGTTTGGAATCTGTGGAGCAGACGGTAAGGAGGGTCCATGTTTTTGACAGTATGCTATACTTATACACGCAGGGATAATAGTAATAGGTGGACGATGTCCCAACCCGGGTTTTTAATGTGGCTGGCATGAAAACCTCCGCCGTTTCCTCGCATATCACCGACCAGTCATACTGCAGGGTATTACCGTTAAACTTTTCTGTGGAGCTGAATGGTGTGTCGGTGCCGTTCAGTGTACTCCAATAGGCGCTAAAGGAAGTATATATATTTGTGAAGGCCCCATTAATCAGTGAAGAATATGAGCGAAGCTTATCAATTGAAAGTGCCACATCACAGTTGTCATCAACACTGAGCGCTTCATAAATATTTCTTTTAAGTAAAGCCTTTTTTATCAGGTCAGGTTTCTCCTGGAACAACGGATCGAACTGGGGGTCACGAAAAAGTCCAATCATGTTTCCGGTGTCAGTTAACAGATCGGCGCTGGTTTCATGCGAGGTGGCGGCCATGTCTTTTAAGTAAGTCATCATCGCTTCTTCATAAAAGGGCTTCTCTGCCAGGACATTAAAGCATTGCCGGTTGGCTTCGCTTTTGGAAAAGTCGGTGAACACGGATGCCATGGCAGGTCCGGAATTTATAAGCGGCTCTGCCGTTTCCGGGTTGCCAAGGAGTGACTTGAACAAAGTCGCCCCTTTTAAGAAATTACCCCGAAACATCTGGCTGTATTTATAGTAATCTGATTGCAAAAGCGGAATCATACGCTAACACCTCCATCATAAACTGCAACGACATCCACCTCAGCCGCCACAAAGTCAAAACTCGTCATGTATGTTATTTTTGTTGTAACTGCTCCGCCGCTGCTTGCTGCGGCATATGCGCTAGCTGTCACAGGCTGGCGGGCGGCAATCTGACAGGTCGTCTGAGTTACATTCGTTACTGAAATAATAAAAGCTTCCGACGGGGACACAAAGACCCGCGGGATGCCGGATAGCGGCCTTGTAAAGTTTATCGTGGTCCAACCTACATCAAGCGTCACCCGTTGGGCATCGATTTCGATATCGTCAAGGCTTGTATGAGAAAGATTCCATTCATCGATGCTGTCAAATAGATATTTATTAATGGGTGTACCTTCCTGGATGGGCTGGTCTGCCCGCTCCCACACAGCAAAATAGGCAGCGCCGCCACCTTCCGGAATAATCTTGATCCGGTTTGGCTTTGATGGGATTCTGTCCTTAACTTCAATCATGCCATCACCCCCTCGCTTACATGAAATTCACCAAGGCGGCAAAACACCGCCACCATACGGGACAGCCAGGTAAAAATCGTCTTAAGATCCCACTCAAGGGTATTTACCTGGACAAAATCCAAACTGTTTGTATATGTGACCTCCCTCCAGTCGGGGAGACTGCTATAACCTCGATGCAGGCGCTCAATGTTCCTTCGTATGCGGTCGATTTCCCTTTGGTACGGGATAGATTCCATCGACCATACTCCGGTTTTGATGAATATTTCATAACCATTTTCGGCAAGCAATCCTGCAAGGAATCGTGTCCAGTCCTCAATCCGATTTAGATCCTCATAATTCAGTGGGACAGCACTGTCCCTTTTATATTGCAAAGACTCCATTAAAATCCTCCTCCCCAGGCTTCCGTTTCACATTTAAGCCCGCCGTCAAAATTAAACCGCTGCCTTGATATCACTGCCGGTCTGTTCTCGCCGTAGGCATCCCAAATAACTGCCACATCCGTGATCTCTCTTGCAGGATTTCCCCGTTCGCTCACATTATAGGTGAGTCTCCTTTGAAGCATCTCAAGAAGCCAGGCAGCGACGGTTTCTCCCGAGACGGCAACGGGGTTTGAAATGGCGGCAGCTTGTTCCTGCTCATCAATGCCTATATCTGAAGCCACATAAATAGTTTCAACCCCGCCTGCTGTATATTCGTCTTTAACAGACAGCTCCACAAGGTTCACCTTGCCAGCCACTGCGATTTTAGGCATGGCTGACATATTGTCATAATTAATTGTGTCAACAGGTGTGCGGTCTATGAGCGGGTCAAAGAATATTAGCATGCCTTCCCGATTCACATAGCAGGCAGAGCATGCCGCCTGGGTTAAAAGCCGGATTGCCTCCCTGCAAGTGCAGTCTTTTGGTAGATTCTTGCCCACAAGACGACTACCGATTTCCTCCGGCATTTCAAAGGCAAGGTTCGTTCCGCTGTATTCAATCACTGCGGAAATAGCCTGAAAAATTGTCCACTGTCCGGATGTCCCGTTTCTGTATTTCTTTCCTTCAAGACGGTAGATGTTATCGTGGGCTGTTATCTTTGCGGTCATGGAGTCGTCCTCGGCTACGGCTGTTGTGAAATAATAACGCCCCATATAGACAGCGGTCTCTTCCTTATTCCAGTTAAAAGACTCGTCTGGGGTTCCCACGTAAAACCATACATCAAGGGGCTGTGACTGCTGCAGATAAGCATAAACCCCACGCGGGTTTACCATGTTCCATACTGCATCGCTGTTATCCAAAACCAATGTAAGTTCAGAGGCCGGCAGACTTTCCGACATGGGGGAAAACCCGTATTCTATTGAAGCAGAGACTGTGTTTTCACGATCGAAATATTGGACGATGCCAAACAACACCTCCGTAATGCGAATGCGGCGCCAAGCTTCACTCGTTTCTAAAAACTCAATAACCACATAGCGGTAATTTTCTGTCGGCATATCCACAATGCATCTGGCGGAGCTATTTTCTACAAGCTTTTCTTGGATCAAGTTGCCTTCAAGGTCATATGCGCTGACACGAAAGAGACTCGCATACATCCCGGATGCATCGTCGAAACATAGGGTAAAGCCTACGCTAGTCTGGTTCTCATTCCATGAAAAGCCAAGGGATGGACGAGCATCAAAGCTTTTATCCTCACCGGAAATTGCATCGCTCCACCAGCCGGTCTGTAGGCCGGTCAAATCTTCCTTCGGCAGGATGAATGTGCCGTCAAGCTTAAAGTAGTCCCGCTCAAGAGATGCCAACTTCAAGCTTTGATATTCAACAAGGTCATGAGTCTGCCAAATTTGGGATAACTGGCATTCACCACTGCTAAAAGGCAGAGCCAATGCTGCCGCGTCTACGTCAACCATTCGGAAAGATACGAGGATATCACAGAGGCGTACATCAGCGTACGGATTATATGCAGGAGCCATTGTAAGCATCAGGTCACCTCCTGGGCAGTCATATCCAGTTTCACATCATGCCAGACCGCTTCGCCATTTTTGTAGGAAAACACACTCATGCTCGGATAAGAGACCTCAAAGCTACCTGCAGCTAAGCCTTCCGGCGAAGGGTATTCCACCCAAAGGAAGCTGTTCTTTCTAAGCAGTGAAGAAAGAGCCGCTACTGCATCCGCCGGAATCCAGTCCCATGAAGCAGCTATCGTGGTTCGGTGTCCGAGCACATCCTTGACAACCTTGCCGGATACCATTACCGCGCGCCTGGACTCTTCTTTGGCACCCACTGTGATGGTTTTTACGCGTGGCATCACAACTGTATCAGTGCGTTCCATATTTGAAATGCGTATTTTATCCAATTGAAACACCCCTTTGCTTTGAGACATCCTTAAGCGGGTCAAATATGGTCTGGGCGATGGTCTTTCCGTCAAGGTTGACCTGTAGTGTAATTTTCTGTTGGGAGAGTCCGCCACCAAGCGCCGAAGACAGTCCGCCGACCAGCCCGTTTACCATGTCTGCTGTTGAACTTGAGCAGTCCTTTATATCAAGCTGCATGGGTATGCTCCGTTCAATCTGGGTTTTCACACCGGACATGGCTTTTGCAAATCCTACGCCCATGCCCTCGGCCATGTATCCTCCGATTTCCGCAAAGACCTGCGAAGGGGAGTTGATTTGAAGCATTGCTTCCACACGCCGTTTTATTTCCGCGATGTAGCTGCTGACCAGATTGTTGAGCCATTTGCTGCGGCTTGTTATGCCTGCTCCGATACCCTCCATTATCATCTGCCCGATGCTTACAAATCCTTGCCGGAAACCGTCAAAGATTTCTTTTATCTTTTGGATTAAAACTCTTATTTTCTCTAAAACCGTGCTCTCCTGTGCATCTTCAAGTCCTACGGAAAGGAAGCTCGCAATGTTGGAACCGGAGATGCCAATGGAGGCACTGTTTTCGGTTATGATTTCACCAATACGCGCAACAAGAAGCATAATAGGCTCTGTCAAAAGCGATATGTGGCTTAGAATACCTTCTTTGACCGCATCTATCGCTGCCAGCCCCGTGGCATCACCCGCAGTTTTAGTAGCAGACAGCATATCCTCGCTGACATCGCCCATTTCACCACCAAAACCGTCTCCCAAGCCTTGGGCCATATTTGCACCAAGTCCTGCGAATAGTGTTGAGGGGGAGTGGATTCCGAAGAAGTCCTTGATTTTGTTCACCACACCCCCAAAGAATCCGCTGATTTTTTCCCAAAGCCATGAGCCTGCATCAGAGATGCCTTGCCACAAACCTTGTATGAGATTCGTACCCACTTGTATGATTTGGCCGATTGAACCCATGAAACCACCAACCAGAGCTGCAACGATCTGGGGAACAGCCTTTACAATTTCAACAATGATGGTAGGCAGGTTCTGTACCAGTGCAATAAATAGACGGACACCGGCATCGATGATTTGCGGTATCGCTCCGATTATAAAGTCTACAATAGCTGTGATGATGACAGGCAGTGAGGATATAAGCTGCGGAAGCGCATCCAACAGGCCCTGAGCCAAACCGAGTATAAGTTGCAGGGAAGCATCAAGCAGCATGGGCAGATTGTCAATAAGTCCCTGGACTACAGTAGTCACAGCGCTTATCGCAGCCGGAATCAGTTCCGGCAATGCCGAGCCGATGCCGGATGCAAGCGCGGTCACAAGTTGAACCGCCGCATCAATTAGAAGCGGGAGGTTGTCTATGATAGCTCCGACAATCGTCATCACCGCACTCACTGCAGTAGGGATCAGTTCCGGCAAAAGGTTTAGTATCGCTCCGAGCACCTGGGAGAATAACACCGTTACTGTTTCCAGAAGCATCGGTAGGAGGTCGCCAATTGCAGAAAGAATCGCACCTGTTGCTGTAGGAAGAGCATTCACGATATTCTCCAAGACCGGCACTATGTTTTCAACCACCGATTGAAAAGCATCCACAAGGTTCTGCGTAAGATTCGTCATATCCGCATTTGCATTTCCAAGTCCGGCCGTGAACGAGCCAAGGGCGGCCTGAAAGAGGCCAATGGAGCCTGTCACCGTCTGAGTGGATTCTCTCGCAAAATTCCCTGCATACTGCTCCGTATTTTCGAAGAACATCTGCATGGCCACTTCAGCTTTTTCAGCTTGGGTTGCAGTCTTCCATGTAAAGTCAAGTCCCTTGGCGAGAGCATATGCTTCGATGTTGGTGGCATTCATTGCGACACCGAGGTTATCCATCATCGTGAAATTACCCTTGGCGGCACCGGCCACCGAGTCAAGGGCCATCTGCATATCGATACCCATGACGGAGGCCATGTCAGCAGCCCTTTGCATGGCTTTTTCGGTCAGGTCAAGACTCTTCTGCTGTTCGATGCCGGAGCCTTGAAAGAGTGCGCCCATCTTGTTCGCTGTAGCGAGATACTGGCTTTGTGAAACACCCATGTTTTTATAGGCTTCCTCACCCGTCTTCTGGATAGAGTCAGCATACTTTCCAAACACCGCTTCACTACCGCCCAGGTTTTGCTCCAGCTCACCGAATTGCTGTACGACCTCTTTCCCCAGCTTAATTGCGGCGGCACCGGCAGCAACAGCTACTGCACCCATAGCAATGCCTACACCTTTTAGGGTGCCACCAAGTTTCTCAAATCTACCGCCGACATCATCAGCGCTTTTTCCTGTTTCCGTCAGCCCTTCACCAAGCTTATCAGCATCACCTGTCGCTTCCTCAAGCTCTCTCTCCATACCGTTTAGTTCAGCCTTGGCATTGTTAAGCTGAATTGCCCAGTTTTGAGTCCTGCGGTCGTTTTCGCCAAAGCTTTCGGAGGCATTTTTTAGAGCCGATTCGAGGGTGGAGATTTTCTCCCTTTGTGCATCGATCGCCTTATATAGAACTTCATTGCGGGCGGTAACCGCCTGTATGCTTTTATCGTTCTTATCAAATTCCGAGGAGACAAGTTTCATTTCACTCCCGAGCACCTTAAAGGACTGGTTGATGTCGCGAAGAGCATCCTTGAATTCTTTTTCGCCTTCGATGCCTATTTTCAGTCCAAAGTTGTCAGCCATTTATAACGCCTCCTTTCTAAAAACTTAAATTCCAAAGGGAATAATGTCATCGATGGACATTTCCTGCTTTGGCTTGGAAAGACCAAGAAACTGCCTGTGGCATTCCCATAAGTCCATGAGGAGTCCAAGGGGAGTAAGCCATGTTTCTTCCTCCGTCCTGTGGAGATGGACCGTTCCGTAATACAAAAGCCGAGTAAAGAGTTCATTCTCGTTTACTCGGCTTGCACGTTTTTTGGATCTTCTTCCGAAGTAATATCCCGGGCAGTTCCTTTGAACATCGCCTCGGTGATTGCCGTCTTATAGGCTGCAAGTTCCAAAGGAGAGGTTAGAAGTTCCACTTCCTCCTCGGTGATGAGTTCTTTCGGCTTATCCCTGTGCTTGAGGTTGTGGATGAGGATTGACTGGTTTGCGAGGAGCGTAATCAGCCAGATGATCTCATCCAGCGCGAGCTCGAAATTCTCGGCTTTTAATAGCTTCTCACCTAAATTTTCCAAGCCTCCGTATCTGCGAGCGATTTCCTTGGTGGCACGAGTGGTCAAAATCAGTTCATATTCCACGCCGCCGATGCCTATTTTCGCGCTTCGTTCGTTATCCATATATCAGACCCTCCTTACGGTGTTACTGTGAAAGTTGGTTCATACACTTCAGTAAACCACCCGGTTATGGTTGAACTTAAAACACCTGTGTCGCCGTCATTGACTTCCGCCTTCCATGGGTGCTTGCCCTGGCCGTCCAGCTTGTTTCTTCTCATCACAGTTCCTTCAATAGTTGGGGTTGAGAAAGTGATGCTGTCGCCCTTTGTGGCAAGATTGGTGGCGGGGATACCAAACTTTACACGGTATAGCCAAAAATAACGATACTTTCCGTTTGGTTTCTTTGCCCTGAACCCGACAGCGACAGGAGCGCCGCCATCCTCGCTTGCTGAAATCAAGACTTTGTTGTCATCAATGGTCGCGCCAGTCAAATCGCCAGCAGCAGCCGCGCCAATATCATCTACCCCAAGCGCAAGAGTCCCGCTTTGGAATTCCTTTATTACTTCAGCTGCGCCATCGTCCGCATAAAGAGTTGCTTCGGCAAGTTCAACCGACAGCTCGGCACTGATCGCTTTTGCCAGCGGAATGGGAGTGCCGTAGGTTTCATCACCTGCAGCGCTTTCGGTGATTGTAGCATAATAGAGTTTATCGAGACCGATAGTAGCCATAATTTATTCCTCCGTTTCTAATTGATATTCATATAGTTTTGCCACATCAATGGCATAGTGGTGATAGCCGGTGTCATCCTCATGTCCGATATACCGACGGTCTGTTATAGTAAAATCCGCACCCAGCAGAGCACGGACAATTTTGTTTTTTAGAGCCGTATAGCTCTCCTTGTCAAATAGGGATATCCGTGCCTCCTGGATTTCATGCCGGGGTTTATCGTCGGTATATAGCTCGAACGTATCAACCATCGGTGTGATCACAGCGTAACGATCTGGCGCAGGCTCAGAAAACACGCCAGTCTCCGAAGGAACGAGGGGTGAGATGAGGGCATTCAGTTCACTTAGGAGGCTCATATTTTTTCGACCTCCTTTTCCAATGCCGAAATCATAGCATTAATACATGCATTTTTACTCGCTGATTTCGCGGGTTTTAGAAATGGTTTTGGTGGTTGCCCGCTTTTCCCGTATTCAAGTACACCTGCAATCATGGCGTTGCTTTTCCCATCCGGCCGTGGTTCAGAGAAACCCACCTTGACATTGAAGTTGCCGTCCCTATCCTGTTTTGCGGAGGAGACACCGAGCGCTGAAACCAGTTCGCCGGTTGAGCGGCTTTCTTCCTTTGTAGCATTGCCAATGACTCGTTTGAGGTTGCTTTTAACTTTTTCCTCCACAACATCGCCGCCTGCTTTCAGAACACGAGGGAGAATTTCATCCGTCTTTTCACCAAGCCGAGATACTTTTAGAAGAAACTCATCCGGCATTCTCATAGTTGCCTTAGCCACCGGGTTTCACCTCCTTAGCCAGCACTTCAATATACATACCGCGGCCCTTGACATCCTCTACAGAGGTAATCTCAAACCGGCCCTCGCCGTTTACCACAACCATCGAAGTGGTTATGGTTACACCTGGGATACTGCGAAAGCGGAAAAGGTCGGTGGCTTCTGAAAATGCCGCTCTGTTTGCCCATTTCTCATTGCCGTGCCGACCTTCTCGATATGCTCTGATGGAAACAACTGTATTGTCGGTTTCTATCGAAAATCCTTCACTGTCTTTTACAGTAGCTTTCTGGATGATGTCTATAAAGGTATTCATTTTTCCATAGCTCATAGTCACACCTTCCAGTCCCGGTCCAGCCTCATAAGAAGATTGACCGTGTTCCAGACCTGCTGACCGGCTTGCACATTATCCGAGAAAAAACCGCCCGTACTGCCGTCCCGGCTCTCATAAAAGTGGGACGACAGCATAATAACGGCCTGCTCAGTAGTAGGAGTCATCTGGTTATCTATATAAAAGTTCTCAGGAAGGTGTTGATAGCTTTCTGCATAACTGACGGAGGCGGCAATGTATATTTGCAGCAGTTCGTCGTCATTGTCATGCTGAAGGATGAGATTTTTCTTGACCTTTTCAAGTAGTGTCATACCGCCACCGCCCTTTCCTGATCATTAAGCATCAGCAGCCATTAATCCTACGGCCTTCAGTTTCGCAAGTAGCGAGTTGAAATCGTCAAGTAAATCTGCATGATCCTCGGCTGTACTTGCAGGCTGGTTTTCGGCTACGGGTATTTCCGGCACTATCGGGTAAGAAGGTACGTAAAGCTTTGCATCTTCTCCGATTTTAGCTTCTACTGTTTCGCCGACACCTTTTGCAGACGCTTTGATACCGCCAAGCGATGCCTCAGAAGCAGGCGCTGCAGTAGCGGTGATACCCGTTACTGTAGCGCCCTCCTTAATTTCCAAAATACCGCCAATGACGGTTTTACCGCCACCTTGTTCGGTATAGTTCTTAGTGTTGTAGCTCATACCGCACCTCCGTTAAGCCTTCTGCTGGAGTACCTTGATAGCCTCCGGCAGAATGAGTTTGCCGTCTACACGCTGAGTAGCTACAAAGCCTACCTGGCCAGTTACTGCAAAGAGTTCATTTAGTCTTTTAAATACTCTACCTTGACGGTCGGCTACCCAGTAATAACTGAAATCACCGAATGCTATCGTCTTCGCTCCGGCTGCAATAGCAGGCACATAGGAAGATGTAAAAAGCGGACGGTTAAGAATAGTATCCGGAGTTCCAGCCTGGATAGATGGCTGCCATAGGTACTGACCTTGACCGTCTTTCAGCTTACGAATTGCCTTTACTGTTGAGTCGTTCATTATGAATACAGACTTGTTACGATAAGGTGCTTTTAATGAATAAAACAGGTCAAGCACTTCATCGAGAGTGATAGCTGTTGCACCCGCAGTAGTTACACCGAGTTGCGCTCCTCCTGTTGCTGCCAGGATACCGTTCGGTTTACCAGAGCCATCGCCAATAAAGAAAGCCTCCTCTTCCTTGTTACCGATACGTCTTGCAAATTCCCTTGAAATATAAGGTTCAAGTTGGAATACACTATCGTTTAGAAGTTCCTCAGAAACCTTAATCATCGTACCCAGCTTATAGGCTCCAATAGATACTTGACCGAAGCTATCGTCACTTTCTGGAATTGTGCCTTCCTCATCAATCCATGAGGCTGTGCCCTTGGATGCGACCACCGGAATTTTTCTATCGCCGGAAGCGGTGGTGATAACTTTAGCCAGTCTACGGAAGATGTTCTCATCCTCCAAAGCCTCTACAAGAGTTCTCTCGAATTCGTCAGGAACTAAATATCCACCTTCCGAATCCGTGCCGATTTTAAGAGCATTTTTTACGGTGGGATCAAGACCCTCCCCGGCGCGTGTACGCATAGCATTCCAGAATGCTTTCCTGTATTCGTCGGTTGCTCTGCCGGTTTTGCCTTCCAGTTTGGGATTGGCTGGCTTGCCTGTCAATGGATTAGCCATAGGAGCGTTAAGTTCCGCATCCAATATAGCTTGTTTTTCCAAACGGTCTATTTCCTTACCAAGAGCAATTACATCGGCTTCCATTTTGTTGTAAGTTGCCTCATCCTCAGCAGAAATTAAACCATCTGTGCCACGCTTGGTATCTAAGAACGCTTTGGTAGCGTCCCATGCTTTGGCGCGTTTCTCGCGCAGTTCTAAAATCTTGTTCATAATCTTTTCCTCCTATTAATGAATGATGTTGTTGAGCCGCTTTTCCAGTGAATCAGCGGGTGTACTTTTTTGGGCAGGTGTTTTCTTGGGACATACTTTATCAAGTAACGAATTTGTGACTGCTCTTCGGCTGAAAGCATAGGTGAAGTCATCTTGCTGAATGTGCTTTTTCTCATCCTCCAAAATTTCATCTGCAAAGCCGAGTTCAATTGCCTTATTAGCGTTTAGCCAGGTTTCCGCATCCATGAGATGAGAAAGCTTGGTCCTTGATAAGCCGGTCTTGATTTCATAGGCATTGATGATGCTTTCCTTTACCTCTGAAAGCATGGCTATGGCTTTTTGCATTTCTTCGCTGTCACCGATTGCTACGGTTAAGGGGTTATGGACCATCATCAGTGCAGTAGGTGCCATAAACACAGTTGTTCCTGCCATAGCGATTACGGAGGCGGCAGATGCTGCGATGCCGTCAATTTTGATGGTAACTTTGCCTTTGTAGTCCATAAGCATGGTGTAAATCTGGCTTGCTGCAATGCAATCACCACCCGGTGAATTCAGCCAAATAACAATGTCACCCTCACCGGCAAACAAATCTTCTTTGAAAGCCTTAGGGGTGACATCATCATCAAACCATGATTCCTCGGCAATCACGCCGTCGAGGTAGAGCGTTCGAGTATCGGATTTTTCATCCTTGACCCAGTTCCAAAATTTCTTCATTGGGTTTCCTCCAATCTTGTTGTATTTGCGAACGCACCAGCGTCCTGTAATTTGGTCATTGCTCCATTAATAAGGTAGAGATCACCCCCAAGTTCTACTGGTATTCGGTCAAGGTTCTCAAGTTCTCTGATGTCATTCGCACTCATCCAACCATTTTGTCTGGCGGTTGCGTAGCCACTCATACGGCTTACATAATCTCCTCGAAGCAGACCATCCACATTAAATTTGATAAATACAGTGGGTTTTTCACTTGCCATGAGAAGAGAACGGCACATATTTTGTTCCCAACGAACTACCCAAGGGTCAAGTGTATATTTCACAAACTCTAAAGACTGCTGTTCAATATTTGAAAAGCTACTTTTCTCAAGGTCAGCCAACATATGTGGTGGCACTCTAAAAATACGGGCAATTTCATTAATCTGAAATTTCCGTGTTTCAAGAAACTGTGCTTGCTCGGGAGGTATACCTATTTGCTGATATTTCATGCCCTCTTCCAGCACTGCCACCCTATGGGAGTTAGTTGAACCTTGATAGGCGGCGTTCCAGCTGTCTTTTACTTTTTGAGGGTCCTTGATTGTTCCCGGATGCTCCAGCACACCACCGGGTGCCGCTCCATTAGCGAAGAACTTCGCTCCATATTCTTCTGTAGCCATCGCAAGTCCAATGGCATTTTTGGCCATAGCAATCGGTGAATATCCCACCAATCCATCAAAACCCAAGCCGGGGATATGGAGCACATCGGATGGGTCGAGATATACCAGGCTGTCTTTGCCAAGGGTGGGTGCGTCCTCTACACTTCGCTGATATAAATAAAAAAGCCGTCCGCTTTTGTCACGGTCGACTGTCATTTTATTTGGCATGAGAGGATAAAGAGCAATAACCTCACCACGTGCATTTCTTATAATCTGTGCGTAAGCATTGCCCCATAATAAAAGATGACTCATCAGCGTTTCTCGGAACGTGAAGGAAGTCATCTCTGGATTTGGCTCATCGTGGAGCAATCTATATAACGGATGTTGTAAATGTTTCTCTTTGCCACCACTATCGTTGTATTTATAAACATGAAGCGGTAGTCCGGCTAATGTTTCAGCCAGTATTCTCACACATGAGTAGACCGCCGTCATCTGCATTGCCGTATTTTCATTGACTGGTTTTCCAGCAGTAGTTCCTCCGAAAAAGAAACTGTACCGACTACCGCTCAGACTATCCTTAGGCTTATCACGAGCCTTAAATATTCCTTGTAGTATTCCCATTGACATCACTCTCCTTAAAAATGGGCATAAAAAAACTTCTTTATTAAGAAGTTCAATAGTATAATGTTAGCTAATGAATGCCTTGATTTGTTTTTAGTTCTTCAATTAAGTCTACTGCTGGTTGATATCCAATTTTTGCAGCATACATTATCAAACTAAGAGCCTGCTCTTTTTCTTCCACGGATTTAGAATTTTGTAGAATTAATAAAGCCATGCCGAATAGAGTTTCAGGATCTCTTTCTTGTAATTTTGTTCTGATTTTCTGCTCACTTACAAAGGAGCTTGTATATTCTTGTTCATTATTTTTTGTATATGCTCCTTTAATTAGAGGGATTAATATTAAAACAAAATTTATTCCAATTAATGTCCATATTTTTTCCTGATCTATTATATCTTTAGTATCTCCGCTGACTGCCACAAAAATCAATAAAATTATAATTAGTATTGCACCCCATAATGGAACTCTATGCATATAATTAGCCTCATTTCTTTTTAATAGTTACTGTTGCAATTAAGAGACCCACTAAACTGCCAAGCCCTTTAAGAATAGCTACTCCTATAGCTATTCCAATTAAACCTTCAAAAATATTGATTATAACTCTTAACGCCATTTACTTTTTCTCCCAAAGAGCATTATTAAGAGCTCTTAAAACCTCTGTGAAATTTTCATTTGTAACTGCTGCTTTTAATTTTTCTTCTCGCGTAGGTTTTCCTATTTGAAATAGTTTTTTTACTCCGTAGGATAAACCTAACGTTCCAAAATGGAACAAGGCTTCTTGAGTTTTGCTAGCACCCTGTGTAACACTCATAAGTTTCTGTGATTTTAGAAGCATGAATTTTGTTTCCTCAGGGTGGTTATCCCAAAACAACTTATATTCACTATTCATTGAATATGCTAAATCATGTAAATCTTTAATCATAGTATAGTTTTCATAAATATCATTTAGGACTTTTTCCATATCAGATGTAGGCATTTTGTTTACACCTCTTTCGTATATTTGTTTAATTTAATTATAAACAAGTTTCTAAAAAATTTCAAACTTTTCATATAATACTACATTTAAAATATTAGTAAACCACGTTCATCGTAAATCGAGGAGCTACTTCTTCCGCAACAGCGTATCGCACGGTCGAGTGCCATTATAGTAGCCACAGCACATCTATCTTTTCAGTTGATTTTTCTTTATCTGGCTTAATATTTCCTGCAGGGTCAGTTCGTATATAAATTTTATCCATCATCCATCTGAGTACAGGGTGACCACCACGAGCAATTTTTTGTTCCAATGTCAGCTTAATCAACTCCTTAGTAGGAGGAGATATAATTTATATTCATCATATTTGTTTTCGTTTTCAATTACTCGCATATAACTCTTTAAATCAAATGTTATAAATTTTGTTTTCAGTTCTCCAGAATTATCTTTCAAAGATTTTTCAAGTTTAATTGCTGATTCAATCTCCGACCTTTGGCACAACAATATTTGAAGTAGTATTATTAACAAAGCTTATTGACTGTACTATCTTATTGAAGTCGCTATTAAGGCTACTAGGTATGTTATCTTTGTGAGTAAAAATAAAGGTATAACATATGCCATTATTTATAAAAATAACATTATCAAATTCATATACATCCTCATTTACGTTCCCGCTTAAATATAATTTTCTACCATCCAAATTTGCTATTTTTATATTTTTTTGTTCAAGAATTTTTATATTTGTCAAGTATTTTTCTAATCCCTGTATAGATCCATCAAAAAATTCGTCCAGTAAATCATTTTCAATATCTATGTATTCGCTTTGCACCATTAGCATCCCATCATTATTCGAAGTAGTTCCAGAAGGATAGAAATACGTTATATCATTGCTAGCTACTACTTGTTTCCAAGTCGGCGAAACCTTGTATATACATTCTCCAACAGAAAATATTGTCTCATCATCATTCATGGAATCTAATTCAATCAGACTATAGATTAACTTTGCTTCTAATTCTTTTTGTTGTGAAGCAGTTAATTTATCTGAAGTTCTAACAATTACGGTACCTACAACTTTATGAGAACCTGAGGCAAACAAACCACCGTCAAATGTCGATAAGTAAGAATTACGTTTTTCAGCTTCTTCAACAGTATTGTACACCTCTAAACTACCACCAGAATTTGTACCTTTTTCAATAATACTATTTCCCATTACGTCAGCTTGATTTACTAAGTTATAGGAAAAATATACTTGCGCCGTATATCCACCTTGTTTACCAAGTTTTCCATTAGGATCATTATCTTCAGTAACTGCAGAAATTCCCGTTATACCTCCAATAGCTTGTATACGTTCTATAACAAATGATTCAGCTGGTGCAGTTACTTGTTTTAATTGTTTAATACTATCTTCATATGCTTTTTTTGAATCTGCAATCTGCTTAAGTAGATTAGTATAATCAGTATTGTTAAGCTTTTCTATTTCAATTTTTGCTGATTCTAATTCTTTTGGTTTTTCAGGTATTGTAACCTTTAATGACTTTGCTATTGACACAGCCGTTTCAAGTGTTCCAATGGCATTTTCGTTAAAGGCTTTTTCGTTTGCTGCAATTATTGCTTCAGCATCTAATATTGATTTATCAAGTTCTGAGTTGAGGGATTCAACTTTTGTTGATGCCTCTTTAAATGCATTAATTGCAGCCTTTTCTTCTTCAGAAGTACAGCCCGATAGAAAAAAAACAAATAACAATAGATAAATTCCTAATGCCTTAAATTTATTAACCATAGATTAATACCCTCCTTTATAATTCTTTTATTATATTATAAAATTGGTAATATATCAATATTTTACTAAAAAACAAGCAACCCTCTATTGTCATAAACACTATCAATATATCATAATCTGTTCTTATTATTACCATATCTCTTTATCAAGACTTGTGCGCCATCTAAACGTAGAAGCTGATGCATCATTAGAATCATTTTTCCAATCATAATTTGTCCAATTACAATAACTTTCTAATTCTAAATTTTCTGTAACAGGAATAATGTCTTTTAAATTGGGATACTTATAGCGGCTAATATAATAACAACCCTCTAATTTTTTATTTTTCACGTTACTTATTAAGTCCTTAGCAACTATTTTCATAAAATCCTTTAATTGTTGCTTTGTCTCTTCTTGCTGTTCTTCAGTATATGTTGTTGCTATTAAGTAACTTATTTCAGAAAATTGATAAAAATCGCCTTTAAAAGTTATGTCATAATCATAAAAATCGTCTCTGAAATACGGTGTATCAACGCTAATTTGAAACTTAAATGTGCCCATTGCAGTTTCAACAGAAGAATAGTTTTCAGTTAAATAATCTTCTATGCCTGAAGCCGTTGTTAAATCGTATATAATTGTGTTTTCTTTAGGATTAACCTCGGTTTCTATTTTATTATTTTCAGCAATAGACATAAGCTTTCCAATCCCTGATTTAATTTCACCTGTTTCTTTAACGCAAAGTTCGTCTAGATAAACGTAGGGCATTTTTTCTGTTGCTGAATAACCATCATATATTCCACAGAAAACAAGAGGTTTTCCAATAACGCTATTATATTCTTTTTCATTAACAAAAACCGTTCCATTTAATAATGCTATCCAATTATTGTTATCATTATCAATTAAATATCCAACAATAATTTTACCCTCATCAGTATCAATAATACTCGTTCTATCGATAATGCAATCTATATATACTTCTGTTCCCCCAAGACCATTTTCAGAGGCAAAAGAATTAAATTTTGAAAACACTGCCTTTTCGTAACCGTCAGTAAAATTTTGTGGAACTTTGCTTTCATTATGAATATAAACAGTTGATGTTTTAGCATCCCATTCAACTTCTGCACCAAATGCTTCAGCAACAAATCGTGCAGGGACAAGTGTTCTGCCATCAACTAAAAGAGGAGGAATATCTAATATCCTATTTTCGCCATTTACTTTCATATTAGTGTCATTTATAGTTGCTTGCACATAATAATGCTCATTAAAAGCTATCACAGTTTGAGTATCATTATTCCAATCTACAGTTGCACCCATTGACTCGAAAATCATTCTCAAAGGAACCATTGTTCTTCCACCGATAAGCTGTGGTTGTACATCAAAATTTAGCATTTTGCCATCCAGCTGAACGGTAATATTATTTTCAGCGAAAACATTGCCTCCAACTAATAGAGATATAATAATCGTTATACCAATAACTAACATACAAAACTTCTTGTTCATAAAAGAATACCTCCCTTATTGTTTCTTAAATTATTAAACTAAACATTACCTGCATTTATTGTACCATATATTTCCTGCCATGCAAACATTGTTTATTTTTGTTGCAATAATTTTAGAATAACTTATATGAAAAAAATACCCCGTTTATCATAAACACTGTCACCGTTGTTACTTCCATTCCTTATAGCTCTATCAAGCGCCATAATCGTAGCCACAGCACCATCTATCTTTTCAGTTGATTTCTCTTTATCCGGCTTAATATTTCCTGCAGGGTCAGTCCGGATATAAATATTATCCATCATCCACCGAAGCACAGGATGCCCGCCATGAGCAATTTTCTGTTCTAAGGTAAGTTTCATCAATTCTTTAGTAGGTGGACTCATATCCTTAAACCCTTGACCGAATGGAACTACTGTAAACCCTAACCCCTCAAGGTTTTGTGTCATTTGTATAGCACCCCATCTATCAAAGGCTATTTCACGGATATTGTATTTCATGTTTAGTTCCTCTATGAAACTTTCGATAAACCCGTAATGCACCACATTGCCTTCCGTGGTTTTAAGAAACCCTTGCTTTTTCCATACATCGTAATTTACATGGTCACGCCGAACACGTAAATCAATGTTATCCTCCGGTATCCAGAAGAACGGCATAACAGTGTATTTATCGTCCTCATCCAATGGCGGAAAGACCAGCACGAAAGCCGTAATATCTGTACTGCTCGATAGGTCAAGACCTCCGTAGCAAACTCGCCCATGCATTGATTCCGGGTTAACGGCAAATGCACAGGCATCCCATTTTTCCATAGGCATCCACCGCACTGCCTGTTTGACCCATTGATTGAGCCTAAGTTGCCTAAAACTGTTCTCTTCAGCAGGATTCTGTCTTGCTGATTCAAAGGCAGCTTTAACTTTATCCATGCTGACCGTGATTCCCAGCGATGGGTTTGCTTTCTTCCACACCTTTGGATCAGTCCAGTCATCCTCTAAAGCAGCACCATATATTACAGGGTAGAAAGTAGGATCATTTTTTCTTCCATCTATGATATCCAAAGCCTTCTGATGTACTTCCCAGCAGATACTATTCTGATTGTCTCCAGCAGTGGTTATAAGGAAATACAGTGGCTGCATTCTTGCATCACCACTGCCTTTGGTCATAACATCGAAGAGCTTTCTGTTCGGTTGGGTGTGAAGTTCGTCAAACACTACACCGTGGGTATTGAAACCATGCTTGTTGCTGACATCGGCTGACAGCACTTGATAAATACTGCCCGTCGGTTGATAGATGAGTCGCTTTGTAGAGTCAAGAATCTTCACTCGCTTTGCTAAAGCCGGACACATCCGCACCATATCCGCCGCAACATTAAAAACAATGGATGCCTGGTTGCGGTCAGCAGCACAGCCGTAAACCTCGGCACGTTCCTCGTTATCTCCACAGGTGAGCAACAGGGCAACAGCCGCCGCAAGCTCACTTTTTCCCATCTTTTTCGGTATTTCCACATAGGCAGTATTGAACTGCCGATAGCCGTTCGGCTTTAAAATCCCAAATACATCACGGATAATCCGCTCTTGCCAGTCGATTAGTTCAAATGGCTTACCCGCCCATGTACCTTTGGTATGAGAGAGTGCCTCGATAAAGGCTACGGCATAATCAGCGGTGGACTTATCGTAGACCGAATCAGCCGCCTTAAACAGTGTTGGTGTGTATTTCTTGAGTTTTCGTATATCCGCCGCCTCCTTTTGCACATAAAAATAGACCTGCATCAAGCAAGCCTTCAAATCTATCTGTACGAGAAACAGAGCCATTTTTGGCACTGTTCCTAATTGGTTTAAACTATTTAATTCTCTTCGCCAGTCAAAATGAATCGGGAATAGGCGCCAGTATTATCCGAAAGGTAAACAAGTAGCTCATTAAACCCTTCTCGCAGAGCAATTCCCTGCACCTTCCGCACATCAAACATATTTGTTTCGCCCGTGTCTCGAATGGCGAGTATCTGTTCCTTTATCTTCTTATCCATTTTCGACCTCCTTTGAATCCTCTACTGCCTGTTTTAGAATGCCGATATCAAAATCTGCGCTCTTGTAACCCTCTAAGATGACGCTGTAATAATAGCAGCTCGGAGTGCCAAGTGGTCTGCCATCGTTCATGATGTACACCATAGTCTCTACGTTTCTTTTTCCAAGTTTCACTTTGACTATTTCTTTTCGGTATAGGAACGGGAAACCCTCGTAGCGGTCAAGTGCCGCTTCATCAGTGGGGGTAATCTCCCACAGTAGGCATGGCACTGTCTTGCCCTTTAAAGGCTCCACGGTTGCCACAGAGCCGCCGTGTCCGCCTCGAAACAATAACTGGTAGTCCTTTAAAACAACCGGCCCAACCGGCTTAGCTGTGGGGCAACGGTGTGCCATTTGCTCAGGATTAAGATTTGAGCCATAGGCAAGATAAAATGTTTTATTCATTGTCTTTGTCCTCCTTATTTTTGCAAGGCAACCGCTCAGGCTGCCCGAAATCGCCAAGCTGCCGAGCCGTCCAAGTGGGTGGTTAAATGTTCACGGCAGTTTGCGAATTTCTCGCCGATAAAACCGATGCGGTTGAGGTAGGTTCGCATTGCAAACTTTTCATTCTCGGCCTGCGGTTTCTTTGCAGAGGCACACTTTTGTGTCAGTGCTTGGTTGTTCAGTGCAAGGGCGAGAACAATGTAGCTTCTAATCTTGCCTGCATGAAGTTCGCTGTTAAATCCTCTGAGTTCGACCGTGTGGTTTCCGTTGAAAAAGCTGTGCAGGTTAAGAAAATGATATCGGCTTGAATGGTAATGTCGATTGGTACTTTCGCTATAACCCTCATACCAAAGGCTCTCAATCTGTGCCAGCGTTTTTGGTTTCTTGCGGTTGATTTTTTCCACCAGAATCTCATCCATCTTTTTGCAATATCCTATTCGTGAAGGTTCAATCTGCAATGCCTTGTAGAAAAGGTCGTTCTTGCTTGCGATGATGTTTACAAAGTTTCGTATACTCCTTGCTGTGTGGTCTGCTCCGTCCAAGTGGATGTGTATTCCGCAGGAGTTGTTGGTGAAAGCTCCTGCCTTGCGTAGCCTGCGTACCAACTCCTGCAGTGTTTCAATGTCTCCCTGGTAGGTTAGGATGGGGCTTACCAGCTCTACGCTGTATTCTCTTGTTGCTGCAACTTTCTGCCGTCCTTGTTTCTTCTGGCAAGAAATGCTTCCGTCGCTCATAATCTTCCAAACCCGCCCGTCAGCAGTAGTAATCTTCTTGGTATCGTAATAGTCGCCTGTGTCAGTGACCGTTCCGTTTAGGTATTCGGCAGCAACCTTGGCGGCTTCGTTTCTTGTTATTCCTGTGAACTCAATTTCAATTCCAAAATTCTTATTTAACATTGATTCTTGCTCCTTTTAAAGTGTATTTGTCCTTTCGGCATATACATATATCACTCTAAAAGGCTTATATATCAAGACAATTATTCGATAAATACAGTCATTTTTTACACAATCTTACTCCGCTTTTTCAAGCGAAAAGTGTGCGTATTAATCTTCGATTCTCCTGCACAAATCCTCTCCGTAAACCACATTTAAAGAAGAACCATTCTCCCAGCGAACCATAATACTACCTGTGTCATCTACTCCAGTGACAATTCCTTTCGTTCCCATAGGAGGTGCTTGAAAATCGTCCATACGAACAAGTTCTACTCGGCAGCCCGCTGGGTATTGCTTGCGGATGCGTTCAACAGTTTCTCTTGAAGGAAAGTTATTCATCAGTCATTACCTCCTCAGCTTTAGCCGGAACACCATTTTTGAAGGCACTGTTTCCAGATAAGTTCTTTAGCAGAATTTTGCGTTCCGCTTTGTATTCGGAGCCTACAAAACCGAGTCGTACGAGAAAACAGCGAAAAGCGTACTTCTTATTTTCTACTTGCTTTTCGGTAGCGTTGACTCTCTGCTGCGTTTTTGCCATCTCAAAGAGTGCAGTCACAAAATGGGTGTAAGCTTTCACCTCATCCGAAGTAAGCTCTCCTTGAAACCAAGGAAAACTGATAGTTTCTTCGTTTGTTATTATAGGGATGCAATCAGTAGCTAAAGCCTTTTTTATTAAGGACGCTTTGCTTTCTACTAATCGCTTGAGGTTTTCAAGAGCCATATCTGTGAAAGACGACCTTGGCAAATCAATGGTCAACCGGTTAGTTTCGACCTCGTCACTTTGCTCAGGTTCTACATATACGGGTGGCTCCTCATAATCGCAGTAAGGGCTGACCCTTCCGCCAAGAGCAGCTTCGTAAGGAATTTGGATATCCTCCGGCACTGGTTCTGGTTCTGGAAGTGGAGTGTCATATTCTTCTGTAATTGCTTTGAAGTCATGCAGTCCCTGTAGGTCTGCAACCAAGCCGTAATTGTCATCACCCTCGAGCATTCCATTCTTGTCGATGTGGTAGCCACCTACTTCGTAAGCAAAGGTAGGTGCACCAAGGTATATCGTCGGAGCATTTAGTTCCAGGCTGATAGCTCCTACCAGCGATTTTCGTTTTGGACCTGTAATGTTATAATTTATCTTCATTTTTCATACCGCCTTTCATTTTTCGGTACTACATATATCACTCTGAACGCTGTAAATAGCAAGCAATTTCGAGCATTTTATGTAGAGAATAATGTTCTTTTATTCGGCGGTATCTTGTATGAAAAACACAATGCCCGACAAAACAAAATATACACACGGAAGTGCCACTCCATTGCCCCACATCTTATATTCTGCAGAATCAGAATGTGGGTCTTTAAGCCACTTAGATATCTGCTTTAAGGTTTTTGGCTTAGTTGAACTTCCCGTAACCTTACGGTGAGTTTCAAATATGTTATACCAAGTGCGTAAGTCATCCATTGTTGGATTTTCTGTTGCAAGATTACTGCACCACCAATCCGGGAAACCTTGAAGTCTTGCACATTCGGTAGGAGTTAATCTTCTAACCGTGTATAGGGTGCCGTCTGTATCATTAATAAGCGGAGGGTCTTTGTAGTCAGTAGCAACCAGCGTATTTGCTAGTTCTTCTTCAGCGGCAGTAAAAAATGATGCCTTGCTTGAAGAGTAGATAGGAGTTGCCACAGCACTTGGTCCCTGTGCATTTAGTGTCGATGATATTCCGTCTTCTGTAATCCCAAGATTTCTGGCATAATTTTGACCACAGTTGAAAGATTCTCTATCAATAGCGAAAACAACAGCGTGCTTATCTACAGTATTTAATGTAAAACTTATATTTTCATTAACCCCGTCACCCTGTGGACCGTTCTTATCTTTTCTTCCAATCATGGAGCCTTGCAGAGCATAACTTTCTACAATAGCAATACCACCTTGATTGCAGGAAGGATTTCCTCCATTTCCATCAATGGTTCGTGAAGTATCGGCCTCATATACTCCGCTGTTGGGATTAGATGATTTCATGGCATTGCTGTCTTTAGAGCAGATACCATAAGCTTTCGGGACAAATAACGTCTGGTCATTATTGCAGGATAGTGTTGCCGATTTATTATTCTGGATAAGTGCACCTTTACCACCACCCTCACAGCCACAACGGATTTTGAGGGTTTTCGGTGTATCACCAACCACAAAAGGCTGATTATTACCGCCTGTTCCATAAGTGGCTGATATTGTCGGTGCAACATCAATCGGCCCCGTAAAGCGAGTATCTCTTCCGTGATTATCAAATACCGCCGCATCCATAACACAAGGTGGGTGATGAGCCTCAGCTCGGAGAGTGCAAGTGACATCTTCCGTGATATCCATCCGATTACCACCTTGGTCATTTAAGATCACACTGCTTGTGCCTGTTTCTGTAATGCCGTTTTCAAAACAACCGGCAGTTCCTTGCCACGAGCGGAAGCTCTCCTTAGAATACCCAGACAAGCCTTCTGACTTAAATAGTATTTCTCCGGCACTCCCACCTGCAAAATCTGCGACAAGGAAGATGCGTTTTCTTCGTTGGGGGACTCCCCAGTATTGAGCGTCAAGTACTCGCCAGGCAATGGAGAAATCATCTCCCATGACATTTCCTGCTTGCCTCCATTTATCAGCTTTAGGAACTGATAAGGTTTCATCTTTGATGTGACAGATGCTTTCAAGGACACATCTGAAGTCCTCTCCTTTGTTTGAGGAGAAAGCACCCGGCACGTTTTCCCAGACGATGTATCTTGGATATTTACCATCTGTTGCACACCTCATTTCTTTTACAATTCGAACGGCATCATAAAAAAGACTTGAACGCTCTCCGTCCAAGCCATCACGCTTACCCGCCACAGACATATCCTGACAAGGTGAGCCAAATGTAATTATATCAACCGGTTCTATCTTACTGCCATCCAGGCAAGAGACATCACCGTAGTGTTTCATAAATGGCAGCCTTTTTGTTGTAACCCGTAAAGGAAACGGCTCAATTTCTGATGCCCATAACGGCTCGATGCCACAGAGCAAACCGCCTAAGGGAAAACCGCCACTGCCATCGAAAAGCGAGCCGAGGGTCAGTTTACTCATTTTTAATCACCTCGCTGTATAGTGTTTTGTTATTACATTTTTTAAGCACCCAAAAGTATGAATGATATTTACGGGCATGCTTCTGATTCTGCTGCCACTTTGCTGTGATTCTGTTCTTTGATAGTAAAATAAAAAAATCAATAGGGTAGAAACCCAATTCAATTGCTGTATTATAAATAAAGCAGTGGCTAAAATACTGCTTACCACTGCTCACTTTATCTTGGCATTTGAAAATCAATATGCCTTCCGGTGTTAAAATCCTATAAAATTCCTCCATCGCATTTCTGTAAAACCTAAATAAAGCCAATTCACTATCATATACTCCAAAGCGCTTATTGATTACATTGCTATTATCAACCTTATTTAAGCTCCTTCCGGTAGTAGCAAGAAACGGAGGATCAAATATGATGGTATTCAAACTGCAATCAGAAAGAGGGAGTTTTTCCGCATTAGCCTCTACAACTCCCTCTATTTGTGGATTTATATCAAATTTGTATCCCGGCTTTTCTATCCCTGTATCTTTATAAAAATATCCTTTAGAATAGGTTGGGTCGCAATCTATTCTGCCGCTTTTTGAGTGAAGTTCCAGTATGTTTTTAATTAATTCTTCCTGAGAATATGAAATACTTTTTATCATGACTGTATCTCTAATAGTTCTTTATAGGAAAGCTTCTTATTATCTCTAATGCAAAACACACTGTCTTCGACTCCAACTTGCTCAATATATCTCTTTACTATGACATCACAATACTTTTCATCCAGTTCGATGGTATAGCATATCCTGTCCGTTTGCTCACAGGCGATAAGGGTAGAACCACTTCCGCCGAATGGATCAAGTACAATACAATTAGACAAACTGCTATTCAGAATTGGATAGGCTACCAATGCTACCGGTTTCATTGTAGGATGGTCAGCATTTTTCTTTGGCTTTTCAAATTCCCATATAGTAGTCTGTTTTCTATCGGCATACCAGTTGTGCTTGCCGGATTTCTTCCAACCGAAAAGAACCGGCTCATGCTGCCATTGATAAGGGGAGCGGCCAAGAACAAGCGACTGCTTTTTCCAAATGCAAGTACCGGAGAGGTAAAAACCAGATTCCGCGAAAGCCTTTCTGAAATTCAAACCTTCAGTATCTGCATGAAATACATAAATAGAAGCATCCTTCGCCATTGCCACTTCGGTGTTCTTAAACGCATCAAGCAGAAATCCGTAGAACGCTTCATTTCCCATATTGTCATTCTTAATTTTACCCGCTGAACCTTCATAGTTAACATTGTACGGAGGGTCAGTTATCACTAGATTTGCAAGTTTGCCATCCATCAGAACATTGAAAGTGTCAGCCTTAGTGGAATCACCGCAGACGAGCCTGTGCTGCCCAAGCATCCAAACATCACCCTGCTTGGTGAGTGCGGGCTTTTGCAGTTCTGCATCTACATCGAAGTCATCTTCATGAATGCCATCCTTAAGTGAATCCTTAAACAATGCATCCAGTTCAGCAGGCTCAAATCCGGTGAGGGATACGTCAAAGTCTGCTCCTTGCAGATCAGCAATTAAAAGCATCAATTTGTCTTTATCCCAGTCACCGCTTATTTTATTGAGAGCGATATTGAGTGCCTTTTCTTTTTCCTCGTTCATCTCGATAACCACACACTCAACTTCAGTGATACCCATATCAAGTAGCACCTTCAAACGCTGATGTCCACCGACAACATGAGATGTGGTTTTATTCCATATAACGGGTTCAACATAACCGAATTGTTCGATGGAGCGTTTTAGCTTTTCGTATTCCGGGTCACCTGGTTTCAAGTCTTTACGAGGATTATAATCGGCTGGAATCAACAACTCAGTTTTCAATTTTTCTATCTGCATATAATTCAGCCGCCTTTCTCAAATTTGTGTACATATTGACATTCTCCCAGGGGAACAGACTGGAATTAAAATGCCCGTAAACCGCTGTATCGGAATAGATGGTATTTCTTAAGTGTAGTTTTTCAATGATTGCAGCAGGTCTGAGGTTAAACACTTCCTGCACAATATTGGAAAGCTGATCATCGGTGATCTTACCTGTACCAAAGGAAGTCACATCAACAGCCACAGGATTTGCCTTTCCTATGGCATAAGAAAGAGCGACCTCACATTTTTCTGCAAGACCGCTCCAAACAATATTCTTCGCAATGTACCGTGCCATGTAGGCACCACTTCGGTCAACCTTAGTCGGGTCCTTGCCACAAAGGGCACCTCCGCCGTGGGATGCAAGGCCACCATAGGTATCGACCATGATTTTTCTGCCAGTCAATCCTGTGTCGGCAGCAGGACCACCCTCGACAAATCTTCCGGAGGGGTTAATAAGAATTTCGGTACCATTATCAAATGGAAAATCCTCAAAGCACTGCCAAAGTACATTATTTCGGATATCCGAACTCAGTTCTTCCTGGGTTTTGTCTTTATCATGCTGGACTGAAACTACAATCGTTTTTACACGTCTTGGCTTACCGTTCTCATATTCCACTGTTACCTGTGCTTTACCATCTGGTAAAATTCCTTTGATAAGTTTTCCTTTACGGCAATCATCAATACGCTTTACGATACGATGAGAAAGCACAAGTGGGAGGGGAAGGTTCTTACTGGTTTCGTTTGTTGCATAACCGTAAACCGTACCCTGGTCCCCGGCTCCTATAGAACCATACGGGTCAGTAATACCATTTCGCACTTCAAGTGCAGTCTCTACACCCGCCGCAATGTCTGCACTTTGATGATGTACAAAAACAAACACTGTGAACTTCCATGGATTGTATCCAACCTCACGAAGTACATTTTTCACGATGAAACGGATGTCTACTTTACCGTTGCAGGTGATTTCGCCCGCCACGATAATTTTGCCTTTAGTAGCCATAACCTCACAGGCCACACGGGAAGCTTTATCTTTACGCATACAAGCATCCAGAATATTATCAGCAATAAGGTCACAAAGCTTATCCGGATGTCCAGCACATACACTTTCTGCTGTTTTATAAGTAATCATATTTTTCTCCTATCTTATTTATTTTCCTCGCCTTGCTGTGAGCAGACGCTCCATTACATCGTCCTGCGGGTTAGCACCACTGTACTCACCAGTGCAGTTTTCTTTGACGATCTGGAATATCTCCATCCACAACCGGTTGGTTTGATTCATGTAATTCTGACCCATTGCCACATATGGACTTTGAATGGCATTACCCGTAGTTGGGTGTTTTGCTAAAAATCCATATTCAGTTACCGCTTCCTCGCATTGAATCCAACGAGCCACGCTCATGGCATAACGTTCTAAAAGCTGTGGTGAGACGAGAGCAGCACACCCGCGTTCGTTCAGCCACTGCCATGTGTTTCTGTAGATTTCTCCTGCAACCAGTGCCTTGCCGTCTTTTTGTATAGCCTCGAGCATTTTATTTGGTTCGGGCATTTCAATTCCCTTTAGGTCTGCTGTATCTTGAAATTCCATCACGGTCAGTTTCCTGCCTCCCGGATTTCCTTCGGCGATTTTGTCAGCCAGTGGTTTCTTTTTCGCACCTGCACCGACACGAGCGCCACCTCGATTTGTACCGTCTTTTGCCATATAATCACCTCACTTTGTAGGGCCAAGGCTATTCCCTCGTTTGAAACCGCATTTTTTCACACGAAGCCCCACGCCGCTGTCCGCTTTAAAAAGTTTTAGAGATTTTACCTCCCCCACCGGTCACCGCTCTCGACTGTAATTCTGGAGTGACAAGATTTACAAAGTGCCATAAGGTTACTTGTTTCATTTCCTCCACCCTTTGAGAGAGGAAGGATGTGGTGTACTTCTTCTGCAGGTGTGACTCTACCTTGCTCCTCACATTCTTCGCAGAGGGGATGGGCTTTGATGTATCTGTCTCTTATTCTCTTCCAAGCACGACCATACCTTTTGTTGGACTTAGGGTCACGTTGATACTTATTGTAGTGTTTGTTTACAAGACTCTTATGAATTTCACAGTACATACCATCTGTTAGTTTAGGACAGTTAGGGTAGGAACAGGGACGTTTTGGTTTGTAGGGCATTCTGTCACCTCACTTTAGGGCATAAAAAAACCACCATAGGATTTCTCCAGTGGTGGCTAAGATAATATAATCTCTCAATTATAGAATACTAAAAATTTCAACTGCACTCAAGTGGACTTATGTGGACTTTACTATCCACTATGAAGGTTTTCTTCTTTTAAGAACGGCATTGATTCCTGTAATCAATTTGGTGACATTCATATTAATATTGTCAGTAGTGATTCTAATTATCTCCCAGCCATCTCCAAGTTTATTAGCAATGGCCTCATCTCTATTGGTTTGATACTCTAGTCTGTCTTTGCCATGGAAGATCTTGCCGTCAATCTCAAGAGCAACCTTCATGTCAGGGAGAATGAAGTCAACACTGTAATCAAAGATTTTAACCTGATGATGTGCCTTTACTCCACGACGGACTAGTTCAAGGGCAACCATAATTTCTTCTGTACTCTGATACCATCCTGGCTTATTCAGGTTCTTCTTTACAAGTCTTATTGCATTCTCATAGGCTGAAATGTTTGTGACCTTAGAGATTCGCTTTATAGCATTTTCAAGCTTCTTTTTCTTCTTATCAGTGCTGATTAAATTTCCTTCTTCCCGTGTCTGCCTTACAAGCTCAGCCCTACAGTCTTTGCAGATGTACTGAGTACCACGAGTGTAGGACCAGCTATAAACTGCTGTGCCGCATATGTGGCAGGGTGGATAATAACAATTTGTATTATTTTTATCCTTACCGATGGTTATTCCATCTTCTAAAGCTTCATACCATCCCATTTTTATTCTCCTTTCCAGCCATAATAGAATCTACAGCTCTGAGAGCTTTACGGTGAAGCTTAAGCACCCAGCTTACAGAATAATTTAAGTCGTAGGCGATATCCTCCCAAGGTTGATAACAGAGGTAGCGCTTTTCAAGAATTAATCTGTATTCAAGATTATTCACACTCTGGATTATCTCAAGAATACTTACCTTGTAATTCAGAAGTTTTGCAAGATCATCTTTCAAATTGTTTTTTATATCAATAATCTTACAGACAGCATCTTCCATCTGAGATACAGAAGGGTTGGGGTTACGGGGCATCCCAGTTATGGCATGAGTACAGTTTACAGCCATGTTTTCTAGGGATGCTACTTGTTCCAATTTGCTATTTATTCTTTGATCAAGGCGATAGGCTTTGCTTAAATATTCTTTTGCTGTCATCATAAAACCTCCTCTTTAAGTTTTCGGATAAGAATCTCAGGGTCTATTGTAGTTAGGGTTGAGTACCAGTCGGAACGAAAGAACTGCTCAACTTCCTGAATAGTAAATAAATCAGTATCTTTATTTGGGTATTTTTTAAGTCTTTTTGAAGAATCTCGATAGTCTTTTACAGCTTGTAAAATGATTGCATTTGCTAGTCTTTCGTATACATCATTCATCAATTTTACCTCCTGTTTTTAGGTTTGCTTTAACTCCATCTATTAAGGCAGCTTGTGTACTGTCCTTATTTTTAAGCGCCTTCATTACCCGTTCGTCAATTGTGTCTTTAGAAATTATGTGGTAAATAACAACTGAATTTTGTTGACCTTGTCTCCAGAGTCTTGCATTAGTTTGTTGGTAGAGTTCAAGGCTCCAAGTGAGACCAAACCATATAAGGGTAGAGCCACCGGTTTGTAGATTAAGTCCATGACCTGCAGAGGCGGGATGGATTATTGCTACAGGAATTTCACCCTTATTCCATCTTCTTATTGAGTCAGTGGTGTCCAAGGTTTCAACTGAAAACCTTTCAGAGATTCGTTTCATATCATGTTTAAACCAGTAAGCTATTAAAACAGGTTTGCCGTTTGCAGCTTCGATTAAATCTTCTAAAGCATCAAGCTTACGGTGGTGAATATTAACTACTTCACCAAGCTCATCGTAGACTGCACCATTTGCCATCTGTAAAAGCTTATTTGACAAGGCAGCAGCATTGGCTGCACTGATTTCATCATCTTTTACCATAGTTACTAATTCCTTTTTCATATCATCAAGAATTTTCATTTCCTTTTCAGAAAGATTAACCTCTACTTCATTAATAACAAGTTCAGGAAGTTTGAGATAATCAGAACCTTTCATGCTAATTGTTATATCTGAAATCTTTTTATAGATTGCATCTTCAGCTCCTGGCTTAGGCTTGTATGAAAATATGATCTGCTGGTTTCTTTTATCCGGTATAAAGTAGTCTTCTCTGTACTTTCCTATAAATCTTCCAAGCCTTTCTCCTAAGTCCAAAAGTCTAAATTCAGCCCATAAATCCATTAAACCGTTACTCGCAGGAGTTCCTGTTAAGCCAACTATTCTTTTAATCTTTGGTCTTACTTTCATTAAAGAACGGAAACGTTTAGACTTATAATTCTTGAAAGATGAAAGCTCGTCAACAACAATTGTGTCAAAATCAAAGGGGAAAGAGCTGTCTTCCACAAGCCATTTTAAATTTTCACGATTTATAATATAGATATCAGCTTTTTTCATTAAGGCTGCATTCCTTTCTTTTTCACTTCCAAGGACAACCGAATATGTTAAATCTTTTAGGTGATCCCATTTTTCAATTTCAGTAGGCCATGTGTCTCTGGCAACTCTTAATGGTGCAATTATTAGGATTTTGTGTATTTCAAAACTATCAAACAAGAGATTGTTTAAGGCTGTTAAGGTCAGGACTGTTTTTCCTAACCTAAGCCCATATCCAAGAATATTGCTGATATTGTGTGCTTTTCTATATATGCACTTGCATATAGCTGGTAATCATGGGGTATGAACTTCATTTGGCATCACCTCCCATCTCTTTTAACACTTCATCTATCTGCTCTACACTATCAATGCAGTAAACTAAAAACCCTAACTCCTCTAGTTGCCTTTTTCGTCTTACTTGCAGAGCACGCATCATTTTGCCTGGTGCTTTTAATTCAACAAATGCGATTCTTCCCATAGGAAGTAGCACAATTCTGTCTGGCACACCATTTAATCCAGGACTTACAAACTTCGGTGCAATTCCTCCCATTTTCTTAACTGCGGCTACCAGTTTTTTCTCTATATATTTCTCAATCATCTTTACCTCCCATCTGACACAAGTACACAAGGTAGCACAACTTTTCCCTATATTTACTTACGCGCGTGTGTGCTCACAGGATTTTATTTCTCTCTTTATAAAAAAGCATTTTGAATATAAGGGAAAATCTTGTGTTGTGACGCATTCTTGTGTTTCTTATCCTCCGTATTGGTAGAGTCGTTGCCTGCCATAAATGGGCTGACGCTTAATGGTCTGAGTTCTCTCCCATCCGGATATCTGCGACATCATTGCTGCAATGCCATAGCTGTCTGAAGGTTTAAGTTCCTGCAGACTTTTGCCGAAGCATTCGCACCATATTTCAGCGTTGCTCACCTCGGTACGGACAAGGCTACCGGTATGCACCGGACTCCCGAACTCGTTTCCAGAAAGGTAATTTCGCCGTGCGAACAAATCCATGTCATCCCAATCATCAGGCAGCCTGGTATTCAGGTATTCTTCAACCATACCAACGCGCTCATCTGCCTCCAAGGCGCCTTTCTGGGCCTTTTCAGCTTCATCTAAAATGTCGCCCTCAAGATATAGCTTTTCGCCGGACTTCCATATTTCTTTAGCCTCTGCCCAGAATTGCTGCCTATATTCTTCAGTAAAATTCCAGGTCTTTTTCTGTTTTTTCTGATGCACCTTGATTATCCAAAAGCGTCTGTTACCTGTAATATCTCGCAGATATCCACGTTCACCATTAACCGTTGCTATGATGATGCACTGTCTAGGATGGCTTTCTACAACCCTGCCATAAGACGGACGGTACTTGTCATCGGATGTTGAGAGAAAAGCTTTTACCTTCTCAATATCAGCTTTCTTCATACCAGCAAGCTCTCCGATTTCAACCACCCAAAATCCCTGCAACTTTTCAGCACCAGACTTATCGTCCATATCGGTAAGGGATAAAGTTTCAGAGTAATAGTCTGCAGTTACAAGGTCTTTAACTATTGTACTTTTGCCTATGCCTTGATCACCATCTAGAACAGGAACACAGTCGAACTTGATACCTGGAACGTAGATACGGGCAACAGCTGCGGCAAAGGTCTTTTTGGTGACTGTGCGAATATACTCTGTATCATCTGCTTTCAAATATTTGATAAAGATATCCTCCA
>Ga0208695_1000117_pt1 | contig 107577 bp, 93 predicted proteins | sample AD_UKC111_MetaG_FD_184449 | JGI IMG/M metagenome (GOLD analysis project Ga0208695, IMG submission 184449) | Active sludge microbial communities of municipal wastewater-treating anaerobic digesters from Hong Kong - AD_UKC111_MetaG (SPAdes)... | ecosystem: Engineered > Bioreactor > Anaerobic >... | reverse complement strand
TCAATTTGGACAATACCCAGAATTTCTTGAAGACTACCTTCCTTGGTCTCCAGATGCACAAGAGTTCTGCAAAAGAGCTGGAAGTTAGACTTAATCTTGTCAATACACTTAGTTATTTTACGTTTACAATTTATCGGGAAGTAAACAGATTTATCCCAAACTGTTTTTTTATTTTTTTCTCCAATAACACCGATGACTTCATAGCTTGTTCCGGATAGTTTGACATACCTTTTTCCGTTTATCTCAGGAAGAAGTAAAACAGCATCTTTACCTACAAGTGCTATTCTGTCTTTGTTTTTTACATTTTCGTATGAAAAATATTTTCCTTCAAGAAGAGGGAAAATTCCTTTATTTCCCTTGAATAACAAAGGATAACTTCTCGGAATATAATCACTTGCATACGATGTGGGAATATTGATTTGATTTATGTAAAGACCGCTATCATCAATGAGTACATTATACAGCCTGTCCCAGAAACTATCCGTAAGTTTCCCATTAGGGTTTACAATAAGCTGGTATTGCTCGCCTTCCAATTCGTATCTCGTGTTCATAAGTTGTTGATAAGCTATTGAAGTGCTTATTCCTACAGACGTAATAAGCATGGATACGAAAACTCCGGCAATGAAAAATATTGTAGAATATTTGTTACCTGACAGGAAAATATTTTTAAATACTTTCATTAATGCCCCCACCTTGTTATAGCATTACTTTATGCTAACAATGTATCATAATTAGGGTTATTAGGGCAATAATTAGTAAGCCTTGTTTTACCAGAAGTTCCACTTCAATAAGTGTTTTATACATTGAGTTTCCTGAAGCAGAAAAGCTTCAATCCTTATTTTACCTGAAATGCCATTTCAACCAACTTGGAGTTGTTTGTTTATGCCTGCAATGGATTTCGTAATACTATGGAAATTCCACTTGTAATACTATGTAATTTTGATTTGCAACTTTCAGTATTTTTATCTTGCACCAAACAATAATAGGATTGTATATTATAGGTGCCATATTTTCAACCTCTTTGCCAACATTTGAATACTCTCCACACCTTTTATAAATGCTTGGATATATCAGTTAATGCTTTTAGTTCTTTTTTCTTTAGACATATACCTATTATTTCTCGATTATTTTATAATTCTCAAGTATATCAGTTCAAACATGTACTATTGTACCAAAACCTCTAGATACAGATTTTCCAAGCCCAAAGTAATCAGGTATTTCAAAGTTAACTTTAAAAAAACCTACAAACGCACTCATTTTTATATTCTTAAAATTAACATTAATATTGTCAACATTCAGCCATACACAAATTTTCTTATCTACAGTATAATTTAAGCCTTTTGCCATAGATAAAATATTACCTACTAATATCTTTTTTAAAAGTTCCTCTCTCTCAATTTCCTTTGCTAACTTATATTGAGTAACATTTTTTTGATTTAGGGCAACCCAAGGAGTAACAAATTTATACTTAATATAATCATTAGTCACTCCAAACTCAACTGTTTTCTTTAAAATATGCTTTTGTAAAACTTGAATCTCTTTTCCTTCTATATTTATTTGATCAATCTCAAATCCAATTTTAGACAATATATTTGCACCATTTTGTATTCCACATACAATAGGTATATTATCAATAATTTTGTACTGAACTTTTGGATATTTAAACACTAATTTATCACCTTTATGATTATGCATCACCTCTTCAGCTTTATAGTTGTTTGCAAAAAAACCACGTAATTTTGCCCCATGACGAGTCTTCAAACTTATATTATCAAACTGTAGAATAGTGTAATCTATTTTCATTTTCATCTCCTCAAAACACCAAACTATTAGTTCTTTTAATTCCCCATTTTTCATCATAATTTGATTTATCTAACACATTCATACCTTTTACCAAGCTACATGTTAAGCTATTCATACTTTTTTTGTCTACAGAAACCTTGTATTTATTCAAAACTCTCCATGCATTTAGAACTTCTTGATACTCCGAATCCTTTTCACAAATAATATTTATATTTTTTTGAGTTTCCTCGTTTATATTTACAATTATGTCTTCCTTTTCATAATCGTTCTCAATCAGCTGAAATAACTCTCCAATTTTTTTAAAATCAAATTCTTTAATTGAACTCTTTATATCGCTATAAGAATTATCACTCTTTATATCGTTTACCTTTTGAAAATACATTTGATTTATTTCATAAATATCCTTTTCTTCTATAATTTCTCTACCTTCAATAATTCTTTTTGTAGCTTCAATTAAAAAATTTGGATATATATAGCTTGAGTATTTTCTATCTTTATTATCTATATCAATTAAACTAAATATTTTCACAATTCCTTTTGAATTTAATGCATTTCTATTTGCCCTTCCGGCAGTCTGATTGATTGAATCCATAGTAGAAAAATCTCTATAAACTATATCAAAATCCAAATCAACCCCTGCTTCTATCAACTGCGTAGACACAAGCACATACTTTTTATCTTCATTATCTTTTATTTCCTTGATTTTGTTTAACCTATACTGCGGAAACAATTCGGTTGAAAGATAAATAACATCTCTATCCAAATTCTCCAACTTTTTTGCTAACCTATATGCTGAGCTCACAGTATTTAAGACAATCAAGAAACTTTTATCAGGATTTGATTGTATATCACTTTTTACAATGTTAGCAAATTCATCAAGATTTATATTTCTACCAGAATGATTTTCTATAACTATACGATTCATTTTTTTAAATACTTCTTCATTATCATCAACTAATTCAATCCCTTTAAGAAATAACGGCTTTGTTGCTGTTACAGTAATTACATATGTATTAAACTTATTACACAAAACATTAAAAAATTCTTCAATAATTTTGTAATATTTAGGTGGAATCGCCTGCACCTCATCTAGTATAATTATAGCCCCAGCAAGCCTATGAAATCTATTACCAATAGAGTTATTTCCTATTTTAAAAATAGTATTAAACAATTGAACAAATGTAGTTGTAATCAATGTACTTTGCCAGTTTTCAACGCAAAACCTCGCATCATAATTTCTAAATTCAAACTCTTCATCTTCCAACTCATATGTATATTTTAGTGGTGACAATGAATGATATTTTAAATATAAATCTTCATATTTGGGAATTTCATTTATATCAAATATCTCCTCAAGAACTAGAAAATTTTGATCTATTATACTTGTAAAGGGTAAGCAATAAATAATACTTGGTTTTATACTACTTCTCCTTTCAGAAATCAATCTTTCAAAAAGTTTAAAAGCTGCTCCATAGACACATAAAGTTTTTCCAGTTCCAGTAGGTAAATTTATTGAAAAAACTTTATTCTTATTTAAATCAGCTTTACTTATATTTCTTAATATATTATCATAAACAACATTTCTAATTTTAAATAGCTCTGTTTTCTCTATTCCAGGTTTTTTTTGCTTTAACTCATCAATTAGCTTTTTCTTATATCTTGAGATAAAAGAACTGCTAATAAAAGCCTTGTTTTCATAATGATAACCTTTTCTTATTAGTTGATTTTTATCTGCAGTAAGAAGTAATGACCATAAATATTGAGTATATACAAGCTCTTCTAGTGTAAATCCCTCATCAAATTTATTTATATATTCCTTGTAAACCTTCTTAATATAACTCCTATCTTCCATCAAATCAAAAAAAAACGATATATCCTTTTTATAAATTTCATTTAATTCTTCTAAATTGTTTTTAATATCATCGCAAATTGTTAAAACATTGTTTTCATTTTCACAATGGAAAAAAGTTTTTTCAGGATATAAATTCCCATGATGCCTTTTTACACACATAAAACCAATAAGCTTCCATTTCTCTGGAAGCAAATAATATGTAAAATACGCAGAAACCTCTCCATGACTTTTGAGAACCCCTTTATATTTCCCTTGCAAATATCTTTGAAAGTATGAACTTGCTTTTCCAAAATCATGTGAAAGGCAAATTGTGCTAATTACTTCATCCAATTCATTTCCCATTCCATGGTCCCTGTTAGCTTTAAGTGCAATATCTCTTACTCCAAATAAGTGGTCAACCAAAAGCTGACCACTCTCATACGGTTGTCCTTTCTTTGTATGTGAACGCAAATTAAAAGTAAAAGACATAATATTCACCAACCTTATGTAAATTACATCCGGAAACCTTTATTGATTCGCCCGGTACAAATACAATCTCTTTATATTCCACATATTCTCTTTCCGGTGAATTTTTAACTGGTATTCTGTCAAAATACATATCAAAAACTTTATCTTCATTAAAAACAGCAAACACTTTAGGGATAAGCGTATCACAAAAACTAAAATCTATTTTTTCAGTCTCATATGTTCCTTCATATTTTAATCTGGCCACGTGCTCACTACATCCTAAATATGGTGTAAATATGTAGTTTCCTTTTTTTAACACTTTTTCTATTTTAAGTAATTTTTCATCTATATCGGAAACAAATATTCTATATTTAACATCCCTTAAGAACTGGACCCTTGACTGAAAATTAGCAGCACCATTATTATTTTTCATAGCAATAAGGTTAAATGATTGCATATCCTTATAAACAGGATTTAACACCTGAATGCCTATTCTCATACTATTAGTATATTCATATAGTTTTGAATACTCTATTCCCATTATAGCCCCAATCATTCCCTTTACTGCAATTGGATGAATAACTAAATATGTTAGTGCTGAAGTAGTAGTATATGGGCATCTAAATCTTGCGTACATACCTTGTGCGATAAAAACAATTGATTTCATACCACCACCTCAAACTAAATATTATAGTATATAAATTCTTGGAATCTCTTATTCATATGAACTTTTTGATGTACATAGATATTTATGCACTTAATAAGATCTTTTTTATTATCATAATAACTTTTCAATTTATCAAACTCAAACGTAAATTCCTCAATTCCTCTCACTTCAAGATCCGGAATATTGCTTTTTACATCAATGTAATCAAGCTCCCCATCTATATAGTTCCTTTTATATACAACTTCAACTAACAACCTTGGAACTTGATTTTTTGAAGTACTCTTATAATTTTTTATTCCATTTAATAATACATCCTTAAAATCCTCTAAATCATCCTCTGACACGTCTATACCTTGCTTTTTTGCAACTTGGTCATTATACACCATATATGTTTTGAATAATGCATATGGTGTATAGTATTTTGACCAAGTCGTTCCTTGCTTTGCTTCACTCTTAGCACCAGTAAAAACGGAAGTACCTTGGGCAAATTTAATTTCTGCTTCATTAATACTTCTGCTCCACATTATTTGCAAAGAGCCAACAATACTAAACTTAGGTTTTGTTACAACTGCACCAAACAATTTAACATCCTTATATTCAGCCTTTAATTTTTCTTCTAACTTATCTTCTTTAATTTTCTCGTCTTTTATTATTTTATCAGCTACTCCTTTACAATCAATATAAAGACCTTTTTCATTTTTTACTGGTTTAACAAAAACTTTTTCTCCTCTATTATCCCACTCATCGCGTATGTACCTTTTAATCCTGACGTCTGATATTTCAAGCTTTCCTGTCCTCTCATCCTGTCTTGGTTGATTATCATTAATCATATCCCCATTAGGATTAGACATAGTAGCATCAGAAAACAACAAAAACTCTCTTGTATAAGCCATATTATTTCCCCCTCCTTAATTTAGTTCTTTATCTTCTTTATCACTAATTTCTTTTTTTTCATCTTTATCTTTCTTAAATACAGAATTATATCCCCAGAAAAAAACATATTTAGCTTCATCCTGTGAAAGTTTATTTTCTTTCTTAGCCATATATTCTTTTGCTTCGCATATCATTGTTTTTATCGAAGGATAATTTAAAGAATATTTCAAAGCCTTTTCTTCTAATAGTGCACAAAAGTAAATAAAATCACTAAAATCAAATCTTCTAGAATAAAAGAAATTTTTTTCAAGAGAAGTCTTATTAATCTCGCCACTATCATCGCTATTTTTCTGTGATATTAAAAAAGCCATGGTATTATAAACTTTACCAAGAATGAACCATGCTTTTTTCTCACAAATGTCAAAATACTCATTATTACTCTCAAATAGTTCATGATAGTCCCTATATTCCTTCATAATATCACACCCCTTTTCTAAACAGTTTCTTTCGCAAAGCAAACTGTAAATCCTGTTTATAGTCCTCATACTTGCAAACTTTTGATCCTCACCCTTTAAATAGTAATGTTTATAAACGTTCATTACACGCTTAAAAAAAAGATTTCTGGATATTTTTTTGCCATGAAATATAGCATCTAGAATCTTTATTTTGTCTTTTCTGGAAGTTTCAACGCTTTCAGAAGTAATTTTGACAGCCGCAGTATAATTAAAAATAGAATAAAGAGAGAGATTATATTTTTTTAACAACTGTGATACCTTGCCGAAATTTGAAGGTAATATACTTTGTATCGAATCGTAAATATTAAAGAACTTTGACTGATCTTCATAAAATAGTATGTCAGTTACAGATTGACTTTGCGAAATTTCTTCTAATACCTCTTGTTCATTATCTCCTATATTTTCAATGAACTTTACCGTCTTCCCTTTGCTATTTATTTTTGTAGATTTATATATCTTATATACATTTTCATTATATATGTGTGGTAAAAACATTACACTACTATTGATACAATTCCAGTAGGTTTGTAGAATATCATTAATATGCTTTTTTCCTAAAATTATGTTATTTAGACATTCATCACAAATTACTATACCAGACTTTCCCTTACCTTCAACACTACCATATATACCTTTATCATTAGTATAAAATTTAAATGAAGTTGTGTTAAAAACTTTGCCATAATATCCGCATAAATGGCATAAATGCCGACCATCTAGTTCCTTGTACATCTTTGAATACATTTTAGACAAAAACTTCTTTTTAAATAGCTCTCTTGGAGTTTTCCCATCAACTAATATAATAGTAAATGCCTCATTTCCATATTCTTTCATAAATGCTTCAACAATTGATTTTATCTCGTCAAACCTATCAGCTACTTCGCAGAAATCACATGCTGCCTTAATTTTGGACTCTTTGTAAAAGTCTAGCCGTATTCCACCGCCTAATGCTGCATTTCCACTCTGATAAAATAATGCTTCATTAACAATACCCCTATTAAAATCCTTTACTTCGTAAGTTATACTATTTGTAGTTACGTTAATTTCGAGAATAGATTTTAATTTATCCCCTTCTATTTTATTGAGCATTGCATCTAAAGGATCTCTATCAAAATTTCTTAAAGAAACAAACTCTCCAATGTTTCTAATTTGCCTTAGTATCATTATATCCCTCCTTCCATATTTAATAATTTACAAATCATTTTGATTTATTATTTTATTATTATATATTTATTAGTTGGGCTTAATTTATATTACAATATTTTAAATATAGTGTCAATATATAACTTATTAAATATAATTTTGTATATTGCATATGAATAATTTAATGGTATAATATTTTTGTACATCAAAATAAGTATTAAAATTTATTGTATATTTATTACTTGTTCCACTAAAACAAGGATTACACAAAACCTCCGTCCTTCACCCTAACCACCGTACCAAATCCCCTGGACACCGACTTACCGATCCCCAGATAATCCGGTATGGCAAAATTGGTCAAAAACCTTCCCTTAAACCCGACCATCTTCTTATTCTTATAATTAACCTCCACCGTAAAAAGCTTGATCAATACCTCAATGGGCTTGTCCACCCAGCAGTCCAGTCCCTTAGCCATTGACAATAAATTCCCGGCAAGAATCTTTTTTAAAAGCACATTCCGTTCATCCTCCGATGCTCTTGCATACTTTTCGTAATTTTCCTGATTCAGTGCCAGCCAGGGTGTCAAAAACTCATATTCAATAAGCTTCTCTTTCACACCAAGCTCCTTGGTCTTTAGCACATAGCCCTTTTCAAGGACGCTCATAACCTTGTCCTTCATATCAATTTCCTTTACATCATAGAATATATCTATCAATATCCTGGAAGCATCGTTAATTGCAATGATATTGGGAACTCCGCCTATTGATTTATACTGGATTACAGGATATCCGTAATTGAACTTGTCCTTTCCCAAATGATTGTGAAGCTCAAGATATTGCGGAAACCGCTCTGCCAGATAACCCCTTATCTTGGGTACATCCCTGCTTTCAATCCTGTTGCCTTCAAGTTTCACAGCAAGCATTTTTATTTCCAAATCCATTCCCCCAATTATTTAAAATCACTTTTTCCCTTCCATTAATAAAACTGCATGTCATTCTTCATATCAAGCAAAAGCATGGTCCTTTGCTGAATATAAACATATGCAGGGCTTACCCTGGTTAATTCTATTTAATTTTTTTATACATCTATGAATTGATAAAAGAAATATCCCTTGAAAATACAATCGAATATACAAAACCCACATCTTCAAAGAACTGCCTATATACCCCATGTTACCACCTCGGTACAAAATCTAAAACTACATGACAAATATTAATTAAAGATAATGAGAACGGATATTATCCCTTAGCTATTACTAATTAAAGAAAGTATGACTTATTTATAATAAATTGTATAAATTTTCTACCAATAAAATATTATCATTAATCAACAAATTATACAATTAAATTAAACAATTTTTTGACAAAAATTTTATTTTTCTTTCCCTAATCAGGTACAAAAATACTCTGCAGCAAAAGAAATCAGCCCCATGAAAGGAGCTGATTTCTTAAAAAATCTATATAAAATCAATTAACCATAACATTTGGCATCATTGCCAAACGTTAGATTAATATTGATTTTTAAGTATAAAGCCTTATTATCTTCACTGTTTAAATATAAGGAATCCTCGCTGCAAATTTGTTGTTGTCTTCATTTGTTTCTTTAATATTGTCTCCCCAATCAATCATGCCTGTTATATATTTCATTCCGTCAGGAACCGCTCCAAAGGCAGAAAATGTACCGGTATAGCTCTCACCTGGGGCAAGTGAACGATCAACAGCAAGAACACCGCCGCCTGCTGATACGTCATCTTCATCATAAAATACTTCATTGGCTGAATAAAAATTCTGAATGGATATATTGTATAGGCTAGGAATTGTGTTAATCCCGTTATTCCTAATTGTGTATTCATAGTTAACCTGGTTTTGCGATTTGGATATAACCGCAATATTTGTAACCTCAAGGTCGGGCATCAATTCCAAAATATATGTATTATTTGTTTCATCCGTTTCTTCTTCAATCTCACCGCTGTCTATCTTTATAAGCATATAGTTGGTTCCGATAGGTGCCTCAATAAGGGAATAAAATGTTCCCGTATAGCTCTCACCGGGAGCAAGGGAGCCTTTTACGCCCAGAATACATCCCCCGCATGGCACGTCCCCTTTATCATTAAAAATAGTGTTGGCAGAGTACAAATTTTGAATGCTGATATTATAGAGATCATTTACAGCAGTATGTCCTACATTTTTGATTGTAAAAGTATAGTTCAGCCGGCTGCCGACTTTTGACGTTATTTCTGCATTTGTGATAACCAAATCGGGTGCCAATAACAATGAATATGTATTGTTGTATTCGGCTTCTTCTTCTATAACGTTGGCATAATCAACCTCAAACACCAGATATTTCATTCCTTTTGGAATTGCACCCGATGCATAGCAGGTTCCCGTATAGCTTTCGCCAGGAGCAAGAGATCTGTCTACACCTATTCTATATATACCGGCATCCACATCATTTGAGTCATTCAATATAGTATTTTTAGAGTAAAAACTCTGTATGGATACGTTACTAATGCTTGGAATTGTAGCCGTCCCTTCATTTTTGATTGTATATGAGAATCTTACTGATGTATCTGTTATAGCCGTAATCATAGCATCGGTAACAACGATGTCCTGACCGGTCGTGAAAAATTCTGCATTACTAAGACCTGCAACGGAGTTAGCGCCTTTAAATGTTGCTGTTCTGAATGAACCTGTTTCAATAACAAAAACATAGAGCAGTGCAAATAACAACAAAGTAACAACTAGAGTAACAGTGAAAGAAATAAAACTTTTTGTACGCATTTTACCACTCCTTAAAATTTATTAACTGAACTTGTACAAACAAAAAGAGTACATGCCCCTTTTTGCAGCACAAAATAACAGCCCATTCGATACAAAGTTTCATGGCAGTTTATAAAGCTATTTAAATTGTAAAATTGTGTAAGTACCTCGCGACAATAACAAATGATGCAATAAAAGCTCACAGCAAAGCTTTAAAGATTTTGCACAGACAGTTAACAAGACATATATTCGATTTTTTATATGCAACACGCAAATGTATTATTTTGAATTTTCACGTTTCCACATTTACTGAATAATTTTGTTAGGAGTTAATCTTTTGTAAATCTTCCTAAATTATATCATATAAATACAAATTTTGTAAATAGGTAATTGGATATTTAATATTTTTTTGTAAATATTTGCATAGAACAAAATGTTTTTGATTAGATTTTGATTAGATTTTGATAAGCTTCGAAGGGTTAATAATTGATTATTGGTTGATTATAGAGTGGTTAATAGATCGGTTATGGATTGGTTACGGATTGGTTACGGATTGGTTATAGATCGTTTTTTGACCGGCTCTAATCATTCTCCACAACTATATTGCTATATATGAGGCCCATCAATGCAGAAATATAGGTTAACCATATCAAAGCATGGGAATTGGAAATCGGCAAACCTTTTATGCGTGCCATTCCAATAACCGTATCCGATAAAATGAAAAATGCACTTCCGGCAGCTGCCAGCATATACCTCTTTCCCAATGTCAAGTGCAGTGTTAATGCAAATGCAGCCATTATTCCAATTATAATACCGTATACCAAAGCTCCGATTGATATTGCCAATTTAGAAGTATTGAGAATACAAAACCACCATGTAACGGTATTTATTATAAGATAAAAAGTTATACTCACAGTCAGTTTTGGAGTGAAAAGACTTCTGCCGTAAAATTTGGCTGTCTTAACGAAGCAGTTTATTAAAAGGATATGTGCCACAGAAAATACAAGCATGCCACCAATAAAATTATTTGGTAGAGGTATAATTGAAGCCATTGTCAAATCCCCGATAAAACAAAATATCATAGCAAAAGACACAAATTTATTATAAATATAATTATATTTTCTCCACAAAACAAAAGAAGTTGTTACAATTGAAAAGCTCGCAATCATGTCAAATAATTTTGATAAATCAGGAAAAGCAATTCCTGCTACTACAAGTCCTAGTTGAAATGCTATAACTAAATAAATCATTTTTTCCTCCATAATACCGCCCGCTTCCATACCGTCTATTGAAATTAATATATCAATTATTAATATATCAACTATTAATATAAAGAAAGAAATAAAGAAGCAATGTCATTCATCATTATATTCTTTTTAATCCCTGCATGTTAAAATTTCTTCTGTTATATTTCTTCGATAATAATTTTATGGTCTACAAGAGCCATTTCTTTTATTTTTCCTTTTACAGTTTTTCTCTCAGAGAATATATTTTCCAGTTCAACTATACCGTCTCCCGGCAGAACCTTGTCCACAGATTCTAGAACAAGCTCTTCATCACCTTGTTTATTTATTATGTATACATTTGCTTCACACATATTCTCACCCCATAAATTCCTTTAATAAAATTATAGCACTGTCAACCTGATGCGGAAGTGGGTCATTTTTAATACATGCAATTTGAATATTGCATTTATTTATCGGTATCAATATTTTTTTTGCAGGACTTTCTGCAATAGCTTTAGCCATTGCCGGAGTTAACTCTCCAAGCATTGAATTTGCTGCAATTATTCCTATTGGCCCCATAATCACGTCGACTCTTGTTGAATTATAAATTATTGCATTTTCTCCCGATGCACCTTCGTTAGCACCGGCTTTGAGCATTAAAGCCGTAGCTAATGCATTGGTTCCAAGTGCAAGTATCTCCAAATCATGCCCAAACTCCAGTCTCAGCTTTTCTACTATAGTTTTACCCATTCCTCCGCCTTGACCGTCTATAACAGCAATTCGCATATTTAGCCCCCTAAATAAAAAAACAAAATTATCTATTATTTTACAGGTCAATATATCATAGACTTCATTTTTAGTCAATTAATAATTTTTTTATGCATATATTGACCTGAACGTATTTTCAAAAGAGTAACAGGAGTAACCTAACTTATATCCCTCTTTCTAAACCTTTTAACAGCCCAAACCAGCAGCCCTACAAGGTAAACTCCTATATAAACCATCATCCATATGCTCGGCGATGTTGCACCTGCGTTAAAGCCACCGCTCATGGGATTTGTGATAACAGCATCGGAAAACACCAACGATATCATCTTTCTGTAAATCAAGTCAAAGGGAGATATGAGGCTTGAGAAAATCCCGAATTCATACAGATTGTCATTTCCAATCATAGAACCTATTTGCTCCATCATGCTTCCTATGAGGCCTAAAATATATATGGCAACAACCATTATTCCATTTGTAAGGGTGCGGAAAATAGAGCTTCCAAAAATGGATAAAGACAGTATGGTTAGCGGCTCCAATATGAATAAAGCCCATCCTTTTACAATGCTTGGCATATCCATCAAATTTGAGACAGGCATTCCGTTTATTTTGGGAATAATAATTACCAGCACAAAAAGGAGCGTAGCATATGCTGTCGATATAATCCCGAGACCTATATATTTGCCCAATATGTATTCATACCGCTTTATGGGCTTTGATATTATTGAATGAATTGTCCCGTTCTCTATCTCTGAGGATATTGAGCCTATTGACGACATAATGGTAAGCAGTGCAACAAGCATGCTGGAAAAATAAAACCCCGTTATGGATATTAGCTGGGATGCAATATTATTTATCTGCTCCACATTAATCATGCCGCCTCTGTTGACGTCATTTGCATAAATGCGTGTAATTAGAGTAAAAAGTAAAATATAAATAATAGACAGTGCTCCTATTAAATACAGCATCTTTTTCCTCAAAGCTTCTTTAAATGTGGTGAAAGCTATGGTCATCATTTTTTATCACCACCTTCTATGAGGCTTATGAACTTGCTTTCAAGATTTGTTCCCTGAGTCTTAAGCTCGTACAATTTTCCACCGCCGTTTACTATTATGGATGCTGCCCTGTGCACATCATCCTTACCGTTTACTTTCATGCTGAGCCTATTGTTTTCAAATACCAGATTTTCATCTATCTTTTTGAGGGTATTGATGATTTCTTCATTTATATCCTCAGCATGTATATACAATTTCTCCTGACCCTTTAATAGCTCTTCCATATTTCCCTGTATTACGACAGAGCCCTTATTAATAATAGCAACACTGTCGCAAACCATTTCCACCTCGCTTAAAAGATGGCTGTTTAAAAGAATGGTCTTTCCTCTCCTTTTAAGCTCTGTCATTATATCCCTGACATCTTTTCTGCCTATGGGATCAAGTGCTGAAGTAGGCTCATCGAGAAACAGAAGGTCGGGATCGGGAAGCAGAGCACTGGCCAGACCCAGACGCTGCTGCATACCTTTACTGTATGTTCCCAGCTTGTATTTCTCGTGACCTGTAAGCTTTACAAGCGATAGTACTTCCTTTATCCTTTCATTTACAATACTTTTATCCAGCTTGTACAGGGAAGCATGAAAAGACAGGAGGTCCTCCCCTGTCATCCATTCACCGTATTTAAAGTTTTCCGGAAGAAAGCCGATTCTTTTCCTTACCGAAATATCGTTTAATGGCTTTCCGAGTATTTTAGCCGTACCTGAAGTAGCAAAAAGAAGACCCGTCATTATTTTAATAAATGTGCTTTTACCTGCCCCATTCGGGCCAAGGAAGCCAAATATCTCGCCTTCCCTGACCGATATGGATATGTCCTTGCATCCTATCTTTTTTCCGTAAAATTTTGTAATATTATTTGTCTCAATAACCATTGTTACCTCACTGAATTAGCAATTTTTATCAATTCATCTTGACTCATGGGACCACTAATTGAATACAGCACTCCCTTATTATACCACACAATATTTTTATATTGGGAATCCGGATCCACAATATATCCCTTTGCACCGTTAATGCTTACTTCCTGGGATTTGGAATCAAAAACAGGAATATAAAGTGTATTCTGCCAGTCCTTAGCATCAATTAACTGCTGCTTTATGTTCTCAGGCAGAATGGGCATTGAGATAAGTGAATTATATATATCATCGGGATTAACTCCTTCAGGTGCTTTGATTTCCGGGCTCTTTGTCTGTATCATGTAAATGCTGCCCATTTCAACGCCATAATATTGCATGTTTATAACCCTTGGGAAATCAACCGTAAATGTTTTTCCATCGATACTTTCCGGTAAAAGTGTTTTGGCACCGAATGATTTCAATAATTTGTTTATGCTTGGAACATTTAATGTAAACTCCATTGTAAAAGGACTTATAGTATCAATTTGCATATTTGTGTTTGGAAGTCCGCTTGGAAAAGCAGCTTCAAAATCCGTTAGTGCTTTAGCTTCCTCAATGCTGATCATTTTTCTTTCATAATTTCCTATTGTCTTGATTTTACCCATATCCTTAATGTCTATCTCGGCATTGCTTTTTGAAAGCTCATCCTTGATTTCCATAATATCATTAAGAGTAATATTTATACTTTTTAAATCGTTTGCCCTGAATATGAGCAGTGTGTTTGATATTGCAGCTCTAACGGGCTGGAAAGCCAGGCATGTGGTAAGCATTACGGCAGCACATACAACAGCAGCGATTCTTCTATGTTTTAACATAATTCTAAACACTCCTTTTTCACTTTTATTGTTGTTTATTCTATCCTTTTTATTGTTTATTTTATCCTTTTTAGGGTTATCTACAGTGCGAACAGCCTCACATGCATCATTAACCCTGTCATAAATATTGTCTCTATACTCCTTTATTTTCATATAAGCAAAATCATCATTTGATTTTATGATGTTTAAAGCATCCCTGCATTTTTCACATTTGCCAAGATGTTCTTCAAGTTGCTTTCTTTCATCAATTTCCAGCTCTCCATCTATATATGCCTGTAAGAATCCATTATCCTGACATTTCATATAAATGTACCTCCCTTTAAATACTTTTCCTTAAACTTTGCCTGTGCACGGGCAAGTATGGTTCCGACTGAAGACTTTTCTACCTTTATTACTTCAGCAATTTCATCATATTTGTAGCCTGAAAACTTCATAAGTAAGCAAATTCGGTCCCTTTCCGGCATAGAATCAAGTACTTTTTTTGTCTGCCTTATGTCATAGTTCATGATGGCAGCATCCTCAATAGATATTACCTTGTCGGATTCGCCCTCATATACGACAGGTTCCTTGCTTTTTCTCGATTTCTCATTCCTAATATGGTTGTAAGCAAGATTATTTGCTACCATTGAAAGCCAGGCTGCAATATTTGAATGCTGCGGAGGTGCATTATAGAGCTTTATAAAAACTTCCTGTGTCAAATCCTCAGCAGTTTGAATACTTCCTGTTATATAAGCGGTGTGCCTCAGTATCACACGATAATACTTTTCATAAATAAGTCTGAAGTCATCAGAAACATTTTTAAATCTGTTAATCTGATCTTTCATCGACATGCTTATGGCAACCCACCTCCCACTCACTATAGTGTACACTATTGTTTGGATTAATAACGTCATCTATAATGTTAACACTTAAGGAATTATTTTTGTGACAATATTTTTTTAATTTTTTCTTTATACCCATGAAAACATTCGCCATTTTCGCATTTATATTATGGCATTTATTTTATACACATTTATTTATTAACAGATTAATTTATAAAGATAAAAATTGAGTTAATTATTCCATAATAAAACAACTATAATAAGGGGGACTATTTGCCATATGAAAAATTACATAATGATTGTTTCTATTATTTTAATCAGTATTTTTTCCTTTGCAAAAGCCAATGCCGCTACATTTTCATGCGGGGCCGATGTAAGCTGGCTGCCTCAGATGGAAGCTAAAGGATACAAGTTTTATGACGATAATGGAGTCCAAAAGGATTGTCTTCAAATTTTGAAGGAGCACGGCATCAATTCAATAAGGCTTAGAGTATGGGTAAATCCGTCAAACGACCCATACAGCGGCCATTGCAGTAAAGCTGAAACAGTTGCACTTGCCAAACGCTGTGCGGACATGGGCTTTAGAATAATGATCGATTTTCATTACAGCGATTCCTGGGCAGACCCCGGAAAGCAGTATAAGCCTGCAGCTTGGCAAAATCACAATTTTACACAGTTGAAGGCTGATGTTTATGAACACACAACAGATGTATTGAATGCATTAAAATCCGCCGGCGTAACACCCGAATGGGTTCAAGTAGGAAACGAAACCAACAATGGTATGCTCTGGGGAGACGGGAAAGCTTCAGTAAACATGAAAAATTTCGCCCAGCTTGTAAGTTCGGGTTATGATGGTGTAAAGGCTGTTTTCCCTCAGGCAAAGGTAATTGTACATATATCCAACGGTTATGATAACAGCTTGTTCAGATGGATATTCGATGGTCTCAAAAACAACGGGGGCAAATACGACGTCATAGGCATGTCGCTTTATCCCGAGCAAAGCAACTATTTAACATTAAACAGCCAGTGCCTTACAAACATGAATGATATGGTTTCAAGGTACGGTAAAGAAGTCATGATATGCGAAGTAGGCATGGACAATTATCTGGCAAATGACTCAAAAAACTTTATTTCCGATATAATTAAAAAAGTCAGATCGGTTTCAGGCGGTAAAGGGCTTGGAGTATTTTACTGGGAGCCCCAATGCTATAACTGGGCCGGTTACGGAAAAGGTGCATGGAGCACGAACGGAAGACCTACTATAGCAATGGATGCATTTTTAGAAGCCAATGTAGGACTTGATTCAAGCAGGTCAATAAACGGGTATATAAAGGGTGAAGGCTTCAGGGTTGAAGTGGAAGGAACCGAACATTTTGCCATATCCGACATTAATGGATTATTCGTGATTAAAGATATAAAATCTTCTTTAAAAGAAATTACATTAAAAATATATAAACCCGGATTTCTAACCAGAAGCATTGATATAAGCTTCCCACAAGATCGCTATACCATCTCCGTTTCAGACCAATCCAATCCAATAATCTTAATGGAGGGCGATATGAATAACAACGGTGTTATAAATATGGAAGATGTAATTATGATAGCAAAGGTATTCGGTTTAACATCTTCACATACATTGTATAATGCTGCTGCGGACTTCAATAATGACGGGATAATCAATATGGCCGATATCATCATGCTTGCCAAAAACTTCGGAAAAACATACTCGGATTATACTGGTATATAAACCCCTGTGTAATAAAATCATAAAAATCTACCGATATATAAAATAGAACGTCAAATAAAAGAATCAGGTGATTTATGGATACAATGAATTTGACCAATATTGCAAAAACCGGTTCTTATGAAATATCGGTAAATGTTTCAAACAATATAGCTTTCATTACTTTTTTTGGCGTATGGGATAGAACATCGCAGTTGGAATATTACCTCGAAGACATCGTAATCGCCTTAAATAAATTAACTCCCGGCTTTAATATAATTATAGATTTATCCTTTTATAAGGGCACCACCTCTGAGTACATTCAGCTGCATGTAGATGCTCAAAATCTTACTTTAAAAGCCGGATTGAATAAAACGGCAGTTATATTACGAAACAATCCGATGTTGAAAGTAACTACCGACTATATTTTAAATAAATCAGGCATTAAAGCGACCTACTTTAAAAGCATTTCGGCAGCTTTACGCTGGTTGTCTCTATTGGACAACCAGCAAGCTGCAAAAAGCAAATCGTAATACTTGGTTATTCATTCACAGGAAGCTTCACAGTTGCCTTAAACAAATCTCCATCTATATCTATTGTAAGCTTTCCTCCCTGCAGCTCAGTAAGGCTCCTGGCAATGGCAAGGCCTAATCCCGAGCCTTCGCTGTGCCTTGACTCATCTCCTCGTTTAAACCGTTCCATGAGCTCTTCTGCAGGAATATTTAACGGAAATTCCGATATGTTTTTAATAACTATTCCAGAAAAACCATTCTCTTTAAACACCGAAACATATACTCTTGAAGCCGGCATTGCATATTTAAATACATTGGACATGAGGTTGTCCACGACTCTCCATAAAAGCTTGCCATCTGCTTTTACAATTATCTTCTCATTTGGAAAGCTGGTTATAAATTCAAGCCCAGATGCCTCCACCTTATCGGCTAATTCTCCAAAGCCTTGCTTTACAAGGGATACAATATCCAATTCTTCCATTTTTACAGCAATATTTCCGCTTGAAGCCTTTGCGGCATCAAAGAGGTCCTCTGTTAGTTTTTTCAATCTTATTGACTTAACATCGAGGATTTCAAGATATTTTGATGCATTTTCAGAATCGAGGCCTTCCTTTTTAAGCAAGTCTACATATGTTATTATTGATGTAAGAGGTGTTTTGAGATCATGTGAAACATTTGTTATAAGCTCTGCCTTCATTCTTTCCGCTTTCAATTCATTCTCAACAGATGCACTGAGACCTTGTGCAATATTGTTTATGTCCTCAGAAACCTCTGTCATTACCAGGCTAGGGCCCTCAGGAATCCTCCATGAAAGCTGTCCTCCCTTTATTTTCTTTACTCCTTCTGCAATTATCTTGAAGTATGAAATCCTCTTTATAATATACATGAGCATCAATAGATTGACTATTCCATAGATTAATAATGCAAAAAGTGCTGTACCGGTACGATATCTGTTTAAACCGTAGTAAAGCAAAAAGAGGGATATGGCAACAGTTATATTATAGATAATGAAAAATGCTGTTATAAATAACGCCGTTTGTCCTGAAAGTGCAGCCTTTCCGTATTGATCGGAATAACCCTTAAAAGAGCGTTTAATATAGCGTAAAGCTGCAAATACAAGGGTATTCTTAAGTACTGTCCCTCTTTTTAAATGTTTTATGAATATGGATGAATACAAAAGGCCTAATAAAACTCCTGCTATAACGGCAGGTGAAGTTACATACATAAATGTCGTTCTTTCAGTCAGCAAGACCCTGCTTGGTACAATCCCCACAAACAATATCAATCCCAAAACGGGCAAAAGTAATACAAATGCACCTACATCCAAATAAAGCCTGTCAACAACGGTTAAATGCACATCCATAGAATTCTTCCTACGGCCTGCCGAAACTAAAAATAATACATATCCCAAAAGAAAAGCTACTATACCGAAAATACACATATACAGGTAACCTAGTCCCTGCTTTCTGTCGGATTCATATATTTTTTGGTCTGCAGCATATTCCGATTCCGATACTCCCACATAGATAGTAGTTCCCGAAAGAAATTTGGTGTAGTCTCGACCACTGTATGGACCATATTGACCATAATATGCATAAGAGCCGTTTTGAGACTTTATATGAAACGGAAGTCCGCTATAGAAAGCTTCCAGATCAGCCTTATTTCCTGTATTGTCTGCTATTTTCCCATCAGTTGCTGATACTACGGTATAAAACATACCACTTTCCGCCACTTCTGTATTAAGAACCTTAAACTTCCACAAATCGTCATTGATTATTTTCTCATTAATCTGAGCTATTTTTTTCTCATAATTTTCATTTTCTTTTGATATGAGTTCATCCCTTTCCTTTATCAAGATAGCTTCATCACTGTTATTGTATGCCTTTGCCCGCTCAATAAGAGAAGTATATTCAGCTTTAATCTCTTCTATTACATTATATTTTTCCCTCAATATTTCATTTTTTTCTTGACGTACTCTTTCGTCAGTAATTGTATTTCCCGATTTTATATTCTCCTCACTTCGTAAAACCGCCAGGCCAACTACCTTTGAATACACACCCTCAGTTTTTTCCCTGATTTTATAACTATTTTTATATTCCGATGGCTCTCTTATGTATCTTAGATACTCATAACCCGTCATACTGTAGACTATGAGGAGCATTCCAGCAACACAAAGCAATACCGTTATGAGCTTAAACCATATTGTACTACTGATATTTCTCAATTTTATATCCAATTCCCCACACCACCTTTAAATATTTCGGTTCTTTAGGATTCAACTCTATCTTTTCTCTGATTCTTCTAACATGAACAGCAACTGTATTTTCAGCATTAAAAGACGGTTCATTCCAGACCTGCTCGTATATTTGGTCAATTGAAAATACCCTTCCAGCATTTTCGCAAAGAAGCTTTAATATTTTGTACTCAACAGGTGTAAGCTTCACAGCTTCATCATCTACAGTTACCTCTTTGCGGCTGTCATCCACCACAAGGCCTCCGCTTCTCCACACATCGTTTTTCACTTCCATACTTCCGAGCATTGTATACCTCCTAAGCTGTGACTTTACCCTTGCCATTAGCTCAAGGGCATTAAAAGGCTTTGTAACATAATCGTCCGCACCCACATTAAGCCCCAATATTTTGTCGGTATCCTCAGATTTGGCTGAAAGCATTATAACAGGAATATTTTTCTTCTCTCTCAATTTCATGGTAGCCCTTATACCATCCATCATAGGCATCATTATGTCCATTATTATGAGATGAATCTCGGTATTTTCAATTATTGACAGAGCCTCAAGACCGTTTGAGGCCTTAAACACATCATATCCCTCATGCTTTAAGTAAATTTCAATCGCTTCAACTATTTCCTTTTCATCATCACAAACTAATATGTTCATGTTTTCCCCTCTTTATCCCAGTTTTCATCCAATCACCCTTTCGTTTTTTATTATGTGTAAATTATAAACATCAAATCTTACAAAAGGGCTAACGAAATTATTAAGATTTTCTTAAGGAATTGCATATTGTATTATTAACCGTTTTTTATAATACCATATAACAAATGAATTTACACCTTTGCCGACATTGATACAAGCAGATTTATCCACGGTTAAAATGATTTATTTCCTCATGTTTTAATTTTAAATGGTTATTATATTAATATAAAAAACATAGGACCTGTAGGTGTTTTTATGATGGAATGCTTTGATAACATCAACTCAATTGACAAATATGTTTATCACTATACAACACTTGAAAAAGGATTGGAGTATATACTAAAGGATATGTGCTTAAGGCTTTCTCCACTATCTGAAGTAAATGACCCCGCTGAATATAAAATATTGCATCCCTTCTTTCCCGGATTTGATGATTATGTAACGAACGAGAACTCAGAAGTATTAGAAAAGATACATGAAATTCGACATTATTTTGACAATTTCCGCAACAATCATAAAGTATTGTGCTTTTCTAGGGATTCAGACAAATATTTTGATGTACCCCATCATTACAAAATGATATACAGGGGGTTTAGCAAACCCACATTATGGTCTTATTACGGTGATAACCACAAAGGTCTGTGCTTGATATTTGATAAAGATAAGCTTATTAAAGCTTTAAACGATAATTTCAGTTCTAAAAAAGAATATAAAGTATATAATGAAAACATTGTCAGATATGTGGCTTTGGAAGAACACATAGAGAAACTTTGCATAAGCTATGAAGATGTTCTAAAGTTTGGAGTTTCAAAGGCTTTGGATGATTTCACAGGTCGCAATATATCAAACATTTTGTTTACAAAAACAATTGATTGGGAAGTTGAGAATGAATTCAGAATAACGATATGGGATAATTCCGATGAGAAGTATTTGTATTTACCGATTGATGGCTCACTATGCGGAATAGTAATGGGAGCTAAAATGCCTTCGGTATATCGGAGCTCCATAGGGCAATTCAATATACCTTATGCACAGCTTGAATGGAAAAACGGACTTCCCTTTCTTAAAAATGTTTTTACATAAGGATTGCAGAATTGGTAATGTTGTATATACAGGAAAATTCATGTTATAATACTGTGGTACTATTTATTTAATATGAAAGGATCGATATAAATGAAATTAGGAATTGTCGGTTTACCAAACGTGGGTAAAAGCACTTTATTCAATGCAATTACAAAGGCAGGTGCCGAGTGTGCCAATTATCCCTTTTGTACAATAGAGCCAAATGTAGGAATTGTTCCTGTACCTGATGAAAGATTGCAAAAACTAGCTGAAATGTATAATCCTGAAAAAGTTACTCCTACAACAATAGAATTTGTTGATATTGCAGGTCTTGTCAGGGGTGCCAGCAAAGGCGAAGGTCTTGGCAACAAATTCCTTTCCCATATACGCGAGGTAGACGCAATACTCCACGTGGTCCGCTGTTTTGAAGACAGCAACATTGTTCATGTTGACGGCTCAATCGGACCTACCAGAGATATTGAAACAATTAACCTTGAATTAATTTTTGCCGATTTGGAAGTTATAGAAAGAAGAATTGACAGAACCAAAAAAATGTTGAAGTCGGGAGACAAAAAATATCTTTTGGAAATCGAGCTCTACGAAAAAATAAAGGCAGGCCTTGAAAACGGCGTGTCTGTCAGGACTATGAGTTTTACACCTGAAGAGTTGCAAATGATGAGTGATGTATTTCTTCTAACATCAAAGCCTGTTCTGTATGCTGCAAACGTTGCAGAAGACAGTCTTTCCTCCATTGACTCCAATCCTTTGGTCAATGAGCTCAAGGAATACGCTAAAAAAGAAGGTTCTGAAGTTATTGTCATTAGTGCAAAAGTGGAAGAAGAAATTGCCCAACTGGATGATGATGAAAAAGCAATGTTTTTAAACGAGCTCGGCATATCGGAATCCGGTCTGGACAAGCTTATAAAAGCCAGCTATAAGCTTTTGGGACTGATTTCATTTTTGACCGCAGGCCAGCAGGAAGTGAGAGCATGGACCATTGTTAAGGGTACAAAAGCACCTCAGGCAGCAGGCAAAATACACAGTGACTTTGAAAGAGGATTTATCCGTGCAGAAGTGGTTGCATATAATGACCTTATGGAATGCGGCTCCTATGCTGCCGCCCGTGAAAAGGGACTTGTCCGTTCGGAAGGCAAGGATTATGTTATGAACGATGGTGATGTTACATTATTCAGGTTTAATGTATAGTCTTTATAATTTTATAAACAAAAAAATTCCTTACAGGCAGTCGGTAAGGAATTTTTTATTATTTTATACACTTTATACTGTTACCAGATTCTCCTCCGTATTCAACTTGGAGTTCAATGTACTGCCATTTACCATTTTCAACTCATTGTCGCTTAATATAGCGGCAAAATCAAGGATTATTATTATCCTCTCTTCTATTATTCCAACACATTTAATGTATGTATTGTTTATCTTCCTTAATATTTCCGAAGGCTCTTCCAAATTCTCGCTTGAAAATTTGGTTATTTCCGAAACTTCATTAACGAGAAAACCTATAAAAGTTTCATCAATCTTTGTAATTATGATCTTTGTCTTTTTGTTTATAGGTGTTTCACCTAATTCAAAACGTCTGTTCAAATTCACTATCGGAATAACTTTACCTCTTAAGTTAATCATTCCTTCTATGAATTTGGGCATATTGGGCACTTTGCTGATTTCCTGGAACTTTACAATTTCGTGAACTTGTGAAGAATCCACTCCACAGGCAATATCATTTAGACCGAACAGTACTGCTTTCAATTCATTCATTTGTTATTCCTCCCAATACACGGTATTTATCATTTTAATGGTATTTAATCCAATTCAATTATTTCGGGTTCATTGCCCCAATTCAAAACACCGTCTAAATATCCTGTAATATTGCTGTTTATAACAAACTCATCAATTTCGTTATTTGCGGACCAATCATTATCGATATTTATTTTAGTACTTCCGCTGTTCTTTATTACAAAGCTAACCTCGGTGTAAAAACCCGATTCAATAACACTTTCATCATCATTAAACGATATTTCAACATAAGTATCGGCATATTCGGATTTATCTTTAATATTTTCGATTTTACCTATTACATTTTCCTCACCGATACTTGAATACAAACATTCAAATGATTGTTTTCCATTGCCTTCATGTGTATAATAATACCTTAATTTTAAGTCGGATAATTTAATGGGTTCCTTGGTTACATTAAATACTACTATATTGGCAATAATGTCATTTTTGTTGTATTCATTAAATGACTGTACCAGCAAGTCGCTTTTAACAACACTTATATTATAATCACCTACATCGTCCTCTGAGTAACCATAAACACATACATAGTATGTTTTTTGGGCTTCAAGATTTGATACAATACAAAAATTGGATGTGCCGGAATCACCCTCGTCATTCATTTTAATTAATTTTAAATTCCGGTCATAAAGGACACCCACAGTATCAAGCTTTCCTGACGTTCTAATTATGTAGCTTCCTGCGTCCTTTGTTGTAAATGTATAATAATCCTCTTCACCTGCTTTACTTAATTGTGCACTGATACTTTCTCCAATACCAATTTTTTTCGCTGTTTTAGAAACACTGCTCAAATCATCTGCACATACACTAATGGGTGCAAAAGAAAACAAAAACATAAATACTAACATGAATTTTACAATACTTCTTAAATTTCTCGTAAACATATGCGATTCCTCCTCATGCCAAAATAGGCTTGCTTTTTAATTACATCAATACATTAATTTTGCAGGCAAATAATTGAATTATTTTTTAACATCGTGAAATAATGACGTGTACAAATAAGTAGTAAAATAACGCAATTTTATAATGTGATTAACATAGAAACATCCTAATTGGATTTAATGAGGTTAGAAAAAAAGAATAAATAAAAGAATTGATAAATTTCCCTACATTTATATTATACTACAGGTAATTAAATATTTCAAGCTATTCTGCAAATGAGCAAATGATAAAAATAATAAGCTTGAAAAATAAAACGACTATGTTATAATATACAAAAATATATAACTTAATTTGGAGGGGTTTATTTTTATGTTAAAAAATTTATACAAATTTAGAAGAATTATGGTAATTTTAATGATAATTATTATTCAAATACCATTTACATCATCATTAACTTCAGCAGCCGCTACACAAGCTGACCAGAACTCTAATAGTTTTTTAATATCCGGATTTGTAGGCTTAAAATCAGACAATAATAATAACTTATCTCAATCAAAAGCCGGATTTAAAGTAGAAGCTATAGGCACCGATTTATTCGCTACGACGGATAAAGATGGTTATTATGAACTAAAGATTCCTGTTACTCAGTCTGTATACTCACTAAAAATAAGTAAGCCCGGTTATCTGGAAAGAGAAATTTCTCAATATGAAATGAACAAGGATACAAGAGAAATTGAAAAAGTATTAATATGTAGGAATTCAGTAATAGATATTAACCAAATATGGGCTGGTGATATCAGAGTTAATGGAAAACAGGACAATGTTATAAATATGTTGGATGTTATTGAATTATCTAAATCTTTTAACACAAAAGTTGGAGATGAAGAATATAATTCCGATGCAGATTTAAACGGAGATAATGTGATTAACATAAGCGATGTGGTAATTATTGCCCAGAACTTCAATAAAACAAGTGATGATTATTTTGATATCAAAGCTGCCGCATTAGCTATTGAGAAAGCCGTAAAGCTCTACATGTATGAAACCAATGATAAATTTTTTTCGAAATTGACAACTCCAACCGTTGATGGACTACTAAATCTCCTTAAAAGTAGGGTCAATATTGATGGGGTTAGCTATGGACCTTATCTGTCTCCAGATATAGATTACCAAAAAGAGTTACTGGATACTGGCTCCAGCATTCGAGGTTTTGAAATTCATATAGATGTTTATAGTAAGCAAGTAGAGGTTCTTGGTTCTTTGTCATCTCACAAATTACTTATTATGTAATCCAAATTAGTTACATTTAGAACCATTAAAGCAACTATCTTATGTTGCTTTAATGGTTCTATTTCTTCTTAGGCAATGATAAACAATTATGATATAATAATCTAAAAAGTATATAATTGACATATGATTATATGTTTTCATTTTTAAATTGAAGGTGTTTATTTTTATAGGAAAAATTTTATATATATTTAGAAAAGTTATCGTTGTTTTAATGATAATAAGGATACAAATGAGATTGAAAAAGTACTAATATGTAGAGATTCAACAATAAATATTAACCAAATGTGGCTGGTGATATCAGAGTTAACGGAAAACAGGACAATGTTATAAATATGTTGGATGCTATTGAATTATCAAAATCTTTTAACAATAGCCGGAGATACAAAATATAATTCCGATGTCCTTATCTGCCGTCAGATATAGATTACATAGAAGAGTTACTGGATATTGATTCAAACGTTCAGGGTTTTGTAATTAACTCAACTTTCCCAGCCTAAAAGCTGGACTGAACATTGATAAATTAATACCTTCAAGCGCTTAACTTTAGCTTTTGCTTCCAAACTGTAGGTAGAGCAAGTATGAACGAATCCATAATTTGATGAGCGATTTCTTCACTGATAATGGGACTCTCATTGAGAATTTTTCTTAGAAGCTCTATTATACGCATTAATGATGTCGAAAACTTGATATCTTCAACTTCATCGCAGATATAGAAAAATAGGTCTCCAATAGTCCTTGGATCTATGGAATTCCTAGATTCTAGAGCAAGCATTGCATATCTCATAAAGACGATAGTGGTATGTGCAAGCATCATGTCATAGCTACGACCCTGGAACTCTTTTGCTAAAGCCAAGTAAGATTTCACTACTTTGAAGAAAACCTCAATATCCCAGCGTTTGCCGTAAATCCTAATGATCTCCTCATTACTAATAGATGTGTTGGTAGACAATACCGCAAGCCAGTTCTTTGAGTGACGATCCTTTACAAAGACTATTTTTACTTCGACAAGCTCCTGGCTTTTCTTTGATTCCCTTATGCTTGCGATTACAGAACCAATGATATCTCCTTTGTCAGCAGGTGTAATCCTCTTGTAGATCTCTTTGATATTCATCCATTCACCTTGGTATAGGTAGTGAATCTTTGAACTGCGTTTTAACATACAAACTACATCAAGATTACGTTTTACAACTTCAGCAATCATTTTGGGGAAGGCAAACCAACTGTCAAAAAGTAGATACTTTGCTGGTAGACCTTTAACGGAATCCAATAGTTTGAGCAGTGTTTCGGTAGATTTTACAGTTGCTTCGTTCCTTCTTTTATAACCGGAAGATCTCTTATCTATGCTGTTATCAGCAGGACATAATATTTTCTTCTCATGCCTTGAACTCATAAGTGAGAAGGCAACAGGGAGAAAGGTATTTCCGTCAGACCATCCAATAGTGAGCATTTTAAAGCCTTTAACGAATTTACGAGTTGTATGATCAAAGACTCGTGATAAGAGCTCAACTTTATTGCTCCGACTACGGTCATACAAGGAATCATCCACTATTAGGACACTTACTCTATCTTCAGAAGTTAGCTGGTTAATACCTTCGATTATAAGCGTAACTAGTAACAACAGTAACCTTGCCCAATTGAAGGTGCTAGAGTTTAGAAACCTATATGCTGTGTTCTTCTTAAAGGAGAGATTCTCAGGATTCATTTTTAAGGTACGGAATAAGTTTTTACCTGAGAAAACAAGTCCAAAAATCTCTTTAAGTAGCACAACGCATTGTATACCGCCTTCTTTATAGAAATTTGACTTCTTCATAAGCCTGCTAATTGAATACTTAGCAAAAAAGTTATCAATTTTGGAAGAAATAGCATGTTCAGCGTTTGAATTATCTGTTATAATAGAATTCATAAAAATCCCTCTTTTCATTGGTATTAGTGGTTTTTGGGTAATTCTATTATACCAAAGAAAGTGGGGTTTTTATATACTTTATTACATATTTGTATTAATTTATCAATGTTCAGACCCATTTTTCAAGTGGGAAAGTTGAGTAATTAATATATATGTATATAGTAAGCGAGTAGAGGTTCTTGGTTCTGAGTTATTCTCAATTTTATTAATTGCTGATTAGAAAATAAATTTTAAATGGCAGTCTTTTAAAATTTGTATATCTGCTATTCTTTTTCTATGTATGTTTGATGTAAACTCATCTGGCTAAGATGTTTGCAGCTTATCTTCAATAATTGTTTGGTTTTAGAAAGGCATTTAAGAAAAGTTTATTTAATTTAAAATTGCATTACAACAGGAGGAAAAGATATGAAAAATTTATTGAAAGTATTTTTTATTTGTGTATTTGTTATGGGAATACTCCTATCATGTAAAGACAAAGGTGGAAATATTCTTCCTGCCGAAGGTCCACAAAATAGCAAAAACGCTGTTGTTTTTCTAGGCGATTCAATAACCGAAGGATATGGCCTTTCAGCTGGCCAAGATTATCCATCATTAATTCAAAAATACTGGGATAAAAATAATATTGCATTTCGTTCAATCAATGCAGGAATATCCGGAGACACTACGAATGACATCATTAATAGATTGGATGATGTTCTAACAGATGATACATGCTTTGTTTTGTTGGAAATAGGAGCAAATGATGCTTTCAGCGGTGCCCCAACTGATGAAATCAAAAAAAGGTTGATACAGATTATAAAGAGTATCCAGCGGAAAAACACAAAAGTTGCACTAATGGCTATGGAAATTCCTGATGGCACTCCTGGTAGAAGTAGTAATTATATAAAGAATTTTGCCAAAATTTATAATACTGTAGGTAAGGAACTTAAGATACCTGTTATGCCATCATTGCTAGAGTACGCATACCAAAAAGACGGACTCATGCAAAGTGATGGAATACATCCTTCTGCAGCCGGTCAAAAAGTACTTGCAAAAAACATATTGAAGTTTTTAAATAAAGAATGGGTGATGAAATAAAACACTATATTTTGAAGTGCCTACAGATAATATATTTGCATTAATAACATGACTGTTAGAGAATTTAAAAATCTAAAAAACAAGTTTGCAGCCACAAAAGCTGCAAGCTTGTTTTTATCAATATCAGCCAAAGAATATTTTATTATTTTACGCAGGATAATCGCTTGAAACCTTATTGAAGTATTTTGCTATAATTATTACATCCTTAATGTTTATAGCATTGTCCAGATTAATATCCAATTCTTCCTTGTATTTTGAATCCTGAGGCGTTGCATTGAACACCTTTGAGATTTCGATTATGTCGATCATATTTATTGCATTATCTTGAACACCGTTTCTGGCAATGTCACCCGGCCATAGAGTCAAAGGTGCTGCATCTGATGCTATCTCAATATCGCCATTTAGTGAAGCTATGACTTTATTTCTCTTGAGATAATTCAATTTACTGATTTCCAATGTATAACCGGATTCACTTGCTTCAACACCGGTTATTTCAAAATAACCATTGCTGTCTGTAATTGCATATTTGTCCAAATCCAGTATCTCTACCTTAAACCCTGCCAGAAGCTTATCTGCTACATCACCGGAATAATCGAAAGGCGGCTTAATATAGCCGGATATCTTGTATCCCGGAGGTGCAGAAGGAACTATCTTAACAGGCTCTGTTCCAAATTTCAAAACACCGTTGACATAACCGGATATTTTTTGATTATCCCCTAATCCTGTAGCTATATTTGGATTAAATGAATAATCGTTTGCCTGATTAAAGGAACCGCCTGATTCTATTCTGAAAGGAATAGTGTTTGTTGTTCCTCCCGGAGGTAAAACTCCCGCTTCCTTTGTAAATGATATTTCATAATATGAATCCGCATTACTTACAGGATTTTCAATCGTGTAGAAAGTACCTTTTACATTTTCTTCACCAATCTGAGCCCATTCACAAACAAATGTGCCCTGGATATTTTCCGATGTCAGCCAGTAACGAATCTTTATATCGGACAAATTTATTGGCGATTTACCTGTATTATCTATTTTTATAGTTGCCCTTATGGTATTGGTACTATCCTTTGTTTCACCGCATTTATATGATATATTTATCTTTGCATCGCTGGCAGGAGTGGCATTTGGATTCTTTGTAGGTGTAGGAGTAGCCGTAAGCTTTGGAGGCTCTTCTCCAAATACCTTTACACCGTCAAGATAAACAGGTATATATTTGGTGAGGGTAAATTCATCTTTTACAGCACCCTGTCTGCTCCAGTCATTTGTAGGATCCCAATAGTTCTGGTAATTTGCATCCTGCTTTTCGATGATTGCAAACTGGTATTCCCTATCTCCATAAATATCAGAACCGGACCAGTCAAATTCATAATAATACGTACCTGCATCATCCCATTTAAATGGTCCTGATGATTTTACAGGGGTATCCTGAAGCGATACCTGCTCATCATATGACAGCTCAAATTTTACAGAATCGATTGACTGTCCGCTTTCAATAAGCTCACTAATATTGAAGAAATACCTTACCATCATACCTCTTTCAAAATGAGGCGGCGTACTGGACTCATTGTGCAGCCTTAATGTTACCTGAGTTCTTTCTTTGTTTTCCTGCATCAACTGAATTTCACAGTAATAAGCATCAAATGGAGGCTCCTTCGGCGGGAAATTCGGTATAGGCTTCTGTCCACGACCGTATAGCTTATACAATCCGGCAGCAGCTCCTACAAAAGCTGCATTATAGTCTACTGCAACTTCGTTGTAAACATAATCGGTTGTTTCATCAAGGTGATAATCGTTTTTATCGGGACCTCCTGCAAGTGCACCCCATAATATATGTCTATGCTCTGGCGGATCATTCATGCTTAGAGTCTTCGAACCGTGTGCAGCTCTGTGGTGAGGATGTTTAACAGACGGGAGACCCTGTTCATAACCATAACCTACTATATAAGAATAACCCATAGGATTTCTTCCCATGATATATTCCATCTGGCTCTTTGCCCAATCACCAAAATCTGTCCTATCCGGATGATATTTCTGGTATACCAGTGCCAACAACTGCATTGCAGTATTGTAACGGGCCGATCCCCAACCGTTTAACATGGTGTAACCGGCAGGCGAAGTTTCGATATATGTTTTGTCACTAGGATCTTGGTGAGGTATTACCCCTCCCGACATATACTCGGTATTCCATCTTGCAAAGTAATCAAATTTTTCATGATCCGGGAATAAAGAAGAAAGCTTTACAAAAGTGCCGCCCCAAACAACGTCCCAGCTATGTGTCCATATATTCTGCCATGTGTTGTTATTGTTATCACGTACAATCTTCTTCAAGTATCCTGTATAAAGTCCATCAGGTGTAGCAGACTCAATATCATTTATGTAGTTCATGTCACCGGTACATTCATAAAGCCATGTAGCCGCCCATGAAAGCTCATCTTCATCATAAGCAGATCCGTAGTATCCACCGCTGTCTGCCAATCCTCTGTTTTCTTTTGCAAACTTATACATTGCTATTGCATATTTAAGACATTTCTCAGCATATTCAGGCTCGGTATCCTTAAAATTCAGGTATGAAGTTGCCAATGCCGCTGCTGTTCCGGCACAAACGTCACTTCCGGGAACTTCAGCAGTAGCAAATCTAGCCGGTCTTGTGGCGATAAGATTCTTAGGATACAGCTCAGGTGGTCCCCAGTAAGTGTGATCCTCATCACCGTCTCCTACCTGGAAACAAAAAGCTATCATCTCACCATTTTCATCGAAAAAAGAACATCTTAAAAATGTGTCTGTAAATAACTTTATTATATCTATTATATGTTCTTCTTCTCCCAGCTCCCTGTAAACATCCTTGAATTCATAATAACACCATCCGATAGTAGAAGCTGTGTACGCCTGAGGAAGTCCAAATCTCACATGGTCTCCCGCATCATGGTACCCACCATGTACATCGATAGTCCCATCTCCGTCAGGGTCAATAATATTTCCATATTTTTCTAAAAACGCCTTACTGAGATTGGTATTTTTAAGAGGAATTCTTTGGTCCTCCAAGTGGCAATCGCCTCTCCATTCAATTCTCCCTCCAGTAATACCGGGACCGCATTTTTCTGCATCATAAAAATAAAGAGATTTTTGTGTTGCTTCAGCAAAATTGAAATAATCCCATTTTTCCCATCCCACGGCAGACGGCAAAGGAACAGGCGATGCATCTGCTGCAGACACTGCTAATCCGCTCATAACTTGTCCTAAAACAAGGCAAAGCGATAGAGCCAATAGAACTACTCGGTTCTTTGTGACCGCAGCCTTTTGTCCAGATTTTTTTCTCATAAATTATAACCCCCTATTACTAAATAATCTATATATTAAAAGCATTTTTTGCCTTTAATTTGCCTTTATTTTCTCTCTCTATATATATAATAATATAAAATTCGAATATTTCATATAATTTCTGTGCACAAAAGCAAAATTTTTAACGCAAAATACCGTTGACTTAGGACAATATTTTATGTTAGTATATAAAAAACACTTAGCATATATTGTTAAGGAATTTGAATAAACAACTTTTTGTTTTTATACGGTAAATTTTATAAATTTTTAAATACTGTGACGAGGATGAGTAAATTATTAAGGGCATTAACAGCGATTCGGAGTTGGTGGAAGTCCGAAAATGCACAATAATTGAAGTTCCCCTCTGAGTTATCGGTTGAAGATATTGATATATCCTAAGATATTGATATATTTGTAGGCTGGATCGGTTGTTCCTCCGTTATAAGGAAACGTGTATCGGATAAAATGTGTTTATATCCCGTACATAGAAAGTGGGCATTTTTGCCAATTAAGGTGGTACCGCGAAGTCACTCTTCGTCCTTTCAAGGACGAAGAGTTTTTTAATTCATTGGAAAATATAACAATACAGGAGGTATATAACATGATAATAATTATGAACCCAACCGCAACTAAAGACCAAATCGATCAAGTGGAAAAAAAATTAATAAATTTAGGCTTTAAAACACATCCCATATTCGGTGATATTAAAACAGTTATTGGTGCAATTGGAGATAAAAGGCTTATAAGTACACAGGATATATCCAACATGCCCGGGGTTGAAAACATAGTACCCATTATGAAGCCTTATAAGCTTGCAGGTAAGGAGCTTAAGAAAGATCCTACGGTTGTGAAGGTTGGAAATGTTGAAATTGGCGGAAATGAAATAGTTATAATGGCTGGCCCATGTGCTATCGAGAATGAAGAAACATATATAGATACTGCAATAAAGGTTAAGGAGTCGGGTGCCAAGATTTTAAGAGGCGGTGCTTTCAAGCCTCGTACATCACCTTATGCGTTCCAAGGCCTTGAAGAAGATGGTCTCAAAATAATGGCTAAAGCAAGAGACATTACAGGACTTGTATTGGTTACCGAGGTTGTAGACACACGTGATGTGGATCTTATTGCTTCATATGCAGACATAATTCAAATCGGTGCAAGAAATATGCAAAACTTCAAGCTGCTCCATGAAGTAGGTCTTACAAACAAACCTATTTTATTAAAAAGAGGCCTGGCTGCAACAATTGAAGAATGGCTTATGGCTGCCGAATATATCATGGCTGCCGGCAATTCCAATATTATACTGTGTGAAAGAGGTATCCGCACATATGAAACTGCAACAAGAAATACGGTAGATATGAGTGCAATTCCTGTTGTAAAGGAGCTGTCACACCTGCCTATAGTGGTAGATCCAAGCCATGCAACAGGTTCATGGAAATATGTAAATGCTCTGTCAAAGGGAGCTGTGGCAACAGGTGCAGACGGATTGATAATAGAGGTTCACTCCGATCCCGGCAATGCATTATGCGACGGTCCGCAATCCTTAAGACCTTCGAAATTCGATCAGTTGGTTAATGAATTAAGGCCTGTGGCAAATGCAGTAGGAAGATCCCTTTAATCTATTCCAGATCATAATTGGCGGTGCAATAGGAATTGGCAGTTCAATAGGAATTGGCAGTTCAATAGAGAGCTTTACCTATTGCCTGCCAATTCTTAAATTCATCTTGTGCAAAATCTTTTCAGAGTTCAAAACAAGTACTATGGAAACAAGAATTAATAATGTTCCTGCTGCCAAAAATAAAGAAGGCTCCTCCTTCAAAAATACGATAGCAATTATGCTGGCAAGGACAGGTTTTACAAAAAACACCATAGACCCTTTCCCCGCTCCTATAATTGACAATCCTTTAAAATATGTAAGATAAGCAATACCTGTTACAAAAACAGAAAGATAGATTACTTGCAGTGTTCCCGAATAGTCAAACTCAAAAACATTCGGACCGTTAACAATCATCAATATGGGAAGCAGCAGCAAGCTTCCGGCTATAAAAGAATATGCATTCATCTTAAGGCTGCCTACTTTTACAGCCTGTTTGCGACCTAAAACGGTGTAGAGTGCATAAAAAATCGCTGATAGTAAAGCAAATATGGGACTTCTAAAATCAATGGAATCAATATTCAACTTCTCATAAAATATAACCACGATACCTAAGCTTCCCAAAACCAGTCCCGCTATCTTAACGGGATTGAATTTCTCCCTGTCCAAAAAAAAGGCAAATATCGATACAAATATAGGGTTGCTGCTGAATATCACAGCAGATAATGAGGCTTGCCCCCCCTTCATATATAGGCTTAACTGCATAAGATTCATGCTTACCACTACGTTTATAAAGCCAATGGCGGTAATCGCCATAAGATCCTTTTTCTCAAGCTTTAAATCACCCTTATAGAGCAGAAATAAAAACAAAATAATACCGCCTAATAAAAAGCGGATAAAGTTTATTTTAAAAGGATCTATTTTATCAACGAGAGTTTTGCTCACAACCTCATATGTGCTAAAAAGCAAAACCGTGTTTATTACATACAAATAACCGTTTTTTAATGACATTTCTTTATATTCCCTTCACTTAAAATACAAAATACATCTAAAATACAACATACATCCCTAATTACTTCTAAGGCTCTCAATATCCTTGTATAGTTTTTTATATATGCCGTAGTTTCCCTTGACTCTTTTTACATATTCCTTTGTCTCTTTAAATGTTATATTATCGCAAAACACTCCGCTGCCGCTTTCTTCAGTATTTTTAATCCACCTTAAAACATTTGCCTGACCACCATTGTATGATGCCAAAACATACTCCTTTTTTTGTTCATCCGTTGTATTGTCAAAATTTTCAAATTGTTTCTTGAGATAACTAAGATACCAGCATCCTATTTTGATATTGGTATCGGGGTCGTATAAGTCATTAATTTTAAAACCTTCTATATTCATTTTTTCAGCTGCCCACATTCCGGTACTCTCTGTAATTTGCATAAGCCCCACCGCTTTTTTAGGAGAAACTGCATTACTTTTGAAATTACTCTCAGCCTTTATTACAGAAAACACCATATATGGATCAACATTGTATTGTGCTGAATACTTTATAACACTATCCTTGTACTTTACAGGATATAATTTCTTTGCCACAATAATCAAACCGCTTACAGATATACCTGAAGCCAAAACAATAAATACAAAAAAAGCAACTACTCTTTTAAATCTATTCATACACTACCTTCCAATTGTGCTATAAGACGCTCAAAATCCCATTCATTTATTATTACTTTGTCAGCAATTTTTATATATTCCTCGTTGGTCATTTGTGACCTAATCCTTTTCATGGCATCATCAAAGGACAGGTTATTTCTCTTCATAATCCTCTCTGCCCTTATTTTTTCATCTGCGACAACCACATAAACCTCATCAACCACATTAAGAAAGCCATGTTCTACAGGAATAGGACATTCAATAACCAACAAATCCGCATTCCTTTCTCTTGCCTTTTTTACCTCATTAAGTATCTCTTCTATAATATATTTATGAGTTATTTTATTTAATACATCAAGCTTTGCTTTATCTTCAAAAACAATTTGCCCAAGTTTTTTTCTGTTCAAGCCGCCATCCTCATCAAGCACTTCATTGCCGAAAAAATCAGCTATCTCATTTAGAGCAGGCTTTCCCTTTTGTACTACTTCCCTATATAAAAGGTCTGCATCGATTACCGTTGCCCCCTTTTTTGCAAAATAAGCCGAAAGAGTACTTTTTCCGCTTCCTATAGGGCCTGTAACTCCAATTATTTTCATATACCGTATCCTCGCATTATTTTACATCATACCAGCTCTCACCGGAATTCACTTCAACAGTAAGAGGTACCTTAAGACTTGCAACAGTTTCCATGCAATTTTTAAGAAGCTCTTCAACTTCCTTCTGCTCGTCTTTTCGTGTTTCAATAATAAGCTCGTCATGAACCTGTAAAATAAGCCTTGACTTAAGGTTTCTATCCTTTAATGCCTTGTACACCTTAACCATTGCGATTTTAATAATATCCGCCGCACTTCCCTGAATAGGAGTATTCATTGCAATCCTCTCGCCAAAGGATCTAATGTTGAAGTTTGAGGACTTAAGCTCGGGAAGATACCTTCTTCTATTGTAGATAGTGGATACAAACCCCATTTCCTTCCCCTGCACCACTATATCATGCATATATTGCTTAACTTTGGGGTATTGGCCAAGATAGTCGTCAATATATTTTCTGGCTTCTTTCCTGGTTATCCCCAAATCCTTGGACAGGCTGAAGTCACCAATTCCGTAAACTATCCCGAAATTAACGGCTTTAGCACTGGACCTCATATACGGTGTAACCTGATCCTTAGGTATATTGAATACCTTTGAGGCTGTAGACGTATGAATATCCTCATTATTTGTAAATGCGGCTATCATATTTTCGTCGCCTGTAATATGTGCCAATACTCTTAATTCTATCTGAGAGTAATCTCCATCCGACAGAAGATATTCATCATTTTCCGGTACAAAAACCTTTCTTATCTTTCTGCCCATTTCCAATTTGACAGGAATGTTCTGAAGGTTTGGCTCTGTACTGCTTATTCTCCCGGTAACCGTCACCGTCTGATTAAAGCTTGAGTGAATCCTTCCCGTATTTGGATTCATCACCTTCATAAGCCCTTCCACATATGTGGACTTCAGCTTCACCAAATGCCTGTATTCCAACAGCTTTGCAACTATTTCGTGCATGGGCTCAAGCTGCTCTAAAACCTCCACATCTGTTGAGTAGCCTGTCTTTGTTTTCTTTATAACAGGCAGCTTCAGTCTATCAAAGAGTATAACACCTAATTGCTTGGTGGAGTTTATATTGAATTCTTCACCCGCAAGCTCATATATCTCTTTGATTAGCTGGCTTATCCTGTCTTCCATCTCAACAGAAAAGCTCTTAAGAGCATCCACATTTACCTTAATTCCTAAATGCTCCATATCTGCAAGCACTTCAATAAGAGGCAGCTCTATTTCATAATAAAGCGTCAACTGGTCATTTTCCGAAAGCTTTTTATGGATGAGCTCATGGAGTTCATAAATAAGCTCGGAATATGTGCCTATAACCGGAGCAATTTCATTTAAGGGTATATCGCTTATTTGGAGCCTTTTTTTGCCCTTTCCTATCATTTCTTCAATGGAAGGCAGCTCCATATCCATATAATCCGCTGAAAGCTCCGATATGGTATAAGTATCCCTTGAAGGATTAAGAATATACGCCCCTATCATTGTATCAAATGAAAGACCATTTAATGACATTCCATTGTTTTTTAGATACACAATGAGGCTCTTTACGTCATGACCGTATATCTTTATGTCATCTTTTTCAAATATTTCCCTGAAATTATTTAAAAACAAATCTTCGGTAAAATCTCCAGATATATTAACATAAGCAGCTTTTTCTTGTCCCCATGATATTCCTGCACATTTAAGGCTTGAATTGAAATCATCCGTCTTTTCAATGATATAATAAATGGAGCACATTTTCTCATTTATTATTTCATTTTTTATTCTTTCCAAATGCTCAATATCACTTACAATTTCTACATCCCTTAACTTTACAGGAGTTTTGGAATGTTCCTCCTTAAGGTTGTACTTTTCAATGAAGCTCTTAAACTCAAGCCTTTTAAAAAGTTTATATAGTTTTTCCCTGTCAACCTCTTGTCTCTTAAGCTCCTCAATGTTTTTAAGCCCGCATCTTTCCGGTGCGTTCCTGTCAATTGTTGCAAGTCTTTTACTTAAAAATGCCAACTCCCTGTTATCTTCCAGTTTTTGTCTAACACTCTTCTTTTCTACTTTTTCAAGGTTGCCATAAATATTTTCAATTGTGCCCAACTTTTTCACGAGATCAATAGCTGTTTTTTCACCAATTCCAGGCACACCGGGTATATTGTCTGATGTATCACCCATCAGTCCTTTTACATCGATAAAAAGCTCAGGAGTAACACCATACTTTTCAACAACCCTGTTGTAGTCATATTCTTCCGTTTCTGTCTTCCATCCCTTGGTAACAGGAAGCTTTATTCGTGTCCTGTCAGTTGCAAGCTGCAATGAATCCCTATCCCCTGTCAGTATGATAACTTCAAAGCCTTCCTTTTCTGCACAAAGGGAAACGGTTCCAAGAATATCATCAGCTTCATAGCCCTCATATTCAAGTCTCTTTATGTTCATTGCATCAAGTACTTCTTTAATAACCGGAACCTGAACAACCAATTCCGGAGGCATTCCCTTCCTTTTTGCCTTATAGCCCTCAAACTCCTTGTGCCTGAATGTAGGAGCCTTAAGGTCGAATGCCACACACAAATATCCCGGATTCTCCTCATCTAAGTATTTATTCATTATATTTATAAATCCAAACACTGCATTTGTAAACAGCCCATCGCTTGTAGCAAGCATTTCTTTTCCCTGAAGTCCATAAAATGCCCTGTTTAGAATGCTGTTGCCGTCAATGAGCATTATCTTTTTATTATTCATATGTTTCTCCATTTATATTTGTTATGTCATATTGACCGTTAATTGTAAGAACCAGTCTATCTCCCGTATGATATGTATTAATTATATTTTCTTCAGGTATACTGATTTCAATACCTATATCTTCAGACAATAAAACAGCATTTCCATTTTCAATCCTATCTATAACTGCGTTTATTTCCATATTTTACTCTCCTCTTCTCAAAAACATTTTATATAAATGTTGTAAAATAATATAAATATTGTGAAAAACTCATCTCTAAGACTTTATTGCAATTTATTTCTACATTTCCTGATCCCATAACATATTTTACACAAAAAAATTACAGCGGTAAACAGCTGTAATTAATTATTTTCAAAAAATTATTAAATATTACACTCAAGTGATTCCAAAATCTCATTATTTTAATTTCTGAACTTTTATTGTGACAGTCATATATTGAGATTGGGCTTCTATTTCATCAAGTTCTTTAGTAAGACTATTTTTTTTGTTAATTAAATCCTTATATTCGCTTGAAGAACTCCATTTGCTGTCCTTTGCTTTGCTTTCGATTTTTTTATCGATTTCATAAAACTCTGCCTGTATTTCCTTCTTCCTGCTTTCATATTCGCTAACTATTACACCATTGATTATTACATTTGATGGGCCGAATATTTCATTGGCCTTTTGACAAAACAGATCATATTCATTGGCAGGAATCTTGAAACTAAACAATTCACGGCTATCAGCTTCGGGTGAAATACTTTCAGGCATCTTACTAGAAACTCCATCACCGGATCCTGTGCCTCTATCCTTCGGCTCTAAAAACTTTGCATTTACACCTATTTCTTCGCCACCTAATGCTAATACGATACTTCTTATGGAATTAATCCCTGATGAGGTATCTTTTGCATTTACTGTAAAATCAGCCGACTTATATAATCTTTCATCAGGAACCGCTGCAATTGAAGCGGTAGGGAAAGATATATTTATATCATCGCTACTATTTGTTGTATCCTGTTTTTCGGTATTAGCATCGCCGGAAGCTATTATAGCAACTTTGTCTTTAGCTTGCTCTATTTCCTGAGAACCGTTTTTCATATTGGGATTTGAAGTACCTAATGTTACTTGATATTTACTGGCATCTTTATCTATATTACCCGTTATATCTACTGCATCTTGTCCCTGAGCCTGTTGTATACCCACATCGGCTTGGCTTTTATCATTATTCAGGAATGTCTTCATATTTGATTGAAACTCTGAGTTGCCAAAATCCAAACTTCCATCTTTTGAAAATTCATTAGTGCTATATTCATTGCTCTCATATGATTGTATAGAATTAACATTAGGCGAACCTTCCTTAAGCCCAATATTGTTATTGTAAACCATCCATATTGTAAATATAATCAAAAGCCCCGCTGCCGATGCAAACACATGGGAATACTTTGCAATAACCAGAGATATAACATTTTTCTTTTTAGCCTTTTCTTCCAACAACCTTTCATGAAGCTCGTCTTTGAAATTTAAAGGCAGGTCTTCATCTGGAGTATCATTAAGCATTGCTATAATGCTTTTCACATCATTAAGCTCATTCCTGCAATCTTCGCAGGATGAAATGTGTTCTTCAAACTCAGAAAGCAAATCGCCGGACATATCACCATCAATATATTCAGATATTAGCTCTCTGATATCTTCACATTTTTTCATCTCCAGCCCCCCTTTCAATATCTTTGACGAAATTATCCGAAAAAAGTTCCCTTTCTTTTAAAATTATTTCTTTAAGCTGCAGCCTTGCCCTGTTAATCCTTGATTTTACCGTTCCTACAGGGGTTTTAACAATATCCGATATCTGTTCATAGCTAAATCCCTGAATATCTCTAAGTACAATAATGAGCTTATATTTTTCAGGCAGCTTGTCTATGGCATTATTTAATGCTGCTTTTAATGTCTTTTGTTCTACTATAACATCAGGTGTCGGTTTATTGTCCTCTACCTGTATTATATAATCACCGTTCTCCCTGTGATACTCTTCATCAAGTGACATAACCCACTTGTTTTTGCGTTTTCTGAGTTCATCAAGACAGGCATTGGTAGCTATTCTGTAAATCCATGTAGAAATTTGGGATTCACCTTTAAAGCTACCCATGGATTTAAAGATCTTGACAAAAACTTCCTGGGTAACCTCACTTGCATCATCATGGTTCCCTAAAAGCCTAAGTGCAATATTGAATACTTTTTTTTGATATTTTTCCATCAGCATCTCAAATGCTTTAACATCTCCTTTTTTGGATAAACCAAGGAGATATTTTTCATTTTCACTCAAGCCTGCACCCCCTTAAGACGGGTTTTATTTTATCTTTTTGTATTTCTACTTGGAAATTAAAAATTCATCCAGATATTTATCGGCAGAAAAAATGTTATTCCCACACTATATTAATCTTTTACATTTAAATTCTTCTAAATGTATGATTAAGAGTAATAACGCATTTAATTTAGCCACAATGAAATTATAGAGAAAATCAGATATAAAATCAATGGTTTATTCTAAGCATAAAAAAACATAAATAAAAGCTGCCATTTCGGCAACTTTTATTTATGAATTATTTGTGATTTTATAAAGGAATGATATGCCTAATTATACAATTACCGGTTGTATTTGTTTTCCTTTAAGTGCCTCCAATATTGTGGGCACAATGAGTTCCGGCTTTGATATGATTGAATTAGGCTTATCTTTAGGACTATCCTGACCAAAAGGAACAATATACACATATTTGGTATTCATAAGCTTACCAATATTCTGAGCATTGGCACCTAACCCGTCATTGGTTGAAATTGCAATTACCGCAGGTTTTTGATTGCGCAGATGAGCTTTAAATGCCATTGTAACCGATGTATCGGTAATGGCATTTGAAATTTTTGCCAGAGTATTCCCTGTAGGAAATACCCACCAAGTGCAAAACACATTTGAGCATTATTCCTTCCATAATTGCACTGCAATGAGCCATATGATATACTTTAGACACTAGACACTTTTATTTACGGAGGTTGGTTTTATCATGATATTTAAAAGACTTTTAAGCATATTTATTGTACTTTTGCTCATATCCGGCAGTATGAATATATTCGGTCTTTCAACAGAACTTAAAAATGAATTGAAGGATTCGGTCGTTTTACTAACAAACAGCAATAGAGCATATGCAAACAACACCGATACATATATAGACACTTCAGACAAGGAAGTAAAGGCACTGGTTAAAAACGGAAGGACCCTTATTCCATTAAGGTTTGTAGCGGAAAACTTCGGTGCTGATGTAAGCTTTGACAGTAAAACAAGTACCGCAATAATTACATATAACGGTGTACAGGTCAAATTTACTTCTAACAATAAAACAATGCTTGTCGGCGATAAAAAAATACTTATGGATGAACCTGCTCAAATCATAAATAACAGAATGCTTATTCCTTTAAGAGCCTTGGCCGAAAATGCCCTCGGCAAAAAAGTTTTTTATGATAAGGGCCTTATAATTATAAGCCAAACTCAAAAGAATCTTGATTCAAAAAAGGTTGATGAGCTTATTGCGAAGTTCAGCAATTCAGATTCACCCTTTGCATATCAGCTTTCAAAGCCTGTAAAAGGAGATATGATAGCTGTTATTAAAACAAATTACGGTGATATAAAAATAAAGCTTTTCTATGAAGATGCACCAATGACCGTGGAAAATTTTGTTAAATTATCACAAAAAGGATATTATAATGATGTTATATTCCACAGGGTTATAAATGATTTCATGATCCAAGGCGGAGATCCTACCGGTACAGGTGCAGGCGGTCAAAGCATCTGGGGCGTGAAATTTCGCGATGAGTTCAGCAATAGGCTATACAACATTCGCGGTGCCCTTTCTATGGCGAACAGTGGTCCTAATACTAACGGAAGCCAGTTTTTTATAGTTCAGAACAGTAAAATAACCGATGGGTTAAAAGATAACTTATTAGCTATGGGATTAGATAAGAATCTTGTTGAAGAATATTCAAAAGTAGGCGGCACACCATGGCTTGACGGATATCATTCAGTATTCGGTCAGGTATATGAGGGAATGGATGTGGTTGATAAGATTGCTGCAGCAAAGACAGGCATCAACGACAGACCTGTTGATGAAATAAAAATTATATCCGTTGAAACGTTTAAATTGGGCTATGAAGGTCAAAAAATTGTCTTTGAGAAAAGTGCATATGACCCGATGAATCCATAAATTTATTTAGGAGAATGCCTTATGTTTAAAATTAGAATTATTCCGTTAGTCACTGTTTTCACATTAATAACAGCATTGCTGCCTGCATCTCTTCCGGCTTATAGTGCCGACAGCAATTGGATGTATGATCTCGGTGCAGGAAGCATATCCACTGTTCCGGGCAGTGAGGGTGATGTTCAGGATGTGATATATAAAACATCCAATTACAAAGGAGCCGTACATACAAACAACTGGTCTAGTTCCGTATACTGGAAGCAGTTCTCGGAGCCTATGTATCCTCACCCCCTTGCATTCAGCTGTGAACCTACGGGACTGCAGGTCGGCAATCCTCCTATCACTCCGGGAAATGAGCCTATTTCTACGCTGACGGCTGCAAACAGTGATTTTATTGTTGAGCCGTCAACATTTACCCCATTAGATGCAAAAGCCGACAGAGAAACCGACTGGGCAATCGATATTATAATGTCAAATGGCTCAAAACAAATGAAGACTACATTGGCCCATGGAAGTCCCTATGCCTATTTCAATTTTGTTGATGCAAAACCCAGGCTTGTATTTAAAAACAGCCTACCGACAGTCTATATTGGAAATGCATCAACAAGCTGCCTTGCTGTTAAAGTCAATAACAATTACTACGGATTATTTGCACCGACAGGTTCTACATGGACAGGAATAGGTACAAATACATTTAACTGCAATTTACCTTCGGGCAAAAACTATTTTTCCATTGCACTGCTTCCTGATAACTCTGAAAGCACTTTTAATTTCTACAAACAGCATGCATATGCATTTATCGATGACACAAAGGTTGAATGGAAGTACAATGAGTCGGACAGTACCGTTACAACAACATTCAACATATCAACAACCGCAATGGAGGGAACAAACAAAGACACAATAATAGCACTGTACCCCCATCAATGGAGGAACAATTCAAATATAACTCCCCTTTCATATACTTATAAGACTATCAGGGGAACAATGAAAACAGTAAAGGGAATTAAATTCACTACCCAATACAAATACACGGGAATACTACCTTCACTGCCCGATGCCATATCTTCCAATCCTTCTTTAAAAAGCAAATTACAGGAATTTGTGGACCAGGTTGAAAGCAAAACTCCTTACATAGATTCCGATGATACATACTGGGCGGGCAAAGACACCGGCAGAATCGCAAATCTTGTTCCAATTGCCGAGCAAATAGGCGATACAGTAGCTGCCCAAAAGTTTCTCAATGAAATGAAGAGCAAGCTTGAAAATTTCTTTACATATACACCCGGTGAAACCAAAAACTATTTTTATTACAACAAAAATTGGGGTACATTGATAGGCTGGCTCCCAAGCTTCGGCTCTAACAATGAGCTTAATGACCATCACTTCCATTACGGATATTTCATAAACGCTGCTGCACAAATCGCATTGAGGGATCCTTCATGGGCTTCCGACAGCAGATGGGGTAAAATGGTCAAATTGGTAATAAGTGATTTTGCCAACGGAAGCAGAAACGATGACAGGTTTCCTTTCCTCAGAAATTTTGACCCATACGCAGGCCATTCCTGGGCATCAGGTCATGCAATGTTCTGGGACGGAAACAATCAGGAGTCATCCTCCGAGGCATTAAATGCGTATCAGTCCATAATACTGTTTGGAGAAGCTATAAAGGATACATCATTAAGAGATCTTGGAATATACCTTTATACTACCGAAATACAAGCTGTAAATAACTACTGGTTCAATCTTTATGGGGATGTTTTCGATAAAAGCTACCCCCATAATACCATCGGAATGGTATGGGGAGGCAAATATACCCATGGCACATGGTGGACCGCCGACCCTATAGAAATTCACGGCATCAACTGGCTGCCCATTACAGGCGGTTCTTTGTATCTTGCCACCGATCCCGGCTATATCAAGCGAAATCTTGACGAAATGTGGGCTGAATTCAATGCATATACAGGCTCTGACAAAAATCCATCCATGTGGCAGGATATCGTTTGTGAATATATGGCTCTGTATGATCCTGCTGCAGCACTCAATAAATGGAACGAAAACGGTGCTGTTGAAGACGGTGAATCAAGAGCTCATACTTACCATTGGATTAGAAATTTGATGGAATTAGGTACACCTGATCTTACAGTAACTGCAAATACACCTCTTTATGCAGTGTTTAAAAAGGGAACCACAAAAACATATGTGGCATATAATGCTTCCGATTCTGTAAAAAATGTTGTGTTTTCTGACGGAAAAACATTTAATGTTCCACCGAAATCAATGGGTATGTCCGATGGAATCGGAATTTACCCGACTCCTGTAACACCAACTCCGACAAACACACATGCTTCATCTACTCCGGTATCAACGCCATCCATCATCAAAACGCTTGTAATTGATGATTTTAACAGTTCTGCTCAATGGCAGGCAAAGAAGAACGATCTAAACCAGAATATAATTATTCAGGGAGGTATTTACAATCTTGAAGGTGACAACAACCTGCATTTCTTCTATAACGGAATAACAAATCCCGAATACTTTGACACATATATAAACAGGGATATATCGGAATTTGATTATCTCGCAATTACCATTAGAGGAAATGATGGCGGTGAAGACGCAACAATGACTCTTTCACTAAATGACGGAAGCAAAACTGGTACATTGAATCTATCGGCATATGGCAGCATTACAAACTCATATAAACAAATATTGATACCTCTTTCACACTTTAGTATTAATCTTGCTAAAGCAGTATTCTTAAGAGTTGCAGGAACAGGAACTGCAAAGACAGTTAAAATTGATGATATTACATTGATAAAAACAGGAATTTCTTCATCCCCTACCAAAACGCCGAGTACATTGCTTGGGGATTTAAACGGAGATTTCTCCGTCAATATGGCCGATGTAATAATATTGGCTAAAACATTCAATAGTGTAAGAGGTGACGGAAAGTATATTGAATCTAATGATTTAAACAATGACGGTTCCATAAATATGGCCGATGTAGTTATTATCGCAAAGGTATTTAATACGGTATGGCAGCCATAATTTTAAATTTTTCTGCCAGTTTTTCTGCTATATTGATACCACACCGGATCTATTTCACATAAAAAAAGTCCCATCACTATGCTCGCCATAATGATGGGATATCTCTTTGCTTTATTTAATGTATTTTATAAGAATTTATTATTCAAATTCATTATTCAAATTCATTATTCAAATTCATTATTCAAATTTAATATTCAAAATTTCTAACTATATTCAACTTTTGCTATTTGCAGCGTTCCATTATAATACAGTATTGAATTTTTTCGCAATTATAATAACATCCATCATATTTATTACTCCGTCATTGTTAAGGTCACATGCTATGTTATATTTCTCACTATCTGTTGTTGAACTAAATGTTGTAGCAATAAGTATAATATCCGCCATATTTACTATTCCATCATTGTTTACATCTTCCAATAAAGCCTTTGTTGTCGGAGTAGGTGAAGGCTTATTTGTATGCGTAGGAGTAGGAGCTTTGGTCGGAACCGGAACAGGCGTAATATTTATTGTCCTTAAATAATCGTTAACTGCTGTCTGTCTGTTGTTAATGTGGGTTATAATTGCATCACAAGCACTATTAAATGCATTCTCCCCTCCGGACAAAAGGGTAACATCGCTCGGTTCTCCTTCAGGCCCTACAATATAAGGCTTAATCAAAGCCTGATACGCTTTAACCTTACTGGTGATTTTGTCGGGTTTCATACAACCGTTTATAGCCTGTTGCATTTCATAATGATATATGTTCTTATAAACCGGATCGTCCAAGAGCTTCCTGATTAATGGCCATTTGTCGGAAACCTCATCTAATGACAGACTGTTTGTTCCACCGAATCCGCCAAAGCCTCCAAAGCCGCCGAATCCGCCGAAACCACCAAAGCCGCCGAATCCGCCACCCATCATACTTTGGGACATTGACAGTCCATGATCCCATGTTATCCATACCAATCCTGCATTATTGGCAACATCGTTATACAAATAATAATTATGAGCCATTTGACCATAAGAGTCCCAATTTACCACGGCTGTATTTATTGCCAACCATCTTAAAAAGCTTCTTACGTTAAAATACTTTTCAAGATTTGCTCTCCATTGAGCAGCATCATTCTTTGGAGCCCATAATGCTGAGTGTGCATTTCTTACATCACTCCAATCAGCAGCATCTTTGTTGTTTTTCTTTACAAAAGCGTTTTGATTAAAGGGCGTTGTCCAATCTGCACCGTTTCCCTCCGGCTTATAACAGTTTCCGCTGTCATCTCCAAATTGGTCCTTTAACATGGCATCGGAAGGATCTTCTGTCATGGTATAAAGTCCCCAGTATTTAGGTCCGCTTCCGGTGTCAACATATACTCTGCAAAAGGAGCTTTTTGCAGCAGGTACACCACCTTCTCTAAAAATCTCTGCTGTAAGCTTTTCTTTCATAAAAGAATTGTCATTCCAGTTATTAGCAAATGTCATCTCTGAAAATCCATAAAAACGTTGATTTTTTATTTCAGGGTATTGATCTTCATATTTATCAAAATTTAATCTGAATGGAAGCTTTGTTTTATTTTTCAAATTGGCAAGTGAACTGTTTCCCTTATATCTGAAACCGACATTCCACCATGTTTTTCCTTCAAACTCAACTGTAGCAGGTACATAGATAGGATCAACATTACTGTTTATAGTTATCTTTTGCACATCGTTTCTTATTTTCTGATAATTATCCGGGCTTATTTTAATATCTATTCTTAAGACCTTGTCATCCGGGAAAAGAAGTTTATAATCAGGGTCTGCACTTTTAGAATGGGATTTTTCCGTCCAACCCTGGGGTCTTCCGATGAATACCCTCTTCTTTTTGGTGTCAGTGTTTCCGGCCGAATCTTTAACCGTCAATATTACATTATAATCATCAACTTTGCTAAATGAATGTGTTACTCTAACACCAGTTGCTGTTGTTCCATCCCTAAAATCCCATTCATAGCTTACTATAGGACCTTCAGCATCGCTTGAAGAAGAAGCGTCAAATACAACCGGTTCGTTTAATGTCGGAGTAACATTGGATATGTCAAATTTCGCCACCGGCGGGTTTGTATCCGCAGCAAAGCTCATTGAAAATACATTACTTAAAATAATTGAAATAACAATAAACGGAATTAAAAATTTTCTTACCTCTCTAAACATAAATATCCCCCAGAATATTAATATTTGCAAACACCAATACCTAATAAAGATAAAATGAAATTAATTCTATATAACTCTATTTTTATTTTTTTCTTTCTAACTCCGTCTCTCCCATAAAATTTAAATTATACTTTATCAGCCCCCTTTTTAGTTTTACAACATAACATTAAGTTGATAAAACTACAATTTCTTTATAGTACAGCCTATATATGTCAAATTATATATAAACTGTTGATTGTACACAATTAAATTTTTAGTCAATATTCTATATATTTTTGTCAAAATATATACCCTAGAAGAGATTTCATTATAATAATACAATGATTATTTAATAATTAAGTGTATTACTGGTGTATTTTTTACATATTGCTTTAAATAATAGCAATGTTGGTATATAATCTTTGTAGTTTACAATAAAAAACTTTTAAGGAGGTTTTATTTTAAATGCCGAATCTAGATTTTATCATTAACGGTGTGATATATTACGGTGGCAAAGTCGTTGTTGCCATATTAACACTCATCATAGGTCTCTGGCTGATTGGGCTTTTGAGCAAGTCCTTGGAAAAAACACTTCAAAAAAGCATCAAAGATGTGACATTAAACAGTTTTTTGAAATCCATTATAAGTGTATTCTTAAAGATTGTTCTCTTTATCAGTGTTATTTCTATTCTAGGAATACAGGTAGCCTCATTTATTGCAGTTATTGGTGCAGCAGGTCTTGCAATAGGCCTTGCTTTACAGGGCAACCTTTCAAATCTCTCCTCCGGTGTTCTCTTACTGTTTTTTAAGCCTTTCAAAGTAGGCGAAATATTGGAGTTTAAAGGAATTGTTGCAGAGGTTAAAGGAATTCAGATTATGCACACTATCTGCTATACCGATGACGGCACTAAAGTTATTATTCCTAACAGCATGCTGTCAACTGCAAATCTTATCGTTTCAAAAAAAGAGAAATAAAATAAAGAGGAATAATTAAAGGAGGAACTATATGGACTTTTTGGGAAAATATATAAATACCGATTACTTATTAAATATATTGACATCAATTGGAGGCAAAATTTTGTTTGGTGCTGCAGTCCTAATTGTAGGATTTTATTTAATAAAATTATTGGTCAATGCGACAAAAAAGGTTTTATCCAAAGCATATGACGATGCGACTTTGATAACTTTTCTTACTTCACTTCTAAGTGCATCATTAAAGTTGATATTGGTTATTTCCGTTCTCGCTTTGATAGGCATAGAAATGACATCCTTCATAGCTTTGTTTGGAGCTGCAGGTCTCGCAATAGGACTAGCCTTTCAGGGAACTCTTGCAAACTTTGCGGCAGGTGTTCTGATACTGTTATTCAGACCATTTGATGTTGGAGATAGGGTTAAATCCCAGGATTTAGAAGGAAAGGTCAAAGAAATTCAGGTACTTTATACCATTCTTGAAACTGATGACAACAAAAGGGTGGTATTGCCAAACAACGGTATTTACAGCAATATCATATTCGTTAGTAAATAGAAAACAGAAATCAGAGGCCAGAAATCAGAAGCCGACGTCTGGCATCTGACCTCTGTTATCTGTTATCTGGCCTCTGCTCAAATTCTCAATTCCAAATTCCCTATACTTTTATCTTCATTAATCCTAATGGATTTAAACATTTGGCTCAGTAATTCCTTTTTATCTTCAGAAGAAACATATTCCATTACCCTGTCAAAAGAATTAATATATCCTTCAATTTCGGCCTTTGTTATATCACAGGAAACGCTGCCAATGGTGTTTTCAGCCTCCGCCTTTCTTTTGTTTAAGGCCTCTATCTGTTTATGTATCTCATCGAGCCTTTCGGCAAAAAGTTTAGGATCAATACTATCGTCTTCAAAGAGTTTGATATATTTGTTTTTTAAGGCTTTAAAACGTTCCAGCTCATTATCCAGCCTTTCCAATTCTTTTGTGCTCGTTTCTCCGCTATCGCCAACTCTTTTTCGGATTTCTTGATCTACCATATCTATGATTATGGTATTTTTAACTATCTCTCCCACCTTTTTAATAATCTCTTCTTCTATCCTTTCGGCATTTATTATATTTGAAGTGCAAGCTGCAGCTCCCTGCCTGTGGTATCTGCCGCATTTATAATACCTGTAAGTTCTGCCGTTTACCTTGCTCATGCAGCCAATCATGTTGGAGCCGCACACCGGGCATTTTAAAAGGCCTGCTAAAACATAGGGACTCGTAGCTTTTGAGCGGTTTTTTACATGCTTGTTCATTTTTTCTTTTGTCTTATAAAACAGTTCTTCAGATATGATGGGCTCATGAATTCCCTTTACTTCATAATACTCCTTTCCGTCCCTTATATGATGTCTTACAACTCCAATATATACAGGATTAGATAGTATTCTTCTTATATAGTCATGTCCGAAAAGCCTGTTTCTTTTAGTCCTGTAGCCCTCTTTGTTCAATGTGTCCGCAATCTTGCGAAATCCCATGTTTTCTTCCATGTACATTTCATAAATCCTTTTTACCAAAGCCGCTTCATCTTTATTTACCACAATTTTCTTATCCACATTGTCATATCCAAATACATGATTTCCTGTCCATTTGCCTTCTTTGGCCCTCTGCCTTAAGCCAAGTCTGACATTTTCAACAATGGTATTGCGTTCAAATTCCGCAATACTCCCTAAAATTTGCAGCGTCATCCTTCCTACAGGTGTTGATGTATCAAACTTCTCAGAGTAGCTTACAAAAGAAATCCCCATATCTTCAAGTCTGTCTACAAGAAATAAAATATCCTTCAAGCTTCTTGAAAGCCTGCTTATTTTCCACACAATCACATAATTAAAATGCCCTTTTTCCGCATCCTCCATAAGCTCATTGAGCCCGGGCCTCTCCCTTATGCTTTTTCCCGAAATACCCAGGTCACTGTATACCCTGTAAACATTTATATTATAAAGCTTGCAATATCCCGTCAAAACTTCTGTCTGTGCCGATATAGAGTATCCCTCTTTTGCCTGTTCCTCGGTACTGACGCGTACGTATAAAGCTGCAGAATTAATAGAATCGGATTTCAGACAACATACCCCCTAAACAGCCTTTTCTTTGAAAATTATACAAATAATGGTCATTGGACTTTCATTATATTTAATATACTTAAAAAGAAGGCTATTTAAGGGGCAATTGCAATGAATACTAAGCAAAAGCAAGCTTTAAAAAAATTTATAAAACATTTGTCGGATATCATAATCAAAGTTCATAATGAGACCAATGGAACGATACTAAAATAAATATATTCAATCAATAAGAAAATATGCTCTTATAATCATCTGATGTTTTGTTGAAGTTTTTTGCAATCAGAATAATATCCGCCATATTAATTACTTCATCTTTGTTAAGATCGACTTTTGGATTGTATTTAGAGTCGTTTTTAACGGCATTGTAGCATTTTGCGACTTCAATAACATCCATCATGTTTATGGAACCGTCCTGGATGTTATTGATTTCAATATCTCCTATCCACATGATTATCGGGTCTTTAACGGATATGTCTGATGTTATTTTACCCAATGCCAAATTCCTTTTAAGGAATGATGACTTTGTAATTATAATGTCCACATCCGTGCCTTCAGGAATTCTATCAATTGTGAAGTTCCCATTACCGTCTGTGGTGGCGGAAAGTCCCGTACCGTTTATGCTTACCCTGAATCCTTCATAAATTTCTGATTTTGTCGTATCAATATCAGGCTTTATTGAACCGGTTATAGAATAATACTTGTCCGTTGATGAATGGGTCGGTGTTGGTGTACCCGATGATTTTGTAGGTGTTGGTGTAACTGTGGGTTTTGTCGCGGTAGGTGTTGTTGTCATATCTTCGGGACGCAAAGGAAACTGTTGGGTACCCGACACAATGGTTTCACTTCCTGTAAACGGAATGTCCTTATCGATAAATTCATGTCCGTATATATCGGTAACTCTAAAAGTAAAGGGTCCCGGGCCCATATCTGAGCTTTCAAAATAGTTATAGTTTTTGCGGGGAAGCTCAATAAATTTACCGTCTTTGTCCATATATTCAAGTTTCTCAATGGGATATCTATGATTCCTTACCTGAACACCTATCCAATATTGTGAGCTGCCTTCCTTGTATTTGTATTGAACGGGGCCATCGGTATCAAGGGGTATTATCCTCCAAGATATGGGTACTTTGCCGTCTATGGGATTAGCCACATGGGGAAATGCATCAATATTGAGATCCAGATCACCTTTCTGACCTTCAGGCAAAAGGTCTGTGACCAACACATTGATTTTCCCTAAAGGTCCGGTAACCTCCAGATAAGCTCCGCTCATTCTGGCAGTATCGTAATCAAATATATTAATTGCAGTTACAAAGTAATCCTTAGGAATGGGATCAAGCAAACAACATCCACCCTCATACCCTCCGCCATAATAGGTTGCATAACCGTAATGAATTTCACCCTCAACGGTTCCCGGTGTACCCGATGCCTTAGCATTTGAAGATAATGTCAGAAGATTAATGCAAATCATGAAAATGAGAATAATTGCTGTCCTTTTCATACATATCCCCCCCAAAAAATAAAAAAGTTCAATTTAATATAATTTAATACAATATAATTCAATACAATTTAATTTTATCATTAATTCATTAGATTTTCATTTATTATCTTTCAGCATGTTTTATTACAATCTGGGGTCTACAGGTTCACTTTCAAGTGCTAATACACCAAATACACATTCATGCACCCTGTATAGCGGTTCTTTTCTTACAAATCTCTCCAAAGCTTCCATGCCCAATGCAAACTCCCTTAAAGCCAGTGAACGCTTCTTGCCGAGGGATCTTTTCTTAAGCCTTTCCATATTCTCTTTAAGGGTGTACTCAGGCCCATAGATAATCCTCAAATATTCCCTGCCACGGCATTTTACCGCCGGCTGCAGAAGCTTGCTTCCGTCCTTTGAAATAAAGTTCATAGGCTTAACCACCATTCCTTCTGTGCCGGAATCGGTCAAATCCATCCACCACTTTACTCCGGCTGTCGTGCTATCGCCATCTGTAACATCGACAACTATATGGTTTGTAGCCATTAAAATATTATCATCACCGACACAGTATTTCTTTATATTTTCCATATGCCATAAGTGGTCCTTGTCGGAATGAACATGCCCTTCAGTGGCAAGTATATGGAAGGGTGCAATTCTCAAATCATCAATTGATTCCACATTCCAGCAGTAAACCCTGTAAGCATCAACATACCTGTGCAGATACTGGCTCCTCTCGTTGAATCTATTTAGCAGTGCATTCAAATCGGCATTTTGTCCCGATGTTTGCTTATCAACAGCAAATGATATATTTTTATTCTTTACAGCCTTTTCCAAAAGCTTAACTGCTTCATCAAGGCCAACTCTTCCCGATATGCCAACTGCAGAATACTGATCCTTTAAAAGTACTTGTGCTTTTGCAGACCACGGCATCAATTCACAATCAAGGCACACCCAGTCGGTGTTGAAATCTTTCCAGAAATTGCTTTTATCCAATACTTTTCTTATCCTGTCCACAAGCATTGCCTCAAGCTCCGAGTCATCAAAAAAGTGCCTGCCTGTACGAGTATAGCAAATTCCTGTCGTGCCGTCGGTAACCCCAAACCTTTTTATTGCAGTCACTTCATCCTTACAAATAACAAAAACTGCCCTCGAGCCCATGTGCTTTTGCTCACATACAACCTTGGCAACTCCACGTGTTCTGAAATACTCAAAGCATTCATGGGGATGTTCCAAAAAAAACTCTTCGCTGCTTGTTTCACAAGGTGACATTGTAGGCGGAAGATAAATGAGCCAATGGGGGTCAGCTGCAAATCTGCTCATAATCTCCAGTGCAGCTATGGAATTTTCTTCCTGCACAGTAACATTGCCGTAAAGCCTAGTTCCCACAATTCTCTTGCCGAGCACGTCGTTAATATCCAATATATCATCATATTGAGCTTCATGCTCCTTAGCCTTTTCATCCTCTATTCCAAAGGGCTTGGGGAATTCATAATACCGCTCCAATGCTTTTACATCCACTATCTCTCTTTCGGGGTACCTGAATGCTGTGAGCTTTCCCCCGAAAACACAGCCTGTATCGATATTTATTGTGTTGTTGACCATCTGTGCCTCAAATTGAGGAGTATGACCGTATACCACCGTTGCTCTTCCACGGTAATCCGATGCCCAGTCATACCTTACCGGAAGACCGTATTCATCTATTTCGCCTGTTGATTCGCCATATAGAGCAAACTCCCGCACTCTTCCCGAACCTCTGCCCTGGAACTCTTCCTTCATTCCGGCATGGGCTACTACAAGCCTTCCGTCATCCAATACATAATGGCTTACCAGACCGTCTATGAAATTCTTAACCTCCTCTATAAATTCAGGAGGTTCATTCTCAAGCTGTTCAAGGGTTCTGTCCAATCCATGGGTGATCTTGACATTTCCTCCATTTAGCTTCTTTAAAAGCTTGATATCATGATTTCCAGGTACACATAGTGCATTGCCTGACTTAACGGCACCCATTACAAATTTCAGCACATCGGCTACTCTAGGACCCCTGTCAACAATGTCTCCTAAGAATATCACCTTTCTTCCGTCAGGATGGAAGAAGCTGTTGTCCTCACTGCATTCTTTTTTATTTGAATCAATATATACATCAATGTTTTTATATCCCAGTTTTTCCAGAAGCAGCTTAAGTTCATCATAACAGCCATGAATATCTCCAATGATATCAAAAGGTCCATGCTCATGCTTCATGTTGTTCCATAAGGGCTGTCTTTCAATTATGACCTCTTCCACTTCATCGTTAGAATTCAAAACATAAACATATCTGAATCCTTCTTTCTGAAGGCCTCTTATGGACTTTCTTAGCTGCATGCCGTGTCTTTTAATGACATGTTCACCAACCTGCCTGTCACTTCTATTCTTATTCCTTTCTAAACATACATTTTCAGGTATATTCAATACTATAGCTACAGGAAAGCAATTATTGTCTCTGGCAAGGTTTATAAGGGGCTTTCTCGCCGATTCCTGCACATTTGTAGCGTCTACCACCGTAAGCTTGGCAAGCTTAAGCCTCTGTGATACTATATTATATAAAACTTCAAAAGCAGCTTCTGATGCAGCTTGATTATTTTCATCATCTGAAACAAGGGCTCGGCAAAAGTCCGATGATATAACCTCGGTTGCCTTGAAATGCTTGGCTGCAAAGGTTGATTTGCCGCTTCCCGAAGCACCTATCAACACCACTAAACTTAACTCAGGTAAAGTCAATTTCATAATGTAAACACCCCCATTTGAGTTGGACTGCCGTATTCATCGTCCCTATCCCCAATATCAATAAACCTCACTTTGTATCCATACCTCTCTCCGATTCTTTCTGCCCATACCACAAATTCCTGCCTGCTCCACTCAAAACGATGGTCCCTGTGTCGCAGCTCCCCTTCGGGAAGATTTTCATAGTTGGTATTGTACTCCTTGTTGGGAGTGGATACTACCACTGTCTTTGGCCTTGCATACTTGAAAAGCACTTTCTCGAATGCTTGCAATCGGCCTATATCAAGATGTTCTATAACCTCTATCACTGTTGCGGCATCATATCCTGAAAATCTCTTATCCCTGTATGTCAGTGAACCTTGGAACAGCTTTATCCTGTTTTTCTGCAACTGCGGCAGTCTATCAAACTTTAACCTGTCCATAGCTCTCTCAAGCACACTGTAAGAGACATCCACACCGGCTATTTCTTCAAAGCTTTTGTCCTTAAGAAGCATTGACAGAAGCTTACCTTCTCCGCACCCGATATCAATAACCCTCTTGGCATTGACACTCTTCAAAACCGATATAACCGTTCCAAGCCTCTGCTGATTCAAATTGAGCTTTTTATCAATTTTCTCGGTTATTGTTTTCTCGGTTTTCGGATTCTCAGGTGTCACACTCTCATCCGTCACATTTTCATTTATCAGATTTTCATCTGCCACATTTTCATCTGTCGCATTCTCATCCACTAGCTGCATATCTTCTTCAATAAGCCTTTCAAACGATTTATTTACAAGGCTTTTTTTCCTTTTTAGATACCTCCCGGTAATAAATCCTATTTCAGGATGAGTCTTAAGCCAGCCCTCTCCATGAAGAAGCAGCTTTTCTATTTCGTCATCCCCTACCCAATAATGCTTATCTGTATCAAGAACCGGTATCAGCACATAAATGTGGTTTAAAAGGTCCTGCATCCGAACATTTCCTTTAATGGTCAAATTATAGTACCTGCTTTTACCCCACTCAGGGAATTTCTCATCAAGACAAAATCCCTCATATGTGACCTCATAGCCTAAAGGCTCAAACAGCCTGTTAAATATTCCTTCATCTCCCCTTAACGGAAGCATTACAATTTTAGCTTCCAAAGGCACAGCTTTTTGTGAAAGCTCAGGTCTATCCTTGCATTTTCCATTCATCGCCGTACCGAATACCCTTGAAATTGCAACGCTTAAAAATGAAGATGCCACATATGGCCTGTCGTTTACATAATCAAACAAGCCCCCTTCACCACCCGTTCCCTTCTTTCCTCTTGCCAAGTCAATAGGATCAATATCCAATATAAGAGCTATTGTGCATCTTTCGTCCGACACCTCAGGGTAAAATACATGGGCCTTTCCGTGACTTAGTTCAAATGTTTGAGGTCTGTATGGATTTTTATAAAGAAGATATCCCAAATCGGTTGCCGGATAATTCTTATATGTAATTGTGAGTATCATTTTACCAACTCCTCAAATATTATGTAAATATATTTTACCAAAATTTCATTTTGCCATGGTATCCGCTTCATGTAAAAGCAGCAAATTATCATAAAACTTTTGACCAAAGAGCTTTACAGCCTTGAGCTTAGACTTTGCTGAGTGCAGATCAAAGGGCCTCATATGCCACTGAATATAGTTTGTTTTCTCAAGGAGCTTCTCTATTGGCAAATGCTTTAAATAAAACAAGCTCAAATACGCTGAAACATTCTGATGTCCATAATAATGTGCTTCAACTGTGGGAATACCCTTTAAGTCTTTATATGCTTTTGTAAACTTTTTGCCGATGTCATGGAGCAGTGCCGCAGTAACCAAGCTTTCATCACTGCTCTTCATTTTCATGTTTTCCATGCATCTTTTACAGTGTTCACCTATTGTCAATGTGTGATAGCTGTTTTCCTGGTCTATAGTATCAAGCTCCGAAAGTATATATGTAATCTTTTTTAATTTTCATAACCAGGTTAAACACCGGGTTCCATGAATAATTTCTCATTTTGACACCTCAACAAAATAAAAAAGCGGTTAAATCTTATTAACGACTTAACCACTCTCATTCCATCAACAATAAATTGATTTTTATTAATCAATTTTCATATTGATAATTCAAAAATAGAGGATCAAGCCAATGTACAAAAGTATCAATCTCATCGGTATATATGGATAAAGATAGCTCACTTATTATGTTTTCATACATTGATGACCAACATGCTTTATACATTGCAAATCCTCCCTTCAATAAACTTAAAAAACTTGTTGTTAAATTTTATAATACAACCCAATCAATTGTCAACCATAAGTTTCTACACTAATATGATTTTATATCTTAAGAGTTTTTATTTTATGAACATTGTTTATCATTTACCGATTTGCCCGATAAAAGCATATTAAGCTGCTCTAATAGACTGCTTCCCCCGGTAAGAGAAACATTGCCTATCTTTTCACATATCTTTTCCAAATATTCAAGTTCCTTCAGCCTATAAAGAGTCTTGTTTTCTTCCATAAGCTTAGCCGTATTCAAAAGGCTCCTTGTAGATGCAATTTCTTCCCTTCTTGTTATTACATTAGCCTGTGCCTTCTTTTCAGCTATAAGAACCGTATTTAGAATTTCCTTTATGTCACCGGGCAATATTATGTCCTTAACTCCTGCAAACAAGAATTCTACGCCGTAATTATCGCTTTTTTCAGACAGCTTCTGCAGTACAAAACTTCCCAATTCATATTTTTTCTGAAGAAGCTCATCAAGCTTTAACGTACCTACATATTCCCTTAATATAAGCTGCAATAATATGTAAAGCTGCTCATCAAGTGATTTTATTTCAGTAACCTTTATTGGAGCAGTTATTCTATAGTGGCAGACAAAATCGAGCCTTAATGTGATTTTGTCCTCAGTCATTATCTCCTGTCCCGTCATATCAAGCTGCTGTCGTCTTAAATCCATATTTTTTACAACAACATTTACAGGACTTTTCCAGAAATAATACCTTCCGGGCTCAAGAATCTTCTGAACCACATTGTTGTAGTATAATATGCCTTTTTCATGATTAGCCACCTCATAACAGTTTATGAAGTTCACCAGCTTAATGCTGTTATATATTGACGGATCAATATCACCGGTTATTTCAGGGTTTCTTATATCTATCAATTTAAAATCATGCTTTTTCAATACGTTCCAGAATGCATACTTACCGGGCTTGAGAACCTCTGAAAACTTGCCGTCCTCAAAATGAAGAGCAATTTGGTAATCCTCAACATCTATTATTGCAAGCTCATCTAAGAGCTCCTTATCATCAATGTAAATATTCAGATTTTTGCCGTATCCGTCAAAGGCATTATTTACATCAGCTACAACAACATTGTACTTTATTAATGGATTGAATATGTATTTTCCAGGCTTTAAACATCTTACATAGTTTCCGTCTTTGAATAACAGTCCTCTTTCATCATTTTTTATTATTATTCTCATATCCATCATCCTTTCAAAGCTCCCACATGCCGAAGACAATGCAATTTTTATTCATTATAATATTTTAAATGATGATAAAATGATAAGAGCTTATAATAATGCTATTAAGCAAAATGTCTATTATTTTCTTATTTCAATGTGATCGTATTTGCCATATCCTTTTGCACAACTATGATTTTTACTATATAATAATCCATATAACTAAGCCGAGGTGACTTCCATGAAACATTCAAACTACATAATATCAATCATTATATTTATACTTCTACTGCCAGGATGCTCATCCCAAAAGCCTGTATCCGGCAAATCGGAAATAGTCCAAAATGTAATCAACAGCAAAATAATTGACGGCAACATAAATATAACTGTATATCTTCCCGGTGGATATGGAAGCGGTGAAAAATATCCCGTCTTATACACACTTCATGGTGCTTCCGGCGGTGAATGGTCATGGTTTGAGGATCTTAATGCCGGCAGTTGTGCAGATAGATTAATGAGTTTAAACAGGATTAAGCCGATGATTATTGTAAGCACCAAGACTTTAAACAACCTGACAATGACAGATTCAGACGGTCAAAATAGAGAAAGCGATTTATTTGAGAGATATGTTTGCGAAGAACTGGTTCCATATATAGATTCACATTATGATACCATCAAATCCAATAAATCCAGATATATAGGAGGCGTATCCTTAGGAGGATTCGTAGCACTTCAAATAGGACTTCACAATCCTCAAATATTCGGAAAAGTTGGAGGACACAGTCCTGCATCATGGTTATATGATTATTCTGATGATGCTTTTGACAGCTGGCTGTATCCCGGCGAAACGCTTAACAGTAATAGGGATCTTGTCAAGTATGCACGTGAAAAAGGGCTCTCCGACATAAAAGTATTCTTAGATTGTGGTGAAAACGATTATGGGATTGTTGACGATACGAAAAAAATACATGAAGCCCTAATAAAAAGAGGTATTAGTTCAACATGTATAATAAGTGAAGGTGATCACTCGTCTGAATACTGGGCGGCAAATATGGAAAAATACCTTGAATTCTACAACAAGTAAAATGACTTTTTTACCCTTCTAACAATTTCATCAACAATCCTCTGGGGCGATATTACTTTAACATAAGGCCCCAATGAAATGATATTTCGAATAAGGTTCTCCTCCTCAAAAAGATAATAATTAAGCCTCATCTCGTATTTGTTATTCCCTAAGTCCCGTGCAGTCCTTTCCATTCCGGAAAAGCACATGAAACACCTTTCCATAGCTGCCTTTTGGTCCGTTACCTCCAATATTATGGGTTCACTGGAGTATTTTTGCTCAAATAGCAGCTTCTTGGCAGTTTCTCTGTCTATTCCCACATCTTCATCTACAATCCTCAAGTCAGTAAGAGTAAAAATATTAGCCATTATGGGACGGTCATTGTCTATGGAGTACATTGAAACTCTAAACCTTCCATCCCTCATTGAATATTCAATACCTACAGGCAGTGCAAGCATATCCTTATATACATTTCCTCTTCTATCTGTATTTGTATACCTTATTGGCTTTTCATCAACAAGTGCTTTGAGGATAGTTTTGAAATTTTCCGAATACGCCTCCTGATCGGCTATTTCCGGAAGCTTAATGGTGTTGGTCATTTCTATGTACTGCTCTTTTATGGGAGTGTCTATTTCTTCCAGCTCCATTTTCAACTTCTCATAAGTTTGCGGACTCAAAATCATCCTGACACCTTCAGTTTCCAATAATGCCTTAAGCCAGAACTTCTCCACCATTGTAAATCTTACAGGCACAGGCGGATTGCCGACATCCTCCAATGCAGGGTACCACCTTCCGTCTTTTTCTTTAAGCAGATTTAAGTTTTCATCCTCATCACATCTGTTTAACATTATATCTGCAAAAGACTGTTGGTTTTTGCCTATTACCTTTTGTTCAAACTCACCGTCATCAATTACTTTAAGTATTTCAGCTGTTGCTTTCCCATCTGTACACTCATTTATTATTCTAAGTACCAACTGAAAATATTTGTTTTTAACCTCACTAAACAATTCCATATGATAAAAGCATCTCCTCCCAGTCTTTACGAAGCTTCTCTGCCAACTCCCTGCTCTCTAGAACTTTCACATAACCTGCATATCCCCTTATCCATGGGATAATTTCACTGCTGTCATTGACCTTAAATGTTATATGGTATTTTCCTGTCTCCAATTTTTCCATCTTCGCATTGGGTGCCTCATTAATTATTTTATCCACTATAAAGCCTTCAGTTTCCTCATCTATAACTACTTCAAGTTTCACAGTTTCCGGTTCCTTACCATGGTTTAATGAAATACTTGACCAGCTATGGCACATCTGATTGTCATACTCTTCTGACAAATCATCTCTATTAAATGTATCGTCTGTAATCTGGACGGACTCAACCCTGTCAAGCCTTGAAACTATGCACTTCTTATTGTTGTCGAAGGATATGAGGTAAAATCTCCCATGTCTCACATCATATCTAATTTTATAAGGCATCAACACATAGTTGGTAAATATTACATCCTGTTTTTTAGGAGTATGGTATGTGAGTTTAATCTTCTTTCCTTCATGAATTGCTTTTAACAAATCCCACAGCACCAGCTCCTCTATTACAGGATGAAAGTGGAGATTTCTATAATTAAAAATGTTCACACTATCTATACTGTCATTTCTTTCATAACTTAAATAATCCTTATTCGTCTGTTCAACATAATAACCGCAGGTAACAGGGAATATTATGTTTTTATATAGACAAACAGCCTTAAGGAGCTCCTTTATCTCCTCATCATTCAGTCCAAAAAGAATGTCTTTTGAGATAGAGTAATACTTGGTTCTCTTTACTACTTCACAATCTAAAACTCCTATACTTTTACACATTTCATTGAGCTTTCTCTCGATAGTTTTGCTGCTTATTTTTTCAATTGACAAAAGTCCTCTGTCAATAAGCCCGCTTACTATCATATCTAAAGAACAGCTCTTCATATTCGACTGTATAAATAATAGAATATAAAAGTAAAGCAGAAGATCGCTTTTGGTAAAGCTTTTTGTCATATATGTATTAACAAGAAAGTTATTGGAATGTTTCATAAAATCATATGTAAGGTTTAAAAGCTTATATCTTCCGTCTTTATCGGCTTTTATATACTCATACTCAACATACTGCTGAATACGACGCATTTCATAACTTACCTTCCTCGAGCTTACATTCCTTTTGCTTTCAAGCCCTTCCCTCGAAAAGCATCCATAAAGAAAACAATCTCTTAAAATACCTCTTATTATATTATAATGTTTGATAAAATCACTAAACATATTTTCTCCCAAAGCGTTTAGTTTTTACCGTAACCAGCCTATTCAACGGCATAATTAATGGCTTATCATCAATATTGTACCATATTTATTATAAGTAACAAAATCATAAGTCCTTACAGCTGCAATAATAGTATAATTCACCTTCATATACAGTTACAGACAAAAAGTTTGCAATTTAAATTTTTTCCATGGAAATTGGAGAAATAAAAAAATAACAAGCTATTAATATTAAGAATACATTAGCTTGTTATTTTTTTGATATTTATTATCTATTTCCTAGCCATCATTATTCTAATCTGTGGACTTAACCAGTATATTTGCATTATCAACCCAGATTAACAAATATGGTTTCTGTGCATCCTTCTGCTTTAGGCATATCTATTAATATAAAAAAATTATTTTATCTTTGTAAATTATGAATTTTATAATATAATATTTTGAAACGGAGGTAATAAAATGAGGGATATAATATTATCAAAGCTTCATGAAATAGAAAAAGCCAATGGAATAAAAATTCTTTATGCAGTAGAATCGGGCAGCAGAGGCTGGGGTTTTGCTTCTAATGACAGCGACTATGATGCACGTTTCATATACGTTCGACCCATTGACTGGTATTTGTCCATTGATGAAAAAAAGGATTATATTGAGTATCCTATAGATGACTTGCTTGATATTAACGGCTGGGACTTAAAGAAGGCATTACAGCTCTATAAAAAGTCAAACCCGCCCCTTTTGGAGTGGCTCAGTTCACCTATAGTTTATATTGAAAATTACAGCACAGCTCAAAAATTGAGGGAGTTGCTTTCGTCATACTTTTCTCCTGTTCCTACTATTTATCACTATCTTCATATAGCCAGGAACAAGTATGAAGAGATTAATAGTTCAGATCATGTGAAAATAAAAAAATATTTTTACATATTAAGACCTCTCACGGCCTGTATGTGGATAGAGAAAAACAACACAATGCCTCCTATGGAATTTGGTAAACTAATTGAGGATCAAGAGCTTGACCAAGCATTAATGGATGAAGTTAATAAATTGCTGCAAAAAAAGACCTCCGGACTGGAAATTGATATCGAGTCCAAAAGTCCTGTTTTATTGCAATTTTTCAAAAGCAAAATTGAATATTATGAGAACTATCTCAAATCTGTTAAAAAGGAAAAAACATCAGATTACAGCTCTTTGAATACATTGTTTCGGGATACTCTAAAGGAGGTCTGGGGTTTAAACAATATCTAAATGAACAAGTAGCCCGTTTATTAGGGGATTCAATTCCTCTTTTCCACGTAATGCTAAAAGCCAGCGATTCGGTATGCTGTTAAAGCCATATGCAATACCCGCCAATCCCCCTGCAATTGCCGCTGTTGTATCGGTATCATGGCCTAAGCTTACAGAAGCTTTTACAACATCTTCATATGAAGATTCATTTTTTAGAACCATTCTAGTGCTTCTAAATGAGTCGACCACATACCCTCCGCCCTTGCCAAAGGGCTCATCATCGGGCCTTAAGCAGTATTCCAGTTCGTTATGGTAATCGGAATCCTTTCTATATATTCCCCTTAATTCCTTTACTGCTTCCTTATATGCCTCATCTATAGAAAAATCATTCAAAATTCCCTTAGCCCACAAACAGTATAATGCACAACACACCTGATTTATTACATGTCCATGGGTCACAAGAGATTGCTTATGGGCAAAGTAAACCAGTTCTTCATTACTGCCCTTATGCCACAATGCAAGTGGTAAAACTCTCATAAGTGAGCCATTGCCTTTACCGTCAAGAATTTGAAAGCCCGATTCATTAGGCGGTACTCCATCCTTATATGCTCTTAATGAAACTGCAGTCTGGTTCCCTACATCAAAAACATCATTTCCAACGGCCCATAAACCATATTCATACCAGGCCAGCAGCTTTGACGCAAAGTTGTGAATATTCATTGTTTTGCATTCAAGAAGTGAATCCAGAAGACATAAAGCCTGTGCTCCATCATCCGACCACGTTCCCGGCAATACTCCTCTATGTGACCTCACAAAGCCATCCGGCGGATTGAGTTCTATCTTTTCCCTTGGCGGAAGATCTGAAGGATCATTAAACTCATACGGCACACCTAAAGCATCCCCTATAAGCAATCCCATCAATCCGCCAAGTATTCTGTCCTTTTTACTTATCATACTCTCGTGACCTCTTTCCATTTTCGTATTATTTTGCCATAACAGTAATCTTGCTGCAGGTTATCTCTCACTCTTTTATCTTTCACCCTTTTATCTTTCACCCTTTTATCTTTCACCCTTTTATCTTTGACTTTTAATATCACTGAAAACTTTGTTAAAAATGTTGAAGTTCTTCTTATCTTCCCCGATCTCATATACGGCAAATACAATTCTATCAAAAAGAACATTATATCCTTCCTTAAAAAGTACTCTTTCAAAATACCCGGCTACATCTTCGGGTTTATTCTTGAATACACCACAACCGAAAGCACCTAATACTATTGCTCTGCATTTGTTGACTGCTGCTACGGACAGTATCTTGCGAATTCTTTCTACCATAACATCTCCTATTTTTCCCTGATCCTCCCAACTTCTCTGCATAACAATCCCGGCATTAACAGCAGGTGCAGTAATAACAGATATGAGAACAGGCTTATCCATAAATTTTCCGTTGTCATATCTTATAAATGGGACTTTGGGCGAATAAATCATGTAGTCTGAATAGAGACAAGTCCTGTTGTTTCGATTATACTCATACATTTCGCTCATTTGCGATATACAGGGATACAAGCCTGAGGACCTGGCAAGGCTTTCTTCCTGTGCCTGGCTTCCTGTCAGAAATCCTCCTCCGGGATTTTTTGCCGAAGCAAAATTAAGGCATGCGGTATCCTCTATTGCTTCCTGATTTACAAGCCTTAAGGAAGCTGCTATGGTTGTTTCACCGGTTACCTCAATTAAGCATTTCCTGTCTTTATTTTTATTCAGTAATTCTTTTACAGTTATTTTAATCTTTTCAGGAAAATCGGGTTTATATAAAACGGAATTTGAAATGGAGTAATCCATATCATCCTTAATGTCAATTTTATCGCCGTTACCATTGATATAAAAACCATTATCAAGAATTTCAAGTGTTTCTTTCGCTATTTTTATTCTCTTCTCTCTATTGTTTATGATCGCCATAATTTTTTCCCCTCCAATCAAACAACTCATGTTATTATCATTTTGTTAATATCATTATATTACCATTATTATATTACCACAATTATATCATTGTCAATGTTTTTTTAATTTTTAGTATTTCTATGTCAAGTAACTTGATACATACTTAGAAAGTTGTATAATTTATATATGCATATTCAAAGGAGAAAACGATGGATATAAACTCAATAAAGCAAAAGTTAAATAATAAAGAGTATGATTTTTTAAGAACCAACCCAAGTCTCGGAACAAATATATTAATACTGACAACTGCAGGTTCCATAGCCTATGGCACAAATGTTGAAACCAGCGATATCGACATAAGAGGCGTCACATTAGAAACCAAACAGGCTATATTGGGTTTATCCGAATTTGAACAATTCGAGGATAGAACAACCGATACTGTTATTTATGGTCTCAAAAAATTTGTTAACCTATGTTTGAACAGCAACCCAAACGTTCTTGAGATATTGGGAACTCGTGACGATCATCTCCTTGTAATCACAAAAGAAGGCTCTCTTTTAAGGAACAATGCAAGTTTATTCCTATCAAAAAAGGCTATAATAAGCTTTGGCAACTATGCAACAGCACAGCTTCGAAGGCTTCAAAATGCCCTTGCTCGGGATAGCTATCCCCAAAAAGAAAAAGAGCAGCACATTTTAAACAGCATATTAGGACAAATGGATCACTTGAAGAGAACATACAAGTCCTTTACAGACAGTGAAATTCAATTGTACATAGATAAATCCGATAAGGAAGAAATGGAAACCGAAATATTTATGGATATAAACTTAAGCCACTACCCTCTTCGTGACTTTAAAAACATTTATTCCGATATGCACAACATTGTTAAGGAATACGCGAAACTTAACCACCGTAACAGTAAAAAGGACGAATTGCACCTTAACAAGCATGCAATGCATTTAATACGCCTTTTGGTTACAGGAACAGATATATTGGAAGGCAAAGGAATAATCACATATAGAAAAAAGGAACGTGGGCTTTTTCTTGATATTCGCAATGGAAAATACAGTTATGATGAAATATTTGAAATGGTAAATGAGTATGAAAAAAGCTTCAAATACGCGGCATCAAATACGTCCCTTCCTGACGAGCCCGATTATAAAGCTGTTGAAGACCTCATGATATCCATTTACGAAAGCCTTTATAATTAAAGGTTATTTCTTTATCATATTTCAATTTTATTACAAATATTGACTATTAAATTTGACTATTATATAATTAATAGTAATTGATTAAAGTTTTATCAGGTGAAAGGAGTGTTGAATATGACAGCAATATATAATGAGGTGCTTAAAGTTTAATTTAATAGCCGACCAAGAGCTTAAGTCAAGAGCCTTTCTTTTCTTATGTTTTCTAGGTCAACCTAATATAAGTAACCGTCACCTGGTAATATAAAAGCTATTTAAATTCACGATGGGTTATCGTGTTTTTTTATTGCATAAAAACTTTCGGCAAATTATGTTATTTGTTATTACAAAAGACATGTAGTACAAATACTAATGTGCTCTAGTATAAACCGTGGTTATAGACGCTGTTTACTATATCACGGTTTTTTTATGCATTTTTCCAGGTAGCAATTATTAACATTTAAGAATTAAAGGAGAAACAAATATATATGAGCAATTTAACTATTATTTCATCACAAAAAAATTGGCTTGAACAGGATGCAGTAATCCAATTAGAAAAGTTAAGCACTCTTCCGGGAGTTGTCAGGGTGGCAGGATTACCCGATCTTCATCCCGGCAAGACTCCTGTAGGCTGCAGCATAATAACTGAAGATATTATATACCCCCATCTTATTGGAAATGACATAGGATGCGGAATGAGCATTTACAATACATCAATTGAAAAGAGGAAAGTTAAAGCCGATAAGCTTATAAAAAAACTGGAATCAATTACAAGCTTTAAGGAAATAGAATTACCGGATGATTTAGGTGCAGACCTTACTTCTTCCCCATTAGGCCAAAGCCTTGGAACTATAGGAGGAGGCAATCACTTTGCAGAATTTCAGGAGGTCAATGAAATATTGGATGAGGATTTGTTTAAAAGCCTTGGGTTTGATAAAGGTCAAATAACCCTTCTTGTTCACAGCGGTTCAAGGGGTTTAGGCCAAGCCATCCTGGATGAAAGCATACGCCTTTATGAAGCACAAAAGGGCCTTTCTGTCGGCAGCGATGAAGCCCGCGACTACCTTTCAAGGCATGATGAGGCTGTAAAATGGGCCCTAATAAATAGGGATATGATAACATACCGTATTTTAAAGGTTGTAGGAGCAAACACGGAATATGAGAGGTTGCTGGACTCCTGCCACAACAGCATAACAATAAAGGAGCAGGGTCAGAGTCAGGCCTATATCCACAGGAAAGGTGCCACGCCTTCCGATATCGGTGCCGTAGTTATTCCGGGTTCCCGCGGCTCACTTACTTATCTCGTTAAGCCAAAAGGCAATGCCGAAGAATCATGCTATTCTCTTGCACATGGAGCCGGACGCAAATGGGAACGCAGCCTTTGCAAGGCAAGGCTTCAAGGCAAATATACAAGAGAAAGCATTAAATCAACGGTATTTAAAGGCCGGGTGATTTGTAACGATTACAACCTTCTTTTTGAAGAAGCACCCGAAGCCTATAAAAACATAAACACAGTTATTCAAAGTCTTTTGGATTTTGGACTTATAGACATCATTGCAACATTTAAACCTATATTAACTTATAAAGCGTAATTGGAGGATATATATGTGGATACAAATCAGTTCAGGAAGAGGTCCTGATGAATGCGAACTTGCTGTAAGCCTTTTTATGAAAGAGTTTCAAAAAGAATGTGCCGATAAAGGCATTAAAACTGCAGTAACAAATGCAGAACCCGGAAACATCAAGGGAAACTTTAAATCAGTCCTATTATCAATAGATGTTAATACAAGCTGCATGGATGATATAAAAATTGTGAGCGGCACAATACTGTGGATATGCAAAAGTCCATACAGACCCCATCACAAACGTAAAAACTGGTTTATAAATATTGAGGTTTTAAAGCAGCCGGAAAATCTTGAATTTAACCAAAAGGATGTAAAGTTTGAATCCATGAGGAGTTCAGGCCCCGGAGGCCAAAATGTAAACAAGGTAGAAACCGCCGTAAGGGCAATCCATCTTCCAACAGGTTTTACTGCAACTGCCAACGAGGAAAGATCCCAATATTTGAATAAGAAGCTGGCACTTGCAAGGCTTTCCCAACTTGTTAGGACAAAAAACGATGAACAAAAAGAAAAACATAAAAAAGATGTCTGGATGCAGCATAATACCCTTGAAAGAGGTAATCCCGTAAGGGTTTATGAAGGCAGCAGCTTTAAATTGAAGGAGAACCATAATGAGTAATAATTATATTGATGAATTTAAGAATAACATATTTCCTGTAAGATTCTTTAAAAACCATGATGTAAAGTTTGAAAACAATGCATTGGAAGAACTTAGGAATATACTTAAATTGTCAGATACAATAGAAAAAATCAAAGAAAGCGACAGGAATTTTTTCAGCAGTACAGAGGCAGGTATCAGTGAAGTTGCCATAACTCCCGACTTCCATAAGGGCACAGGCATACCGATCGGCACTGTAATGCTTACCGATGGCTTTATAGTTCCCCAAGCCATCGGTAACGATGTAAATTGTGGTATGCGGCTTTATACAACTGACCTTAATGAAGATTATATAAAATCAAATATTCCTGTCCTTGAAAAAAGAATCCGCCATATTTTTTTTGAAGGCGGCAGAGACATACCAATGAACAACATACAAAGGGAATCCCTTCTTAAAGAGGGACTAATTGGTCTTTTAGAAACCTCCCATATGGCTAAATCAAAAGGTATATGGAAATTCTACGACCAAAAACAACAAGAGTTGGATATACTGAATGTAAGCGGTCTCGGCTCAATGATAACCGACCAAATTATCGGTCTTAATGACTTTATCGGCAGCGATGATCTTTCCTATGATGAACAAATAGGCTCAATTGGAGGCGGCAATCACTTTGTAGAAATACAGAAAGTTACTGAAATTTTGGATAATCAAACTGCCAATGCTTGGGGAATTAAGAAAAATCAGGTAGTTGTGATGATGCATACAGGCTCAGTTTCAATCGGTCAACACAGCGGCATGAGTTTTAAGCAGTTGGTAAAAGGAATTTACCCTAAAGATATCAAATCTCCCGACAACGATATTTATCTGCTGCCCTATTCGGAAAAGTATCTTAACGAATACAACATGTTCTGGTCAATATTATCAAATGCAGCCAATTTTGCATTTGCCAACAGGCTGTTTTTAGGATTGATGGTTTTAAAGCATTATACGATATAAATGGAGAGTTTGACTTCAAGCTTCTCTACGATTCTCCCCACAACCTGGTATGGAAGGAGCAAATAGACGGAAAGACCTTCTTTCTTCACAGGAAAGGAGCATGCCCCTCAAGAGGACTGAGCCAAATGACTGGAACCAATTTTGAGTACTACGGTGAACCTGTTTTTATTCCCGGCTCAATGGGTTCTTCAAGCTTTATTCTTGCAGGTCTGGGTAACAGAGAAAGTCTCTTTAGTTCAAGCCATGGTGCAGGAAGAAGTCTTTCACGTGGAAGAGCAAAGAAAGCTAGTGATGAGCTTTTTAGAGAATTTATTAACAGGTTTAATGTCATTACACCAATTGATCCAAACAAGCCGGATATAAAGAGCAGACCGGATATTTTAAAAAAGTGGGAAGACGAGCTTAAGTCGGAGGCACCTTACTCCTACAAGGAAATAACTCCTATTATACAGACTCATGTTGATAATGGGCTGGCAAAAGTAGTTGCACGGGTAGAGCCTATTCTTACAATTAAAGGATAGCAGCAGAGGCTGTTTTACAAAAATGAGAATGTGTTAATCTTAAATATGGTAGTGGAACCATGCTATTTTCATTACCAATAAAAACATTTGGAAATATTATTAAATATGCTTATTGGATCTTTTCAAATTGGGCTTATGATTTATTAATTATTAATTATTTTCTATTATATAATTGGGATAATTTTTTAATGCCTATTGAAAATAATAGCACTTTGATAAAATAAATATGAAAGAATCTACCACAAGTTTCGCAGTAAAGAAAGTTGGTGAACAATATGCCAAATAAATCAACCACAGGAGCAAAATCTGGAAAAGGGCTATATACCCACCACAAACTAAATAATATGGAGGATGGAATTTATGTGGAAAGATAAAATCGAAGGACTTAAGGAAGAAATGGCAGAATTTGAAGAAGAATTGAACAATGGTTGCTCTCCTGAAAATTTAAAGTTGTTTCAAGATGAAGTTAAGCAAAAGTTTGGTTATGAATTGCCAAAAGAATATATTGATTTTTTAGGTACAATCAACGGATTTGAATACAACGGTTTTATTGTTTACGGAGTTGATGACAGTATATCAAATGAGGATAATAATCAAAATGTTATTGGCTATATTGATTCCAATAGAGTATGGTATGAAAACGAACATCAAAAAAAATACATGTTTTTGGGAGACAGTCATATAAGCTGGTATTGCTTTGACATTGAAAGAAAAGCTTATGTAGAGCTTGATAAGCCGTCTGGTGCACTATCAGCAACATACAAGTCATTTGATGATTTGTTAAGTAAAGTAATCACAGATTCTTAATCTCTAAAACAATCAAATATAAAACTATTTAAAATCACAGAGTTGCTTTCACTTTGCCAATATACATCAAAATACAAATTCTTGGCTATAAACCTAACAGGTACAAATGTCTTCCCATCCCTTATATTTGGGGGCGAATCCAAAGTGACAACTTTATCATTAACTTTTGCATCAATTGCCTCACATATATCTCGCATTGGCACAAAAATCCTTCCGTCTCTATTAAAAGGCTGGCTGCTGGCAATCAATTCTTTCTTATTAATTATTATCTTATAATTCTTATTTTCTCCATAACTTGTAATGGCCATAACAATTATAATACAAGCTGCTAAAATTCAAAATAACTGTTTTTCAAAACATTTGTTCATGTTTACCTGCTCCCCTTTCATTTGTATTCATTGCCATAATCTCATAATCTCATACGTATTGAATCTCAAAAACTTTGTGGTATTATTTTTATTGTGCCTATTTCGTATACATAATGTAATGCCAATAATTGATATTGTGCAAAAAATACTAGAATAATGTATTTATAGAAATACCACAGTGTAAAGCTTATGTAAACCAAGGAGTAGTTTAAGATGTCAATTGTAAGTAAATACTGGCCTTTTGTTCTTTTAGTTGCCTCAAATGTTTTTATGACATTTGCCTGGTACGGCAACCTTAAATATAAAAATAATTCAACACCTCTTTTCTTTATAATTTTAATAAGCTGGGGTATAGCATTTTTTGAATATTGCCTTATGATACCGGCTAACAGAATAGCATCAAAAAATTTTGATACGGCACAGCTTAAAATTGTCCAAGAAGCCATAACATTAGTGGTTTTTGGATTTTTTTCCGTGTTTTTCTTAAAAGAAAGCTTAAAATTAAACTACCTTTTATCATTTATCTGTATATTAGGTGCAGTTTTCTTTGCATTTAAAAAATTTTAATATAATTTTAAAATTTAATAGAATTTTTGGTTAGTTAATCAAACCTTATTATAAAGCCGGTCTTTTTTCCTCTTTCGAAGCCTGCTTTCTCGTAGAACCTGAGGGTATCTTCGCCTCTGCCCGACATAAGCATGACCTTGTAGCAGTTTTCTTCCTTTGCAATATCTATTGCTTTTTTTATCAGCATTGTACCGTATCCTTTTCTGCGATAATCCTTATGTGTAACAACATTTTCAATTATCCCGTACGGCCTTGCTCCTCTTGTAAGATTTTTTAGAACAACAAGAACACAAGATGCAACCAACACACCTCCTACATCAACTACAAGATAATGCTGACTAGGATCCTTCAACAATTCATCCCATAACTTTTCCAATGACTCATCCATTTTTAGCTCAGGGTCATCTTCATTCAAGTCTTTATATAGTAAAAGCAGGTCTTTTAGTTCATTTTTCTTAATATGTCTTACTTTTCTCATAGTATAAATTATCTTTATCACTCTTTTTAATTTCCATCTTCATAGGTATGTATGCAATTCCATCCCGAACCGTTTCTTCTCCTATTTTTTCAAATCCAATTTTAATATATATATTAACGGCATATAGTGAAGAATTTACCGATAGCTCATTTAGTTCAGGATCCTTTTCCAAACAAATCCTAACTGCCTCATTAAATAATTTTCTTCCAATACCCTTACCGTGAAATGCTTTATCGACAAAAAACAAACTAATATGGTTATTATCCCTTATCGCTAAAACACCTGCAAGTACTCCATTTATAAAGGCACCCAATATAAAAAATCGACCGCTTAAAATAGACTTTTCCAGTTCCTCAGGCTGTATAAAATTTCTAAAAGTTTTAATACCTTCCTCTGAATATCCGGGTGCCACAAACTCGCTAAACACGTTCCAAACCAAGCTTGATGCCAAAGGCAGATCACTTTTACCCAGTACTCTTATATCCATAGCCTTCCTCCCTGACAATATATGTATAAATCATTATATCATACTCCAACATATCTTCAATAATCCTGAAATTCAAAATTTAAAATTCAAAATCATAAATTCTAAATCTTAAATTCTAAATCTTAAAACCTAAACCCACTTAAATATAAAAAAGATAACCATATTCGGTTATCTTTTTTATATTTATAACTTTTTAATCACTTATCATTCCTTAACCAAACACCGCCAGGAGAAAACCTGCAGCAACTGCAGAACCTATAACTCCGGCAACATTCGGTCCCATTGCATGCATCAAAAGGAAGTTCGCTGGATTTGCTTTTTGTCCCTCAACCTGTGATACCCTTGCTGCCATAGGTACGGCAGACACACCTGCTGAACCTATCAGAGGGTTTACTTTTCCTTTTGTTACAAAACACATAAGCTTACCTAAAAGTAATCCGCCTATTGTGCTAAACATAAATGCCATAAGGCCTAATGCAATTATTTTCAAAGTTGACGGCTTCAAAAAGTTTTCTGCAACTGCAGTAGCTCCCACTGTAGTACCAAGGAATATGGTTACAATGTTTATAAGTGCATTCTGAACAGTGTTTGATAGTCTTTCAACTACACCTGACTCCCTGAAGAGATTTCCCAGCATAAGCATTCCGATAAGGGGTGCAACTGACGGAAGCAACAAAACGACAAGAACAGTTACAGCAATAGGGAATATTATTTTTTCCAATTTAGATACTTCCCTCAACTGCTCCATTTTGATTTCTCTTTCCTTTTTAGTGGTAAGAAGCCTCATCAAAGGTGGCTGAATCATAGGAATCAATGCCATATACGAATATGCTGCAATAGCAATTGCAGGCAATAAGTGCGGAGCCAGCTTTGTAGTAAGGAATATAGCCGTAGGCCCGTCTGCTCCTCCAATAATGCCTATGGATGCTGCTTCTTCCGGAGCAAATCCCAGTAATATTGCTATTATAAAAGCAATATAAATACCAAGCTGGGCTGCTGCTCCAAGCAATAAACTGGACGGTCTGGCAAGTAATGGTCCAAAATCTGTCATTGCACCAACACCAAGGAAGATAAGGGACGGATAAATTCCCTTTTTTACACCCATGTACAAATAATATAATAATCCTCCGGTCTGTCCATCTGCCTCAGGAGTCATAAGTCCGGCCAAAGGTAAATTAGCCAATAACACACCAAATGCTATAGGAAGTAATAGCAAAGGCTCAAACTTTTTTGCAATAGCCAGGTATACCAGTACACATGCAACCAGTATCATAATACCCTGCTGCACTGTCATAGACGAAAAACCTGAATCATTCCATATCTTAACCAATGTATCAACAAATGAAAAAGACACTTTTTCCCCCTCCTTTACGTTTTCAATAATGCAAGAACATCACCTGTGGAAACAGAAGTGCCTTTAGCAATTGGAACAGCCGTAATAATGCCATTTTCAGGTGCAGCAATTTCATTTTCCATTTTCATAGCCTCAAGTATAAACAATATATCTCCCTTTTTAACAGTTGCACCGGCTGTCACTCTTACATCCAGTATCACACCGGGCATTGGTGCTTTAACAGGAGTTCCCTCTCCTGAAACAACAGGTGCTGCTTGTGCGGGTGCAGGTGCAGGCTGTGCAGGTGCCACAGGTGCTGCAACAGGCTGAGTTACATATGCTTTTTCTGCCGTTTCATTAGTCTTTACAATAGTAGCCTGACCCCTTTCAACTTCAACCTCATAATTCTTTCCATTAATGGTTACTATATATTTCATTTATTCACACTCCCATCCATTATTCTACTGCACGAATAGATTTAAACTGAAGTTCGGATAAAGGTATTTTTGATTCATCGCTGACAATAGCCATAATCATAGCTGCAGTTTTTTCGTCGACACCGATAAGCTTTAATTCTCCTGCAGTCCAACCTGCATCATCAGCAGCCTGTTCCTTTACAACTTCCTGAGTTTTTGTTTCTTCTTTTACTGCATTATTGCTTTTATTTGAAATAGCATTTACAACAGCGGACTGAATCTTTATAAAAAAGCTTAATACTATCAAAACCACAAATACAACTGCTATTCCAAATGCCGCGAGTAGCAAACTATCTAATAAACTCATTTACCCACCACCCTTATACCTTCATAATAGAATAAGAAACCTTGGTTGCAGTTTTCTCTTCTCTTTCCTTAAAGAATTTTTCTGCAATCTGAGGGAAAAGTATATATGAAAGCACGTCTTCATCTGTTTTGCACATACCTTTGAGCTCTTTCTTTGTTTTTTCAAACTCAGGTGCCAATGTATCTGCAAATCTTTTAGTTATTGGCTTTTCATCCCCCAATACTTTCTTTACAAGCTCCTGATCTACTTCTCCAGGTGCTTTACCGTATTCGCCTCTTACATATGATTTAACTTCCTTGGATATTGCCTTATATCTTTCGCCGAGAAGCACATTTGTAGCTGCCTGCACACCTACCATCTGGCTCATTGGTGTAACAAGCGGTGGATAACCCAGGTCTTTTCTTACTCTTGGTGTTTCCTGTAACACCTCATCCAATTTATCCAAAGCATTTTGCTGCTTTAACTGTGCTATAAGATTTGACAGCATTCCGCCAGGTATCTGGTAAACTAAAGCATCTGTCTCTGTTCCAAGAACATATGGATCGAGAGTTCCGGAAGAAATGAATTTATCCTTAATGGGTTTGAAGAAATCATTGATTTGCTTTAACAAATCAGTATTTAAACCTGTCTTATATCCCATTTGATTCAATGCATAGTTCAATGTCTCAGTAGACGGCTGGGATGTACCGCCTGAAAAAGTTGATATAGCGGTGTCAATACCGTCACAACCTGCTTCGATAGCTTTTATATAAGTAATTGGGCCAAGGCCTGTTGTAGAATGTGTATGGAGGAAAATCGGTACCTTTACCTTGCTTTTTAATGCTTTAACAAGATCATAGGCTTCTTGAGGTCCCATTATCCCAGCCATATCCTTAATGCATATAGAGTTTACTCCCATACCTTCTAGTTGTTTACCAAGCTGTGCATAGTTCTCCAGGTTATGAATCGGGCTGGTTGTGTAACAAATTGTGCCCTGAGCATGACCGCCGCACTTTAATGTTTCATCAACAGCTACTTCAATGTTCCTGAAGTCATTTAATGCATCAAAAATCCTTAGTATATCCATTCCGTTTTTAATTGAATGGGATACAAACTTTCTTACAACATCATCAGGATAGTGCTTATATCCTAAAATGTTCTGTCCTCTCAAAAGCATTTGCAGCTTTGTCTTCTTAAGCTTGGACTTAATCTTTCTCAGTCTCTCCCACGGATCCTCGCTAAGATACCTGAGGCATGAGTCAAAAGTTGCTCCACCCCAGCACTCAATAGAGTGATATCCAACCTCATCCATTTTTTCAAGAATACCTTCAAAATCACTGAAAGGCATTCTTGTAGCTATTAGAGATTGATTGGCATCCCTTAACACTGTTTCAGTAATGTTAACCTTCATATTTCGCCACCCTTTCTTGATATTGTATTGTAATGCATAGTAATGCTAGGATTACAAAGGATAGTAATTTCAATCCTCATAATTGTCATTAGAAATCGTAGTATAGAATACACCGAAATTTCTCGGACACAAACAAAAAGAAATATATACCGTTAAAACTTGTAAGACATTAAAAAAAACCTCAAATAAAGGTTCTCTGCATTGAGACACACATCAAATACTACTAAAGCAATGACTGAAATATAATTTATATTTTCAACATTCCAAATTGCTTTTTCACGGTATTGATACCACAAAATATATAATTCAAAACATTTTAATATGAAATACTATCCGTAAAAATAATACCGCCATAATTATAACACATGGTTTTATATTAAAGCAAAGCTTTTTTGAAATATCAAAAAAAAGGTACCTGTTTGTACTGAGGTACCTTTTTTATACATTAAACCTCTATATATTTACTGTCAACACTTTCTGCAAGCCAGATGGTTTCATTACCGTGGTAAAATTTAACTCCGTCATTCCATGCCTTTTTAGCATATATCTTTAAAATCACCGGTGCAGAATCTCTTCTCTTTCCCACAAGGGATGCAGTATCTGTATCGGATGACAGATGAACATACTGTCTTCCTCTTGGCAGCAATCCTGTTTTCATTATGGAGTCCACAAACCTTCTTGCAGTTCCATGATATAATATTTCAGGAGGTTCCTTAGGTTCCTTTTTTAATTTTTGAGGTATTGAGTGTCCATAAAGAGCCCTAATCTTTCCATCCTTTATTTCAAACCGCTTTTTATCCGATAACTCCATAGACTTCAAAATATCATCAATGGTCACAAACTGCCATTTTTTATCTTCTCTTAACGAGTCAATAAGCTGCTGTACATCTACAAATCCGTTTTCATCCAGCTCAAGTTCATACTCCCATGGTGCATGTCTTAAAGCATATGATATTTCTTTACTTAATCCAACATAGTTCATTTATTATACCTTCTTTCTCAACCCTATTGCATTGAGGGACAAAAGCCGGTGATTAAACCGAAAACTCCTTAAGAAGCTTTTCCCTTGTCTCCCATACTGATAGAGATAAATCAACATAATATTTGTGAGGGTTTTCAAACCTCTTTACTTCATCCCACAATGTATCAACCTGTTCTTTGCAATAATCTCTGATATCTTTAAGGCTAGGGCTTTCATAGACACATTCGCCTTTATCGAATATCTTGGTAAGAAGCCTTTTTGCTTCAAAATCGGTAACCGTCTTTCGCTTCCATGTGTACTCGGGGTCAAATAATTCATAAGGCTTGTTTTCATCAATTATTTCGTCAAACTCTGTCAATACATCAGCTATTGCTTTTCCGGTTGCCCTGTCATAAAGCCTCCATGTCTGTTTAAATCCTGGATTGGTGATCTTGCCTACATTTTCGCTTATCTTTATCTTCGGCGTTATTTTACCATTTTCTTCCACGGCAACAAGCTTATAAACACCTCCAAATACAGGCTCAGATTTTGAAGTTATAAGCCTTTCGCCCACACCGAACAAATCCACCTGTGCTCCCTGAATTAAAATATCTCTGATGATATACTCATCAAGGGAATTTGACGCGACAATTTTGCAATCCTCAAAACCCGCTTCATCCAGCATCTTTCTTGCTGCTTTTGACAAGTATGTTATATCACCGGAATCTATCCTTATACCTTTTGGCCTGAATCCCTTAGGAACAATTTCTTCATTAAATACCTTTATTGCATTGGGTACACCCGACTTAAGCACATTGTATGTATCAACAAGCAAAGTACAACTGTCGGGGTAAGTCCTTGCATAAGCCCTGAAAGCCTCAAGCTCGCTTGGAAACATCTGAATCCAGCTGTGTGCCATGGTTCCTATTGCAGGAATACCGAATTCACTATCACATATAGTACATGCCGTACCCACGCATCCACCGATATAGGCAGCCCTTGCTCCATATATTGCACCGTCGTAGCCCTGTGCTCTTCGTGAACCGAACTCCATAACGTCTCTGCCTCCGGCAGCTCTTACAATTCTGTTAGCCTTTGTGGCAATCAGGCTCTGATGGTTTATTGTTAAAAGTATCATTGTCTCAATAAATTGTGCTTCTATTACAGGACCTCTTACCACTATAATAGGTTCATTAGGAAATATTGGCGTTCCTTCAGGGATAGCCCAGATATCACAGGTGAATTTAAAGTTTTTGAGATACTCCAAAAATTGTTCGTTAAAAATGTTTTTACTCCTTAAGTACTCAATATCCGAGTCTTCAAACTTGATATTTTTTATATACTCGATTAGCTGCTGTACTCCGGCCATTATGGCAAAGCCGCCATTATCGGGTATCTTCCTGAAAAACATATCGAAGTATGCATATTCATCCTTCATGCAGTTTTCAAAATAGCCGTTGGCCATAGTCAGCTCATAAAAATCAGTAAGCATCGTCAAATTCAATTTATTCATTATTCTATACCTCCTACGATTTCTACCCCATTTATAGACATATTGTAAAGTGCCATTACATGCATCAAATCACCGTTATGCATACCAAAGTCGTATGTTTGTACTGCATTTAAAGGAACTATAACTCTGGACTTTTTGTTTTGCTTGTTAAACCATGTCTTTAATGTGGTAGCAAACTGTTGAACGCATATATCAGTACAATCACCTGTAACAACAAATGTATCTATGTCTTTATTTTCCATGAGCCAATTCTGGAATTCCGTTTCAATAAATCCATTGGTTGAATTCTTTGGAATTAACTTATATCCACCTATTGCCTTAAGCTCATCTACTATTTCCCCTTCGCTGGTTCCTGCCATGCAGTGAACCGGATATGCTCCAAACTCAGGGGATTCATCGGTATGGCAGTCTGCAAATGCAATCTTCTTTATCCCAATTTCATCACAAGCTTTCGACATTTGCTCAATCTCAGGTATAATAGCCTCAACTCTTGGGCTTTTTAAAGCACCCTCTCTGGCAAAGCCGTTTATCATATCCACTATGACAAGTGCTGTTTTTTCATTATTAAGATCTTTGAAGCTCATAACAGGAGCTTTTTCAAGCATTTCAAATATCTCTCCTAAAGTCACTGTGCTTCTTTTTATAAAATCTTCTTTATTTATATTTTTCATAATAAATCTCTCCTTCCTCTCGCATAATGAATTTTAAAAGGTAATTTCCAGTTACAATCCTTTATATTCATGTATCAAACTATAGTCTCCCCGTCCAATCGGGATTAAATTTAAAAAGCTTTGAAGGCCTGTGGCCTGCATCCTTAGTATACTCGTCAGTCTCTATAACCATATCGGATATTTTTCTCCTGAAGTTGGCTTTAAGGAGCTCCGTGTCCAATATTACCTCATAAACTTGCTGTAGCTCAGTCAACGTGAATTTTTCAGGCATTAGGTTAAATGCTATATCGGTGTATTCTATTTTGTTTCTGAGCCTTTCTAATGCATATTGAATTATTTTCGGATGATCAAATGCTATTCCCTGGGATTCTATTACTTCACTCTCTACCTTTTTTATTTTTCCCTCCACTGTTATAACATTTTTTACAACAGCAGTCAGTGTTTCTTCGTCACTTTTAAGTTTTAATTCATTAAGTCTTAAAAGCATGTATCCCTTATCGGTCGGTGTCTTTTCTTCTTTAATTATTTTGCTTTTGACTGTAAACCACTTAGCTTCATCGGCATCATCATTTGCCTTTATATCAAAGGACTTGCTGTCTATCAGCGACATATATGAAACACTTATAACCCTGGTCCTGGGGTCTCTTCCCACATCTCCCCATGTATATAATTGCTCCATATATATATTGTCAATGTTGGTCTCTTCTTTAAGTTCCCTCAAGGCTCCTTCATCAATACTCTCATCCATTTTGACAAATCCTCCGGGGAGTGCCCATTGACCTATAAAAGGATGCTCTCCCCTCTTTATCATCAAAAGCCTTAAAACCTTCTCCGGCAACTTTCTGTAGTTCTTCTTTTCCTCGTCAGTAACTGTAAAAACAAGCATATCAACGGTAACTGACGGTCTCTCATATTTTGAAGCATCATAGTTTTTTAAAAATTGTTCTTCCGTAATTCCTTGCTTATCCAACACATTATCTTTACCCATAGGCATCACCTTTATCGAAATCGTAGTATTGATATTATCAATTTGTTATTATCATTATAATACTTTATGTGTGGTATTGTCAATATTTATTTTTATATAAATAAAAAATAGTAAATCAATGTATAGAATTAAGATTTTTTGCACTTATTGTGTATTCCCTGTACACGGAGCAATAACCAAAACATCCAAATAGCCCTTTGGACCTATGGGTTCAACCTCTTTAATGGTTGTCATAGGATCCTTGCCTGTAATTTTCTTTAATTTGTCTTTGAGATCCTGAGCCGTACCGAATCTGGTATCAGTCTCATCAACAATGCTAGATAATATGGGAAAAACCTCCGCACCTTCCGAAACCAACTTTTCAACTTCAGGAACAATTTTCCCAATTGTACAAAAAGACCCTGTCATTGCAAGGCCGATCTTTAACCCTTGAAGTAACATATACTATACCCCCAACTCGCCTATAATATTAAAAACAGTCTCTTTTATAAATTTAGCAGCAGTAATAGGAGCAACCTTACCGGGAAGTGAAAGAGCCCAAATCGCTTTTACTCCTAATTCCTTTGCCTTGTCAAAGTCTACTCCCCCAGGCTTAGAGGCTAAATCTATTATTAAACAGTCTTTATTTAAAAGCTTCAATTTACTTTCATCCAATATAATACTCGGAATTGTATTAAAAATAGCATCCGCTTGAGGAATAATACTATCGATGTTATCCAATAATACGGGTTTATATCCATAGCTTTTGATCCATGCTATATCCGAGAACTTTCTTGCCTCAACATATACTTCTGCTCCAAGTGCAGAAAGCATTTTTGCGAGTATTTTACCGATCCTGCCAAACCCAAGTATAAGGCACTTACTGTCATGGAGAGTTATAGCCATTTCCTCCATGGCAATCTGTATGGCCCCCTCAGCTGTAGGTATAGCATTTAGAACAGCCATATCCTCCCTCTCTAGTATGTCAACGGTATTAACATCATAGAGTTGTGCCAGCTGCTGTATTTTCTTACTCACTCTTCCAGCAATGAATATTTGGTTTTTTTTCATAGTCTGGAATATTTCATTTATGTATATTTTTCCTTGATGAAAGGGTGCATTGATAGTTTCATTATCATTAGAACAAGGAAGAGGACCTATAACAATGTCTGCTTCGCTAACAGCTGTATTCATATCCGGACTTTCCGGCAAACCCGTATCAAAACTCGCATTGTTAAAACCATATATGTCAACCTTGTAACCATCTTGTGCAATAAAATTAGCAAGTTTAATGCTTCTTATATCTCCTCCGATAACGGTAAATTTTATATTACCCATTTTTATCCCCCTGAGGTATTATGGTGACTAGTATATGTTATGTGACTTAAAGGGTTTAAGTGCTTGTACATTGACATAACAAAACCTATAAAAACCCACAAAAAAACAAATACACCATTGGCATTGGTGCATTTGTTTTTTATTTAATATATTTACTTAATTTTAATAATCATTGGTTGTTTTACCAAAATACTGAGCAACTATGACAATATCTGCTATATTTATTACTTCATCCAAATTAAAATCTCTCACAGTACTGTAAAGCTCATCACCGGTTGTGCAGTTAAAGGCTTTAGCCATATCAATAACATCCATCATATTGATTGCTTTGTCCTTTATAATATCGCCCGGCCACATTTCAATAGGTTTATCCTCTGTTGAAATAACCGTTTTACCGTAAACTTCGATATGCACTATTCTGTCGAGATATCCATCTTTCCAAATTTTCAACGATGTCGGTAAAACATCATGTACATCGGCCTCAAAATAACCATTTGAATCAGTAATTGCAATTATTCCCGAATTTGGTTTTTCTATTTTGAATCCCTCATTAACCATGGAATTTTCCGAATCAAAACCTGCTTTAACATAACCGCAAATCTTATAAATAGAAGGCTTCTCTTCAAGTAATTCACTCTGGCCAGGCTCAGTCTTTTTACTTTGCGAGAACTTAACCCAGTCAACATTTATAGTTCCTTCCCCTCTGTAGATGATATAAATATCCCTTTTCGAAAAGCCGGCATCTACACGATTTAACCGAAATGCCTGTTCGCTAAAGCTTGTCAATCCGTCTCCGGTATCTTTTAAATCAACTGTGCCAATAAGAGCTCCATCCAAACCGTCCATCCTTATCTCAAGGCTTCCTGTCTTACCCTCTGCTGCTGCAACAGCTACATTTAAAGAAAAGATATTCAAACTGTCATAGCCGGAAAAACCACTAAACAAAACATCTTCTACCACCATATAATCTCCATCATCAAATGAACTTAAATATCCGTTTTCCTTTACAGTTCCATAAGACTTTAATTTTTCAGCTTTAACCATTATTGGTATTGAATACCCTGCAGGCACTGTTGGAATTGGAGTCGGTAAGTATTCCAGCCTTTTAAAGGACATGGCATCAGCATAACATTTTTGATCAGTCACAGCCCTTAAAACTACATTAACAACACTGCCCTTCCTAAACTCCATGAATTCACCGTAATCCTTCTTTAATGTAATATTCCCTTTTGAATTTACATTATAAAAGCTATCAACATATTGGCCATCACAAAAAACAGTGTATTTTACCAATCCGTTTTCAACACCTTCCGGAATTAACGCTTTAATTTGATAATACGCATCAACCGGAACCTTAAACTCCCACATGTAGGTACTTCCTATTTTGGTAGTAGAATAGCAGGAACCGCCATAACCAAATTTTTCTAAATCCCATTCTCCCTTTTTCATGTTAGTATAATTATCAATAATTGTTTCGGCAGATGGTGTGGGTGTTGGCGTTGGTGCAAGAACCATTGCCCCATCATTGGGGTATAACGCTACCGCATGGCTTTTACCGACAAAGCCGACAGGTGAATAAGAAAATGCTAAAACTGATATGTACACTAATGTTAACACAAATGCAACTAACTTTTTAGGAATCATAGTAATACCTCCTATACTATTAATACGCTATTAGTCTTACATTTAACAGAAGAAAAATGTAAGACTAACAGCATTTAATGTAATAATAAAAGTAAAATCAATTGATTTTATCATGTGCAATTTCCGTAAACCCGGATATACACATTTCTGACTTTATTATATCATTGCAGTTACATAGTGTCAACTTTGTTTTACGAAATATTTACCTAACCGATTTTATAATTATTTTTTCATTTTCCGCATCTATGGCAACGTCTGCACCCAACAGCTCACAAACAGCTCTTAACGGCAGTAGAGTTTGTGCATTAACTATTATTGCTGGAACATCAATACTTACTTTTTCATTATTAACAGCCACTTCCCTGCTTCCGATTTTAAAAACCATATTTTTTCCGCTTTTACTTATATTTACGCTCTGAGTCTCACCGTCCCAATTTACATCTGCTTTCAATGCTTCTGCCAAAGCCCGCACAGGCACTAATGTTCTGCCACTCTTTATTAAAGGCCTGAAACCTGAATCCATCCCTTTTCCGTCAATAATAACTTCCATGTCAGATTGTACAAACTCTCCATTATTTATGTCGGCTATTACTCTTTCATTTGATATTATTTGGACTTGGTATCCATCTGATTTTATACTGTTGCCTTTACCATCCGATGCCATTATGTAATACTTTAATACGCCTGTTTTATTGATGCCGGGAATCAATCCTGCAAAGTTTCCAGAATTTGTTTTATCAAGTATTATCTCGTGTCCGTTTTCTATAATCAGTCTGACTTCTTTGTCGAAAGACGGATCATTAATCTTCACCTGAATTGGTATATTCTCTTCCAATCCAACTGCTTCATAGTTGTTATGCAATATTTTACTGTCCGAAGAAGCAATCCTTATGGGATTGTCCACAAATGGCTTTGTATCCATAGGATGAAATCCGGCTCCCCAACCAAAAAGTGTACCACTCTTATTTAATGCATATATGCCGTATTGATATATTAAAAACTTTTCCACATTATCAAGTATCTTTTGGGGCTTTTCTGAAAATTCAGTTGTTCCATTGCCCACCTGCCCCGATACGTTATACCCCCATGTATAAAGGCTTCCGTCTTTTTTTAGTGCAGCACAAACACCCTTTTTTATATGAGCCTCCTTAACATTGTCCATAATTTTACGGGGCTTGATATCTTCGTTTATTATTATTAGGTCCTCTCCAATTTCTTGAATTATTACAGGTCCATATTCCCACAACGAACCATCTTTGCATATGGCCAATCCCCTGCCATTATCATGTTCTGCATAAACTACATTATCCATTACTTTAGAGAAATTCAATTTGATTTCTTCACCGAAATAGCTTGTAAAAGCATCATCTCCATATCCTCTTACCCAAAGCTCACTGTTAGCAGTTATATAGAAATCCTGTTCATAGCTTAAAAAGCCCTCAATATTGTCAATATCCTTATAAGCGTTTTGCAAAATTGCATTTTGGAATTCCTCATTGTTTTCGCTTAGTTCTAGAGCCTCACTGCTTAAATTCCAATGTGATTTGTCTTTTTTTATAACATCAAACATCTTTGTTTTACTATCAAATTTTTCTACTCCATCCATAATCTTCATAAAATCTTTTGCTTTTACATCCTGAACATAGTAGTCGGAAGGACAACCATATAAAACCCCGTCGTTGGTTATTACAAATATATTATGTTCATGAAACTCCAATTCTTTTACATTATCCAGAAGTTTTACAGGAGGCTGATAATTGACAGTGTCTCCTTCTTTTGTTTCAACAGGTCTTCCGACACTGATCCATAAAGTATCATCATTGTATATCATGTAAATGTTATTACTGTAGTTTGTATAAATCTTTTTTATTTTAGATCCGTCTATGTTAATTTTGTTATGCACAGTATCGCCATATATATTATAATCCACTCTCCAAACAGTATTGTCATCCTTTACATATATTCTGTCGGATTTCATCTTACAATCAAAATCATATCTACTTATGCGATAAGTACCGCTCTCATTATCGAATATGAATTCCCATTTTTCCCCATCAGGTCTATTTATTATTGCACCGTTTGAATTCCATATAACATTTTTCGAAGCATTTTTTACAATTACATCATTTCTTTGGTTGTTAAATTTTGAAGGAATCCACATTAATGTGTCATCTTTTTTAAGTATCATTGAAAAATCATCATACACTTTGGATACGTCTTTCGATAACACTGCAGGCATCGAGTAAGTGCTTTTAGGTAACTTTGTACCGCAAACAGAAATGGTACCGTCATTTTTAATTATTTGTATATTTTTATAACCGCATTTTGCATATTTTACACCTGTCATTAATTTTTGGGGCAGTACGGTATTTAACTTGCTACCGTAAATCATATAATCCATATCCCACACCCATAAGCTGCCGTCCGCCTTTATTGCACAACTGGTGCCGCTCTGGTTCATAGAGCCTGAATCATTATTGGAGTTTGCATACACAACATTTGTTAATATCAGCTTTGGAATAAATGAATAACTATAGCTTGATGTTTCCGAATCTTCATCCTCTTCATTTTCGGTAATATATATCTTCCACAGATTATTGTCATTTGTTATATAATGGTTATTCGTAACGAATTTAACATTATCGGCAATTTTAATCTTATTAACACCTTTACCCATGTCATATCCGTTGTAATAATTCCTTATTCCATATAAAGTTGATTTTTTATCAATAATATAAATGCAATTGCTTCCATAAGCTATTGATTTCACGCCTCCATACAGGAACATGGGCTTATTAACCTTTGACTCTTTCTCAAGAAATACTCTTCCTCCCCACACCCATACGGAACCGTCTTTTTTCAAAGCGGACAGGCCGGAAATGGCCATAACGTTATCCATAATCTTTATGGGCTTATCGCTTTCCTTAAGAGTGTTTTCGGCAAACTGTCCCATTGTGTTCTTTCCCCAAACCCAAACAGTACCATCTTTTTTTAATGCTATGTAGGAACTTTCCATTCTATCTGTATCGATATCCATATATCCGTCCGAAATCTTAGCATACTTCTGCCCATCATCCTGAGGTATTGACCATATAGAACCATCGGATTTCAGTCCAATAGCACCTGCAACCTTTATAAAGCCGGAATCATCACCTTTAGCCGCACTTCCGACAGTTGTATTTGTAAATATTACCGATAAGAGTACTGACATTATTGTTATTATGTTTACAATCTTAATTCCCGTTTTCATTTTAATCCCCCAATTAATATTCAATATTCTTCAATATTCTCTCCACTAAATTAAAGTCCCTAAGCCTTGTCATTTAAAAGACTTACGGGACTTAATTTAAATTATTCGTTAACTTCATCAAAAATTCTTATATATAGTTCTTCAATTCTATTTTGTTCTTGAAGCTTCCCACAACCGAAAAACCCATTAAATCGAAATCAAATATCTGGTCGATGATCTCTATGGCATTTTCAATGCTGATGTCATCAATCTTCTTTAAAATCTGATCCGGTGAATATATCCTTCCAAGCATTAATTCCGATTTTCCTATGCTGTTCATTCTGCTGCTGGTGCTTTCTAGGCCCAATATATAGTTACCCTTTAATTGTTCCTTGGATTTTTCCAAATCCTCTTTACTTATACCGTTTTTCTTGAGCTCTTTAATTTCTGCCATAACAAGCTCAACTACCTTTTCCATATGCTCAGGATTCATTCCGGCATAAATGGTATAAAGTCCATTATTTTTATATGATGCAGGGTATGAATAAATGGAATATACAAGACCCTTCTCTTCTCTAATCTTCTGAAAAAGCCTTGAACTCATCCCGCCTCCAAATATGTTGTTAACTGCCAGTAAAGTGTATATTTCATCTTTTCCGTGACTGATGCCGTTAAATCCAATACACATATGGACCTGCTCAGTATCTTTTTCCATATATATGGAATTCGGTTTAAATTTTGCAGCAGTATATTCATTAATGTTTGTATTTACTTTGTTCCATTTTGAAAACCTTTCATTAATCATGGCCATTAGGGCATCATCATCATAATTGCCGGCCACTGAAATTACCGAATTAGCTGCTGTATAGTTTTCATCTATATAATCCACCATGTTCTGGCGAGTTATACCCTTAAGACTTTCCTGAGTTCCCAAAATAGGATACCCCAAAGTATCATCTTGCCAGATTGTCTCAGATAAAACATCATGAACAAGCTCTTCCGGAGAATCCTGGTACATGCCTATTTCTTCCATTATAACCTTTCTTTCCACCTCAATGTCTTTTTGTTGGAACTTGGAATTGAAAAACATATCAGTTAATACATCTAAGGCTATACCTATATGTGTATCAAGGGTCTTGGCATAATAACATGTACACTCTTTCCCTGTAAAGGCATTTAACTGCCCGCCAATGTTATCGATACTTTCTGCAATATCCTTGGCACTTCTGGTATCTGTACCTTTAAAGAGCATATGCTCAATAAAGTGTGAAATACCGTTATTATCCTTATTTTCATTTCTAGAGCCTGTTCCAACCCATATACCTATTGAAACAGACCTGACGTAAGGAATCTTTTCACATACTATTCTAACCCCATTTTCAAGTATTGTTCTCTTGAACATAATACCTCCGGCCACATAGTTTATGTTAATACTAAACTATATCTTTATAAATTAAGAGCCTGCTATAAGCTTTTATTCCTTTGATGCGGTATCAGCCATAGCATCCTTCCTTGATAAGTTAATCCTTCCCTGTTTATCTATTTCCATAACCTTTACCATAATCTCATCGCCTATTTTTACTATATCCTCAACCTTATCGACTCTCTTTGCATCCAGCTTGGAAATATGCACAAGACCTTCTTTTCCAGGCAGGAATTCAACAAATGCACCAAAAGGCATAATCCTCATGACCTTACCCATAAATATCTGACCGGGCTCAACATCTCTTCCGATACCTTCTATTATACTTATAGCCTTTCTTCCAGCATTGATATCGGAACATGATACATATACCTTACCGTCATCTTCAATATCAATCTTAACACCTGTTTCTGCTATTATCTTGTTTATCATCTTTCCGCCAGGTCCGATAACTTCTCTTATCTTATCGGGATCTATGCTGGTTGTAAGTATCTTAGGTGCAAATTGGGAAAGCTCTTTCCTAGGCTCCGGAATAGCCTTTAGAATTACATCATCTATTATCTGCAAACGTCCTTTTCTTGTAAGCTCGAAAGCCTGCTTTATAATTTCCTCAGTCAAACCGTCAACCTTTATATCCATTTGTATTGCAGTTATACCTTTTTTAGTACCTGCAACTTTAAAGTCCATATCTCCAAAGAAATCTTCAATACCTTGAATATCCATAAATGTCACAAAGTTATCGGGATTTTCTTCATCAATTACAAGACCTGCAGATATACCTGCTACAGGGCTCTTAATAGGTACTCCTGCATCCATAAGTGCCAAAGTACTTCCGCATACACTTCCCTGTGATGTTGAACCGTTTGACATAAGAACTTCTGAAACCAATCTTATGGCATATGGGAAATCAACATCATTTGGAATAACCGGCTCTAAAGCCCTCTCAGCAAGAGCTCCATGGCCTATTTCTCTTCTTCCTGGTCCTCTCGTAGGTTTTGCTTCTCCAACAGAATATCCCGGGAAATTATAGTGATGCATATATCTTTTTGTCTCATCAAGCTCAATTCCATCAAGCATTTGAACTTCACCCATAGCTCCAAGTGTTACTATTGTGAGCACCTGGGTTTGTCCTCTCTGGAAAAGTCCCGATCCATGGGTCCTTGGCAGTATGCCGACCTGAGCTGATAATGGCCTTATCTCGTCTAATCTTCTGCCATCCACCCTTTTTCCTTCTTTTAAAATATATTCTCTAACAACCTTTTTCTGAAGCTTGTAAACCGATTCTTTTATGGCAGCCTCCATTTCAGGAAATTTCTCAGCAAGCTCAGCGAGTATCTCTTCAGTAAGTGCTGTGACATTTTCATCCCTGACTGACTTGTCATCTGTCAATACTGCCTCTCTCATCTTATGGTAACCTATTTCATAAACTGCTTCATATACTTCCTGAGGTGCTTCGGCTGATATATATTCAAACTTAGGCTTTCCAATCTTTTCAACTATGCTTTCAATAAATGTTACGATATTTTTTATCTCTTCATGCCCAATCCTAATGGCCTTCAGCATAATTTCTTCAGAAACTTCGTTGGCACCGGCCTCAATCATTGTAACCTTTTCTTTAGTTCCTGCAAGAGTAACATACATCTGGCTCTTTTCTCTTTGCTCTGTATTTGGGTTTATTATGACTTCATCATCAACCAAACCCAACACAACACCGCCAATAGGGCCATTAAAAGGAATATCCGATATACTCAAAGCAATAGATGTTCCTATCATAGCCGCAATCTCAGGTGAGTTGTCCTGGTCCACAGACAAAACTGTATTTACAACCGATACATCGTTTCTTAAATCTTTAGGAAAAAGCGGTCTTATAGGCCTGTCTATAACCCTTGATGTAAGTATTGCTTTTTCAGACGGCTTTCCTTCCCTTTTTATGAACCCTCCGGGAATTTTACCTACAGCATAAAGTCTTTCCTCATAATCAACACTTAACGGGAAAAAGTCTATACCTTCCCTTGGCTTCTGAGATGCAGTTGCTGTTGAAAGAACAACAGTATCACCATACCTTACCAGTGCAGCACCATTTGCAAACTGTGCCATAACTCCTGTTTCAATTACAAGTTTTCTACCTGCCAAATCCATAGTAAAAATATTTTGCATTAATATTCCTCCTTTAGTAAAAACCACAGACTGTAGCATGTAGATTCTATGTCAAATAAAGACATTTCCGTATTTGGCACACAATCTACCTTCTACCGTCTGAAGCTTTTCTCTTTTATTTTTATATTTTTTAAAATACAATTAATCTTTTAAACTTATATAGCATTAACCAATATTATTTTTTAACTTTAACATTTTAATTATTTAAGTTATTATTTAGCATAGCTGATTTTCATAAATCGGCACTTTCGGACAATGAAATAATGAGCGGCTTCTCCGCTCATTATCATTATTTTCTTATTGACAATTTTTCGATAATTGCACGATACCTTTCGATGTCGTTATCTTGAAGATAATCCAAAAGACCTCTTCTAGCACCTATCATTTTGAACAATCCTCTTCTTGAGTGATGGTCCTTCTTATGAATTCTAAGATGCTCTGTAAGATGGTTGATTCTCTCTGTAAGAATCGCAATCTGTACTTCCGGAGATCCTGTATCGTTCTCACTGCGTTTAAATTGATTGATAATTTCTGCTTTCTTTTCTTTTAACATTTTATTTCCTCCTATCATATAATCGCCATCAGCCAGGTAATTGGTCGGAGTCTTCCAACAACCGAGCAGATGGTTGATAACCGCAAGTGATATTTTAACATAATATATCCAAATTGTAAAGTTTCAATTAATAAAAAAATTAACTAAGTTGGCAATATCACTTGACTATTTTACTACAAATACTATATAATTAAATTAATTATCGTTATTGAACGGTTCTCTTTTGTTTTCCCGGATAAAAAACAAAAAGACCAAAAAATGATAGGGCTTCAATTTTGAAGTCCTTGATTTTTGTTCTCAAATTGTGGAACTGCAGTATTACCAGGTCAAATGAGCAAGTATGATCACATCAATATAAGTTGACATAATATTTTTCATGCTGTATAATTATAAGGAAAAGCAGCTTGGATATACTTCATAATTCTAAAGAAACATTTTCAATTTCAACATTTTCCTACAAAGCTAGTCTTTATGTATTTTTAGTTTTTTGTTTCCATAAAACTTGTATAATTTTTTCATTTTCTTCAAAAAAGCTCAGGCACTTTTTATTTAAAAAAATTTTTTAAGCAATATTTTTACAAACATTTCAATTATTGTATTTAAAAATAAAATGAAAGGAAGAATACTATGAAAATCCAGAGCAAGTTTACACTAACCATTGCAGCAATATCTTTTGTATCACTTATGATATTAGGTATGGTTACACATTTCAATTTTAGCAGTACAATGGACAGTCAAACAGAAACATCAACACTTCTACTAGTTGAGAAAGAAAAAAATGTAATTACTGAGCGTATGGAAAAAGAAGAAATGCGAGCAGAAATTTTTATGGCGCAAGAAAGTTTACTAAAGGTATTATCAGGAAAGCTTCAGCCCAATGACATTAAGTCCATTAACGAACAACTTGCCAAGTATGTTAAAGATAACCCCATATTTGAATACATATCCATTTTTGATAAAAATGCCGTTGTTGTTGCCAATTCAGACCCGAGTCTTCTAGGTAAGAGCTTTAGCGATAAAGACTATGCAGCAAGTACATTGTCAACAGGAAAAGTACAAATTAGCAAAACATTGATTTCAGATATATCAGGCAAACCCGTCATCATGTATACAAGTCCTGTTATTGAGCCTAGCAAAAACAGTATAATCGGTTTTATCGGCATCCCGTTGTATGTAGAATTTCTGGCCGATAACATACTAAATACCAAAATCAACAATGCAAACTCAAGTACTACTTTTATAATCGATGTATATGGAAATTATGTGTATTCGACTGATTTTAATAAATTAGGAAAGCCAAATGATATAAAAGAAGTTTCTGATATTGTTGAAAGACTTCAAAAAGGTGAAAATGTACAATCATCCAAAATCACTTATGAATATGATGGCCAAAAAATGGTGGGGGCTTACTCAATAGTTGATAAGACAAAATGGATAGTGGTGATTGCAGCTGAAGAGAGTGAATTATCGGCCTCACTGATGATGACAGGTGTTATAATAATGGTAGTCGAAATTCTTATAATAATATTATCTACATTAGCAGGTTTTTTCTTATCAAGAAGAATATCCAAACCTATATTATGTATATCGGAAAATTTGGATAGGCTGGCATTAGGTGATCTTGATGTGGATATTCCAAAAAATTACCTTAAGCATAAAGATGAAATAGGCAAATTGTCCTGGGCAATGCAAAATATTGTTTCAAATTTGCAAGAAAAATCCCTTGCAGCAGAAAAAATAGCAAACGGTGATTTTAGTACCGACATAAAAATCAGTTCAGATAAAGATGTATTCTCCAAAAGTATGCTGAAGGTTTCAAATTCTATAAAGGAACTTGTATCGGAAGTAAAGGCAATGACAGAAGCCTTTATTGAAGGAAATCTGGATGTTCGCGGCAATCCTGAAAATTACCGTGGTGAGTACTGTGAAATTGTTAATGGAATAAACATGACCTTAGATACTGTAATACAGCCAATAAAAGATGCCTCCGATGTTCTGTCCGAATTAGCCAAGGGTAATCTAAAAGCAAAAGTAACACGTAATTACAAAGGGCATCATGCAACAATCAAAAACATTCTTAATTCCACAATGGATGCCCTCTCCGGGTATATTGACGAAATCTCGAGAGTATTGACAGAAATGTCCCAAGGCAATCTTGATGTCAGCACATCGGACAATTACAACGGTGATTTCATTAAAATAAAAGAATCTCTTGACAATATCATCCAGAGCTTTAACACTGTTCTCGGTAATATCAATACTGCTGCAGAGCAGGTTGCAAACGGAACAAGGCAGGTATCGGAGTCGGCACAGGTGCTCTCACAGGGTGCAACCGAGCAGGCAAGTAGTGTAGAAGAACTGACTGCTTCAATGGAGCAAATAGCTCATCAGACCAGAAATAACGCCTCAACCGTGGAACAGGTAAGAAAACTAGCTGTTGAAGTGAAAGACAGTGCCGATAATGGTAATACACAAATGGGAGAAATGATTTCTGCCATGAATGACATAAACATTAGTTCCGGAAATATTTCCAAGATAATAAAAGTAATTGATGAAATAGCATTCCAGACTAATATACTGGCTTTGAATGCAGCCGTTGAAGCCGCAAGAGCAGGACAGCACGGAAAAGGATTTGCTGTTGTGGCAGAGGAAGTAAGAAATCTTGCTGCAAGAAGTGCAAGTGCAGCCAAGGAAACGACCATACTCATAGAAAGCTCCATAAAGAAAACAACAGATGGTATGAAAATAGCCAATGATACCGCAAATGCTCTCACCACTATAGTTGATGGAATATCCAAAACATCGGATCTGATAAACGAAATTGCAGGTGCCACAAATGATCAGGCCAGTGCAATATCACAAATAAATACCGGTGTGACCCAGGTATCCCAGGTTACCCAGCACAATTCCGCAATTGCTCAGGAAAGTGCTGCTGCAAGTGAAGAAATCTCCGGGCAGGCAGAAGTTTTAAAGTATCTGGTTGGAAATTTCAAACTCAAAAATGCATTTAATCCTCATAACTCAGAAAAAAGCGTGGAAGAAACAAAATCAGGCAAAAACAAACCAAAGGCTTCAGGAAAAAAGACGGGAATTGCTTTAAATGATAATAATTATGGAAAATACTAAGTTGTAATTTAACAAAATACTTATTACAAATTAATTGCATTAAAGATAATTAAAAAAACTTACCCTTGCAAGTCATGAGTTTGAAAGTAACCTGGACTTAAAAACCGGCTTACAGGGTAAGTTTTTTGTGTTATGCATATGACTCTGCATACAACTATGCATACAACAGTATAACAGCCACAAATTCCAGAACTTCATCACCTATATTTTCTATTAAATGGGATTCTCCTCCTAAAGTCAAAGATGCATCCCCTGCATTAAGTTCATACTTTTTACCGTTGTCGTCAACCAATGCTTTGCCTTTTAAAATATAATATATTTCCTCTTCATTGACATGTTCATGCACTCCGATTGAACATCCGGGATTGAGGGATATTTTAGCAATAAGTCTTGCCTTGCCTTTTATCTCATCCTGACTAAAGAAATGAGTTATTTCTACCGAGCCTTTTCCGCCCCTCATTTGTTCCTTTATCTCCTTAACCATTTCACTGCCGCGTCTAATCATAGGATTTGTTCCTCCTTTTATGTTTTTATATTCAAAACAACTAATATTTTATATAACTCATATTTTATATTAAAATAACTAATTTTTAAATATTCTTGAAGTAAGATTCAATTTCTAGTACAATAAATTATTATCAGACCTATGAAAATCTATAATAAAGGTGGGATTAACATAAAAAACATATCGCCAGCAATTGTCAATATACTAGTTTTCGATGAAATCACAAGACTACAAGGCAGGGATTTGCTTTTTAACCCTTTTTACAAAGCCCCTTTAGCAAAATTATCCTTTGTGACTTATACAATGGTTGCAAATGTGCCTAACGGCATCTGCAATTTTAAATACAGGCTGACCAATCCATATAATGAATTAATGCATGAAACTGCCATTAACGCTGTAGAAGTTAAGGATAACACGTTCTTCAATGTATTGATATGGAATAACCTTCATTTTAATATGCCTGGTGAACATTCCATAACATTTTATCTTGCTGCGGATAACGGTTTTGAGCCTGCAGGAAGTACTGTTATTTTAATTGATACACCAAACAATACAAATGTCTGAAAAATGATATTATTATTTATGGCTCAGCCTCGGATTTTACCCTGCTGACGCCGTCTACCATATCCACATGAAACCATTTATCTGCAATTTCATTTAAATGCTTGTTATGGGTTATTATGATAACCTGTCTTTTGAACATGGTACTTATCTGCTTTAAAAACTCAGCCACCTGTACAATATAATCGTCACTCACATGTTTCGCAGGTTCATCTAATATAATGGGGCCATTGATGTTCATGCTTCCATATTCTATCATGGCTATCCTTATAGCTAACGATACAACGTCTACAACACCACCGCCCCTTGAATCCTGAGGCCTTGTTTTTATTATTTGATCATTAATTTTGGTGATCACATAAAACTCAGCCTCAGGTCTGCTTCTTACCTCATTTATTTCTATTTTGAACTCAAGAGAAGAATTAAAAATAAACTGAAGGCAGTTTGTCACAAGAGACTCTATATGTAGTCTGGATTGCTCTCTTGCGTACTCAGAGGCTTTCTTCAAAACAACACCAACTTTATCCAGTAAATCAATATTGTCCAAGATCCTTTGAAGTTGGACTTCCAATTGGGATTTTCTTTCCCGCAATTGCTCTTCCTTCCCCTTCTTGCTGAAAAAAACCTCACGTATGCTTTCATATTTATTTTTTAATTGTTCAAGCTCTGTATCATGGTCCATAGAGATCATCTCACTTTAATTATTGTCCGTTTTGGATTTTAGCTGCCTTCACGGTATTTTCCATAAGCATGGCTATTGTCATTGGACCTACTCCACCTGGAACAGGTGTTATGTAAGAAGCCACCTCGGAAGCTGATGAAAATTCTACATCACCCACCAATTTCTTGGTTTCTGTCCTATTTGTTCCAACATCAATCACTACTGCTCCGGGCTTTATAGCACTGCCCTTTATCATCTCTGGTTTTCCTACTGCTACTACCAAAATATCGGCCCTTCTGCATACCTCTTCAAGATTTTTTGTTCTTGAATGGCATATTGTAACTGTGCCGTTTTTCGCTAAAAGAAGCATGGCCTGAGGCTTACCAACAATATTGCTTCTTCCTACAACTACGCATTCCTTACCTGCAATGTCTATACCTGTTTCTTCTATAAGCTTGATGACACCGGCAGGAGTACAGGGCATAAAATCAGGATTGCCTGTCATTATTTTACCTACATTGACAGGATGGAATGCATCAACATCCTTTTCAGGATTTATAGCCATTATAACCTTTTCTTCATTTATTTGCTTAGGAAGTGGAAGCTGTACCAATATTCCGTTTACGCTTTTGTCCTTATTAAGCTTGTCTATAAGAGCAAGAAGCTCTTCTTCACTTGTATCCGCACCTAAAGCATACTCAATTGACTTTATTCCTATTTCCTCACATGCTTTTTTCTTATTGTTTACATAAACTCTTGATGCAGGATCATCACCTACAATTATAACAACAAGACATGTCTCAATACCTTTTGCTTTAAGTAACTCCACATCATTTTTAAGGTTGCCCTTAACCTTCTTAGCTAAATCTTTTCCGCTTATTATAGTAGCCGCCATATTCTTTTTTCCTTTCGTCAATATGATAAATTTATTTTTTTCTTTATTTAAATCCGGGTATCCTTAAATACCCATTGTATATTGTATTTAATCATAGTAATTATGTCAATTTTTTATATTATAAAAACAATTCTTCTTCCATATTCTATCTCGCTATTATAGATATAATTATCTCTTGCCGGGCCTTTTAGCTTTCTTGACTGCTGGAGCATCATACCTGCCTCCTCTTTTTTTCTTCGGCGGTTCTTCATTAATTTTTGCCTTGCCTTTGGAAGCCTTTCTTTCAGACATTCTTATATCTTTTTTTCCGGCTTTCTTATTATCTTTACTTCCATGTTTCCTATTATCTTTATTTCCATGTTCCTTTATATCTTTATCATCTTTTGATATAAACCTGCCAACGCGTCTCGGTCTTATCAGGCAATTTTTTCCAAAACCGATAAGGTCATCCCTTCCGGATTTCTTTAATGCCTCATATACCAAATCATAGTTCTGGGGCTTTCTAAATTGGAGCAATGCTCTCTGCATAGCTTTCTCTTTTGGGCTCTTAGGCACATACACAGGCTTCATATCCCTTGGATCAAGCCCCGTATAATACATGCATGTTGAAAGTGTTCCCGGGGTAGGATAAAAATCCTGAACCTGCTCGGGATTGTAGCCTAAGTCCCTTAAGTATTCCGCCAACTCAATAGCAGCCTTAAGATCGCTTCCGGGGTGACTGGAAATAAAATACGGAACAAGATATTGCTCCTTATTTATCCTTTTATTAATATCATAAAACTTCTTTGTAAATTTATCATAAACCTTCCTGCCCGGCTTCCCCATTTTTTCAAGAACCCTGTCAACTATATGCTCAGGAGCCACCTTAAGCTGTCCGCTGACATGATGTGTACAAAGCTCATTGAAAAAATTATCGTCTTTATCCAGCATAAGATAGTCATACCTTACACCCGATCTTATAAAAACTTTCTTAATTCCGGGAAGCTGCCTTATCTCCCTTAATATATCCAAATACTCGCTGTGGTCCACCATTAAATTCTTGCACGGCTCCGGAAATAAGCACTGTTTCCCCTTACATACTCCGCTTTTAACCTGTTTTTTGCAGGCTTTTATCCTGAAATTGGCAGTAGGTCCTCCAACATCGTGGATATAGCCTTTAAACCCAGGTAGCCATGTTAGTTTTTTAGCTTCGTTTACAAGGGACGCTTTGCTTCTTGTCTGTATCACTCTTCCCTGATGAAAGTTAAGGGCACAAAATGAGCATCCTCCATAACATCCGCGATGGCTTGTTATGCTGAATTCAACCTCTTCTATGGCAGGTACTCCGCCGGCCTCAATATATGACGGGTGATATGTCCTCTCAAAGGGAAGTGAATATATCCTGTCCATTATTTTGGTCTCAACGGGATACGCAGGGGGATTCTGCACAAGGTACCTGTCACCATGCTTTTGTATAATAGTTTTTCCCGTAATGGCATCCTGCTCATCATACTGCACTTTAAAGGCTTCCGCATACTTTCTTTTGTTCTTCAAAACCTCTTCATATGACGGAACAATAGCAAATGCAGATGAACTATACCAATTTTCCTCATTCTCTATATAATCTTTAACCGTTCCGGGCAAATCCTCTTTCCTTGATACATATGCACTTCCCCGAATATTTTTTATTTTATGAATGGGTATACCCTTATTAAGCATTTCTGCCACTTCTAAAATAGGCTTTTCACCCATTCCGTAAATAAGCAAATCTGCCTTTGAGTCAACAAGAATTGATCTTCTGACCTTGTCATCCCAATAGTCATAATGAGCAAACCTTCGAAGGCTGGCCTCTAATCCGCCTATAATGACAGGAACATCCTTCATTACCTGCTTAACTTTATTTGCATATACAATTACTGCCCTGTCAGGCCTTTTCCCTGCTTTGCCTCCCGGCGAATATTCATCATCCGATCTCGGCTTTTTACTGGCAGTGTAATGATTTACCATTGAATCAATAACACCTGATGCAATTAAAACAGCCAGCTTTGGTTTACCCATCCTCAGGAAATCTTCAGCATTGTTCCAGTCAGGCTGTGCTATTATTCCCACCCTATAGCCTTCACTTTCCAAAAGCCGGGTGATTATGGCATGTCCGAAGCTTGGATGATCAACATAAGCATCCCCACTTATAAACAGAAAATCCAGCTCTTCCCATTCTCTTTCATCCATATCTTTTCTATTAACAGGTAAAAAACTCATACAATCTCCATCTTTCTATATACGGCCATATATCTCCAAAAAAGAAGCCTTATTACCATGACATCCCATCCATAGTTCTCGCCGTATATATTTCTCAATTCATCGATAGTCATATATTTATCAAGCTCTTTATGTTCCTTCCATGCATTAATCTCATCCTCATTAATCCGTATTGACCCGTTTTTAATTTTATTTAAAATAAAGTTAGCGGGCACAGCAATAATATCCAGAAAGAGATCAAACAAACCCCTTCTCTCGTACAAATCAACTACTACAAGCACCCCTCCAGGCTTTAACATCTTATCAATCTTTGGAAGGGCCTTTTCCAATGACAAATGATGTATTGCATCTATACTCACAATGCAATCATACTGCTGTTTTTCGTCCATAGTATCAAAATCCTGCACATTATATGTAATATTGTTGGCATAATGTCTCCTTTTAGCTTCATTTATCATCTTAGGTGATATATCTATTCCAACAACACTATTTGCCCTTTGTGCAGCCTTTAATGTAAATTCACCGGTACCGCACCCGATATCTAAAATTCTGTCATTATCTTTTCCAATTTGTTTTAAGACAAGTTTCGAATAAAATCTGGCATGATCCCATTTGTCTTCAAATGCCGCAATCCTATCAAAGCTTTTAATTATTTTTTCCTTCATGTTATCCTCCAATACATCCTATCCAACAATTACTTTTCCTTCTGGATAAATTTTATCTTTTTGCATATTGTTATTTATTGTAAGTGCAATTGCAAATGTAATAGGTCCGACCCTTCCGATGAACATGGTTATCATAATTAAAATTTGGCTCAACAAATGAAGTCTTGATGTGTTCGCAACGGATAGTCCAACCGTACCAAATGCTGATGTAACCTCATATAAAATATTAATAAACTGAATTTGTCCCCTTTCTATTACTAAAACAAGTGCAGTAATAAATATTACCCAACTAACTGCAAGTCCAATAATTGCAATAGCTCTGTTAATTGCATTGTATGAAATACTGCTATTGAATGCAACAGGCCTTGAACCCCTTATCTGTGAAATAATTGCAAAAAGAATTATACTGAAGGTAGTTACTTTAATTCCTCCGGCAGTAGAACCGGAAGCACCTCCAATAAACATTAATATAATAGTTGTAATCTTGGATAATTCTGTCATTTCTTCAAGAGGGAGAGAATTAAAGCCTGCAGTTCTTGAAACTGTGGAATGAAAAAATGAAGCATTTATCTTTTCAAAAAGGCTTAAACCAGCGGTTGTATTTGGATTACTATATTCAAAAAAGAAAAACAGTATTGTACCTAGTATTAATAATACCAAACTAGTTGAAAAAACAATCTTGGTATGTAATAAAAATTGTTTTCTCCTTCTATATTCCAATATATCATCCCAAACTATAAATCCCAGACCACCCATTATTACAAGAAGTGCCATTGTATATAAAACAAAAGGATTTCCATTATAATCTACAAAGCTTTTTTTACTTCCCATTATATCAAAGCCTGCATTGCAAAAAGCACTTATTGAATGAAAAACTCCCATATAAATGCCACGCAAACCAAACTTAGGTACAAAACTAATTGACAGCAACAAGGCTCCAATTGATTCAACAATTATTGTAATCAATAAAACCCTTTTAAGAAGATTCAATGCACTGTCAAAACTTAATGAATTAAGCGATTCCTGAACAAGCACCCTGCCCTTTAAGCTTATTTTCCTACCTAGAATTACTGAGAAGAACATTGTCAATGTAATTATACCCAATCCTCCAACCTGAATAAGAAACAAAATAACCAACTGTCCGAAAGTAGTCCATTGGGATTGAGTATCCAATAAAATTAGTCCTGTTACACAGGAAGCGGACGTTGAAGTAAATAAAGCCTCTAACAATCCCACACTATTACCATTCCTTGATGCTATTGGAAGGTTTAGAAAAAATGCTCCTAAAACAATCAATAAAATAAAACTAAGAACTATAAGTCTGGTAGGATTCAAATTAATTATTTTTTTATTTTTATATTTGATAGTTAGTTTGATCATTACTAAACCTAATCCCCTTATTACTTCATATTTTTCAAAAAAAACTCCCTTACTTTCCCCTGCTTTTCTTTTGAAGTTGATGCTATAATGCAATCCTCACTTTTTATCATTGTATTTCCATTTGGTATTATAATCTCGTTATCCCTTATTATGGAAATGAAAACGCAGCCTTCGGGAAGTTTTATATCTTTCAACAGCTTGCCGCACATGGCATGATTACTTTTAATATCTATTTCCAACAATACAATCTTGCCTCTTTTCAATTTCATAATAACCTTAAATCCAAAGTCATCAACTTCCTGCTCAATAAGGTCTGTAATTATGGATGTGCTGCTTACCGCAATATCAACACCTAATCGCTCAAAAACAGTTATATTCTTCGGATTATTGACTCTTGCAATAGTTCTTCTTACACCGAAGTTTTTCTTTGCAAGTTGACACGCTATAAGATTGTCTTGATCTTTTCCCGTAACAGCTATGAATATATCAGCGTTAGACAATCCTATCTGTTTAAGCTTACCGATATCGGTACCGTCTCCGTTTATAACAGGAATATTTAACTCGTTGGCAATTTTATGGCATGTTTCAACAATCGGATCAAATACCACAATTTTATGGTTATATGGGAGCAAACTTTTAACAAGGTAATATCCGATTTTACCTCCTCCCACAATCACAATAAACATAGTTAGCCCTCCTAATCAATCTTTTCAGCTATTACCAATAAATCGTCCTTATATACTCTCAAAGAAGGATAAGAAAAAATGAATGTGCCGTTTCTAACGATTCCGAAAATAAAGAGTCCCGATTTCAACTTTATCGAAGAAATCCTTTTCCCTTCATGAATTTCTGCTACTTTTTCCTTTTTAAAAGAAATAAGATTACTTCCAATGTTAAATTTCAATACATCCTTATCATTGAAAACAAAGGATTTAATTACATCTACAGTAACATTTGTCGGACATATGGTATCAAGACCGAATTGATGAAATACACCCTCACGTTCAGGATTAAAAATTCTGGCAAGAACCTTTGGAACATTGAATATCTCTTTTGCAACCTGACATACCATAATATTGGTATTATCATCAGGAGTTAGAGCAATCAATACATCAGCTGTTTCAATTCCTGCATTCTTCAAAACGTCCTGATCTATAGGAACACCTGTAACGGTTATTCCATTAAAATTCATACCTAAAGACTTGAATAATTTACTGTCATTGTCAACTATTACTATATCGTGTCCCTCGTCAGACATCATCTGTGCAAATTTTGATCCAACCTTACCGCATCCGATAACTATTATTTGCATATTTGAATCTCCCAACTCTAATAATTATTTTTACTAAAATCACTAAATAAATATATGTAAAATATATTATATGAATTATGAATGAATAAATATAAAAGAGCTGCTCAATTATATGCAATATGAACAACCCCCATAATATTATATATCAATAATATTATTTTTTCAATAGTTTAAATGTTTCTCTTGCTATGGCAAGCTCTTCGTTAGTTGGGATAACCAATGTGGTAATCTTTGAAGTCGGAGCACTTATATTTGTTTCCTTTCCCTTTACTTCGTTCTTATCCCAATCAATATCAATACCCATGTAATCGAGACCGGTGAGAATTTTCCTTCTAACAAGAGGATTATTTTCTCCTATACCTGCAGTAAATACAATCACATCAATGCCATCCATAACTGCAGCATATTCTCCTATATACTTTTTAACTCTGTAACAGAAGATTTCAATCGCTAATGCAGCTCTCTCATTTCCTTCGTTAGCAGCAGCTTCAATATCTCTGAAATCACTGCTTACGCCGGATATTCCAAGAACTCCCGACTTCTTATTCAAATAATCGTTTATATCTTTAACCGACATTTTTTCCTTGCTCATGAGGTAAGAAATAACTGCAGGGTCTATTGTTCCGCATCTTGTTCCCATTGCAAGACCTGCAAGAGGAGTAAATCCCATACTGGTTTCAATTGATTTTCCGTTTTTTACTGCACATATACTTGCACCGTTACCAAGATGGCAAGTGATCATCTTTAATTCTTCGATTGGCTTTCCAAGAATCTCTGCCGCTCTATATGCAACATATTTATGGGAAGTTCCATGGAATCCATACTTTCTTACTCCATATTTTTCATATATTTCATAAGGTAGAGCATATAAATATGCATGCTTCGGCATGGTCTGATGGAAAGCTGTATCAAAAACCGCTACCATAGGAGTATTGGGCATTACTTCCTTACATGCCTCAATACCTATAATATTGGGTGGATTGTGGAGAGGTGCCAACTCAATACATGCTCTCAATGCTGTCATAACCTCATCATCAATTATAACAGACTCATGAAATTTTTCTCCGCCGTGAACAACCCTGTGTCCCACAGCAGCTATCTCGGACATTTCTGAAATAACTCCGATTTCTTTATCTGTCAAAACATTAAGAACCTGCTGAATAGCAACCTTGTGATTAGCCATATCCTTCTCGATTACTACAGCATCGGCTCCCATCTTTGTGTGTTTTATAAATGAATTTTCAATACCTATCCTGTCACAGTTACCCTTGGCCAATACTGTTTCATTCATAGTATCGATCAATTGATATTTTAATGAAGAACTTCCGGTATTAATAACTAATATTTTCATTGTATATAATCTCCTTATCTAACATAATATTATAATAAGCATTCTATTTAGACATGTTCTGTGCTTGAACTGCAGTTATTGCAACAACACCAACAATATCCTCAGCACTGCATCCTCTTGACAAATCGTTCACAGGCCTTGCCAAGCCCTGTGTAATAGGTCCGTAAGCTTCAGCCTTTGCAAGCCTCTGAGTCAATTTGTATGCTATATTACCTACATTGAGGTCAGGGAATATTAAAACATTAGCTTTACCTGCTATTTTGCTTCCAGGTGCTTTTGAGCTTCCAATAGAAGGAACAATTGCCGCATCTGCCTGCAGTTCTCCGTCAAGTGCCAAATGAGGTGCCTTTTCCTTAGCTATTGCAGTTGCTTTTACAACCTTATCAACCAACTCACTCTTTGCACTTCCATAAGTAGAATATGAAAGCATCGCAACTATCGGTTCAGCCTGAACAAGTGCTTTAAATGATTGTGCCGATGCAATAGCAATTTCCGCTAACTCTTCAGCATTAGGATTTTCAACAAGTCCACTGTCTGAATATACAAAAGTACCTTTTTCACCATACTCGCAGTCAGGAACAACCATAACAAAAAATGCAGATACAAGTTTCGTGCCGGGTGCTGTCTTCAATATCTGCAGAGCAGGCCTCAACGTATCTGCTGTAGAGTGGATGGCACCTGATACCATTCCGTCCGCTTCTCCCATCTTTACCATCATAACTCCATAGTAAAGGTTATCCTTCATAGTCTCTCTTGCCTTTTCAATGGTCATACCTTTAGCTTTTCTAAGTTCATAAAACGCATTGGCATATTCGTCAAATTTATCAGAATTTAAGGGATCTACTATTCTCGCCTTTGAGATATCAAGATCCCCTGCTAATTTTTTAATTTCTTCTGGATTACCCACAAGAACTATATTGGCTATGCCCTTCTCCTGAACCATAGCTGCAGCTTTTAATGTTCTGATATCGGAACTTTCAGGTAGTACAATTGTTTTAAGATCGGATTTTGCCCTAAGGCTTATTTGTTCTAAGAAATTCATTTTTATACTCCTCTCAAAATAAATATGTATATTTTTTAGATTTATGTTATTATTATCACCAGGTCATAATACCTGATATGACTAGTGTTTTCAGCCATAGATATTATAATATAAATTGTTTATTGTATACAAGATTAATTTCAAAAAATCATTGTGTAACCAATCTCCAATACTGTTGGGAAAATAAATTTATCATACCGTATCTATTGATATAACTAGATTACGCTTTTTATTATATAATGGTTTGAAAAATTTTTTCTATAAATTCAATAATTATAAGAAAACACCAAAAAAGTGATATATTATTATAATATCACTTTTTTGGTGCAAATAATTTACTTAGTACTTGCCAAATTCACCGTTGTCTAACAATGTAATGTTTTTTGGAGATTCTTCTTTATAATCGTTGTTTGATTTTAATTTATTGGTATCTATTTCCTCATTTTGTTTGTTAAGATTCTTTTGCTTTTTTTCTGTAATGTCGTTAATCATCTTCATGATTTCAGGACTGAGCTCCTTAAAATTGTTGTTTGCTATAGATTTCACATTTTTTAACTTAAATTTGGCAACGGACTCTTTCAGGAATTGAGCCTGGCTGGATAATTCTTCACTAGCAGCCGCACTCTCTTCGGATGTAGCCGAATTGGTTTGTACCACCTGCGATACCTGCATGATTCCTTGATTTATCTGTGCCACAGCCGATGCTTGTTCATTGGAAGAAATAGCTATATCATTGACCAGAGAAGCAGCTTTTGAAACATCACCCACTATCTTATTGAGTGCTTCTGCTGTTTCCTTGGCTATCTTAGTACCATTTTCAGTCCTTTTTATTGTTCCTTCAATCAATTCAGTAGTCTCTTTTGCCGCATTAGCAGACCTTGCAGCAAGGTTTCTGACCTCTTCAGCCACCACAGCAAATCCCTTACCGTGCTGTCCGGCCCTTGCTGCTTCAACTGCTGCGTTCAAAGCAAGAATATTGGTCTGGAAAGCTATTTCATCAATTACTTTAATAATTCTTGAAATGTTTGCTGAGGAGTTATTGATTTCCTCCATAGCATTTAGCATATCACCCATCTGTCTATTTCCCTGCTCTGCATTGTCTTTAGCAACACCAGCCAGTTCATTGGCCTGGTTTGCATTCTCTGCATTTATTTTTGTCTGTGCAGATACTTCTTCGAGAGAAGCCGTCAATTCCTCTATTGCACTTGCCTGTTCTGTAGCTCCTTGTGAAAGCTGCATGCTGGAATCCGATACCTGCTTCGCACCGGTTGCTACCTGTTCTGCAGCATAGTTGATATTACTGAGCACTTCGTTATTTGTTTCTATCATTTCGCTGAGCTTTTTACCCAACAGATCTTTGTCGGATTTTACTTTGACCTGTACTGTCATATCGCCCGAAGCCATCTTTTCCACCACAAGAGCTTGTTCTCTGATATTTTCTATCATTTTATTGAAGGATTCCGCCAATTTACCGACTTCATCCTTTGTATCTATTTTAACATTTACATCTACATCTCCTACTGCAAGTTTGTCGGCAGCTTCAACCATTTTGCCAATAGGTTTACTGATAATTCGGGATATAAATAGTCCCAAACCAATAGCTGCAATCACACCTATAAATATCACAATAATCATCGTTCTTGAAGCGGTAGATGCAATTTCCTTATTTTGTTCCATTCTAGTTTTTGCACCATTGGAGTTATATTCCACTAAATCATCAAATAAATTCATCAACACGTCTCCAATATCGGTAATTTCTCCAAGGACTAATTCTTTTGCCTGTTCTTTCTGCCCTGCTTTTATAAGTTCAACTAATTTATTAACCCGGGATTTAAATTCCTCCCATTGAGGTTTTAATTCATTAAACCGCTTGCGGTCAACCTCATTGATAATTCCTTCCTCGTACAAGCCTAGATACTCTTCAGTCTTTGCAATATGTTCTGATATTTTTTTTATGCAATTTTCCAGTTCTTCTTCAGTGTCCATCATAAAAATTTTTGTTGTATTATACCTTATCCTCTGGAATCTAACGGATGCATTTCCAGTATAGTCAAGCCCTAGTGTGTTTTCCTCATACATTAATACATCCGCTTCGCTCATATCATTGATGTTTATAAGAGCAACACCCCCAACCACTCCTGCAATAGTTGCAACAATCAAAAAACTTATAATTAATTTTGCAGATATCCTTAAATTAAAAAACCAACGCATTATTTAATCCTCCTTGATTTATATTACATTGCTTAAACTATCCATCAATTCATCCGAAAGCAACTTCTCACAATCCATTATAAGCTTAACATCGCTTCCGATTTTACCAATGCCCTTAATATACTTATTTCCGGTATGGCTTAAATCCGGTGGAGCGACAATATCTGCACTCGGAATGGACAGCACTTCCGAGACGCTATCTACAATGAGCCCGATGAGAATATTTTCTGCATCAATAACAATTACACAAGTCCTATCATTATACTCTTTGAATTCCTTTTTAAATCTTAGTCTCACATCCATCACAGGGATTATTTTTCCTCGCAAATTTACTATTCCTCGAATGTAATCAGGTAATTCAGGCACTTCAGTAATAGGTTGTATCCCTATAATTTCTGTCACATATTTAATCTCAATTCCGTAGTACTCCTTTCCAAGAGTAAATGTTAAAAACTTGTCCTTCTGTGCTTCTTCTTGCTGTACCTCCAACTCATCTACCAACACTTGAGACATTTTTCTTCACCTCGTATAATAGTTTTTGGAGGGTTTAAGTTAAGAAATTTCCAGTTACAAACCCTAATGATTCGACCTTTATTTCCAAAAACTCACTGGAAATTATCTTCAGAGGCAGCTTCAAAGACTACTTCGAA